>WNFL01250384.1_pt3 | contig 10432 bp, 21 predicted proteins | sample 5400361 | NCBI WGS metagenome assembly WNFL01 (sample SAMN13153351, study PRJNA577476) | soil metagenome | isolation source: 40 cm soil on Douglas fir-dominated hillslope | place: USA:California | collected 2013-09-17
TGTCTGTTCGTACATCGGTCTGTTTGCTGAAGAGACATAGTTTAGCTTTGAAACTTTCTGCCCAGATGAATCAACTAAGAAGATCGCATCAACGCCATTCCACATAGCATCCTGTGGAAGTTCATAGTGATTTACATCGGCATTAAGTGTGATAGCTGTATCGTACTGATACCATGCCTGCTTGCACGTCTTAACTACTGGTGTGATGTCGTTGATTAATCGATCATGGGCGATGCTGAGAATCTTGGAATCAGTCCAATTGTCGTCAGAAGCTGCAAGAAAGCAATCCCTGCGCACTGCGAGCAAAAATGCTGCTGTATCGAAAGCCGGAGCTGCCACTTACTTTTTATTTTCCTCTTGTTCCTTCAGCCATTTTGTAATCATATCTTCTAACTTTCTTGATCTTGAAGTTATGTCTTCCCATGAAACATCGCCACTACCAAGACCTGTGATGACTAACTTTGCGCAATATACCGGTTCAAACTCTGATTTACCTAAATAAGTCACTGAAACAAATGGTCGTAGATTAGACTTCATTGTTTACCTTTCTTAGGTCCAAGAATCTTGGCTACCAGCATCTCGGTTGTCTCTTCTTTCTTTTTCCCTGGAACGAACGATTCGAGCACCGTTTTCTTCTCTGGCGCTGGCACTTTGTTTTGTTCCTCTTCGGTTGCGGCCTCGGCTGGCGTTTCGTCGGACTCTTCCTCTTCGGTTGCAAGGTCGTCGTCGCTTGGAGCCACCTCGCCGCCCAAGGGCTCTTTCCGTGGACGTTGCATCGTCCGTTGACGCATCATCTGTTTGATGAGTCCTAAGGCGTCCTTTGCCGCTGATTCGTTATCGTCATCCATCATACTATGCGCCATACATCACCCTACTTTGCAAAGTGCCCAAGAAGCACGCCACCTATCATCAAAAATACCGCGCCGATAGCGCCACCAACCATTACGGACGGCCCATTGCGTGCCCACCATCCTGCCTTGGCTGCACGCTCTTCTGCAGCTCGTGCGCGCTCCTGGGCTAGTTCAGCCGTTGATTTGTAGTCAAGCAACTCTAGGCGATGCCTGCGAGAATCCAAACGCTCACGAATCCACAGCACCTCAAAAGCCAAACGGTTGCAAGCCGGCTGGCTCGCCGAATCATCTTCGAGTTCGACCCATTCATCGCCAGTAACCACTGGAGCGCTCGAAGCCGTAGGCGTAGCACAATCAGCGACCAGAATCGCGGCGGCGATTGATAGCGCGTTCAAGCTCTTCATTGGTAAGTCTCCGAACCTCTGCCCCACTTGGGGTTGTTTCTCGCATCAACTCTTCCCTGGCCCGCTCCGTATCTGTCTGAATCTTCACTTCCTTCGACGTCGGCTGACCGGTTGCGCTCACTGCTGCGCGACGGAGTGCGACAATCAATGCAATCGCGAGGGCGCCTATGACTGTCATGAAAAATCCGAACATTACGGATACGATTGTCATTTTGAATACTTCCTCGTGTGTTTGTCCTTGGCGCGATTCTCTTTATTGATCTCATGTTCTGACTTTCGTTCCTCTACATGCTCTGGAAGTTCCTTTGGCGATGGCGTTTCTTTGTCCCATCGTTCGGCTATTTCAGGATGATGTACATGCATGTATCCTTCCTGGGCTTTCGATTTAAACGGCATCTTCCTTATCCTTTGGCTTTGCATCAGCCGATAGTAAGTTTCCCAGACCACCAGAAGCAGCCAAGGTGATAAGTCCGATATCAGCCTCGGTGAGAGGGGAACCCTGAGTCACCTTGAATATAATAAATGAAACTGCACCAAGCAATTTCAATATTCCAACAAGTGTAGTCTTCCAGTTATTCATTGCACTCCAAGTTTCGCCCGCATGTCTATCATATCCAAGTTAGGGCATGTCTTTCCAGGATTTAACTCATGGTGACCAAACACTCTGTTACAAAGAACACCGTAGCGCGCCATGAGATCTCGGAGCAAAGCAAAAAGAACATCGAACTGATGGTCTCCCGGACTATCGCGTCCAACCCAACAGACTCCGATTGAATGTGTGTTATAGCCTTCAGCATGTGCTCCAACTTCATGTTCAAATCTCCCGGTTTCGATGGTGCCGTTTCGTCTTACCACGTAGTGGTACCCGATGGAATTCCAATTCCTAGGAGGAGCTCTGTGCCATTGGTCAATCTCGACTCGCCCGACATCCATCGTATCGGGCGTATCAGAGCAATGCACAACGAGGCAGTCAATCGTACGCATCATGGCCCCTTGACGCGCGCCTCAAGCACGGCTACACGCTCCCTGAGCTTGAGGTGGTCCTCATTGAGCCGGTCAATCTTCGCTGCTAGGACGCCATAGCCGATGATTTGCGTCACGACAGTCGCCAGCATCGTTAGGACTTGATCGATGCTCATGCTCCCACCGCGGTCATTATAAGCCTCGCTACGGCCAGGATGCGCTTGCGATCTTCATCGTTCCAACCCGGCAAGAGGCTAAGTTTTAGGAGCTCTTCAAGGGCGGTAGAAAGTTGAGCAAAAGTTTCTTGTGACATTACCTGACTCTCCTGGCCTGCATGGATCCATATGCACTTAGCGTATTGACCGAAAAAGTAGCAGCTGCAACGAGCCAAAGATCTGTGCTCGCTGCCAATGAAACCCGATATGATGGAATTGGTAGAATTACGGTCCCAGCTCCGATTACATTGGCTGCTGTATCATATTCTGTCGTGACTTCGCCGGCAGTCGGGACGGCGGATGTATCAGAGGCAGGTAATGTAGCGGACGTTTTTGACACTGCAGCTTTCAAAAGCGTGATGGAAGTTCCGGTATCTCCAACAAATCCAACCATACCCCTTACATCCCAATCTCCTGCAGTAAGAGTAATCGATGCAGTTGTGCATACATTTAGAGTATTTGGAGATGTCATGGCAGTCGCATTTGACTTCAATCTTGATATAGGCCCTAGAAGTTCACCATAATATCCAGCTGTTGCATTGTCATTTGTAGTTGTTCCTTTTAATGAATTAGTTCCATTTCCTACTAAAGCTCCTGGAATCTGCCATCCTACTCCACCAAGTATAGATCTATTTGCTCCGTCCTGTTGAAATGGAGCAACAAAACACCTCCAAAGAGATGAAGCTGTATCAACAAGAAAGAATGTCATGAATGTATCTAATCTTGAAGCAGTAGAAGCACCCCAATTCTCTACTTGTTCTCCAGATGATGGAAATACATTATAATATCCATTTGATCCAGGTGGATTATGAATGATGTAAATATTTCCAGATCCAGTAGCTGGTGGCATCCTGACTCCGGTTCCTTGCGCAGCGGAGCCAGTCAAAGTGGTGTATCGACTGACAATCAAAGTAGCACTGGCCAGCGTAGCGCCGGCTGGTGTTAGAGTTTCACTTACTGATTGAAACGATGGATTGGCGCCAGATGCTGGTGAAAACGCCGCTCCTGAGATCTGACTCACGTCGAACTCCTAGAAGACCTGCGCGTAAATTCGTCCACTCGATGGCGCAGAGCCTGTGTAATAAACCCCAACTACCGAACCAACAGGAATGAACATTTTGTCACTAGCAACATCAAGAACAGCAGAGGCACCAGAAGGTAGATATTGCGTATCCACTGCTCCTGCTGCTGTTCCTGATGTGCTAATTGTGACCATTACAGGATTGTTTAGATCAGATGGAATTCTGATCATTGTTGCTTGCCTGGTCAAAGTCAACAAAGTATTCGCAGTTGCCGCCGTTGTGGCGGTAACCGAAGCAGCTAAAAGACCACCGCTTTGTGGCGATACTGCGTATTCGCTTATCACGAGGTTGTAGTTCCACCATAAACAATGCCGCTCAATTGACCAGATGCTGCTGGTCGTGGCGAAAACCAGGTATTGTTCGACATTGCCCGGATCTCACGGCCTGGATAGTCCTGCAGTTCTTGCGAAAGATTACCACTCGATCCTGGAATAGAAAATGTCGGATCAGTTGCGCCGGCACGCTTCCATTTATCTGCTCGCAGGCTGAAATAATCGCCACGCTGGACGATTGGATGTGGTTTGATGGTCGTTTTCCCTACTGGCGAATAAAATGCAAGCTCTTGTGTGCCGCGCACGACTTCAGTAGGACGATATTGGTCTGGACCGGAGAATGTACGGGCCGCTTCCATAGTCGACACGAGGGTCGTAAAGACATCAGGATTGACAAATCCAAGCTGATCGCCAGCGCCACCTCGAGCACGAATTTTCGCATCGAGCTGGATGCATTGCTTGAATGTTGCGTCAGATCCAGCCGCAATCGGCTGCACAATACCCTTCCAAAGTCCATAAAGCGCTGCACTGATGTTGTATAAGGTTCCTGCGTTGTTTAATACCTTCTTGATTCCGACAAGTTCCGTAGTCGTGCTTCCGCCTTGGAACCAAAGAGTGCGACCAGCGACAAGTAATGAACCCTCGCCAGAACCGAAATTCAACGTGAGGTTGTCGAAGTCGACGAGTCCCAAATGGACAGTGCCGTAGAGAGTGGCACCAGTTGAATCGCGAACATCAACTGGCATGCCTTCATTTCCTGCCCACATTCCAGCTGCCCAAGTAGCAGACGTAACAGAGCAGGCGTCCACCGTAACTGTACCGACAGCCGCAAGTCCTGATTGTCCATAAAATCCTAATGTCTCCTGGCGAAAGATCTGTGCATCGCGCATCGACTCAATCGTTGCGCCTAGCTCATTACGTGCAGCTTGCTTGGACGATTGTGCTCTGGAGAGAATATCATAGGTCACGCGCTCTCGAAGATACATCTGATATGGCTGTAGACGCGCTTTGAGCGCCGTACGCGCCACCGGTACATTGAGCGCTGGAAAGACGCCATAAGCAGCGGTAGTGAAGCCATGAGGCCGTGTCAACTCAACGCCGTGCTGATATTCGTCACCAACCATGTTGCTTGAGTCAAAAGGAAACTCGCGCATGATGACGTATTCTTTTGGGATCGCATTCTCGTAACCAGCAAATATATCTTTGAGGTTACCTTCTACTGCATTGTAATCTACGTTTACTGTTGACATTTTTTAACTCACAATACGTCGTATTCGACGTCTAACGAAAATTGATGTGTTTGACTTGCTGCCGTAAGTTTCAGCGTCGTGCATGAAACTTGAAATGCGATATTACCACCTGAAGTTACACCAGTTCTACCACTTCCACTTGCTGCCGTATTGGTCGCACCTTTATAGGTGACAACCCCGGCCGTCATAGAGGCTGAAAGGATCGCGGCTGCATCACATGTGACTTTGTTGAGTCGAACAGCATATCCGTCAGTGATGTAAAGCCCGACAATCGTAGGCGTTGCGGTAGAAAGCAACGAAGCGAAGTTTGCATCGCTGGGCGCTGTGGTACTGGTCTGTTCGGTCCAGACCGCGAATCCTGGACTTCCACTCGTTACGGCTGTGATGCTCGCTGCTGTAGTGTTACCAACAAGCGTGACTTGTACGGCTAGACGCTTGTTTTTTACGGCTGTCTCTTCATTTGATGGATTTGTGAATCCTTGATTTGCCATTTGTTATTACCCTGTACCGAGCTTTTTACGTACTTGCTCGAACGTGAGGGGCTCCTTTGATTTTGGTGTGAAAACTGTGGTGTTGTTTTGTTTGCGTTGTACTGCTGGAGCACCTGCAACCGCTTTGGCGAGTTGGATCTTCTGAGCCCGTGTCAGCGATTTCTCACCAATTAAAGATTGAAAGTCCTCATCGTTTTCAATTGCTTCTAGTGCTTCTTGCACTGTGATTCGTTGCTCATCTCGAACGATTTCAGCGGCCATATCACCATCAATCGGTTGACCGCGCTCAATGAAGCTTGAAAGCACATCTGCCATTCTCGCCACTGTATGTGGCGTTTTTGGCATGCGAGCCTTAGTCATCGCGGTTCCAATTACGCTGTCAAATTGCTGCACCCATTGTTGCGTGAGTGCTTGTTGATATTGTTGCTTTTGCTGCTCTTCGCGTTGCTTAAGTGCTTGCTCGCGGGAATCTTGCTCGGCTTGTTTTTGCTGCCAGGCAATCTGTTCAGGCGTCATCTTGGACCGCTCGATAGATTCTGTCAGGCGCGCTTCTGCAATTTCATCTGGATTGTAGCCCAGAGCTTCAAGTAGCTGATAGGCGGACCGCTTGTCACCTTGCTTGGCCCGCTGTTCAAGCGCAGCCAAGGCAGCATGTTTTTCTGTTGTGTCCTTACGGAGTTTGGCCGCTTCTTCGAATTTCTTGTGCGCTGCGGCGTCAAACTCACGGCGCCTTTTTTCTACTTCGCGGAGGCGCTTATACTCGGACTTACGGACCTTTTCACCGAAAACATCTATCTCCGGATCGTCGTCATTACTGAGCTCAGGTGAGACGGCATCTACCGGTACATTGGCGTCCGTAGTCGCGGGGGAAGCTCCTGCATTCGCATTCGCACCGTTTGTGGTAGATACCGTGCTCACCTCGGCCAAGAAACACCCGAGGTGCGATATGCGACTGCCAAGCTTCCCTTGGCTTTAAGCTATGATTAGAAGATGATTATTTGTCAATAGAAGCGATGAAAATAGCGAATCGCTTTTTGTACCCTTTGGCCGCCAGCTCTCTGAACTGAGGCCTAACAAATCCGTCTGCGTCGTACATTTCTTCTGTAAGAAACAGACCATTTTCGATTGCTTTTATAAGCCTATCCTTACTTGCTAATCTATCTTGCCATCCATTTCTCTTGGCCCATTTATCTTCATTCATTTTGATTCTTCTCCTGCATAACATTTAAAACAAATATTCCATTTCCTGTCTTCTCTTTTTCCTCCACATTCTATACATGGAATTTCAAAATCGAATCCTTCTTCCTTCCATTCTGGTTTATCGTTTGATTCTGGAGATAATTCATTTACTTTATTCATTTAGGGATCTCTGTTTGTGATTGTGGCGTTTGTCCATCGGATGCAGGAGTCATGCCAATAGCTGAGGCTACGATCATGTTAACTTTCGCCGCGTCTATCCTCTGCTTAGCTGCCTTGTTGATCATGTTCTCGTCGTGCTTGGCCTGGTGATAGAGTACCAACTGCGTCAATGCCGAATTTCTGCGTACTGCTGGAGATGATGTAAGCTCATCGTGAGTGGCTTTGTGAAATTGGTCATCATCCGACAAGAGCACTGGTGGATTGAATTGCTCCATAACCTCAGGAGGTGCTTGCTGTGCGCCATTTGCCTGCAACCATTGTTCGAGCTGTGTAACCTTCTCAAGCATGTCTTCGTTCTCCGAACGCACCAAATTTGACTGCGTGATGTCCGTCTGAATAAGAGGCTTGAACTGTCCAGTTGTCAGTAAGGTGAAGAATTCCTGAGGCGTCTTAATCATCGAATTAGGAGTGACTTGCTGATTTAATAATTTGAATGCCGTTTCAGTTTTAAATCCAAGTGTACGCATCGCTGGATCAACTACTTCGGCATAGACACGATCAATTGGACCAAAAGTTTCGCTCGACCATTTAGCTGATTGCAGGACATTATTCTTCCCAACAATCTGCGTGATCCGTTCAGTATTGGCTTTTGTGCGGAAACAATAAAGCATGAAGTTACCAACATTTTGCAGGAACTGCGCATAGGAAGCCGCAAGTGGTGCATTATAGCTCGTCGCCTGTGCCATCATAATACCGAGCATTGTGCCAGACTGCATGTTCTTCTCGGGGTCGCCGCGCGCTACACCATTCATGCCGACGAGCGTTTCACCTATATGACGGTCCATCTGGTAGCGCTCGCCGATGCCATTGGCTTGCTGGGCCAACTGAAGGGCCTCTGGTTTGACCTCATTATACTTCAGGACATTCATGCCGCCAGCAAGCATTGCAATGTCGAAATCATCAGTAGATTTGACGGTGATATTTTGGACTCCGAACATCGCATCATTCGTCATCATCGCGCTAGAGCGGACATTGGCTCCTGCTTGAACTGGTAAGAGTAGATTACCAGGAGCATATCCAATTACACCACCAACACCCTCCATCGCCCGCACCGAGAATAATGGAATGACTTCATAGGGATTATCTTCATCGAGCAGTACCGTCTTTGCATCCAAAAGAATCGCGTGTCTGCCTTTTGGTCTACTTCGTGTTGGACGCATGTAGAATTTATAGTAATCGATAATGTGCGATTGAAGCGGGCGCATATAGCCGCGACGCCAATCAGTTAATTCCTGCGATGATGGTCCTTTTGAAAGAATTTGTTGTGAGAACTGCGGAAAGCGAGCTGCTAATTCGAATTTATTGATCTCGTCGCGAACGCAGCGCCAATCGCCATCTTCTTCGTCTTCTTCACCTGGATCAAAGCTCACATCCCAGGGCAAGCGCGCCTTGAAGTACATGTCGCCTTCGTACTTCACCTGTCCCGTCGCTGGGTCGGCTGCAATGGGTTTGCCGGTATCAGCATCCCATTCACCGAGCATCCAGCCGGTATCACCCCAGAGGCAATTTTCGACCGCTAAACGTGAATTGCGACGTAGCATCGCATTACGGTAAGTCGTCATGTAATACTGGAATAGTCCTTCAAATGTCTGCGATGCTACAATGCTTGAATTATCGTCGTTTACGGCTTGGGCGATGAGGTTTGGTGGCTGTCCAACCGTCATATTTAAGATATGCTGCAATAAGTTCCTGTAGTCGTTGTAAGAACAGAAAACAATCTCTCCATTTGCTCCCATGATCTGAAACGAATCTTGACCGAAAGTCCCAGTGAAATTTTTCGGGTTTGCGCCGTGATAAGTGACTAGATTTTGCGTCCACCTTCGATCGAGGCCTGTTTCTACGATCCATGTCTGCCACCCTCGCATTTGAGCGAATAGCTCAGCTGCAAATCGTTCCGAATAAGCTTCTTCATGCGCGAAATAATCGTTCTCTGTGCTCATTTACGACTCTTCCCAAAGCGATTGAATTTCTTATCAGCATAATCTTGAGGTGCCCGAGACGCATCGAAGCTCGCATGCGTGAGAAAACAAAAGCATGCCTCATCCGATGAAAAATTATGTCTACCGCGGCTGCACTTCAACTTCTCTGGACTCCATTTGTTCTCCCAGATTCGCTCAAAATCCTTGATTACATTGCTCACTTGAATTCCTCTCTTCGTGGAACAAAACTTAACTCTTCTTTCGTTTCTTTGACAAAATTCCCATGCTCATCGATGGTTATTTTTTCTTGTTGATCGATTTTGTTATCCGATGGTTTGTCATCCTTCGTTGTCCACCCTCTGGGAAGCTTCCATTCCTTCTTCGTTTCCTCTGTCATTCGATTCTCCTTTCACACCGAAAATTCTATCGAAGTTTTCCTTGTACGATTCACTTTGATGAAATGGCTTGCGACCAAATGGATAAAATGACTTTGGCTTGTCGGTGTAAATGCCTTTCTTATCCATGTCGCGCTCCCAGATAGCGCCGCGTTCACCGAGTTTCATTTGATATCCTCTATTTTTGCTGGAGAAATTCCAATTTTTGGAATAACAACAATTGAATTACCTGCCCATGCAGCAGCAAAAACAGTAGCAAGAAGTGTTGGACCTCGATACAAAAGCGTCCAATCACTAATCAAGCGGACTTCACTCATTTCTTCCTCCGATCAATGCATTCGACCCATGCTACAGCGACGGCAGCGACCTGTATAAGCTCTTCACGAAGCCTGCCTTGGTCCTTCTCGGCTAAGGCTTCTGCAAACTCCTCATCGAGGATTTCGAGCCATGTGAGCGTGCGGGCAGCCTTAGCATCTTCGTAGCGCTTCTTGGCTAGCCCAGGATCTGGCCCGCATAGCCAGCCAGTACCATCGGGGTGGTTTTGTTCGCCCCATTTGGCATTCTGATTAAGTCGTTCGACGGCCACTTCATCAAGTACTTTGGCAGTTTTTGTAAAGTCCATCATGGAAATCCTAAATAGAATACAATTACAGATATTGCGTAAAAAACACATATAAAATATATACTGTAATCATTTTTTAAGTATGTTTTAATATCCATTATCGCTTCCCTGGTAAAAGTTTCTCAAGTGCCCCAAAGCGCTTCTGCGTCTCGCTCCTGTAATAGTACGTGGCATGCGTGGCGGGGTCTAGTTTTTTCCGCCATGCCGGATTGTGCGCATAGTCAACCACATCAAGCAAATACACCAATGCCATAATTCCATCTAAATGTCCTAATCCTGGAATCCTCTCAAAGTCAGTGCGCCGTTTGTTCCAGAGACCACCTTGACACTGCTTGATGAGTTCCTGACAACGAGGATGGATGGCGATGCGATCAACAACCAGCATCGAACGTGCGCGATTTATCAGCGCTTCTGGATTGCGATTGTCGGCAGCTGAAAAGACAAGCTCACGTGGAATTCTATCGGGCTGGAGGAGGTGCTGACGTCCAAATTCCGCAATTTCCATTGGGTGATTGTCCGATACTCTTGCTCTGGGCGCTTGAGATCCAA
>WNFL01180556.1_pt3 | contig 10431 bp, 13 predicted proteins | sample 5400361 | NCBI WGS metagenome assembly WNFL01 (sample SAMN13153351, study PRJNA577476) | soil metagenome | isolation source: 40 cm soil on Douglas fir-dominated hillslope | place: USA:California | collected 2013-09-17
ATCCACATGGTGCATGCAATTGGTGCAAACTGATCAAGTAAACCGATCAAAACCAAGTGGTCACCTTCTTGCATAATATTTTTGGAAGATTGGTTGCAGCCCTGGTGATAACATAATTTCAACAGCGGCTCACTCGTGGGCGCTTTGTCGCAGGAAGCTTTCAGAGGGCTGAGATCCTCGCTGGCGGAGAGGCGGGCTGCTGATCATCCCCACTGTTCCTAGTCATACACCTGACCCTCTCCGGCTTCAGCGCCGTGAACCGGACACCTAGGATTCTAACACAGGGTTGTGGAAATCTCTTCGAGCAAATGGAGCACGAGTATGCTGATTATTCCTTGAGGTGTTCCTTTTTTTTTCAGCAGATGCAACTTCTGGCTATCAGTGGAGAGACAAGGCCGCCGACTGCGCTTTCTCCTGGTCCCGTGAATATGGTACACTCCTATCCACTAGGTGTCAACTTGGAGGGGTTTTTTTTCAGGGGAATGCAGAACCCGAGGTCCCGGGGTCCCTGGGATGCGTTCCGATTCGTTGCACGCCTCTAGCAAATGGCACCTGGAATTGTCCGGAGGGGGACTACGTGCGGTACTCAGGTGCTCAGGGAGGCGGTCGACCAGGGAACGAATGCTGAGATTGCGCGATGCATGAGGGAGGGATGGTAGACATTTGGATAAAGGAACATGGCTTGGACCCCCGATGTTCCGGACACGGCAATTTACTTGCAAGATGAATGCTACAAGCACAAATACATACGATCAAAGGATGTCTCAGCTATTGTAGAGCGTCCTGAACGTCTGCGGGTGCTGAAGATGGGAATCGCGGCCGCTATTGCCCGGTTAGAAGCTTCTTGCGACGCGTCCATCGCGCTCTTGAATAAGAGGCGGGACATGGGGGAGGATCTTTCCACTGCTTTCGGTAAATTGAATCTCTCGAGCGCCCAGCAAGAGCCTGGGCGAACACATGACCCATTTGCGATACGCCCTATCGATGTGGTCGCCATTATTAAGCCAAATTTGAACCTGAAGGACCTCACTCGACACCCTGCTGTGCGCATGGTCCACGCCGCCACTGACGATGATGCCATAAACGATTCATTGGAGCATTTGAATCGACTGGCCACCTGGGCCCGCGAGAGCGAGGAAAAGATACGCTCCGGAGAGAGTGAAATCCCTACTGGGTTTCCACAGGGTGATTTATACAGTGAGCCATTTTTTCTTCCTGTTTCACCCGACCTTTCGTCCAATTCGTCTCAAGAAAAGTCGTGAAGTCTTCGAATGAGCCCCGTATAGATAAGTGCTCCTGATTTCAGACTCTGACTGCACCTTTCGTTCTCCCAGTGTGTCCTCAGTCCTATAGCGCAATATGCGGAGCAGTACAAACCGTGTGTGACGCGGTAGATGGTGTTGTGACTTCCTCAAGAAGCCAACACTCATCACATCACCCGCAACCAGAAGGCCAAGTTCACTCTTTACCCCCCACAAGTCGAGCATTCGTCGCGATCCGTCCACCTGGCCATCACTGCGGCGAGGACACACCCTCTGGCTTCTGCTTCGTGAACAATGTTGCTGTTGGTGCTGCTCATGGTGAGTTCCGTGCTTCCCGCTCGTGGTATTGTGGGCATGAATCGATCGAATGTCCTCCAGCATACCTCCAACACGGTATCTCGCGCGCGATTATCCTTGACATTGATTTACATCATGGTACGTTTACTTAATGAAGTGTCAACTTTATTATATATGCACACACAAGCTGCTCGTCATGACCACCCTTTCCAGGAAATGGAACGCAAGCGATCGCATGGGCAATCAACGCAGAGACCGAACGAAAGAGGCTCGAACTAGAAGCACAGGCAGCCAGCGGAGTGTTCGACTCGCAGCGAACCCCATCCCCTCTTCCCAATCCTCATCGTCCACCAGACAGAACAACCTTACCAGCAATACCGGGGACATCCAGCTCGAGGGCTGCATCAATCCCTACGAAGCCCGGTCTGCGGTTATTCTACGCCTCCGCACACGACATTCTCTCCTATCCGTGCGAAGATGGGAACCCAGAGTTGGTCCGAGACGCATCGGTTTCACTCCCCCATGGTGCTCACGGACAGTGGATCGAAAATGTGCATTTGGAGACATACGAATCGGAGCGGGAGTTTTGGATCGGTCGCGATGCGGAGGACGAGGGTGTATATGAAAGGACGTTCCGAAGGTTGCTGAAGACTGCTGAAGGGTTTGTTCAGCGTACCCATTCCGGGAAAACTCCAATGAGTGAGCAAGCTCAAGCCGTTGAGGATGAGGACGACGTGATCATCTTCGTCTCGTGCGGGTTCGACGCCTCAGAGCACGAGTATCCATCTATGTCCCGTCACGGCCGCCACGTGCCGGCGTCTTTCTACTACCGCTTCGCGAAGGACGTACGTGCATTGGCAGACAAGTACGCACGAGGGCGGGTGGTGAGCGTGTTGGAGGGAGGGTACAGCGATCAAACGTTGATTGCTGGGGGGTTGGCTTGGCTCACTGGCCTTGTGGGGTACGAGCCACCTGTGGACGAGGACAAGCTTGCCACACAAATTGAACATGAAGAGGCTGTGGCGGTGAGTCGAATCGCCGGGAAAACAGATGATGCGGCCCCAATCGAAGCGTGGATTAATAGAACGGGACCCCGAGATTGGTGGGCGCTTGGTAATGTGGACAAGGTGAGCATATTGAAACGTCGTCGGATTTGCGTGAGGTTTTGTATTTGACTGGTTTGGTGGCAACAACCTGAGTCTTCGAAGATCCTTCGGTGGTCTTTACGAGGACCGTATTCTCCGAAGCATGCCATGGCATGCTTCCATGAAAGCGTAAAGGTGCTGTTCCCTTTGCCTTGCCCGAGGCACAAGACCTTGGTGTGTTAATCTATCCGCATGTGGACTAACGGTCTATTGACGTGAGCCGAGAAACAGGGTTCTGTGCCCCTTCTCCCTCATTCCAGAGTCCTTCTGGGTAGAAAGGCTTGACCTGTGCTAACGTCATATGTGTGTGTTTACTTTGCCACTGGTGGTGTGATTGCAAGGGGAATTTGCGCTGACATTGTGTGGATTGGCAAACCACGGTGACAGTTGGAGAAAGCGGCCAAGAGGCAGTCGCAGCGACGTGGGAAGAATTCTATTGGGGGGTTGGGCCACCCTCCTTGGCTCGACCGTACGCTTGAAGTGTTTGGGTTGATGGAGAGCTTGGCGATTCCGTCGCCAGTTTCGACCCATCGCCGGCCAATTCAACCTATGGCTCCATCGACGATGACATTACGGCGCCAGAAGAAACCGGTGTTAATTGCACCAAGTTCGCGCACGACCTCGAGCAACCTCCAAGATGGAAACAAACTGGCTTTACCACATGACTCTTCCGCAGCCTTGACGACGGCTACTGCACCCGCCACCACGAGTACAAGTCCTGCGGTTGCCCGACACCCGCTGCAATCGGCCTGCCCAGGGCGCGAGGGAGGAGTGGAGAGTCAAGACAAACCAGGGACGGCTGATCAAGACGACTGTCGCATCCGCCACACAGCCTCAGAGGAGGGCAGCGAACGTAAGGGTCAACAAATGAATGAGCAAGGACTGTATGGTACGCAGCAAATGCATCAAGAGCTCGATACGTCATGTCGGGTGACTGGCCCGAGGACGAGTGTTTCAGGTGGTGCAGATATGGCGAGCGGTGTGGCCGGGAGCTCAGCCTGTGGGACTATCAACATCAACACAACTAGCCGGACAGAGAGACGACTCCCAAAGATCATCCTCAAAGTGAAGCCACCACCACCACCACCCGGTGGAGGCATGGGTTGAAGTTGAAGTGATGGGGTGGAGTACCGGGTGTGTGCATGGTGGACCAGTTTGGTCTTGGTGATTGGGTGATTGTGCTGCGGGGATGTGATGGTGATGTGATGGTGATCTGGCGGGTAGTTTGTTGTTAGATTAGTTGAAATGTACAATATATGTTGGTTTCTTGCTCTATTAGATCAACTGACTCGGTACGTACGGTACGGAATGCCTGTCATCGGACCACCCCACTCCGCCCACACCCAACAAGCGAATTTTGCCAATCCACACTTGGCCTCTGCCCCTTCCGCTTTAGTATCGATGAACAACCCTTTTGGCACATCGAGTACTACGTCGAGTACTACGAATGCTCAACCTTTGAACCCCATTAATAATCCATTTGACTCAGACCCGAATTCCGCAAGAAACCGCTTCCCAGATCTCTCCGCGACGTCGGCACCTCCGTTCCAACCCCCATTGCCACCCCAGAGCCCGACTTCGTGGCAGGACCAACAGCAGAGCTTATGGAATGCATCCCCCTCGCTATATTCGTTCCACCACCAGCAGCCCTCTTCGTTTCAGTCGACTGCCACCCAGTACCAACTTCCCCAGCACCGTCCCACTTCTCCATACGGCGCCCTCCCATCACCCACCTCGAATTTTTTCTCTCCGTTCCCGAACGGGGGCGAGCTTGGTGGCATAAGCGGCTTTGGGGGCGGTGCGAGCCCAGGAGGTCACAGATTTACAGGAATGGGCGTCGCGAGTGGAGGACCCTACACTTCGGTAGCACCCATGCTTGAGGGACCTACTTCTTACAACGGGATCGGAGGAGACGTAAACGGTGGGTACAACGCTCACCCCAGTATGAGTGGTGGGTTACCCAGTAGTGCGGACGCGACCCAGTCTCACGGCCTCCTTGCACAATTTGACCCGCTCTCGACTATCACTTCGAATACCCCCTCCTCCCCGTTCTCGTCAAATGGCTCAATAACTGGCGCTTATCCACCAAACCAAGGCTACTATGGTGGCCAGGTACAGCATAGTCCTCTAGGACAATCCCGATTGACCGTATATGCACCTTCCACTCCGATTCCCTCCAACGTCGCAGTAGGCATGGGCCCAGGACGCCTGTACCGTGGGCCTGGTCCCAAGCCCAATACAATATCCCTAACGGGATTCAGCGGCAGCCCTACTGTCGTAGTACGAATGCGACCCCATGCCTATGGACCTGCAGACCACCCTCGACAAATCGTGCAGATGCATCGGGCAGAAATGGAACAATGGGATGCATATGGGTGGAGACAGACACTCAATTCACTAGAGAGCTTGCGGTTCACATGGGAGTGCTGGAGGGATGATCTTGGGCGCGCATTGAGTGATGCCCGGGCAGATAGCAATGAAGAAGCGGTCATGAAGATGGTAAGCCCGAGGCGGCGGTGCATCAGATTTCTCCGCGAGGTACTGACGATGAAACCAAAATAGGCGCAACAGGATGCGGTAGATAAACTCGGTACGGCGTCCGAGCTCCGATCAGTTTCTTGTGGCGCTAATAGGTCATTTTGTCCCTTAGACATAATAACCGCAGCATACCTCCAAATGCAAGAAGTTTACGTCAGCTATCGACAATCCTCCGACCCAATGAGCAAAAAACGCGTTCGAGAATGTCTTAACGCAGGCTTGCGGAATCTACCCGATTGGCCATGATCCGATCAATTTTTGTCCGCTCCACTCGGACGCCACTCAAGGCAGCCCGCTCCGTCACCCCAACGCACCAAATGGACAAGCATTTCCCACCTGCAGAATCCTACTTGCTTTTTTACTATGCGGTACCACGTTTTAATTTAAATTTATACGTTGAGCATATACAATCATCGCTTCACGCATATATTTATATTCAGACCGTACACCCTTGGCCCCACCCCGCTTATCAATTCTCGCATCGTGATTCAGTTAAGTTATTTTCTCATTGGGGTGTTCCCCATACAGCACTGTCAATAAGCAAAGAATAGCACTTACATATTCGCAAACACCGGGATCTCATCTGGATGTGTAATTTTCCTTCGTCTTGACTCACTCCGATTGCGTTGCTGCAAAACTGCAAAACTGCAGCTACCTGTGACCCACCCGAATAACAATGTGTCCACCACCTCCCAAAAGCGTCGTCGTTTCAACTGTCTCCGGCATGCCAAAGCCCAATCAGTGAATTGGATGTGGTTTACTCTGTTTCTGTTATGTGCGTTCTGGACCGTCATCAGTCCGCAGTTGGAGTGTTGGGCCACCCAACGCAATCATCTCATCTGATCAGATAATGCTTGTTTTGTGCCTTTCCAGGGTTAACTGTGGGGGGATGAAGGGGAAGGGGAAGCGGCACCGACCGAGAAGCGGGTCCGTCCGCAGCCAGTAGCCCAGGGACCCCCACGTGTCCATGCGTCACAGGCGTCAGTCAGTCAGTCAGTCAGTCAATCGTCAGTCAAAGCGCAAAAGGCAAGTCAAAGGCAAGTCAAACTTTTTGGAGAGCGACGCAACGCACGCCAATCGATCGGCGGTCATGTTTCACCGCTGGCCCTGTCCGAAGTTTATCAAATTAGCCGGGAATGGTGGCAGATACGAAAAGTGATATAAATACCAAATTGTTACAAACATGGTACTTTGATACCCACGTTGCGCGTTCTTGAGCGCTTAGTGTTTGGTTTGTTCGGCAGTTCTTTTCCATTTTTCTGATTTTGTTTATGCCAGGCGTGGTGCATTTACACTTGGCGGTACATTATCAAGCATTCGGTGATCGCTAGGAGCGGATCTAGTAATGCATAATGCCACCTTTTTGCCACTCCTGACCATTATCTAATCTTTTTGGGGAGCATTGAGAAGCAGGCACGTGTCACTTTAACACAAGGCTGTGCTCCACTACTTGATCCAAATCGAGGTATAGGTATTGTGACGTCAGGGTTCATTACTGATCACAGCGCTTCGCTTACTTAAATTAAAGTATTTATTACGTAATTTTCATGATGGAGATAATTTATGATGTCCTCGATCTCGCCATAGCACTACCAATGGTGCAATGGAATGGAATGAAGTGAAGTGGTAGAAACACTCGGTGTCCAATAGGATCATAGGCTTTTTTTGGCCACTGACTGGGGATAGTCGGGGATGTTCACGGGATACGTTCGGAAGTTAATTTATCATCCGAGGATTTTCTTGGCGTTCGCTAATCATCCGGAGGAAATTCCACCGGAGGTAATGACGGAGGTAACGACCACTTCACACGGGGGCCACGAAGAGAAACGAAGAAGAATCCCCGAAGCCCCCGCGCCTAGGTACCGTAAAGCGGTAGGGACATGTGAGCCAATCTACCATTCACAAGACTTCACCGGTTCTCGGCAAACTTGGCCCATTTCGACTTCAGGACCTGCAATCAGCCTCCTTACCCACCTTATCATCACTTCCCAACCAACAACCGCAAAATTCCACGCCCAGGAGACCCAGTCCTTTTGCTTCAGGAGTATTCAAATGGGCCCTAGGCTTGGTTTCAAGCAGGCTATATATACCGGTGATGAGGTTGATAGAGCAGTTGAATATCTTCAAGTACGAGGCTGCGGAAAATACATTTGAAAACGCTATTTTGCGTAGAAAAAGGGGTTGAAGAGACAGCTCAAGTAACCTAGATAGAGAATGTACCCGTTCAAGCTAGTTGCCACAGGTGACGGTGCGAATCACCACGAGACTTTATTGTCAACACCCAATGAGCCACTAAACCTATCTCCATGAGTATAGCCCCAGTACCTGGCAACCAACCACGTGTTAACAAATGTATACCCCACAACCAGCTTACGGTCCTGAATGTTGTACGGTTCCAGGACCACCAAACGGCTTCAAAACGATTTGTAGTATGTGGAATCTTCGAAAGTGCTTCTAGTGATAGACGGGGCGGGTATAAGAACATCGTCTTCAGCACAACGTCCGCAGGGTCAGTCGACTGAGGTTGTACGAGTGAGCGTGACCTCCCTAAGTGAGGGCTGGACATACTGCTGGCACAATACACCCAGTACCAGCTATTTTTGGGGCTTCCCGGATAACAAGGAGGCGTAACGGGTTACCCAGAAGACCATACGGGTTCTCGAATACGTGAACTTCCTACTGTTGCACCAAAATGTGGATTAGAAGATATGCTTTACACCTATCGAGTCGGCTTTGCCTGAGTCAAGCTATGGAGTATGTGGCACGTGGCCTTCCATTCGGTTGAAGCCCCTCCAAGCAGCGCTTACCCTCACCAACCACCCGTCCACTACAACGGCCCTCATTAAGAGGAAAGTCGCCTACCGAGTTGGCTTTATCACTAGGATCGTATTCGTAATGACTGAACAGGTGAGCTGCGAGGGCCTGAGCTTGATGGCGTTCTCCGAGCTCCCCGTCGTTCAGGGCATAGAGGGACTAGGAGGCAAGATGACACTTGGGTCAAAGATTGCCCTATTGGATGGGGAGAAGCAAACCTAGGCCGAAATGGTAGTTGTTTCGACCCTCTCGCAGCTGGGCATTTGGACGGGCATTTGGACGGTGGAAATTCCGTGGCCAGATCACATCATGAAGTTCATTGTTCCAGTGCTTCCTGCCTTTCTTTCGACCCCCCTGGTCGTTCCCGATTCGCATGCGTTTCTTAAGCGTACAGTGAAATTTGTCCACGGCCCTGGAAGTCGGAAAATCAAGTCTTATCGCGGTCCGCCGTAGCCGAGAAGCCATTTTTAGACAAGCGCCCATCGTATTTCAGTTTTGCTTCGTTTGGACACTTGGTTGCGGACTTGGGGTGGGAGACAATATCATATTTACTTGACTCGAGAACTATATGCGTCTCCCCGTCTACGCCTATTTTCCCTTCATATATTCCGTTGGCACAGCGGTACAGAGGATTGAAGATGGGCGGGCTGGTCAAAATTTGCTGACCAAGACTGTGGGGTATGTCATGTCTCAGATGATTCGCGTCGAGTCGTGTCGAGTTTTGGTACGGCGAACAGCACGCATATTGATTACATATCCAGAACTTTGCGTTTGGTGTTAATATTATGGAGGAACGAGAATACCGACGCTTGGCGCAGTGCGGCGGTACGTCGCTTTGTCAATACAGTCAGACCTCAACTGAACACCTCAATTCATGGCACGCAGTACCGGCCCAAACACATCAAACACAGCAAGCCGCCTAAAGCGCACACTATCATGGGTTACACAACACGGCGACAACCTCCTGCCCGCCACAAAACGACCAAAGTGGGAGACCAGACTCGACAGACTCAGCGCCGAACAAAAATCAGAAGCTGGCAATTTGAAAACGAACATTGAACTAGTACTGGGACTCATCGAGAGCAAAGACGTTGCAAACGAGTCTTCGTTGAAGTGCTATGTTGACTCTTGCAATGACATTCTTGCAGGCATGGAGCTTGATGAGGCTGCTCTGGAGATGTTCGAAATGTCCTTTACGGATCACTTCAAGCCAGAAGAGGTTTTACTCAAGAACTTGGGTCCACGTATGTTACCCCTGCAGAACTCGCGTAATCGCTAATGAGTACTCCGCAGCGGCGCTGGATGCCCTCAACAACCGCCTCTTTGCTATAAACGAACTGCTTCCTAAATTCGTCCAGCTATCCAAAGACACCCTGGTCGAGCTCCAAGGGTTACCAGAGCCATCTGCGTATGCTCACCACAAAACTTGGCGTGTTTGGCAAACCAAGGACACGGCAATTCTTAACCTTCGACCTCCAATCAATGAGGGTCTCCCAATAGAAATACTTCATCCCGCCTTTGCCTCCTTCGTTTATGACGTCAAGTCAATTCCCCCTGACGAGTGGGTGGTAGAAGACAACATAAATCGAGTTTCCATGGCACTTTGCCAAGCGATGGCATGCGATTTTGAGAGCGAAGGAGAGATCGAAGGAGAGAGCCAGCACGAGAGCGAACGCACCCGGCGCGCCGAGCTGACGAAGCAGCTACGATCCCTCGGTCTTGGATTGCTGCAAGTTGAATTCCAAATTGAGCGGACTCTCCCACTAGAGACCCACAGTGTGCGGCCGGATCTATATCTCTCCGTTCAGGGCAATACAGTTCTCCTTGGAGAGATCAGGTCGGAATTCGAAACTGGCGACCCATACATGCATGCCTCGCGCTCCTATCAGGCGCTCGTGCATCACCTGGAGGACCAAAAGCGTGCAGCAAATGGAGTCCCTTGCATCCTCTTGGTTGTTTGTGGTCAGAGGCAGCAACTCAATGAATGAGTCGAAATCACTGAATGTTTGACATTTAGGCCCACTCCTCACAGTGGCAGCTGGGTTCTTTGACGGAAAGGATATCACCGTTGAGCCTCTAACGGACCCATGTACGATGCTGCCCTCGCGTTACCACCGGCAAGAAAAGCGCCTCGCTCACGTCCTTTCCTTCACGCGAAAGGCAATCAGAACGCTTTCCCAACCCAGGTATGCTGCATTGTCCCTCGCTCTGCCTGCTGTTGCTAATGGCCCTCCAGCACAAGCAAATCGTCTCCTCCAAGAACACCAAGAATTTACTCAAACTACGTCAGCTCATTAGGGCAATGTGTTGATCTCGAGTTCATTGAATCCCTCGGGCCTAGCTCCCTCAATCTCTGCCCGAGCCTCCAGTTCCTC
>WNFL01216783.1_pt1 | contig 10431 bp, 13 predicted proteins | sample 5400361 | NCBI WGS metagenome assembly WNFL01 (sample SAMN13153351, study PRJNA577476) | soil metagenome | isolation source: 40 cm soil on Douglas fir-dominated hillslope | place: USA:California | collected 2013-09-17
CAGCTCGGGAAACAGCCGCATCATCATCTTGCGGTTCTCGATCATGTAGGACACGCCCGACGGCGTGCGCAGGTTGTCCTCGAGCACGTAGTACTTGCCGTCGGCATGCCGCACCAGGTCGATGCCGGCGATGCTGGAGTAGACCCGGTTGGGCAGGTCGACGCCGCGCATCTCCTTTTCGTAGCCGGGATTCTTGAGCACCTGCTCCGGCGGGATCGCACCGGACTTGAGGATTTCCTGGCCGTGGTAGATGTCGTGCAGGAAGCGGTTCAGCGCATCGACGCGCTGCTTGAGGCCCTTCGCCAGGTGGTCCCATTCCGCTTTCGGCAGGATGCGCGGAATGGTGTCGAAGGGGATCAGCCGCTCGGCGCCCGCTTCGTCGCCGTAGACGGCGAAGGTGATGCCGACGCGGTGGAACAGCAGGTCCGCTTCGCGGCGCTTTTCCGCCACGCGCTTGGCGGGCGTTTCGGCCAGCCACTCGGCGATCGGCGCGAAATGCGGCCGCACCTCGCCCGCGGCGCTGCGCATTTCATCGTAATTGCGGCGTTCCATGACTCGTCTCCCTGTTCAAAAGACGAGCAAGCCCTGTGCCAGGAGAGCCCGATCAGCCCTGCGGATCGTCCTGCGGTTCGGTGTTCGGCTTGACCGCCGCGCGCCGGTATTCGGACGGCGGGATGCCGACCTGCTGCTGGAAGAAGCGCGTGAAGTTGGATTGCGCGGAGAAGCCCAGCTCGGCCGAGACCTGGGCGATCTTGGCGCTGCCCGAGGACAGCTTGGCGATCGCCGACTCGACGCACAGCATGTCGAGGTAGGCGCGCGGCGAGCGGCCCGTGGACAGCTGGAACAGGTCGTAGAAGCGCGAGCGCGACAGCCCGACCTGGCTCGCCAGGTCGTTCATGTTCACTTCCTTGTTCGGATGGGCGCGCAGCAGCGCGAGCGCGCGCCGGATGCGCGTGTCGGCGAAGGGCGAGCCGCGCCACAGGCGCGCGCCGGACTGGCGCCGCGCGAGGTAGCTCTCGACGATCGACAGCATCATCTCCTGCAGCATGAATTCCAGCCGCTCGTGCGACAGGAACTGGTCGTTCAGCACCTCGATCACCAGCGTATCGGCAAGCTGGCGGATGCGCGCCGTGATGGCCTCGCTCGCCGAGGCGAAAGGCCGGTTGCCGGCGTCGAACACCGCCGGGAAGCTGCGATGCAGCCACTCGGCCGAGGCGGCGCCCGCCTCGAACAGCGCCTGGCTGGTCGCGCCCGGATTGAGGAACAGCAGGTTGGCGCGCGACAGGTGCAGGAATTCGCCGTCCACCCGGTAGTGGAGGTCGGTGCCTTCCTGCTTGACGATGATCTGCGGCGCGGGGCAGGTCTGCGGCGCTTCGCCGGTCGAGGCCTCGACCAGCTGCAGGCGCCCGAAACTGCCGTCGAAGACTCGAATGGGGCGCGCCATGAAGCTAGCTTAATGACAGTGCGGGAATATAGCTAGTAGGCCAGCCAGCGGGGGCGCTTGGCGGAGATCACCCGCGTATTGACCCCCACCCAGTTGAGACCGCCGAACAGGCGCCCGTGCTCGATCTTGACGCAGTGGTCCATGACCGTTTCCAGCCCCGCGGCACGCGCCCGGGCCGCGGCGGCCTCGTTCAGGACCCCCAGCTGCTGCCACAGCACCCGCGCGCCGATGGCGATGGCGTCCTCCGCAATCGGCATGACGTCGGCGGTCTTGCGGAACACGTCCACCAGGTCGACCTTTTCCGGGATGTCGCGCAGCGAGGCGTAGCACGGCTGCCCGAGGATCTGCTGGCCCTGGTACTGCGGATTCACCGGGATCACCCGGTAGCCGTGCTCGAGCATGTATTTCGCGGCGAAGTAGCTCGGCCGGTGCCACTGCGCCGACAGGCCGACGACGGCGAGCACGTGGTTTTCCTTGAGGATGCGGCGCAGCGTGTTGATGTCCTCGTGCATGCGGATACTATAATCGACGTCCAACCCGGGAGGTGAGATGTACGTCGAAGAACGCATGTATACGGTGGTGGTCGGCAAGGTGGCGGAATACTTCAAGAACTACGAAGAGTTGGGCATGAAGGTGCAGCTGCGGCACCTGCCGCACATGGTCGGCTACTACGTCACCGAGTCCGGGCCGCTCAACCTGATCGTGCATCTGTGGGCCTACGACGACCTCAACCAGCGCGACAAATGCCGCGCCGCGATGCAGGCCGATCCCGACTGGCACGCCTACCTGGCGAAAAATCGCCCGCTCATGATCTCGCAGGACACCCGCATCATGAAATGCGCGCCGTTCTTCGTCGAGCGCCTGAAGAAAATGCTCGCGGCCGTCAAGTAATGGCGCTGCACCCGCAGGTGGCCGCGCTGCTCGAGCGCGCCGCCAAGTCGCCGCTGCCGCAGTACTACGATGTGCCGCCGGCAGTGGCGCGGCGCCTCTATCGCGACACGCGCGGCGCGCTGACGCCCGATCCGCCGGCGGTCGAGGCGTCTTTCCTGTTGCTCGCGCCATCGCCCGCCGGGCCGGTGCCGGTGCGCGCCTACCGGCCCAAGGGCGCCGGCAAGGATGAAACGCTTCCGGCGCTGGTGTATTTCCACGGCGGCGGCTGGGTGATCGGCGACCTCGACACGCACGACGTGGTCTGCCGCACGCTCGCCAACGGCGCGCGCTGCGCGGTGTTTTCGGTGGAGTACCGCAAGGCGCCTGAGACGCCTTTCCCTGGCGCGGTCGACGATTGTTTTTCTTCGTTGATTTTTGTTTCCAAGAATTCAAATTCCTTGAAAATAAACTCCACACAGATCGCAGTGGGTGGCGACAGCGCGGGCGGCAACCTCGCCACGGTGGTTGCGCTGATGGCGCGCGATGCGGGCGGCCCGGCGGTGTCCTTCCAGCTGCTCATCTACCCGGGCACCGACCAGCGCATGGGGCATCCCACCATCGACTCGAACGGCGAGGGCTACCTGCTGACCAAGAAGAGCATGATTTATTTCCGCGGCCATTACCTGCCGAAAAAGCAGGACTGGCTCGACTGGCGTGCCTCGCCGCTGCTGGCGAAGAGCCTCGCCAGGCTGCCGCCGGCTTTCGTGCTGACCGCGGGATACGATCCCTTGCTGGACGAAGGCCGCGCCTACGCCGAACGCTTGAAAAAGGAAGGCGTCGCGACCGAGTACCGCGAATATGCCGACATGGTGCACGGCTTCATCACCATGGGCCGCGTGCTCGATACCGCGAATAGCGCGCTCGCCGATTGCGCGCAAGCGCTGAAGAAAGCCTGGGGAAATTGAAAGCCGATCTGAAAACGAGGCATGGTGGAAAAATTCTCGCCGATGCGCTCGCCGGTCACGGCGTGCGCACCGCCTTCGGCGTGCCGGGCGAAAGCTTCCTGCCGGTGCTGGACGGCCTGCACGACCTGAAAGACCGGCTGCGCTTCATCGTCTGCCGCCAGGAAGGCGGCGCGTCCTACATGGCCGAAGCGCACGCCAAGCTCACCGGCGAGCCCGGCGTGCTGTTCGTGACGCGCGGCCCGGGCGCGACCAACGGCTCGGTCGGCGTGCACACCGCCTTCCAGGATTCGACGCCGATGCTGGTGTTCGTCGGCCAGGTTGGCAACGACATCGTCGAGCGCGAAGCCTTCCAGGAAGTGGACTACCGGCGCATGTACGGTCCGCTCACCAAGTGGGTGGCGCAGATCGACCGCGCCGAGCGCATCCCGGAGTACGTGAGCCACGCCTTCCACACGGCGACCGCCGGCCGGCCCGGCCCGGTGCTGCTCGCGCTGCCGGAGGACATGCTTTTTTCCGATGCCGCCGTCGCAGATGCGCCGCGTTATCGCACGCCGCGCGCTGCGCCGTCGCCTGCGGACATGCAGGAGCTCGAACGCATGCTCGCCGCTGCCAAGCGACCTTTCGTGCTGGTGGGCGGCGGCGGCTGGACGAAACGCGCGAGCGACGCATTGCGCGCCTGGGCCGAAACCGCCGGCGTGCCGGTCGGCGCCGCCTTCCGCTGCCAGGACTACTTCGACAACCGCCACCCGAATTACGCGGGCGACGTGGGCATCGGCATCAACCCGAAGCTCGCGCAGCGCGTGAAGGAGTCGGACCTGCTGCTGGTGATCGGCGCGCGCCTCGGCGAAATGACCACCGGCGGCTACACGCTGCTCGACGTGCCGGTGCCCAGGCAGCCGCTCGTGCATGTGCACGCGGGCGCCGAGGAACTGGGCAAGGTGTACCAGGCCACGCTGCCGATCAACTCGAACTACGAGGAGTTTGTCCTCGCGCTCTCGAAACTAAAAACGCCTTCCTGGAAAGAACAGGCGCAATCCGCGCACGGCGACTACCTCGCCTGGAACAAGCCCATTCCCATGCCGGGCTCGCTGCACTACGGCGAAGTGATTGCCTGGCTGTCGCAGAACCTGCCCGAGGACGCGATCGTCACCAACGGCGCGGGCAATTTCGCCAGCTGGCTGCACCGGCATTTCCAGTATCGAGGGTGGCAAGGCGGATGGCGCACGCAGCTCGCGCCGACCAGCGGCTCGATGGGTTATAGCGTGCCCGCGGCGGTGGCGGCCAAGCTGGCCGCGCCCGGGCGCACGGTGGTCGCGCTCGCCGGCGACGGCGAATTCCTCATGAACGGCCAGGAATTCGCCACCGCCGTGCAGTACCGCGCGGCGATCGTGGTGCTGGTGGTGAACAACGGCATGTACGGCACCATCCGCATGCACCAGGAGCGCGAGTACCCGGGACGCGTTTCCGGCACGGCGCTCGAGAATCCGGACTTTGCGGCTTATGCGCGCGCCTTCGGTGGCCACGGCGAAACGGTCGAGCGCACCGCGGATTTTGCGCCCGCCTTCAAGCGCGCCCTCGATTCAGGCAAGCCGGCAATCCTCGAGCTGCGGATCGACCCGGAAGCCATCACGCCCAGCGCAACGCTGGCCGGCCTGCGCGCCGCCGCACTCGCCAAGAAATAAGAATTACTGGAACTTGACGATCGTGCCGTTGCAGCTCAGGCGCGAGCCGGGCGGCGGGTTGGGGCTGATCACCCGGTTGTAGCAGCCGAAGTTGATCACGCCGTTGCCGCCGAGGTTGGCGGCGTGCTCGCGGAAGGCCGCCTCGGCCTGTTCGCGCGAGCGGTAGGTGGGCACGGTGAAGGCGCTGATCCAGGAGCCGACCCAGAGGCGCTTGATGACCTCGTAGCGCACCGGCGCGCTGGTCACCGATTCGTGGATCGTCACCTTGTCCGCGTCCGCCGCCACCGCGCCCAGCGGCGCCAGTAGTGTCGCGAGCAATGTCGCGAGCGCAAGCCCGGCAAGCCATCGTTTCGCCATGCAGCCTCCTTGACCCTTCAGCGGGGAATTTACGTTTACCCAAGCGTAACCCTACCGGAGAACGGATATGAAAATGCTGAAAATTGCCTTGGCGGCGCTGCTGGCCGCCGCCTCGGCCCAGGCCGCCGCGGTCGGCAGCCTGGCCGAAGTCACTGTCTTCGACCGCAGCGAAGGCCGCAGCCTCCCGGTCTACTGGCACCAGGGCCGGGCCTACGTGGTCGGCAAGCCCGGCAACGAGTACCAGCTCAGCGTGCGCAGCCGGCGCGGCGAGGAGCTGCTGGCGGTGCTGTCGGTGGACGGCGTCAACGTCATCACCGGCGAGACCGCGACGCCGCAGCAGAGCGGCTACGTGCTCGCGCCCGGGCGGCCGCTCGAGGTAAAAGGCTGGCGCAAGGACCTGTCGCGCACGGCGGCCTTCTACTTCACGTCGCTGCCGGATTCCTACGCTGCGCGCACCGGTCGGCCCGACAACGTCGGCGTCATCGGCGCGGCGTTGTACCGCAAGAAGCGCCCGGAACCGGAACTCGAGCTCGGCGCGCTGTCGCGGCAAGCGCCTGCGGCGGCGGAAGCCCGTGCGGACCGCGGCGAAGCGCTCGGGACCGGGCACGGCCGCAGCGAAACCTCGCCAGCACGGCAGGTCGCTTTCGAGCGCGCCACGCAGGAACCGGCCGAAACCGTGGTGATCTACTACGACCGCTACGAAAACCTCCTTGCGCGCGGCATCATTCCGCGCTTCGCCGCACCGCGGCCGGCGCCGATTCCCTTTCCGGGTTTTGTCCCGGACCCACCCGCGTAAACTAGGAGGCAATGGGGGCCGGCGACGAACAGCTCATGCTTGCGTACCGCGAGGGCGACGCCGGCGCCTTCGAAGAGCTCTACCGCCGCCACAAGGGCGGCCTTTACCGCTTCGTGCTGCGCAGCGTGCGCGACCGCGCGCTGGCCGAAGAGCTCTACCAGGAGGTCTGGATGCGGGCGATCGAAGCGCGCGGGCGCTACCAGGTCCAGGCGAAATTCACCACCTGGCTCTACACCATCGCCCATAACCGGCTGGTCGACCACTGGCGCAAGCGCGGCTTGAAGCTGGTCTCGCTCGACCAGGAAGAAGACGCGCAGCGCGCGGAGCGCGCCGAGCCCGCGGCCGCGCCGGATTACGAGCCGCAGCGCATCCTGGAGGCGAAGCAGGGCCTCGCGCGCTTCATGCAGGCGCTGGACGCCCTGCCGCCGGCGCAGCGTGAAGCCTTCCTGTTGCACGAGGAGGCGGGCCTGAGCGTCGCCGAGATCGCCCGCGCGACCGGCGCCAATGAGGACGCGGCCAAGAGCCGATTGCGCTACGCGCTGTCCAAGCTGAAAGAGGCCCTGGGCGATGAGTGAGGACATGGACGATTCGCAGCCGACGAGGCGATCCTCGCTGCGGCGCGCCGGTCGGCGGAACCCTGGGCGCGGCGCTGGGCGGTGCCGCTCTCGCTTGCCGCCGTGGTGGTGCTGTCGGTGACGGTCACGCTCCGCATCCAGCAGGAGCAGGGCGAGCTCGAGACGCCCGCACGGCCCGCGCCGGCCGCAAAGCAGCCCGCGCCGACGGTCCTCGCGGAAAACGCGCAGCCCGAGCTCAAGCTGAAGACCGACCAGCAGATCAAGTCCGCGCCGGCGCCGGTACGGGAACAGCGCGCCAAGGTGAAAGCCGTGGAAGAACCCAAGCCTTTTACCCAGGCGACGCAGGATCAGGCTGCGCCGGCGGCTGCTGCGCCTGCCGCGCCGGCTGCCGCTGCGGGCTCGCGCGCGGACCAGTATCGAGGCGCGGAGTCCAGCGTCGCGGGCGCCGTGGCGCGCCAGGCCGAGGAGCGCACCGCGCGCGATGCGGAAGCCGCGTCGCGCGCGCCGCAGGTCGGACCGGTGCAGGCGCTAGCGAAGCGGGCCGAAGCACAGGGCGCGGCGGCGAAGCCCGCGCCTCTGGCGGAATCGCCCGAGCGCGAACTGGAGCGCATCGCCCAGCTGCGGCGCGACGGCAGGCACGAGGAAGCGGACAAGGCGCTCGCGGAATTCCGCAAGCGCCATCCCGACTACCGGATTCCCGAGGCGATGCTCGAGCGCGTGGAGCGGCGCTAGCTAGGCTTTCGGTTTTTCGCCCGCGGCCTGCAGGAACACCGCGCAGGAATCGAGCTTGCCGAGCTGCGCGCGCTTGGCGGCCTGGTACTGGCTGCGCACCAGCGAGGCGATCGGCGCCGGGCAGTCGAGCTCCTGGGCGAGCGCGAGGAAGTAGCGCAGGTCCTTGTCCATGAGCTCGAGCTGGAACTGCGGCGAGAAGTCGCGCTTGAAGATCTTCGGCAGCTTGTTCTTCAAGGCGCGCGAGCCGGCCGCGCCTTCGTTCAGGACCTCCATCGCAGCGTCCCGGTCCAGGTTCGCCGCCTCGGCCGCCAGCGCGGCCTCCCCGAGCGCGGCCGTGAGCGCGGCCGTGAGCATGTTGTTGATGAGCTTGAGCGTCGCGCCCGCGCCCGAGTCGCCGATGCGCCGCACCATGCGGCCCATGCCGCCGAGCACGCCTTGCGCCTTGTCGAAGGCCGCCTTGTCGCCGCCCACCAGGATCACCAGCTCCTTGCCTTGCGCCTGCGCGATCGAGCCGGAGACCGGCGCATCGAGGTAGAAGATGCCCTTTGCCCGCGCGGCGAACGCCACCTCGCGCGCCATGGCGGGCGTGTTGGTGCTCGAATCCAGGATGATGGTGCCCGGCGCCGCGGCGCCGACCACGCCCTTGTCGCCCAGCATCACCTCGTTCGTGGCGATGTCGTCCGAGACGATCGAGCAGACGAACTCCGCGCCCTTCGCGGCCGCTGCGGGCGAATCGCAGACCTGGATGCCTTTGTCCGCGAATGGTTTTGTTTTTTCTTTACTTCTATTAAAGACTCTTAATGAATGCCCCGCCGCATGCAGATTCATCGCCATGCGCGAGCCCATCGCGCCCAATCCTATGAATGCCACCGTGCTCATGTCACCGCCTCTCAGAAGTCGCGTTTCAGCGCCCTATTCTTGCATGTCCTGCACGGGATTCATTGCGGTTTGAGCGGTGCGCCGCTATAGTCTGCAACGGACAATCCGAGCCGGCAACCTGAGGAGGAAACGGCAACATGAAAACGCTAAATGCTGTCCGCCGAACGCTATTGTGCGGCCTGGCTGCCGCGGCCACGGCCGCATGGATCGGCGGCGCGGCCGCGCAGAACCGCAGTTTCAGCTTCGCCTATGATCAACCGAACACGACGGCCTACGGCATCGCCGCCAACATCTTCGATGCGAAGCTGAAGGAGCTGAGCGGCGGCAAGATGAGCATCAATCAGTTCCCCGGCGCGCAGCTTGGCCAGGAACCGCAGATGCTGCAGAAGATGCGCGCGGGCGACATCGATTTCGTCATCACCTCGACGGCGAACGCCTCGACCCTGGCGCCGCAGGCGGGCGTGTTGTCGCTGCATTTCATTTTCCGCGACCAGAATCACCTCGCCAAGGCGCTCGCCGATCCGGCGATCTCCAGAGCGTTCCGCGACATGGTCAAGGATTCGGTGCAGGGCGCGCAGGTGATCGGCCTGCTGACCATGGGTCTGCGCAACATGTACAGCAAGAAGGAAATCAAGACGGTGGCCGACGTCAGGGGACAGAAGGTGCGCGTGCAGGCGACCAAGACCGAGGACACGCACTTCCCCGCCTATGGCGCGCAGATCGTGCACATGCCGTTCGGCGACGTCTACACCTCGCTGCAAACCGGCGTGGTGAACGTGGCGGAGAACGGCGTCAACGTCTATCTCGCCAACAAGCACTACGAGGTTGCCCCGGTGCTGTCGCTCACCGAGCACGAGGCGAACAACAACTGCATCTGGGTCAGCGACAAGACCTGGAACAGCTTGACGCCGGAGCAGAAGAATTGGGTCCAGCAGGCCGCCGATGAAGTATCGAAGCGGGAGCCCGCGCTGGCGCTGAAGCTGGAGAAGGATTCCGGCGACAAGCTGAAGACGCTCGGCGTCAAGGTGATCGAAAATGTCGACAAGAGCGGCTTCCTGAAGGCGGCCCAGCCAATCCAGGACCAGCTGGCCGCCGAACTGGGCCCGCACGCGGTGAAGATTCTCAAGCTCGTGCGCGACGTAAAGTAATCAGGGAAAGTCGACCCATGGGGCGGCGCGCTGTGCGCCGCCCTTTGATTTATTGAAACCAGCATGGCCGAACACCATCACCGCGCCCTGATCCTGCAGCGCCACCGCCATCTGAAGTGGCCGGCGTTCGACGTGCTTGAGGCGCTGCTCATGATCCTGTGCGGCGTGTGCATCTCGATGTTCACCCTGGGGGCCCTCTGCGACGTGGTGACGCGTTCGATCGGCGCGCCCTGGCTCTGGCTGCAACAGGTCACCACGGCATTCTTCGCCTGACGACCACTTCTACCTGACCGAGATCACCAAGCGCCTGAGTGGCGCGCCGCGCAGCGTGATCGAGATCGCCAATCGCGTGATCGTGCTGGTCGTGGCTATGCTGCTCATCTGGTTCGGCTGGAAGAACGCCATCCTCGACCTCGGCAGTTTCCGCATGCCGTCGCTGATGCCGCTCACCGTCTACACCGCGATCGTGCCGGCGGCGGGCGTGCTGATCGCCCTGTTTACGGTCGAGCAGCTGGTCAATGGCTGGCGCAACGGCTTCGAAGGTCCCGAGGACCGGGAAAACGTGATGGTGCTGCCGGAATGAGCAACGGTGCGATTCTGGCGCTGATGGCGTTCCTGTTCCTGCTGTTCGGCTACATGGGCGTGCCGGTGACCTTCGCGCTGATCGCGGGCGTGCTGCTCGCGGTGCAATTCACGCCCGTCAGCATGCAGTCGATGGTCGGGCAGTTGTTCCATGGCATCGATTCCGAGGCTCTGCTCGCGGTGCCGTTTTTCCTGCTGGTCGGCGAGCTGATGGCTTCCTCCGATGTCGTGCAACGCATGATCCGGCTGGCGCAAACGCTGGTCGGCCACCTGCGCGGCGGGCTCGCCCAGGTGGTGACGCTGTTCAGCATGTTCTTCGCCGGGATCTCGGGTTCGTCGGTAGCGGATGTCGCCGTGCTGAGCCGCACCGTTGCGCCCGAGATGGACAGGGAGGGCTACGA
>WNFL01250494.1_pt2 | contig 10430 bp, 9 predicted proteins | sample 5400361 | NCBI WGS metagenome assembly WNFL01 (sample SAMN13153351, study PRJNA577476) | soil metagenome | isolation source: 40 cm soil on Douglas fir-dominated hillslope | place: USA:California | collected 2013-09-17
TCGCTGACCTATCTAAGCAATGGCTACAAAATGCATCAACATGTCCGATCTGCCGTGAAGGCGTCGAGGAGGAGCAAGTGCAGCCTTTTGGCAGTCCCCAAGTCGTACTCGTTGACCCGCCCGAGGTATCATTCGGCGGCCCGTCATCACGCAACAACCGGAGCAGACGAGGGAGCACGCGCGATGCTAGTGGGAGTAGCAGCAGTAGTTCAAATACCGCTAGTGGCCTGGCAGCCCGGTGGACACGGGCCCAACGCCAACCCAACCAGCACCCGATCGATTGGGCAACTCGAATCATCGACACGATTCCGGGTTTTGGGTCGATCCCTACCGGTACTGTTGATCTACCCCCTGAACATTTCGGAACCGCCCGCCGGAGGACCGAGGCGCCGCTGCGCCATGAAGATTGGCTATTCGACGATTTCGCCCCGCCTGCTCCGGCGCTGGGACCTGTCTCGGTGTATGACGAGGACCCAGATATTCTCTTCAGTCATGTGGCTCCCGAACGCAGTACGAGGAGGTCCCCTGCAAATGTGAGATTGATTGAACCGATGAGGATGGCTCCTTCGCCCCAACCTGTCATCGAACGCGTCGCCATACCGCCACCTCTACTCCCGATGGAACAAGAGGAGAATCACAATTCTGGGCTTGCGTCGTGGGTTGCTGCTAATAGTCAACCTCACCAAGTACCTCATCTTATGCCCCCGCCGCCCCCGCCGCCCCGACATCCGCACCCTCCCCACCCTCACCTGCACAATGGAGCACCTCTGTCTCACCTACCTAATGCTCACAACTTGTCAATGGTGGGGAGCTCGCTGTTGGCCGCTGCCACTGCGGCATGCCCGCGGCTTTCGAGGGACGGGCAAAACCAACACCGCCGATATGACCCGCCGCAATACCCTCCTCCGGCTACGTCCCACCACGCTCAGAGCGGCTCGTCCTCCCGGTGGGGCCGCTTGCCCAATTTCTTGGGATCTGGGAGCCGAAACGGTGGTAGCAGTGGACATGGCCGACCCAGTCCAACTAGTAGTCAGAGGTTCGGATCGTCTCTCCACGTCCGCAGACAGTCCTCTCCCGCTCCGATCTCGCGCAGTGTCAATCTCGATCTTTCTGACAGCTAGTCCTCGTCCATACCTTCTATTGTCCCATGATCTCAGACATGTGCCGATATTCGATCTTCGCTTTCGTCTTGGTTTATTTTCTACTTGTTCTACTCCCCTTCTCCATCTTCACAAAACAAAAACTGTGCCTGTTTCCCATTGAGTTCCTTTCTTACTCCGTGTCCCAGAATGATAATAAAATAGATGAGTAAAAAGCATTTCTTCGCGCAATTTAGTAAATCTTGTCTCTGGGCAACCTCGTTGGCTTACTATGTTGCGAATTTCTCGGGATTGGACTGGAAGTTCATTCGTAGTGTGGCCGAGGGACATCTCTTTCCTTTCGCGCTCATAGAATGGGTGTCCCGTGCTCCAGATATATCCACGGAAGTCTCAAGTCTTCACTGAGGGGGGTTGGACAAGAGCGAACAGAGAGTACCGTTGTCCAAGTTGTGATTCCGATTACAGGTCGTGTAGCAATTGGTTACAGGCATTTAAGGAAACCTACAAACAAGGAAACCATATGGTACGTGAGGTGCAATCTTTTCATCTCGTCGAAACGTCAGGATACAAGAATCGGGTACGTGAATTGAATAAATGAAGAACAACTAACAGGTGGTAAAAGAATCGTATCTGCCTGTGGATTGGGCGGAAGGAGTACCAGGAGCGGAGGGAAGAAGTGCTGCGCGAAGGTTCAAGTGGCGTGCGGTCGATGAGGAGCGCCGGCGGCCCTGGTCGGGCTTTGTGAACCACCTGATGCGTTCAGCACCCTAACACAGAATAGCGGAGGGGAAAGTTCTGTGCTAAAGGTCCCATTTGACATTGATTGATACCTCTATACATATTGCTCTTGCTGTGTGGGCCATCACGGCGTGATACAGTGATGCTGTTAAGTTGAGTGAGAACAAGGGCCTCCAGCAAGCGGAACTTCGGTGCGAAGACTGTACATGTACAATCCGAACGAAAGGGCTCGCAGGGCACTCGAACGCGGGTTAATTGTCTTCACCTGACACGGCTGTGCAGGGATACGTGTATTGGGAAATATAGAATGATTTGGGGGAGTCAAAATAAACGATTTCAATTGGCTACGATGACGCTGAGTCAACCTCCTCCTTGAGCCCCGGAAATTCTCAATGATTATGCTGACGATAATATCTGGCCCGCCATCCGCGCCAGTGTCTTCGCAACCCTGCACGCCTACGTCAGTTTTTCGCTTCGCAATACAATACTTTGCAATAGCTCGCAGTGCTGCACTCTTGCTTATTTCCTTTTCGAACGCGAACTCCAAATTCTACATTGTACGGTACCCTTACCAAGCGTTTGCGGCCCCAACGACCCCCTTTTGGCTGCGGTTTGCGGTTCTCCCCGCTTTGTATGGTTCTTGCTGCTCCGCCCTCACCACATAATCATATCAACGGGTGTTTTCGCTCCTCTGTGGTATCACGGGTTAAGTCGGTAGGCGGCGTCTCAACTTCCGCACCGTATACGCAATTCTTTCGATGGCGAAGAACAGCAAGTGAGGCAACAATCTCGCGACATTCAGTAATATGAACTGAATCTACAACTATCAACTGGAGCCGATAGCGGGGCCTGTCCCATCCTATGGCGGGTGCTGTTACTGCTGCGGTCCATCGCAAAACAAGAGCAGTCTCAAATACATTTGATGCTCAATGTAGGTCTCCGATTCTCGGGGTTGAAACAAAGGTATGTTAAATGACATCTCGTATTGAAGAGAGGATGCCTCCGGACGGACGGCCCCTCGAGTGGACACTCTATGCATAAAAGCACCACACTCCTGAAACCTTGGTTAACAGAAAGACCCTCGAAATGCATTCCATCGGTATTTCAGTCGTTCTTGCTGTCGTTTTCTTCGTGGCAGCGTCTCTTCTCAGATATACTCCATTCCGCAGAACACTTCCTCCTGGTCCGGAGAAGGGTCATTTTCTTGTACACCTTCTATTTGGTAGTTTCTTCAGCTTCCCTCGTAGTCGCCTTCACGAAACCTTCGCGTCTTGGGCACAAGAACATGGCACGTACAATTTTCAAACAATTTCGAATTACAGCCAGAATTTAACCTTGACATGACTTCAGGCGACGTGATTTATGTCAAATTCCTTCGAACAAACATTTTCATCCTCAGCAATCGCGAAAAGGCAGTAGATCTCCTCGATCGACGCGGAAACATTCACTCACGGAGACCGAGGAGCGTCTGGAGTGAGATGTATGCTCTAATCAACAATCACGTATATTTTGTCCTTCTAATAGCTTGTTTCTAGTATCGGATGGACCAGCTGGGCAAGTCTCGTGCAACAACCCGGAAAGGCCCACAGCGAACAGCGGAATCTGCTTCTCAAAGGCGTCGGACCGAATATAGTTTCTTCATACGACTCAGTCGTTCAGAGTGTGGCTCACAAGTACCTTCTCCCGAGCTTGACGAATTTATCCGGAGATCCAGCAAGCATCATCGAAAGGTCACATTCAGTTGATACTCGTCGTCGGCTTCTAACTTCCTGACAGTACCGTGGCGGCCGTCCTCGTCCAGGTTGCATATGGAGAGGCTTTATCCGAAGAGCACAGACAGGCTCTGTTTATGGCCAACAAGGAAGCCCTGGCTTTTTGGTTCAGCACTGAATACCCGCTCCTCAAGCTCCTCCTGGACCTTTTTCCATGTCGTATGTCGATCAATGACCGATCTTTTCAGAGCGAGTCGAATTAATATTTCTTTCCATTCAGTGCGCCACATTCCGAAGTGGCTCCCAGGAGCTAGTTTCCAAAAGGAAGCTGCTAGAGTCCATAAACTAGTGAACCATATTCGCTTTGTCCCCTGGGAAGTGTTTCTAAAGGATATGGTGAGACACTTTTTGATCGCCGGACCGTCATACGAGCTCTGATATCTCCTGTGTCCTGTGTAGCGGTCGGATTCCAAGTACAATTCCCTCGCGACGAAACTCATCGACTTGCACGGGCCTGTTGACGCGGTCCGAGACGCGGTCGCTTTTATCTACGCTGGTGAGTAGCGAGCCTGGCCTGGTAGCCACCTTCAACTCATTCTCTTGCTTGTAATGGATAGCTGGAGCCGAAACAGTCCGTGGATCCCGTTTCCTCCCCCGCCCACTGCTGACTCAAGGAAGCAGACAACGACGGCCATACTTTCCGCAATCTACGCATTGTTATTGTATCCGGAGGTCCAAGCCAAAGTCCATGCCGAACTCGATGAGGTCCTTGGTGGTGCACCACCAACTGCTGAGGATCGGCAGCGCTTACCCTATCTAGAAGCTGTTTGGAAAGAAGCTCTCAGATGGCATCCTCCGGTACCCCTGAGTAAGCATTCACGTAGATCCCTTGTATCACTCTGAACCCTCCATTCTCAATAGACCCCGCTCATGAAAGCAGCGAAGATGACGTATGGGAGGGTTATCTTATTCCAAAAGGATCGACAATTTTCGTTAATACCTGGTACGGATTTCTTGAATCTGATGGCTGGGCTGTTCACCGTCTTCGCGGAAAGGTTCTTACTCCATGACCCACGAATCTGGTCAGAACCAAATGTCTTCAAGCCAGAAAGATTCCTCGATCCTGTCCAAGAAGGGACCTTTGATCCCCAGTCGGTCATTTACGGCTTCGGTCGACGGTACGATTGTAGCATTTCATCGGCCTCAAGAATACTAAGCCGTACTAAGATAATCTGTCAGGATCTGTCCTGGGAGGTTCTTAAACGATCGGAAAGGGTTCAGTGTGGTCGCTTCCATACTCTGGGCTCTCAAAATTGAGCAAACACCAGGAACCGGGCGACTCGATCCTGCTAATCCTGCTTTTGTGGATGCCCTGGTCTCGTAAGTGGCTCTATTTATCGCTTTATGGCACTCTCGCCTCACTGACGACCAGTCGACCGATGCCTTTTAATTGCAAGTTTGTCCCAAGAAACAACAAGGCCGTTAAGACTTGATAGTAACCCAATCAATACACATTGTGGATATGGATGGAGAGATTGGCTGAATGCGATGAATCACCAAGCGAACCAAATATTTTCATGTCTTGCAAGCAGAGGCGACTTTTGACAAATTATTTTGTAGTCGTAAATCTGAACAAGCCTTTCATGACATGCGTGCGATGGATTGAAAGAAAGAAGGCTCCAATGTCCAACGTTGGCATGCTTTGTTTGCGCACGTTCGACCCACCCAAATCTCCGAAAATGCCTAACGACCCCTTGTCGCCGACGGTCTCTGAAGTAGCAAGTCAGCAACGCATGTACCGATCTCATGCACCTGGTTCCCTGACTTTTCGGAATTTGAAAACCCGCAGAATCGTTCAACGCACGTAGCGACCTAATCAAGGAACAGTGGACTGGCGTTATGGAAGCACGCCTTGTACGGGACGAACTCGTCAAATGCAGACGGACTGAGGGCGTTAACTCGTACGCGAACTGCAAGCACCTTGCAGACCTGTATCTCAACCTGCTCAGAACCTCAGGGGTACGTAGCCTTATGTCCATCAAAATAGCAATATGGTGTCCTTCAAATATGCTCACACCAATGTGCCTTGTCAAATGCAGGTGACGGGATACAGGAAGGTCAATTCAGGCTCGAAATAGATCATGCTTGCTAGGCAATGAACATAGGTTATGAGGGCTGTTGGAGCCGTGTAATATGTTAAAAGTGTGAAGGACCCGAGGTAACTCGCGAAACCTCCATTCAAACTGGAGTCAACTGTCAATGAATGTTAGGTGCAAGAATAGCTCGGTAGGACCTCATAGAATCAAAGGAGACCAGGGTGTTATTGCCCCTTTCCTTCTGTGGCCTGCTTTTCCAACATTCGCCTTTAATAACAGCCGGCGTGTGAGCAAAATTCTCAGTGCGCCCATCAAAGCACTGCAACAAAATACACTCACTGTCTTGCAGCTAAGACCATAGCCTGCTTGCGGTTTTGCAAATTCGTCTGTCTCCTCTCTGCGGTGTCCTCCCATTTGCTTGGTGGCACCGCCGCTCCAGCAACTGGCTCTAAAGGTACCTCTCGCCCTTTACCCTTTGCTGCTGACGGTATCGGCCCCTTTCCATCCCATTCGACGATTGGTGGTGGAGCCTGTGACTGGACCAGCTTCTGCAAACCGAATCGCTCGATGAGAGTTGGAGTAGTTTTCACGGCAGGCTTAGATGCCTGAAAGGGGTTGATGTTAGTGTTAGGTGCAGGGGTGTCTTGTTGAGGAGCGGGAAATGCTTGGCGGTAACCTGCGGATGGCTGGTTGGAGAGTAAGCAGGTGCCGTCGAGAAAGCTGTTAGTGAAGCTTACAGCCTCAAGGTATCCTCGTTCGAGAAGCTTGTTCACTGTTACGTCGACGGATCCTGTTCGTAGGAGGTCGAAATGGATATTTTCTCTGTGACGATGGAAATCAGCCATATAGGAAATAAAGGTTCAAAGTGATTTCGTACGTACCTTGGAATGTTGGGGAACATGCTATGGACAGTATCTATCTACGAGAGGGAGATGCACGATAATCAGCCCCGGTCGCTTCACTTCATATCTACATACCATTTCCGGCGTGGCTTTCTTCGCTTTGAAGCCTAATAAGGCATTTATGTTTGGTCCCCCACCGCCATTGGACGAGTTATCTGTTGGAGATCCCACTTACCGTCAGTGGGCGTTATTGGGCCGCAACTAAAAGGCAAAGAAACCATGTTCAGGGTTCAGGTGTGTGTTGCTTACCGCGTGTGATATACTTGACGACAAAGTATATGACGGCCACGGCCACCACCACGTTGATGATTTCAAAGTCCATCCCGCCAACTCCGTAGTCGTTTTCGTTGTCCCAAAAAATAGTTCTACTGAGATACTGAGCCTTGACGCAGCCGAATGGACCGTCTTTGGTGATTCAGAGTGGGTGAGTTCAAAGTGTGACTCCTTTATCAGTACTTATATTTGCTCCGACCTTTGCGGATGTCAACTCATTTCGGTTCACACCCTAATAATACAACACAACCTTACGCTCATTTGGCCCGGAAGCGTGCCTCCAGACTCTTACACTCCTCACCTGACCGCCTGACTGCCATGTATGGTCGGCATCAGAGAGCTTAAAGACCTCTATACGACTCCTTTGACGTATTTATGACCAGGAATGTCTCTAATTGTCACCAGGCCGAATGTCCATCTCTCTATGAATTAGCGATGCATCACTCGCCATCCAGCCCGTGCACAGCTCAAGGTTATATCGGCTCTGCCTCCGTGCATTATGGCACAAACCTTGCAGATAAACTGGCCCGACGGAGCTAGATCCTATGTCAGGTTGTTGGTCGCCCATCAGTTTCAATGATATTCTTGAGCCTAGCTGGTACCTCTGGTACCTCTCATCCTTATTGTTTCCGCAATAATGATCTTCCCAGCTAGTGAGGTGACTGCTGTGACGGCCAGACCTCTCTTCCACTGAGATGTATCGACCATCGAGCGCCACCAAATCTGACACTTCAACAACCTATGGTCAAGGTACGATCGGGAATATACGGCGATGCAATAGTCTGATAGCTCCTCGTAGTAATGGTATCTCCAAGGTCTCCCGTATCCGTGTTCGCCTGCCAAGTTCCTGGCGGCCACCCGATAACCGCCCGCCTTTCTCTGCTAGTACACCGCAAGTACCTGCGCAGTTCAGAACGGTCAAATGATTCATGAGAACTGTGGAGATGACGGAGAGAGCTGGGAATTGGAAACTCCGGATTCGCATGGGCGAGCCGCTGGAGGGATAACACCCCCTTTTGAGGGTACTCCGGTCTGTGGTGTGTAGAGCAGACCCCAGCTAGTTGATTTGAGGAACGATTTTTGAATCACGATCCACCCGTTGTCAAAGGAAGTCCTTTGAGTGGAGATATCGGCAGATTTGGGAGTAAATAGTAGGTGGAGAGTCTCACCTCTATGTGAAATATCGACTTGTAGAGGTGGGATGTGCCTGCGAGGGCGCGGCCGCGCTAGTAAGATCCCATGGGCGTAACCGATCAGAATTATCCTCGCCACCACCAGTGTACAAGATACAAGACAGTTGTCAGGTTCGAAAGATGGATAACATTGTGGAAATGGCCTGTCCACCTGACGACATAAGCTCCATACGGCGTCCGCGAACGAGATGGCGAGGTCAACACTTTGCACTGCTTTGCTTATCACCACGTCCCATCGAAAGCTCTTCTTCGAGTGCATGCGCGGGTACCAACGCTCACACATACTATATTTCTCGTGCGAACGCTAGCGAGCGGTGTCCCACGACAGGACGGTATGTCTTGAAACAGACAAAACCCAAGACAAAGACAAACCCAGACCAGTGAGCGACAGACATACGAATCGTTGTGTGTGTATAATGAATAAACAATGAGACGAAGGTTCAGGGGAGTGTTGGAAAGCACAAGAACACGTCGAGAGTCCAGACGAGACATGACTGTGGGGGTGATAGTAATGGCGTGGGTAGTGGCAGTGGCGTTAGTGATTATCAAGCCAAGAACTGGTCGGGATATGGGCGCGAGGAACGCGAATGGATGGGAGGGCCCCCCATCTCAAGTCATCATAACAACATAAATACCCGCACTAGTATATAGTAGGTGCAGTGTATCAATCACCGCATCATCTCCCTTTTTAATAGTAGATTGGCACCGCATTCTCTGCACTCCGCTCGGTGGATTGATGGAGTGGCTGGTAGGACTGCTGCGGCTTATGAGTGGACGAGTCAGGCTGGCTATGTAAAAACCCTCCATCTTCATCAGCACCACAGCGGCCGCCGGTTCCCTTTCCGCTTTCCTCCGCTGTAACAGAATCATTGGGATGCATATGCGGATGGGCGGTGACAGGCGCATCATCCGCGTCGTCAGATCGACTACCTGTCGCGCTGCCACTCCGGCTGACATTCATCGAGCCTCCCGATCCAGAGACAGAAATCGATGCTGAGTGTGAGTACTCGACGCTCGCCCTCCCGCTCTCAACACTCTCGCCCTCACTGTGCCTATGGCTACCCATGGCGAGGCTGTTGGGGTGCTTCATAATCGCTTCCAACAATCCCGCGCGTAATTCCATCTCGGATGGGCCACGGGTGTGGTGACGCTGGGCCTGGGGGTGGTGAAGCGCAGGTGAGTGACGGTGATAGTGCGTATGGGGTGGTTGGAAGGTTTCGAGCGGTGTCACGGGTCCTGGGGTGCTCTGTGATCGGCCCGTGTGCATTGGCATAATTCCTGGAGAGAGGTGGGGATGGGACATTGGTATTTGCGTGATTGGGAATGGCGCCGAGGGAGGCGTTTGGGATGCTAGCATTGGCGAGGGCGGGGCGAATATGTGTGGGGGTTGATAGAAGTGCGATGTTGTGGGCGGGTATGGAGGCTGAAAGAGCATGGGAACTGCAAGCGGAGGGGCCGGTGGACGACCATGGTGAATCGTTTGAAGTTGCATCGTCAGAGCGTGTATTTGACTTTGAAACTGAAAATGGAAAGTTAGCCGTCATCCAACAATCCAGGAAGACGACACATACCCTTTCTTCTCGCTGCGAGATCTCATTGAGCTGCCATTGAAGTCTGGTTACTTCTTGCCGTGTATGTTCAACCTCGATTCGAGACTGCTCCAATTCAAGGGTGAGGGCTTCTTCTCGCTGTCGTGCAGCTTGTTCGCGCGCTCTCGAAGCCTCTATGCTGGATCGAAGGATCTCGACCTGGTCTTCGAGCGGCATGCTGGGCGGTGGTAGTGTATTGAGAGTAGGGAAGGTGAGCTCCTGAGCCAAGGCCCTGAGCTTTGACCTGTCATCGGCTTGTAGAGGTGCCGGAGCTGTATGAGAACTTTTTGTAGAATCAATGCATTCCCTGGGTATCGATGACGAATTTCGGGGACGCTTCGTCTTTGGTGAAAGCTCGACGCTGGGAGCGCCTGCGACTATGCTGGACTGGGTGGGCCACTCCCAAGTAGGATTATCCTGAGTATAGAGTGCATGTAAAGGAGCCATAGGGAGGACCTGAGAGTTCATGAGGGATGGGGGGGTGAGTGGAGTACCAGAGGTGCTTGCGCTGGTGCTGACGGAGGGGGAAGTGAGTAATGGGCTGGTTGGACGTCGGATGGGAGAACTAGGGGTTGAAAGAGGTGGAGAGGGACTCTGAATTGTGCTGTTTGGAGCAAGGACGGGTGAGAGCGGGAGCGGAATGTTTTGTGGGTAGAGACTTGACGTTAAGGAGCCATAGTGTGGGTCTCCGCTGATGCTTATGGATCTGTTCAATCGACCCCGCTGCGGTGGGTCGTGAAAGCGGGAGACGCTTGCGGGTCGTGGTGTCTCATTAGCGCATGTGTCGTCTAGGATTTCGTCTGACTCATCAGCAGGAGAGGTAGCCC
>WNFL01311428.1_pt2 | contig 10430 bp, 10 predicted proteins | sample 5400361 | NCBI WGS metagenome assembly WNFL01 (sample SAMN13153351, study PRJNA577476) | soil metagenome | isolation source: 40 cm soil on Douglas fir-dominated hillslope | place: USA:California | collected 2013-09-17
GCCATACATATCAGTTCGCTTGTTGATGCCATCCTGGAGAAATTGATCGGGCAGGTAACCGTTACCCGCGTGGAGCTCAACGCCATCAAAACCTGCGGCTTTTGCGCGCTCGGCGGCTTTGCGATAATCCTCAACGATCTCCGGGATCTCTCTGATGTCCAGCGCGCGGTGAGGTGAAGGCTGCTGCCATCCGTGAGCCGTAGATTCCAGTATTGTTGGATCCTGCCAATACTCCGGGTTGACCGAAGAGCTGACTGGGGTTATGCCTTTTGTCGTGTCCACATGCGAGGCACGCCCCGTGTGCCAGAGTTGGGAGAACATGTACACACGTTTCTCATGAACTGCGTTGGTGATTCTTCTCCAACCCGCAACCTGTTCGTCCGAATACAAGCCAGGCGCCCCGAACCATCCGCCGCCCGCAATCGAAATCGGAGTCGCTTCCGAGACTATGAGCCCTCCTTCTGAGGCCCGCTGCGTGTAGTACTCGAGCATCAAATCTCCCGGAATGCCCCCAGGCTGAACTGCCCGTGAGCGTGTAAGCGGAGCCATTACGACGCGATGCTCTAATTGCATCGATCCGACTTGGACTGGTGTGAACAGCGTGTTTGCACTTTGTGTTTTCATGGACCCGCGGCTCTCCTGAGACTAACGTTGCCAACTTCACGCACATCTTTAAACGATGCATGCGCTCTCCATCTTAGATCGCTCTATTTCTTGATCGACCCATTCTAAATTGGGCATGACACTGCAGCCGCAAAGACGTTCGGGCCGGTAGCTGAACACCCTATCTGATGCGGCAGCCGGCTCCTGGTGGCGTCTCTGAACAATACTTTGTAGGACCAGGAGCGATGCTTTCGGCGTATGCGAGGCCGATTGGTGAAGGGGGCGCTCGTTCTTTCGAAGAGTCGGTGAAGTGATTTCCGACTTATCCGCTCTTACTTGACGCACGTGCAACCAGCTCGTCCACTTTCGAAAGCAGGAGCTTCAGAATGGGAGACTGGTTCGACTTTTTGTAGCCGAGGACAAGATCGACAGTCGGCGCATCGCCCTTCAGTGGACGACTTGTTAGCGACGGCGGCAGAAAGTTTTGCGCATATCCCGGTAACAGTCCTACGCCACGTGTCGACGCTATCAAGGACATTCCCATGGCGAGATGGTCCGCCTCATGCTTTGGCGTGATGTTGACCCTGGAACGTTTCAAGTACTTATCGACGAGCGCGCGAAGCACTGGGGCAGTCTTCGATACGGCCACGAAAGTCTCGCCCTCCAGATCTGTTGGACTGATGGCTTTGAGGGCTGCAAGGCGGTGGTCGCTCGGCAAAATCACCATTAACGGCTCCTTCACGAGAACACGATAAGCCAGCTCTGGTATACCACTCTCCCGCCGAAGAAACGCCGCATCGATTTTTCCTTTCGACAGGCCCTCCGCAAGCAGCGGAGAGTATTGGCTCGATACGATCACGTCGATGTTAGGCAACTCGCCTCGTAAGATCCGCAACGCTTCGGGCATCCACCTCAATTCGTGCCCGGTCAGGAAGCCCATCGTGAAGCATGGCTTGCTGGGATGAGCGACGCGGCGAGCCGCTTCGCCTGCCGCGTCTACTTGCGATAGCACCAGGCGAGCGTGATCGAGAAAGGTTCGACCCGCGGGCGTCAACTCAATCCCGCGAGCGCGACGCGTTAGCAGTTGCGCTCCCACCTCTTCCTCAAGATCACGGATCTGCCGGCTGAGCGATGGCTGTGACGTGTGCAGTTTTCGCTGGGCCGCCCCAGTCAGACCTCCTGCCTCGGCAACCGCTACGAAATAGCGAAGGTGTCGTAATTCCATTTCCGCTCCCATGCTTGCAAAGCATCGGTCCCAGCTTATCAAAGTATGCGGCAAATACTGCACTGCCACATCCAACGTGGCGGCCAATCTCAGCAACAAGAGAGAGCGAGATTCGAGGAACAGGAGAAAAACAATGACTAAGAAACTGGACGGAAAGATTGCACTGGTAACGGGCGGGTCGCGCGGCATTGGCGCTGCCATTGCGAAGCGCCTTGCGGCGGATGGGGCGAATGTGGCCATCACTTACACGAAAGGTGCGGACGCAGCCGCGTCCGTCGTCAAGGAGATTGAACGCGCTGGCAGAAAAGCGATCGCGATTCAGGCAGACGCAGCCGATGCAGCCGCTGTCAAAGCCGCAGTCGAAAAGACATTTACGACTTTCGGCCGGCTGGATGTGCTGGTGAACAACGCTGGCACGGCGATTCCGAAACCTTTCGAGGAGGCGACGTTGGAAGAAATGGACCGCGTGCTCGACATCAACGTTCGTGGCGTGTACGTCGCGACTCAGGCGGCGCTGAAGCACATGAAGACCGGCGCTCGCGTCATCATGATCGGTTCGGCCGTGGGTGAACGCGTCGCGGCGCCCGGGCTTGTGCCCTACGCGGGCACGAAAGGAGCCGTCAAGATGTTCACTCAGGCTCTGGCCAGAGAGATCGGAAGCCGAGGCATCACCGTCAACAACGTTCAGCCCGGTCCGATCGACACGGAATTGAATCCCGCTTCTGGTGATTGGGCAGTCCCGCAGAAGGCTGCCACAGCGCTTGATCGTTACGGTCGTGTCGAAGAGATCGCCGACACGGTCGCGTTTATCGCCGGACCGGAGGCCTCCTACATCACCGGCGCGAATATCACCGTCGACGGCGGAATGAATGCCTGACGCACGCTGTGCGCCTGCTCTGCCGAATGTCATCGCGTAAATGAACAGGAGTGTTTATGTCGGAGCAAGTCGTTTTGATTACGGGGGCACTAACTGGGATCGGACGCGCAACAGCGATTGCTTTCGCCAAAAAAGGGGCGAAGGTAGTCGTTTCAGGACGCCGCACGGACGAAGGCCAGAAGCTTGCCGCTGAGCTGCGAAACCTCGGTGCAGATGCAGAATTCGTGCAAGCCGACGTGCGTCGCGAAAGCGATGTCCAAAACCTCGTCGACCATACTGTATCTCGCTTCGGCCAGCTGGATGTGGCCGTCAACAACGCTGGTACCGAGGGTAAGCCTGGACCTTTCACCGACCAAACCGCCGAAACCTATGCCGCTACATTTGACACGAACGTTCTCGGCACATTGTTGAGCATAAAGCATGAGCTGCGGGTCATGCTTCCTCAACTTCACGGCAGCATCATCAATGTTTCCTCAACCTACGGAAGATCGGAGGCACCGGGTGCTGCGCTCTATGGTGGCAGCAAGCACGCAGTCGAGGGGCTCACCAAAGCAGCCGCCCTCGAATTTGCCGAGACCGGAATCCGGATCAACGTTGTCGCTCCCGGACCAATCGAGACCGGAATGTTGAACCGCTTCACCGGAACTCCTGAGAAAAAAGCCGCACTGATCTCGGGCGTGCCTATGAAGCGTATTGGCCGACCGGAAGAGGTCGCCGCAGCGATCCTCTTTCTGGCCTCGGATAAGGCTTCCTTCATCACTGGGGCATCACTCGCCGCTGACGGCGGAAAACTCGCGCGATGAACAGAAAATGAAAACCGAGAACATGAAGGAAAAATCGGTAAGACTTCCAGGTCCGGATCACCCGCTTTCCATTGAGCACAATCCCGCTCGTGTTGTAGTCTCCGTCGCGGGCCGCGTGGTCGCCGACAGTCGCAACGCCCTGACCCTCCGCGAAGCAACGTATCCGCCCGTTCAATATATTCCACGCGAGAATGTTGATTTTTCACAATTGGAACGGACGGACTATGTCACTTATTGCCCTTACAAAGGTGATTGCAACTACTACAGCATTCCTGCTGGAGGCAAGAAATCCGTCAATGCGGTCTGGACATACGAGGATCCTTTCCCTGCAGTAGGACACATCAGGGGACATGTCGCGTTCTATCCCGACCGGGTAGATCAAATAGCGGAGCAATTTCCCGCCGTGAACAAGGATTGGACCGACTGGATCCCAACACCCTGATGCAAAAGAACGGGGTTTTACCTTGAAGGAAAAGACAATGAGCCAGACGAAACAGGAAAAGAATAAAGCACTCGTCCTTGAGGCTTTTGACACGCTCTTCAACAAACGGGATTACGCAGCGGCCGAGCGCTACTGGTCGCCGCACTACATTCAACACAGCGCTCATATCGCACCGGGCCGTGACGGTCTGTTCGATCTCATCAAGAGCATCCCACCCACGTTGACGTACGAACCGGGAACGATCGTTGCCGACGGAGACTTCGTGATCGTGCACGGTCGGTTTAGCGGTTTCGGCGCTCCCGTGAATTGGATTGCCGCAGATATTGTGCGCATTCAAGACGGAATCCTTGTCGAACATTGGGACGTCATCCAGGACGAAGCCACGGAAGAGCAATCGAAAAGCGGCGCTCCGATGTTCGGAAAGACGTTCCCCAAGTACAAATAACGGAGAATTGTCATGCCCATCAATGCTGAAACAGAGGTTGCGCAACGACAGATCCTGCTTGTTGGACCTTATGGCGTTCTTGGTACCGGTGTCGTCGACGCTGTCGCAGAGAATCCAAAATGGGGCATCACCACAGCGGCGCGTCGACCCGTACCGACTTATCGCGAACACGCCGCGCCTCCTCATGTCAGCGTCGATCTCCTGGACCGCGAGGGCACAACAAAGGCTTTTTCGGCCCTCGATCACGTGACCGATCTGGTTTACGCGGCCTACGTCGAGAAACCCACGATGGCTGAAACGGTTGAGCCAAATGCCAGAATGTTGAAAAACACACTCGCCGCTCTTGCGGCGCGCAATGTCCCTCTTCAGCGTATCGTACTGGCTGGCGGTGCAAAGTCTTACGGCTTCAGTCTCGGCGCGTTCAACGCTCCAGCGAAAGAGACAGAGCCACGTCTCATTGCGCCGATCCATTACCACCAGCAAGAAGACATTGTGGCCGAGTGGGCCGCTAAGAACGGAGCTAGCTGGACGGTGTTGCGTCCCCATCTGGTCATGGGACCAAGCCTGAACTCACCGATGAATCTGGTCACCGGTCTTGCCGCTTATGCTGCGATGAGTCGAGAACTCGGATTGCCCTTACGCTTTCCAGGCACGAAAAAAGGTTGGAACACCCTTCAGGAGACCACGGACGCGGAATTGTTTGGCCGTGCGACTTTGTGGGCTCTGGGCGAAGACAAAGCACGCAATCAAATCTTCAACGTGTCGAACGGAGATGTCTATCGCTGGCGGCAACTCTGGAGGGAACTCGCCGCCTTCTATGGCCTTCCCGTCACAGAGCCTCTTGCGATGTCCACTGTTTCTGAGATGAGCGAGAAGGCTCCTTTGTGGGATTCCATCGTCGCCCGCTATGGCTTGCATGCCACTCCCTACGACCAAATTGCAAACTGGGCGTTCGTGGACTGGATGCTCAACTTCCGTGAAGAGACCATTCTGAGCAGCATCAAAATTCGTCAAGCAGGCTTTGCCGATTGCATCGACACACACCAGAGCTTAAAGCGACAGCTCACCAGACTTCGCGACATGCGCATCATCCCGTGATAGTCGCGCTTGCGTTGAACTGCGTGTTTGCGGTCGAGAACTTCGAGAAGCAGCTACTAAAAATTGCGAGGCGGAGATTTCGTTATGAATCGAACGGCGTCTACGAAGAAAGAGCTTTCCAAGGGCAACAAGCGTCCGAGCAGTTACCGACGTGTCGTTACCGCGAACGTGGACGGTAAGTCCATGCTTCGAAGTGACGAACAATTGCCGGCATATCAGTTCAAGAGCGTACCCAACTACGAGCACACACTTGTCTGGGTAAACCCGACCACTCCGGACCTTCGCGAGGAGCAAAAGTTTGACCGCTATCCCGATTCCGTCGTTCCGGGACCAGGCGGCACTAGCCTTCACTTCGTGACGTTTCCGCCGGGTTCGGTTTTCGCAGACCCGTCGTTCGACGATAAAGCTGCAACCAGCGAGGCTCTGATTCGTCTCAGAGGGTTAGCCGATCACTTTGAAAAAGAAGATCCAGCAATGCACAAGACGAATACCGTCGACTACTCCGTAGTTTATGAAGGTGAAATTTGGCTGGAGCTTGATGACGCCAAAACCATTCACCTCAAGCGGGGGGACATCGTCGTGCAAAACGGCACGCGCCACGCGTGGCGGAACAAAGGCGCAACTCCCGTGACGATGTTGTTCTTTCTTAACGGCGCGAAAGACTGACGCCGGGAGCTTGCGGAAATGACTTGGGTCGGCAGTTTCAAATCCCTGCAGGCTGTTCTTCCCGAACCGAGTCTCGGTGCTCCGCTCAGAGTGCACACGTGGCTGGAGAGTGAAATCGATCTGATCTCACCGTTTGTGGACTGGCTTGTGAGCCTGATCGCTCAGTCTCGTTGCGTTGACGGCAAGGAAGAGTTCGTTGAACTCGCTCTTCGAGAAGCCGTCAGCAACGCGATACTCCACGGAAATCGCTCAGAAGCTCGCAAATTAGTTCATGTCCGGTGCTGCTGCGAAGCCACCAACGGGGTGTTCATCGTTGTCAGAGATCAAGGAAGTGGATTCGACCCCAATGCTGCTCTAAATCCGCTGGCGGTCGAAAACCTTTTAGCCGAACACGGGCGGGGCATCTATTTGATGAAATTTGCTGTGGACGAAGTTTCTTTTGAACGGGGAGGAACGGAGGTCCACATTCGAAAGAAATCGGGAAACGAACAAGCGACAGCAGTCCAACCCACCCAGAAGCGAATGGCACGCCGATTTGTTAGAAGACCTTGGCCCGGCGTCCGCGCCGTCGAGTTCGGCGGACATTTTTGAAAGCGAGTTGACCCCGTAGGCCGTCGGCCGATCCACAGGATGAAAGGCGATTGGTTCCTAATGATTGATAATCATACTGGGTCGAGCAATTTCCCCTGGCCTTCGCCTACTTGCTGTCGCCACATCGCGTAGTAGAGGCCCTTTTTCTCCAATAACTCTTCGTGGCGACCGCCCTCCACGATGCGCCCGCGTTCGAGAACGTAGATGCAATCCGCGTGCAGGACTGTGGAAAGACGATGCGCGATCAATATCGTGATGGCGTCGCGGCTTGCCGCCACGTCTCGAATCGTCTGGCTGATCTCTTCCTCTGTTAAAGAGTCGAGCGACGAGGTCGCTTCGTCGAACACCAGCAATTCGGGCTCACGCAGCAGAGCGCGCGCAATCGAAAGTCGCTGCTTCTCTCCACCCGAGACTTTGACTCCGCCTTCGCCGATTTTGGAGTCGAGTCCGCGCTCCGCTCGCAGAAGCAAACCCTCGACTGCAGCTTGCCGCAGCACTTCGAGACATTCGTCGTCCGTGGCATCCGGCCGCACGAACTGCAGGTTCTCACGAATCGTACCCGAGAAGAGCTGCGTATCCTGCGTGACAAATCCAAGCCGTTCGCGCAGGTCTTCGATTGCAATTTGGTCTTCCGGCGTTCCGTTGTAAAGGATATGACCACTCATCGGTCGGTAGAGACCGACCAAGAGTTTAACGAGCGAAGTCTTACCTGCGCCGGAAGGCCCGACAAAAGCGACTGTCTCCCCCCGCGCCACGCGGAAGGAGATTCCGCTTAAAGCTGGGGATGACGCCGATTGGTGCTGGAAAGTGACTCTGTCAAATTCCAGTGTTTCCAGCGACGCGAACTCTACCGGATGTTCCGGTTTCGGCTGCACAGGCATTTTGAGAAGCTGTTCGAAATTGTCGAGCGAGGCTTCGGTCTCGCGATAGGCGTTGACTACGTTTCCCAGTTCCTGAAGGGGACCAAAAATGAAGAACGAATAGATAAAGAGCGAGAAAAACTGTCCGACAGTAATGCGTTGGGTGTAGATGAGATAAAGCATCAGGAACAAGATCGAGGTCCGCAGGAGATTGACGATGCTACCCTGGACAAAGCTCAGGCTGCGAAGGTAGCGGACTTTTTCGAGTTCCAACTTGAGAATCTTGCTTGTGGTGGAGTTGAGGCGATAAATTTCCTGTTCGGCAAGGCCGAGGCTCTTTACCAGTTCAATGTTTCGCAGCGACTCCGTCGTCGCCCCCGCAAGTGCTGTCGTCTCACCCACAATGCGCTTTTGAACGGTCTTGATTCTGCGGCTGAGCAACGAGCTCAAACCGCCGAGGAGGGGAACCGTCAGCAAATAGGCCGGAGCAATCGACCAATGTACCCGGGCTGCGTAGATGGTCACAAACGCAAGGCCGATTAGCGTCGTGAACACCATGTTTACGAGCAACGCGATGAACTTCTCAACGTCACTCCGAACTCTTTGCAACTTACCGAGCGTTTCGCCGCTGCGTTGGTCCTCAAACAAAGCGTACGGAAGATCCAACGAGTGCCGAACGCCGTCCGTATAGATACGAGCTCCAACCTTTTGGGTGATCACGTTCACGAAATAATCTTGAAAGTTCTTGGCAATGCGCGACACGAGCGCCACACCGACAGCGGCTGCCAGCAACAGGCTCACTCCGCGGACGAACTGCGGGCTCGAATATTCCTTGTAGCGAGTCGCGTACGAGTCAATGATGTGGCGAAAGATGAGGGGATCCAGCAGCGAAAAGATTTGATTGATCGCCGCTAGAATGAGAGCAATGACCGCCAGCTTCCAGAAATCCTTAAAGTACCGATAAAGAGTCGCCATAATCGAGAATCGCCACCTCACCGAGATGTTTGATGGTCCGTATGTCGAAGGCGTTATGAATCCCGCGCCACAACTCAAAAGGTGAACTTCAACGCTACACCCAACGTCTGGGAGCGTACTCGTTCGTCCCGGCCTGGAGATGCGAATTTGGCAATCCTTATTTTCTGTCGAATATCGAGCAAATCTGCAAACGCTTTGAGCTTTCGCGAAAAGCGAAGGCGTCGGGTTCGAGCGCAAGACTGCGCGAGCTGCTCAATAAATGATCCGGTCGCGCCGCGAAGCTCAGGTGCATCACTAAATCTATGGATGAACGAGTAGATGAAGGCCAGCAGCGCGACGGCGGTTTTTCAATTTACCCTGACCTGTTCGCACGGACCGATTTTCATTTGTTTTGTTAGCGTTACAACCTTCTCGGTTGCACTGGAAGCCCTCATTTGCAGTTTGTTGGTCAGCAAGTGTTCGGCAAAAAACTCCGACTTTACTCACTCTGATGGGCGCCGCCAGCACTAATTCCGCGTTGCCAACCATCTGGTAAATTCGCCCCACATTCAATCAACACAAGGGCGTTTATCGGGACCAATCTGGAGGCATATATTTTGGATGGTTCTGCCAAGAATGCCACTCAACCGGGCGGAATAAATTCCTAGCCACTGCGGGTCAGCGATCTTGTAGCAGTCTCTTGGCTAATCTGCTTTCTTTACGACGTCGATCAACGTCGTAGGCCTCTTGCGCGGTTCGCACGGCAGCAGAGTATTGGCGCGTCCAGTTGTACAAGGCAGTGACCGGAGTTTCAAGCGTGTCCCCTAGTGGTGTAAAGGAATATTCGACGCCGAGAGGAGAATCGGTGAGGACCCGCCGTGCGACAAGGCCGCTGCGTTCAAGCTGGCGCAGACACTGGGTGAGAGTCTTCTGGGAGATGCCGGGAACGAAGCGCTTCAAAGCATTGAATCGCGCCTTGCCTTGATGATCGCAAAGCGCGCAGAGGATCAGAAGATGCCAGCGCCCGGCGATCTGGTCCACAAGCACACGGTCTAGTCGAACACTCATCTCGATTGCTTTACCCATGGCCAGTTACCTCAGTTCCCCTTAGTGTAGTGCAGGTGCGTAATTGACACTAGGTATTCTACAGATACCATTATGGAGTGGCTAGAGCATGAATCGCGGTTAGAAAGCGCAAGCAGATAGAAGGGAGTAGCAAGATGACAGCAACGATTGACAGAGAACGGTTCGGCCCGTGGGCACTCATCACGGGCGCCTCATCCGGAATTGGCAAGGAATTCGCGCGGCAACTCGCAGCGTCGGGGATCAACGTAGTACTGGTGGCCCGGCGGGAAACCGCTCTGATTGAGGTAGGACGCAGTATCGCGAAAGATTTTAAAGTTCAGCATCGCGTTATTGTGATGGACCTCTCGCAAGAGGGCTTCATCTCGAACCTCGCCGAGCTTACGAAGGATCTGGATATCGGCCTTGTCGTCTCGAATGCTGGCACGGGAAACTCGGGCGAGTTCCTGAAGCTCGATCGACTGTTGCTCGAGGAGACCTTGCGACTCAACACCATGTCGCATTTAGACATCGCCCATTACTTCGGCCGGAAGCTCGCCGAGCGGAGGCGGGGAGGCTTGATCCTCGTGGGGGCAATGGGTGCGGAAAACGGCGTTCCCCGTATGGCGAATGACGGAGCCGCGAAGGCGTATGTACACAGCCTTGGCGAAGCGCTTCACTATGAGTTCAAACCTCTAGGTGTCTACGTCACTGTACTGGCAGCCGGGTTTACGAACACAGCGGTGCTCGAAAAGTTCGGCTTCGATCCGAAGACCATGCCGATGAAACCGATGAGCGTCGAGC
>WNFL01092597.1_pt1 | contig 10429 bp, 5 predicted proteins | sample 5400361 | NCBI WGS metagenome assembly WNFL01 (sample SAMN13153351, study PRJNA577476) | soil metagenome | isolation source: 40 cm soil on Douglas fir-dominated hillslope | place: USA:California | collected 2013-09-17
CGATCTGCGCGTTCACTTCGGCCTGGGGAAAGCGGCAAGAGCTGACCTGGAGATTCGTTGGCCCAGCGGCGTGGTGGACAAGATCGCCGGCGTCGCGGCCAATCAGGTGATCACGGCGATCGAAGGCAAAGGCATTCAATGGTGAAGCGCCGTGACGTGCTTAAAGCTGCCGGCTCTGCTGCTTCCATCCATGTATGGCAGTGCCGCCCTTGAAGAAACTCTCTGCGCCCTTGCTGCCATCGTGATTCCGTCATCAGTACCGCGTCATAATCGCGCCGGACCGCGCCGGCAGCGTCACCTTCATCGTTTCCTCCCGGACTGGGATGTGCCCCACCACGTCCAAGAGATCCCGCCACGTTCCACTGGCCGCCGGAGCGACGATGCTTATCGGCTTGGTTTCATTATTCAGCAGCACGATCATCTCACCGCGCGTGTACACGGAGATATCGTCGCTAACACCTAACTGCCGCATCTCTCCGTGTCGCAAGGCTGGATAGTCGCGCCGGAGTTGTGCCAGTTTGCGGACGCGCTCGAATACGCTCTGCTCGTCCGGTGTGCGGCCACCAGCCGTAAAGGCATTGCGGGCATCCTCAGTCCAGCCGCCAGGAAAGTCCCGGCGATTATCCGGATCGTTTCCGCCCGGCATCCCGATTTCGTCGCCGTAGTAGATCATCGGGATGCCGCGCGATGTCATCAGGTATGTGAAAGCCAGCTTCAAACCGTCAACCGTAGCGCCCGGCTCGTTCATGAACCGCGCGACGTCGTGAAGTCCGAGGAAGGTAACCAGGTTGTTCGGATTCGGATACAGATAATCGTGCGAGAGCATCGCCGCCAGATCGCGAATGGATTTGCCCTGGGCAAAAGCGCGGCGGATGGGATAATACGACGGAAAATCGAACAGCGCGTCGATGCCGGAATCAATACCGTCAAACTGAGTTTTGCCACCCTGGAAAAAGGAAACCAGCGACGGGTCGCCATCGAACACTTCGCCGACCACGCGCAGGGACCGATGTTCCTTGTTAATGGCTGCCGACCAATCGTGCCAGAATTTACGAGGCACGTACGGCAGCGTATCCTGCCGGATGCCGTCCAGCCCCGTGGAATCGACCCACCAGATCGTGTTCTGGATGATGTACCGCGCCACTTCCGGATCGTCCTGATTCAGATCCGGCAGAATGTCAATGAACCAGCCGTCCAGCGTCGAAGCTCGGATTGAAGGCGGCGCGTGAGGATCCATGAGCGTCCAGGTCTGCCATGTCTCGTTGAGGTGTTTGGATACCGTGCCGTGAAACCACGTTGGCGTCGGCGGATCATTAACCCACGGGTGGAATGGCCCAGTGTGATTCGCCACCATGTCGAGAATCAGCTTGATGCCGTTGCGATGAGCGGCTTCGACCAGCTCTTTCATCTTGGCCATGTCGCCGAGGTGTTCATCGATGGCGTAGAAATCCACCGCGCCGTAGCCGTGATAGTCCGTGATCGCCTGGCCGTCGTACTTTTCCCGTTCATTCAGGTGATTCACGTTGTCATAAATCGGATTGAGCCAGATCGCACTGACTCCGAGGTCCTTCAAGTACTTCAGGTGATCGATGACTCCCTGAAGATCGCCACCGTGGTAGTGGCGAGGTTTGGTGCGGTCGAAAAGGCCCTTGGAAATGACCGGATCATCATTGGTCCGGTCGCCGTTTGCAAAGCGATCGGGCATGATCAGGTAGATCAGATCGTCCTCGGAAAAGCCTTGAAAGCGGCCTTCGCGGGGCAGGGGATTGAGCGCTTCGAACGCAGCCGTGGTGGACCCGTCGGCCGTAGTGATTTTGAGAGGATGTGGCCCCGGACTTTTGAGCGTCACATCAATGAATAGATATGTCCCGCCGCTGTTCACGCGCGGTTCCCCCACTTCAACGCCCCGGGTAGTGGTCTTCACAGACGCACCCGCGAGTCCGCTGCCTCGAATCAAAAGGCGTACGGGATTGATTGAATGACGCACCCACCAGTACGGGGGCTCTACCTTCGTTACTACCGGGGCCGCGGCAAGAGTAGCAGCGAAACAGAGAGAGAGAAGGAGCTTTCTCATGGCGTCGCGGCAACAGGCTTCAAACGCACCCGCGCCGGCTCAGTGCCATCCTTCACGCGCTGCATCAAAATCGCAGCCAACAAAAGGAAAACGCTTCCGGCCACTACGGCCGCGAGACGGTTGTTATCGAGCACATGACTCATCAACCACCCGAAGCCGAGCGAAGCGGCGATCTCCGGCAGCACGATGGAGAAGTTGAAAATCCCCATGTAAATGCCCACCTTGTTAACCGGCAGGCAGCCGGAGAGAATGACATACGGCATGGATAGAGTGCTGGCCCAGGCAATGCCGACGCCAGTCATCGAGAGCAACAAGAGCCACTTGTCATGAATAACGGCGACTGTGAGCAACCCCACAGCGCCGCATAGCAAACAGAGTGAGTGAGTAGTCTTGCGTCCGAGACGACTGGCCAGACTAGGCAGGGCCCCTGAAAATAAGAAGCACACCACCGAATACATGGCGAAACACAAGCCGCCCCATTCCACGCCCTCGGTGTAGAGCGGCGACGTCTCGTTCGGTGCGCCGAATACGTTGCGGGCAACGGCCACCGGGAAATAAAGCCACATGCAGAACAATCCAAGCCAAGTGCAGATCTGTACCCAGGCGAGCTGTCTCATCGTGGCCGGCATGGCGCCGATGGATCGAAAAATCTCGCGCGCATTGTCCAACACACCACTCTTGACAGCTTTCGCCTTTAGGAATTCTTCCAGGTCGTCCGGTGGATATTCTTTCGTGGTCAAGATGGTCCATAGCACGGCCCCGAAGAAAACGGCGGCTCCAGCGAAGAAGGAAAATCGAACCGGCGCCGGTATGGTGTGAGGCGCCACGTCTGCTGAACCGACATGCAACCAATTCGTCAATACAAATGGAAGTGCCGATGCGATCACGGCACCGAGTCCGATAAAGAGGCTTTGCATCGCGAACCCACGCGTGCGCTGCTCTTCCGGCAGAAGGTCCGCAACGAAGGCGCGGAATGGCTCCATGCTGATGTTGATGGAGGCATCCAGAACCCAGAGCAGTCCCGCGGCCATCCACAATGTTGACGAATTGGGCATCAGGAGCAACGCGAGTGAACTCAAGATCGCGCCAATGAGGAAGTATGGCCGGCGCCTTCCCAGACGGCCCCAGGTGTGGTCGCTCAGGTGGCCGATAATCGGCTGCACGATAAGCCCGGTGAGCGGTGCAGCCAGCCATAAGATCGGGATTTGGTCGGCACGCGCGCCAAGGTATTCGTAGATGGCGCTCATGTTCGCCATCTGCAGTCCCCAGCCGAACTGGATCCCGAAGAACCCGAAGCTCATGTTCCAGATCTGCCAGAATCGCAGCCGGGGTTTGTGCATCACGCTTCCGTCGATACAACGATCATACAGCAGCGCAAACTAAAGTCTTTGCCTGGATGGCACAGGCTTCAGCCTGTGCTGAGAAACTCTCCGGGCGGACCGCTCCCTATGGTCGCGGCTCAGTATGTCGCTGTAAACACTTAGTACCGATTCTGAGCCGCGACCACAGGGAGCGGTTTTCAGTATTTTTCAGCACCGTCCTCAGCCTATGCGAAAAAATGTAGAACCCCAGACGAATTTTGTCAGAAATCCAGACGTAGCGCGAGCTGCCATTTCCGCATCTGCGACAGGCTCGCCAAACCGAAGATCTTTCCGCCGGTACCGTTATCGACGCTGGAGTCTGGCTGGCCCAGATTCACGTGATTGAACACGTTATAGGCTTCCGCCCGGAACTGCGCTCTGAATTTCTCCGTAATAGCAAAGCTCTTCATGAGCGATGCGTCCGCGTTGAACAAATGGGGCCCATGGAATCCATTGCGAGGAGTGTTTCCAAATGTCCCCTTCTGCGGCCGCTGCCACGACCCTATAGTGTCGCCATTCGCAGCCAATGCCACACCGCCAGTAGTGGCGAACCATCCCTGTGCGCTGGGGTTCGAAACGTTAGCGCTGCCGACCTGATTGGGACGGCAAGGACCAGTGTCCCGATCCGAGTTGCAATTCTTATAGCTGGGCGTGAATGGCAGTCCGCTCTCGTATACCCAGGTGTTGGTGAGCTGCCAACCACCCAAGAGAAAATCTACGGGTCGCGAAGCGTTATTCAAGAAGTGCTTGCCTTTGCCAAAAGGGAGTTCGTAGAGACTATTGGCCGTGAACACATGCCGCCGAATCCCGTCCTCCGGACCGTAGTCGACCTTCGGGTTCCAAAAGAAGTAGCTATTGGCAAAGTCGAACGCACTCGCCCACGTGTAATTGGCCTGTAACTGCATCCCGTGGGAGAACCGCTTCTCGATCCGCGCTTGCAGGGAGTTGAAGTGCATGGTGGCATCATCGCTGAAATACTTGAGCGATTGCGTCCAACCAAACTTCTGATAGAAGTACTGGCGCTGGACTGTGCTCAACGTACCAAACCCGACGATGCTGGGTTGGTTGATATTGTAATTGGTGCCGCCCGGAGCCACGTGTGTTGCCTTGTTGCCAACGTACCCTACCGAAGCGACAAATGAAGAAGAAATTTGCCGTTCCAGCGTGAAATTCCACGAGTCCACAGCCGGCAGACGCATGTTTCCATCCGCAGTCAACGGAAGCACGTTCGGCGTGATGCCCGACGGCAAGATCGGAAAACCGTTCGGGCCCTTGGGTTGAGATGCCAGTATCGATGTGGGGTCGATGATGGAGCCCGGGCCTTGGGCCAGGCTGAATACCGGCAAGAAACTGCTAGCCGGAGTAAAATTCTGGATTGCCAATACAGGAAGATTCTGCGTCACGTTGTGTCCAAATGACGTGCCGAACACGCCAACATCATAGGAGCGTCCGTAGCCCGTGCGAATGACAGTTTTGTCCGTGATCTGGTACGCGATGCCCAGTCGGGGCGCAAAATGCGTGAGTGCCGTGTTGACGTTTCCGTTCAGGCTCACGCCGTTCTGGCCCAGCGTGAGAACTTCACCAGTGCCGAGCCTCAAGAGCCCCCCGTTGCCCTTGTCATTCACGTACTGAGGAAAGTAAATTTCCCAGCGCAGGCCGTAATTCAACGTCAGGCGCGGCGTGATGCGCCAGGTATCCTGGACGTAGAAGAATTCGCGATTCTGCCGCTCGGCTGCGTTCGTGGAATTGCTGACATAACGCTGCATGGCGCTGACGTCGCCGAGGAGGTACGAGGCTAGTGACAGGCCTCCTCCGTTCGGTCCCGCGGTTGGATCAACATTGAAGGTCAGTTGCCCGGCACGATGAGAATCGCTGGGCACGCGCAGATTCTGGGCGTGGCGGAAATCGGCCCCGAATTTGATAGTGTGATTACCTCGGATGTGAGTCCAGTTGGTCACCCACTGGAATTGGTTTTCCTGTTCATTCAAGGGGCAGTTGCACTGATTGATGGGCAGTGAATAGCCAAATGTAAAACCAGCAAACCCGCTGAGCGTGAAGGCAGGCATTCCCGAGGTGTAGTAGGGGTCCAGATTCAAGCCGGGAATCCCGGCATCTTTGGCGGGCGAAGTACCCAGGCCATTCGGATTCACATTCACCCGATAGCGGAAGAACCCAAAGCGAAAGTCGGCCAGCCAATTCGGCCGCACGATGGCATCGATGCCGTATGCCAGGCTCTGATTGCGGACCGCCGACGTTCCTGAAAACGATGTGCCGGGGAAGTTGGGCCCGCCGGCCTCCGTTCCGAAAGCGCCTGGCGCCGATAAACCCCACTGTTGCAGACTATACCGTCCAAACATGTGGATCTTCTCGCTTTGATACCGGTCCACGCGCACGTCGAATGCGTCGCTATTGGTGATGGCCGTACCGGCTGCAACGTAGTTTGGCGTCGCGCCGTTGACGCCCGGTACGTTCGGGAGCGGAATAAACTTCAAGAGGTTTTGCGCCTGAGACGATAACAGCGAGTTCGGAATCATGTTGTTCGCGAATTGAGCGCGCTGCGCCGGCGGGAGGTTGCAATTCGATCCGTCCGCCGTGCAGGGGTTGTAGATGTTGGTTCCGAGTTCTCGCAAGTCGCCGCCGCGCTCAGCCGCGGTTGGTACGAACAAAAGTAGTGAGCCGCCATCTCTCTGTCTGCGGCCCTGATAGTCTCCGAAGAAGAAGGTCTTGTCCTTCTGAATCGGTCCTCCAGCGGATCCGCCGAACTGGTGCCAAAGAGTGGATGGAATAAAGCGATTGTTAGTTCCAACGATGGGAAGCGACTGGGAAAAAGGATCGCGGGCCTGCCCATTGTCGTCGCGCCGGACCCAAAACCCGCCGCCATGCAACGCGTTGCTGCCCGATCTGGTTTGGACGGCGATCACCGCTTGATTGGCCTGTCCAAACTCGGCATCGTATGCGCCCGTGGTGATTTTCATCTCGGAGATCGCGTCGATATTCGGAGATACCACCGGCTCACCTAACCCCGATTCGCGGTTGTCCGTGCCATCCAACTGGAAAGATATCCCGCCCCAATATCCACCGTTAACCTTGGGACGGAAAACTGCCTGCGGCTGCTCACTCGCCGCTGTGGTGCCGTTGGCCTGCACACCCGGAACCGCAAAGTAGACGCGATTGATATCGCGTGCGAACACCGGCATATCCATCAATTGCTTCTGGGTGAACGTATCGGACACATCGCTACGCGAGGTCTTCAGCAGCGGGGTCTCAGCCGTCACGTTCACCGTTTCGCCCACTTTGCCCACCGTGAGCTGAGCGTTCACCTGGGTTACAGAGTCCACTTCCACAGTGACATTTTGCTGTACGAAGGTGTCGAATGCGGGAACCTCTACGCGGACTTCATAGACGCCGACAATCAAGTGGGTCTGGCTGTAATTCCCTGTTTCGTTCGCGTTCGTGACGTGGCTGATACCCTTGCCCACGTCAGTCACGGTCACCTTGGCATTGGGGATCGGCGCCCCCGAACTATCCCGGACCGTCCCGACGATGCTTCCGTAGACGGCCTGTCCCAACATGATTACCGGTGCGCTCAGCAACAGCGCGAATCCCAGCCCGATGCGGGCGATGGTGGTTGACATGAACCCCCCTGTCCTGAAAACGTGGAGTACCGCTGCGGCCTGTGCAAAGCTGGCGGCACGGACTCGATTTTGAATAATGATCGCATCAAATGGACGTCAGTTACAATAGTTTTCTCTGTAAGACTCGCCACAAGACCTGTGGCATGCGGCTGACTGGGATCTAAGCTGTTGATCGGGAACTGGTTGCAATCGAACGAAGAGGTTTGGCCTCTAGGTTTTCACCTTGCTGGGCGCTGGAGGCTTTACTAGGAACACCGGCTAAAGCCGGTGCCACCTGGTAGCTTGTGCACTTGTACACGGTGGCACCGGCTTTAGCCGGTGTAGGTTTTTGGGCGTCACAAAATTGTTGCAGGCTGAATACTACAAGGTCGTCGCCGCGGCAGCATAAAGGATCAGCACCGGATGGCCGGAACCCTCGAGTTCCTCGAGAAACTTCGCATATGCCCCGGACTTCAGCTCTTTGATTGCGCTCGCCGTCCTTTCCACCTGCGCATACCACTCCAGCAGGCTCTCTTGCTGAAAGTTCGACGAACCGAGGAAAGCCACGAACTTGCGGACGACCTTGTCCTGCTCAGGTCCTGACGGTGCGACTCTCAACAGCGCTTGCAAAGCCGTGGCCTTGCGATAGAAATAACGATACTCGGGCTCTCCAACACCCGCTTTCAGTTCGTCGACTTTGCGAAGAAAATCGTCGAACCGCTCGCGCCACTCGGCTGTGTCCTTTTGTTCATCGGTTAACGGTTTGGCATCCCGGCCGCGCTTCTTTCCGATCCACAAGTCCAGGAACTCCTGAAATCCCTCCTGGAACTCGGCCTCGTCGAAGAACGGCTCGAGATTGGCTTTGCTTTCGACTTTGGCAGGTTGTAACTCTTCCACGACCAGTGGCGCAAGATTCGGATTCGCATCCGAAGCGAGCCGCTGATTGAACGAACTCGTTACGGTCGGCAATAAGTCTTCTTTCTCCAAATTGTCAGCACACCGGTTGCCGGTAAAGTTCCGGACCAGGTACCGGCGATACCCTGCGATCACTCCATCCGGCGTGACACCTCTTGCCTTCAGGACCTCGACGAACCGGTTGAGCTCCTTATCTGTTGAAGGGAGCGAAGAGGAGAAAGAGCGGTCGTCATTTTGAATCCGTTCCAACGACGCCCCAAAACTCCCGGTCAGCTCCTTCAATTCCTCCGGGGACAACACCGCCGAAGAAAGCACCCTGGACATCGGCGCCAACTGGACCGGGGATTCCATGCCGCCGATCTTGTAATTCAGCAGCTCGATATGCCTGCTGTAGCGCAGTTCTTCGGGTTTAAATGCCGAGCCTATGATTCGCCCCAACAAGTCGTAGTAGTCCGATACGTGGTCGACGAGGGCATCCTCGCAGTGAAGCCGGTGTAAGCCCGGAAAAGAAATCGCCTGGAACATTTCGAGTGCCTTCGCTTTGTCGAGCTGCAGCATTTCGCTGGTTGCGAGACTCTGGAGTGACAAACGGTCCAGCCGTTGGTCGCAACCCATGCTCATAACTTCCGCGCGGCTCCTAGCCACGAACCCCGCTGAAATCACTTTCCGCCGGACCGGCTGCTGCGCCAGGCCTGCGCTCTGAAACGCCTGTTCGAGCAGCTCTTTCTTCCACACTCGATCGTGAAGTCGCGCGGACGCCGCCACGCGCAAGAGGAAAGATGCCGAAAACTCCGGCGGAACGGCTTGCGCCAAATCCACGATTCTCGAAAGTTCCGGATACTGCTTCCGCCGTTGTTCGAGAATCTTCGATCTCGGCGTTTGCTCAGGGACAGCGCAGTCATCAAGAGGAGCAGAGTGCAGGTTGAGCCCGTTCTGGCCATGCGGGTGAGCAGCGGATGTTCTGCCTCGGCTGCTCTTTGAAGGCCATTATATACTGGCCGCAACGTCCAATCCCGGAATGACAGTTCGGCCTGGTCCTGCGCCAATGCGTGCTGATGCCTTCGACCATTCGGTAAGACAATCAGCGCCGTCTTCCATGGGTCCATCGGCGTTGTAGAGCGGTGCGAGATAGATTCCGTGCCGTGCGGCAACTGTCTCGATCTCCTCAACCCGCTCGGGCGTGATGAATCCTCGTCCTTGAGAGAAGTGCTCGAAGCGGCGCTCCAGAGCAAGAGCCATGCCTTCCAGCAGACATCCATGGACCACATCGGGGAACGGATGACGATTCAGAATTCCATGAAAGTCCGGCGCGAATCTCATTCCGCCAGTGATCTGTCCCAGACCTCCGAAGAAGACTTTGAGGCCCGGCATCTGCGCGTTGGGCGAGAGGTTTTTCGGGTAGCCCGCATCGCAAACGATTGCGTCGGGCGCGATGCGGCCCAACAGAAGCGAAGGGGAGGCCAGACTCGCCGCGCAGATCACGACGTCGGCCTCCGCGGAGAATTGTTGGAGGTCGGTCGCGATCTCCACCTCAACACCGTCTGCTTCCAACTCGGCGGCAAGCCTGCGCAGCCGCTCCACGTTGCGTGCATTGAGCAGTACGCGCTTCACTTTAGGCGCCAGGCAACGCGCGCAGCCGGAACCCACGTCTCCTGTTGCTCCCACGATGAGCATCGTGGATCTGCGGAGGTTTCGGCCCTCAAGCGCGCACATTTTCTGGATGCCCTGAACGATGAAACCAACTGTCAACGTATTGCCTGTGGTGAAGACGGTGCCGTGTCTATCCGGAAGCTGATCGAAATTTCCCTCGATCAGAATGGAACTGAATCCCCCGAGACTCACGATCTTCGCTCCTGCCTTGATGGCGTACGCCGCCGCCCCTCGAACGCGCGCGATGTTGTCGTGCAGGTGGGCGGCTCCCAGACGGTCGGGAGGAATGAAGGAGTCGATGTAGAGACCGCGCGCCTTCGCGCCGGTGATCGATCCAGCGTCGACATGGCAGACTGCTCTGGGCGGAATCCAGGGAAGGATGTCCTGGATCTCATCGTCGGGTAGAGGCGTGAACTGCGGTCCGCGCAGGACGGCGAGTACGTCGGCAGCCGCTCTCCAACTCTCCTGATGCCCGATCAGGGCGAAATCGATGCCAGCTAAACCGGCAACTGTGTCACCCATTGAAGTGTTACCTCCCCGGGCAGTCCCAGCAGGTCCAGCGTCTTCAGGTACTGTTGCAGCGACGCTCCGCGAAGCGCGGCTGCACTCAAGCTAACCTCGGGCAGCGATGGCTTCACACAATTGCCGTGGCACACTTCGCAATGCCCATCTTTGCATTCCTTCGCCAGCATCTTCGCGAGCGTGGTCATCACCTCGAGATGCAGCCGGTGCACCTTGTCGTCGAAGCGCTGCGCGTCCAAGGCTCGCTCGGCTCTGAGAATCGCCATGGCGTGATCGACGTGCTCTTCTTCCTC
>WNFL01274151.1_pt1 | contig 10428 bp, 7 predicted proteins | sample 5400361 | NCBI WGS metagenome assembly WNFL01 (sample SAMN13153351, study PRJNA577476) | soil metagenome | isolation source: 40 cm soil on Douglas fir-dominated hillslope | place: USA:California | collected 2013-09-17
TGCATTCCGTGCAGATCCTGGCCCGTTTGCATCATGGAATAGATTTGATGGACCTTGTCCTCACGAATCAAATTCCTGATGGCTGCATTGGGAATCAGAATCTCCATAGCCAGCGCCCGGCCACGGCCGTCGGCGCGGGGCAGCAACGTCTGGCAAAGGATACCCTCGAGCGTAAGCGACAACTGCGCGCGGACCTGGGCCTGTTGCATCGAAGGAAACACGTCGATGATGCGGTTGATGGTTGAAACGGCGGAGTTCGTATGCAGGGTCGCAAACGTCAAGTGACCGGTCTCAGCGATTCGCAGCGCTGATTCTATGGTTTCAAGATCGCGCATTTCACCGACCAGTACTACGTCCGGATCCTGACGCAAAGCCGTGCGTAGTGCTTCGGCAAAACCCTTTGTGTCTGCGTTAACTTCGCGCTGATTGACAATGCAGTTCTTGTGGTTATGAAGAAACTCGATCGGGTCCTCGATAGTCAGAATGTGCTCGTGGCGCTCTTTGTTAATCTTGTCGATCATGGCCGCCAGAGTTGTCGATTTGCCGGAGCCGGTGGGACCAGTGACGAGTACCAGTCCGCGTGGTTTACCACAAAGATCCTTAACTACGGGCGCGAGACCCAAATCGTCGAACGATTTGATCTCATAAGGAATTGCGCGGAACACCGCACCCACGGCGCCGCGCTGATTGAAGATGTTGGCGCGAAAACGGGAGAGGCCTTTTACGCCAAAAGAAAAATCGAGCTCCAGGTTCTCTTCAAAGCGATGCTTTTGAGCGTCGGTTAGCACCGAGTAGGCCAGCTGCTTTGTTTCGGAGGAGCTAAGCTGCCGATATCCATCCAGCGGGTGGATCTCGCCATGGACACGAACCAAAGGCGCAGTGCCGGTGGTGATATGAAGGTCAGAGCCGCCCAGCTCGGTTAGCTTGTGAAGCAGCTCTGATAAAGATATTTGTGGTGGATTTTCCATTGTCTCAGTTTCCTTCAGCGGATTAGATAGCGTTACGAGTTGCCGGCAAAAGCTTTATTTGCTTCCGCCCTTTGGTCGGAAATCAGAAATGAATTTCTCCGCGTCTCCAGCTATCTTTTGCGTAAGACCGCCTGTCGTACGGGTCGTTAGGGAGTAAACGCGGCCGTTGATTTCGGTGAAGTAGTAATTCCACAACTGCTCGGGCTTTCCGTCGCTGGTCGCGGGAGTCTGGGCAATCACCTCAAAAACGCGGTGGCCACCGATCTCGCGCTGGCGGTCGTTAACAACCCAGCCGCCGATGCTGATCATTCTGTCAATGACTGAACGTCGCAGGTCTGTGAACGATACGCCACCCAGCATTCGTCTCTGCTCGCGTCCGATGACCTGGTCAACATTCGACGGCGCGACAGCCACAACCGCGAAGGTCGCCTGGGCTTCCGGCGCTCCGTTGGGAGGAGCAATGCGAAAGCTGGAAGCTCCCCTGGTTGTCGATCCGGCCGACCATCCGTTCGGCAGCGACATCGAAAAGGATCCCTCGCGATAGACTCCGTCAGGGAAGGCGAGCGCCCCTGGCAGGGCGGTGTGATTGTCGGAAGCCTTCACGGGTTCTGCGGTGACCGACCCTGTTCGCGAATTAACTTCCAGTGTCCGTCGCCTGGCCAGCATCGCTTGTCTCCGGCGAATCTGGGCGCGATGCCGACGCCACCAGGCATGCGAATGATGATGAAAACGATGAGAACGCGCAGCCATCTGAGATCTGAGGTTATGCGCGGTGGAGACTGCAAAGGGCAGCATGACCACCAGTGAAACTAAAAGGCTTAATGATAGACCTATTCGACGCAACATAGACTCACCCCTTTCACGCCACCGTTTCGCGGAGAACTTCCTCGATGGTGGTAGTTCCGTTTCGTATCTTGTGCAGACCAGATTCGCGCAGAGTAATCATGCCGTCTTCGATCGACTTCTTTCTTAACTCGAGCGAAGACGCGCCAATCAGGATTAACTCGCGGATCTCGTCCGTTATTTCCATTACTTCGTAGAGTCCGATCCGGCCTTTGTAGCCCGTGTCGTTGCAGGTTGGACAGCCCTTACCTTTGTAAGTTTTGAGCTTGCCTGCCTCTTCGGGCGTAAAGCCAATTTCGACCAACGCTTCCATTGGAGTCGGATGCTCCTTCTTACAATCCTTGCAGATCCGGCGGATGAGCCGCTGGGCTTGGATTAGGTTCACGCTGGTCGCAACGAGGAAGGGCTCGATACCCATGTTCATCAGGCGGGAGATGGTTGAGGGTGCATCGTTTGTATGGAGGGTTGAGAGTACGAGGTGGCCAGTGAGAGCGGCCTTGATGGCGATTTCGGCGGTTTCAAAGTCGCGGATTTCGCCCACCAGCACGATATTCGGGTCCTGGCGCAGAAATGAACGCAGGGCCGCGGCGAAGTTCAAGCCGATCTGTTCTTTCATCTGCACTTGGTTAATACCTGGCAGATTGAACTCGACCGGATCTTCAGCGGTCATAATATTCGTATCGACCGTGTTGAGAGATTGGAGGGCGGAATAAAGCGTGTTGGTCTTGCCGCTGCCCGTGGGTCCCGTTACCAGAACCATGCCATACGGCTTGGAGATGTTCCGCTGAAACTTAACGAGAGACTCGGGCTCGAATCCGAGGTTCGTCATATCGAGCATTAGCTTCTCTTTATCGAGTAGGCGCAGCACAACCTTCTCTCCAAAGAGGGTCGGCAAAGTCGAAACGCGAAAATCGAGTTCACGTGATCGCGACTCAACCTTGACGCGAATCTTGATGCGGCCATCCTGGGGCAAACGCTTTTCAGAGATGTCCAGTTTCGACATGATCTTGATGCGCGAGATCAGGGCATCTCGCATTTTTAGCGGTGGGTGCATTACGTCGTAAAGGAGGCCGTCAATGCGAAAACGAATGCGCAGCTCTTTTTCGTACGGCTCGACGTGAATGTCGGAAGCGCCACGCCGCAGGGCGTCAACCAGAAGGACATTGACCAAACGCACCACCGGTGCGTCTTCGCTCATTCGGGTGAGGCTGGAAAGATCTATTTCGTCATTGTCTTCAAAAACCTCGACCTCGCTGGCGAGCGTTTCCTGATCGAAGTCAAGACTGTCAAGTGAGACAAGATCGGCCTGGGAGAAGCCATTGCCGTTAAGGCCTTCTACTGAAAGATCCGGTGCGACCGCCGCGAGTTCGATCTCGCGCGAACTGCTGTAGTACTTGGCGATTGCGGTCTGAACACTGGCTTCAGCTACAACCACTGGTTCGACATTCAAGCCGGTCATGAACTTGATGTCGTCCATTGCGAACACGTTGGTAGGATCGACCATCGCGAGGGTGAGGGTAGCTCCCACGCGCGACAGTGGCAGGACGGAATATTTCTGGGCAACCTCCTGCGGAATTAACCGCAGGACCGAGTCCTCAATATCAAATAGATCAAGATTTACTGATGGGATGCCGTATTGTCGAGATAGTACTGCGGTGATTGTATCGTCCGAAACCAGACCAAGTTTCACCAGATTGAAGCCGAGCCGGCCACCATGCTCGCGCTGGTAATCCAGCGCCTGGCGGAGGTGTTGCGGACTAATTAGGTTCTCGCGAACGAGAATTTCGCCGAGTTTAGCTGACATTTTTGGGGTGCTGGTTTTCCGGCTGTTTCAGTTAAGACATTAAAAGTGGTGGGACCGAATCCCTATTTCGGGATGCGAACTCGTGAGTTGCAGGGCAAGCAAACGATGCTTAACACCGTTGCAACGCCAATTCTAACGATCAAAGCTATCGCTGTCAATAAAGATTTCTGGAATGAGGTTCGGGTGAGTGTCCTTGGGTCTGTTGGGCATTTTCCACAACGAAACAATATTTGATCAGCATGTGCGAGTCGTGCTGGACAAGTGTTTGCCGATATTCGATAATATTCGCGCAGATTCGGAAAAAGCTGAGGAGATACCAATGGCGATAACAGCAAGACAGCGAAGAGTATTGGATTACATTAAGCATTATTTTGAAGAGCATCAGGAAGCCCCCACCATCGCTGAGATTGGCCAGGAATTCGGCATGAGTTCATCGGCCAGTGTCCATCACGTAGTTTCGCTTCTGGAAAGAGAAGGATTTATTCGCCGGATTCCCAATGTCAGTCGTGGAATCGAGTTAGTAAAGGATGAGCCGGCGCAGGAGCATTATGAAATTCCTTTGCTGGGAGTGGTTGCCGCCGGTGTCCCAATTGAAGCGATATTAAATCACGAGATCGTTTCTATTCCGCAAGACATGTTAAGACCGGGACGAATGTTTGCGCTACGTGTTCGAGGTGACTCAATGATTGATGAGCAAATTCGTGAAGGTGATTTCATCGTTCTTCAATCGCAGCAAACTGCGGACAACGGGCAAACAGTTGTAGCGTTGATTGACGGGAGTGATGCGACGGTCAAGCGCTTTTATAGTGGTCGCAATCAGGTGCGTTTGGAAGCAGCAAATCCGCGTTACAAACCAATCGTGATTCGACCGCCGGAGCGCGTTCAGATTCAAGGCGTGGTGGTGGGCGTAATTCGCAAATACAAGCATTGAACACGTTTGAATACTTGAATTTCAAATTTCAAATTGCTTGAATTCTGTGGTTCCAGTTTGTCCTGCGCGACCATGCTTATTTGTTCTTTGATATAACCCGGGCGACTTTTTTCAGATCATCAATGAACCGCCGCTTTTCCGCGTGTCGGCTTTCATCATCCGGGGCACGTAGGATTGATGATGGGTGAACGGTCGCCATGATATAGGGCGCCAGAGTCGACTCAATGAAGTGGCCGCGTTGTTTGCTGACCAGGAACTTGGGACCCAGTAAAGCCTGGGCTGCGGTAGCGCCGAGACAAACAATGATTTGTGGCTTAACCAGAGCAATCTCGGCTTCAAGCCAGGGACGGCAGGCCGCGATTTCGGCGGCGTTGGGCTTTTTGTGAATTCGTCGTTTGCCACGGGGTTCCCATTTGAAATGTTTGACCACATTGGTAACGTAGGTTTGCTTCCGATCAATGCCGGCGTCGGCCAGGGCCTCGTTAAGTAACCTGCCGGCCGGACCAACAAAAGGGTGGCCGCTGAGATCTTCTTCATTGCCAGGCTGTTCGCCGACGAAGAATACTTCAGCTCGGCGAGAGCCTTCGCCGAAGACGGTTTGCGTACCACGCTTCCAGAGGTCGCAAGCTTTGCAGTCGGCGGCCGCGTCGCGAAAAGCTTTTAAGCTCTTTCGTGATGGAAAGAACTCTTCGGCTGCATCTTGTGGTTGGTCTTTACTCACGACAGATATTCTCCGGTGTGTAAATGCTCAATGCAAATATGAAATCAGCAGTCGCAAAAAAAGAGATCGAGTTGGCGCTGGCCGATCGTTTTGGCGCTGTCTTCCAGCGCCGCCAGAAGCAACCGGCTGAAATTGTGCCTACCGGTGTCGGGGAGATTGACGCGCGTATAGATGGATTTCCTCGCGGATCGATTACTGAGATCCACGGCACGGCATCATCCGGCCGAACCAGCTTGTTACTATCGGCGCTGGCGGTTGCAACCATGCAGGAAGAAACCTGTGCGCTGGTCGACACCAGCGATACTTTCGATCTTTCATCCGCAGCTAACGCGCGGGTTGATGGGGAACGTTTATTGTGGGTTCGCTGTGGTGGCAGCGTCGAACGTGCTTTCAAAGCGACTGATCTTTTGCTGCAAAGCGGAGGTTTTGGTTTAGTCGCGCTTAACCTGGCGGACGTGGCTGCGAAATACACGCGTCGAATAATCACGTCGTGGTGGTTTCGTTTCCGGCGATCAATTGAAAATACGCCCACTACGTTAGTTGTATTGACACCTGTAGCTTGCATCCGTTCATGCGCTGCGCTCGTTCTGGAAGTAAAGAGCGAAGGGCCAGTCTGGCCGAACACCGTGTCATTCGATTTAGAAAACAGTGACGCAAAGTTAACGATGATAGAAACCAGGGAACGTCTCACTCCTCACCTCTCGTTGGTGACCGATTCCACTTTTCCTCCAGAAACGGCTTATTTGGCCTCACCTTATCCGCTAAAAGCAGGGGCCGCCTCCCGCCTTCTAACCCATTCAAACCTGCTTCAGGGAATTCGAATCCGAGTAAATCAAGAACGGCCTGTTTCATGGATTACCAATCCCGCCCGATTCAGAACGCGGTTGCATTAGTCTTCCGCCGAAACCTTGACAATGTTCGCAGATATTCGCTAATCTTCGATTACTACTACGGAGCCGAGGCTTTTAAATTAAATCAAATCCCAGAGTGAATTATGTTTGCGAGTATCTATGGCCAAACTATCCCCAAATTCGACTCTCCAGCCGGTGGGCAGGGATGGCTTATCGACCTGGCTTTCACGTTCTCTCCTTTGGTCGAGCATACGGCCGACGACACAGTTGTGCTGAATGTTTCCGGGCAGAATTTATTGTTTGGCTCGCCTGCTAATTCAGGACCTGCGGTAGATGACAATGCAACGATCCATTCTGTGCGCGCCCTGGCTAGTGAAATCGTCCGGCGTGCAGCCCAATTAAACTTCAAAGTAAATGTGTCCATAGCCGCAAATCCCGATGCAGCGATCCATGCGGCGCGGGCATTCAAAGGAGTGACCGTTATTCCAGTCGGAGAAGAGTCCTTACAACTCGGGAATCTATCATTAAAGACCCTTGACTATTCCCTGGCTGATATTGAGCAAGAGAGAGTTGCCGGAATAGAGGAGACGCTGGAGCTTTGGGGCCTGCGCACGTTTAGTGATCTTGCCGGATTGCCGTTGGCTGGAGTGGCACAGAGGTTGGGCCAGGCGGGGGTGCGTCTGCAAAAGCTCGCCCAGGGCAAAAGCGATCGTCAGATGGTTTTGGTGCAACCGCCGCTCGGCTTCGAACAGTCGCTTGAATTAGAACATCCGGTCGCGGAGCTTGAGCCGCTCTCTTTTATTCTTTCGCGGCTGCTTAACCAGCTTTGTGCCAATTTACATTCGCATGCTCTGGCCACCAATGAATTACGACTCCACCTGAACCTGGAAGATAGATCAGAGCATGAACGGACCATCTCCTTACCCATCCCCATGCAAAATCCGAAGACGTTGCTGCGTCTGCTTTTGTTTGAAATTGAAGCACTGCCGCCACGGGCTGCTGTGATCTCAATAACTATTATTGCCGAGCCGGTGAAGCCTCGCATGGCACAAACGGGGCTGTTTATTCCTTTGACTCCCGAACCGGAAAAACTCGAGTTGACGTTGGCGCGCCTGGCTAAGTTAGTCGGGGCAGACAAGGTTGGTTCACCCGAGATTTTAGATACGCATCGACCAGATGCCTTTCGCATGAAGCGTTTCAGTATTTCAACCCAAAATAAATCACGCAATCGGCAACCGGCAATCGGCAATCGGCAATGCGTAATGGGGTTCAGAGTTTTTCGGCCACCCTGGCGCGCAGAGGTGCAAACCCTGCATGGACGACCCACGCGTATCAGGGCGCAGGATGTGAAGTTGTCATGTCTGGTGCGCGGCCAGGTTGTCTGCGCTTCTGGTCCGTGGCGGACGTCGGGTGATTGGTGGCGACCGGACGTCTGGGTCAGAGATGAATGGGACATAGCAGTCGCTGATTCAATTCCCAAACAAAGTGAGGTGCTTTGCCGGATTTACCGCGATGTGCAAAGTGAGGAGTGGTTTGTGGAAGGGATTTATGACTGAGGTCAGTGAGCCAGTGAGCCGTGAGCAGAAGGCAGTGAGAGCTAATTTCGGAAATGAATCGCGACAAAGGAAGCCGCTGCTTACTGCTCAACGCTCGGTGCCAACCAATTACGTCGAGCTTCATGCACGGTCAGCCTTCAGCTTTCTTAAAGGAGCGTCGACTCCGGAAGAGTTAATTGCAACCTGCGCCGAATTTGAAATGCCGTCGATGGCCTTGCTTGATCAAGATGGCTTGTACGGCGCGGCACGGTTCCATTTGGCGGGGAAGAAACTTGGTGTCAAAGCGCATATCGGTGCTGAAATTGCTGTCCAAAGTCTAACGTCCAAAGTCCAAAATCCGATCCAGATCCAACAGACATTGGATTCGCGAGTCATGTCCATCCCGGTACTCGTTCAGAATCGCACCGGCTATCAAAACCTCTGTCGCCTGATCACCTTGATGAAACTGCGCGTGCCCAAGCATGCGAAACCTGGCGAATGTGCGGTGACACCGGATGAATTGGCTGAGCATGCAGAAGGGTTGATTTGTTTGACCGGCGGAAGTGACGGGCCGCTTAGATTTAATCACCACGGAGACACGGAGGACACAGAGAAAGCGCTGAGAAACGCTGAATGGCTGGTTGATACTTTCGGCAGAGGGCATGTCTATGCTGAATTGCAAAGACACTTCAATCGCGATGAAGAAGCCTGGAACCATTCAGTGATCGACCTTGCCCGGCGTTTAAAGTTACCGCTGCTGGCGACCAACGGAGTCTGTTATGCCAATCGGGCGCAGCGACAGGTGGCTGATGTTTTCACTTGCATCAGGAATCACGTGCGACTGGAAACTGCCGGGCGTTTGCTCTCGAGCAATTCCGAGCGTTTCCTGAAATCATCGCGAGAGATGGCCGATCTTTTTGCCGACCTGCCGGAAGCGATCGCCAACACAGCCGAGCTTTCGTCGCGGCTTGAATTCACGCTCAAAGATCTTGGTTACGAGTTTCCCCGCTATCCCGTGCCTCCCGGCGAGACCATGACTTCCTTTTTACGCCAGCGAACTTATGAAGGCGCGCGGTTGCGTTACTCAGGACAGAATGGCTCGCCAACTTTCGCCCGCGCCCAGAAACAGATCGAGCATGAGTTGCGGCTGATCGAGAAGCTCAAACTCGAAGGCTATTTCCTGATCGTCTGGGACATCATTCAGTTTTGCAGACGCAACGGCATTCTGGTCCAGGGACGTGGTTCGGCGGCCAACAGCGCGGTTTGCTATAGCCTGGGAATTACCGCGGTCGATCCGGTCGGCATGGAACTTTTGTTCGAGCGCTTCCTATCCGAAGAGCGCGGCGAGTGGCCGGACATCGATCTTGATCTGCCCAGCGGCGATCAGCGCGAGCGGGCAATTCAATACGTTTACGAACGTTACGGGAAACTTGGGGCGGCCATGACCGCGAATGTGATCACCTACCGCGGGCGTTCGGCCGCGCGTGAAGTTGGCAAGGCACTGGGGTTCGATGAAGAAACCCTGGGACGTTTATCCAGTCTGGTGCATACCTGGGAATGGAAAGATCCAAAAGACACCCCCGAACGGCAATTCAAAGATGCGGGACTCGACCTGGGTGATCGTCGCATCAAGAAGTTCTTTCAACTTTACCGCGCCGTGCAGGATTTGCCGCGTCATCTGGGGCAGCATTCGGGGGGCATGGTGATTTGTCAGGGCCAACTAAATTCCGTGGTTCCGCTGGAACCCGCGGCGATGCCCGGACGTGTGGTGGTGCAATGGGATAAAGAGGATTGTGCTGATCTCGGCATTATCAAAGTCGATCTGCTGGGCCTGGGGATGATGGCGGTCCTGGAAGATTCAATTCAAATAATTCGCGAGGACTATGGCGAGGAAGTTGACTTGGCTCATCTGCCGGCTGATGACCCCACAGTTTATAAAGCGCTGCAACACGCCGACACGATCGGGATGTTTCAGATCGAAAGCCGCGCGCAGATGTCTTGTCTGCCACGACTCCGGCCTTACAAGTTTTACGACATCGTCGTCCAGGTGGCCATCATTCGACCCGGACCGATTGTCGGGAACATGGTAAATCCTTACCTGAGTCGACGGCTGGGTCGCGCCCCAATTGAATATGCACATCCTTTACTGGAACCAGTTCTGAAGCGCACGTTGGGCGTCCCATTGTTTCAGGAGCAACTGCTCAAAATGGCGATGATCTGCGCCGGGTTCAGCGGTGGTGAAGCCGAAGAGTTGCGGCGGGCGATGGGATTCAAGAGATCGGAAGCACGCATGCGCGATATAGAAGTGAAACTGCGGCGCGGAATGACCGCGCAGCGGATTACCGGTAAGACGCAGGATGAAATAGTACAGTCCATAGCTTCGTTTGCTCTCTACGGTTTTCCGGAATCGCACGCGGCCAGCTTTGCCTTGATTGCTTATGCCAGTGCTTATCTCAAGTGTCACTACCTGGCGGCCAGCCGTTCACAATTATTAAGGACGCGCAGCGGCACGGATTGAAAGTGAAGCCTGTGGATGTGACGAGATCAAATTGGGATTGCACGATTGAGGAAGATGTAGCGCAAGTTGACAACTTGCGCCACCAACTCCGTCTCGGCCTTCGATGCGTTAAAGGTCTGCGCGAAATATCCGGCCGCGCTATTGAGCGCGAGCGAACTCAGCGTCCGTTTACCAGTCTCGATGATTTGCATCAACGCGTGCCGGAGTTGAGAAAAGATGAGTTGCGAAAATTAGCCGCGGTGGGAGCATTGAATTTC
>WNFL01169972.1_pt3 | contig 10427 bp, 11 predicted proteins | sample 5400361 | NCBI WGS metagenome assembly WNFL01 (sample SAMN13153351, study PRJNA577476) | soil metagenome | isolation source: 40 cm soil on Douglas fir-dominated hillslope | place: USA:California | collected 2013-09-17
CTCACGCCAGTCACGCGTCGCGTTGACGAAAGCCTCGCGTAATGAACCGATATTCTCTGCCTCGAACAATGTATGATGCTGCCCCGATATCTCGAAGATCTCGATATTCGGACATCGGCGTCGCCACGCGGCGTCATCGCTGGCGGTCGGCAGGGTCCGGAGCAGAATCGCCGGTGCCTTTAACGCCACCGGTTCGCGATCAAGCGATCCGATCCAGGGTGCCACTTCCCGGACCAGCAGACGCATGCTCAACTCTTCTTCAAACGTCGGATCAAAAGCGGAAACCGAGGGCAGCCGGCCGGAAGAAGAAAATCGTTGGAGCAAACCGGGCAACCGACTGCCGGCCAGTCTGACCAGAGCGCGCCAGAACTTCGATCGCAAAAAGCGCGCGAACTCGCCGATGCGCCGCTTGCGTAGCAGTTCAAAGCCCTGCTCTAGCGCACGGCCCTTCCACCCCGCTGACGGCCCGGAGGATGCGATCATGAAAGAATCAATCGCACAGAGGCCCGCGATTTCGCGTCCCATCGCCTGGAGGTGAAGACCTATAGCGTAACCGAAATGTCCGCCAATTGAGAGACCGACAATACGAATCGGCCCACGCGGTACCTTCGCTACGATCTGCGCCGCAAGATCCGCGATCAGAGCTTCGGCTGAGAAACCATCTGCAACATAGCGCCGCCATCCGGGATAGCCAATCACCTCGAAGCGGGTCATGTCGTCAACGCCGTCCCGGAACACACCGAGGTCAGGCGCGCCACCACCGGCACCAGATAAGAAGATGACTGGAGGCGGTGAATCCGTCATGCCTTTAAGACTAAGCCTGCCACGCTAGGTTCGCTGAAACGACTCGGGAAGTGCATTCAGCGCCCATCTCGAGGCGGAAAAGCGCCTCCTTGCGTACTAGATGTTGCGGCGGTGTGGGCGCCTCAGGCAGCATGGCAACGCCACAAGCACAATACAAGAGGATAATTAGACGTTTTGACGAGCTGCGGTCGAGCGTATGTCTACGCTCAGATTGTCTGCGCTACCGATCGCTGATTCAATATCATGGCGTAGCAATACTTCTTTCGAGGGCCCCTTGGGCACTCCGCGCGGCAATATTCAGGGCCCCTGTGCCAGCGTCAACCATCACGGGCTCCCTTCCTTGACCTTCTATTCTTACCTGGCCATGATTATTTTTTGTAGGAATAAGGATCATGGTCAAAAAAGACCCGGGCGCTCAATTGCAGGCGGTGGATCGCTGGGCATCGAGAAAAAAGCGATCAATTGAATTCCTGCACCAGAACGGGGTCGGCGGGCTAGTCGCAAAGGTGCGCGAGGCCGGCATCAGCGGAACAGCTAGATTTGTAAAACGCCAGCTCCGCTATCATGCGTGCTCATTTCTGGGCGCGCGATGGGATCGCAAGTATGGCGTCGATACCTCGGGGCAGATAGATCTGATAGATATCGACGTTGTCGGACCAAACAGGGACAGCGGTTACTCATCCGTTTCTACATCTCCGAGTTCGTACGCGTTTCTCTCGGCCTTTTTTCCAGCCGATTGGAAGCAATTCACGTTTATTGATGTCGGCTGCGGGAAAGGTCGCGTTCTGATGTTAGCCGCATCGCAGGGATTTGACACAATCATCGGAATTGAGTTTGCGCCTCTGATCTGTCAAATCGCAGAACAGAATCTCGTCGATTTTTCCGGCCGGAGACCCGCCAAATGGTCTATCGTCAATGCGGATGCCACCACAGTTGATCTGCCGTCAGGGGTGCCATTGTTGATCTACTCCTTTAATCCCTTCAAGGCCGAAATATGGGAGAAGTTTGTTCCGGTTCTCCTTAAGGCCAACGAGGCCAACAAAAATCCTATGTGCCTAATACTCTCGGGAACCATACCGGAAGCGTTGCGCGCCGCTGCTGCCGTAATCGAGGGTTCAGCGCGATTTCGTCAGCGTGCGCACGGCGTGACGCCGTTCTTTGCGGATGCTTATGCGCCCTATCACTATTGGGTCTTCGACGCGATTTGAGGCACCGTATCCTGCGCGATCAATTATTTCGTTGGCAGAGCGTGCGACGCCAGATGCGCTGAAACGACCCGCGCGGCGTATTCAGAACCCGCTACGAAGCGGAAGAGCGGGCCAAAGCTCATTGCAGATGCTGGGCCGATAACGCCCAATCCGGGCACCGAGGTCTCAAAAGTGGCGTTCAGCCTTGGGGCGCGCCCAAGCCGCTGGATCGCGCAGCGCAGCGTCGGATGAAGAAAGGCAAGGCGTTCGACATCAATATCATAACCGGTTCCTGCAATGACGTGATCGACGATGAGCTGGCGCTCGCCGCTGTCATTTGCAACGCGTAGCCGAAGAGCCACGCGGCCGTTTGCTTCGCGGGCCTCCTCGACCGTTGTACCGATCTGGACGGGCACCCGATTCTCAACCCGCTCGCGAAGCCACCACGCGCCTTCCGGAGGCAGATGTTTCTTGACCAAGCGGGTTCGCCATGCGGCAGGGAGGCGATGCATCGCACCTGGAAAATGGGCGAGCGCCCAGGCCTTGGGCCCACTTCCCAGCGACGAAATAGGCGAGCGCAACCGTCGCCATGGGCTACGCGAGTGCGGAACGCGGTTCATCCAATGGATCGAGCCCTTGCGCACTAGAAGTTGTGGCCGTGCGCCCGCTTCGTGCAGCAGGGCAGCCGCCTCAAGCGCCGACTGCCCCGCCCCGATCACAGCGACGTCCCGCCCCTTGAAGGCGGCGAAGCTGGTAATCCCGGATGTGTGAGTGGCAAGAGCTGGCGGCAGGGATGCTATCGCCGGCGGAACGTAGGCGAAGTATGTCAAGCCGGTCGCGACTATCACGCGGTCTGCGACAAGGTGCTGGCCGTCGGTGAGCGTGATCGTAAAGCTACATCCCTGTCCTGCTACCTGCGCGACGTCAACTGGCTCGACCCAAGGCACATTCGTTTGCTGGAACCAATGCCCATAGGCGGCGAAATCGCCGATTGAACATGGCTCAAACGTCTCCAGACCACGCGGACGACTATAATCCGCGAAAGAAAAGCCGGGATTCGGTATCGAAATATTCGTTCCGAAGCAGTAAGTCCTCAGGAAGCGGTCGCCTCCTGCATCGGCGATCTGTGACCAGAACTGCATCGGGCGACCGAAGATACGATGCTCTATGTTCCGCGCCGCAAGATGTGCGGCGAGCGAAAGACCATACGGGCCCGCGCCGATGATCGCGACGGCGACCCTGCTCACGACGGCTCCTTTGTAAGTACATGTGGCGCCTTGGGAGACGCGCGTGGCGCCGAGCGCATAAACCGTGGAAAGGATTTGAGGCCCAGATAGATTTCCGAGAGCGCATGGATGACCCCCGGAATAGGGTCGCTGTCGTCCGCGGCAAAATCGACCGCATGGGCGGCGTGCTGCTTCGTCCAGGCACGCCAATATGCGCGATCCTCATGCGATATCCGTGCAGTCATGGTCTGAGCAAAAAGTATCGCGCGCAGGGTGAATCGGTCGCAAAAGACTGTTTGTTCATCGTCCTCCGCTTGCGCCTTCGCGACTGCATCGCGCAACAATGTGGTCTCACCCGCGGCGTCAAGGCAGGCGAGAAGCGGAAGCGGCATACCTCGGCGGATGTCCATCCCGATCTGACTAAACAGGCGCGGGTTGAAGTCGATTGCCGCCCAACGCCCATCGAACCAAAGAAATTCGACCTCGAAGATACCGAAGTAACCGAGCTCTCGACAGAGGCGGCGAACGGCATTTGACAGCGCAGGGGCAGCTGGCAGCGATTCAAAGCAAACCCCAACTCCCACGGGTTGCGATCGTTGAAACACTTTGGTTGCGCCGCGCGTAACGAACAGTTCTCCCGTCCGATCGATAAACCCCGTGACCGAATGGACGCCCTCACTCCCCACCCGAGCAAACTGTTGCAGGATGGGCAGGTTGGCGTCAGGCAAAAGAGGGTTATCAGCGGCCCGAGCCGTCTCACGATCAACAAACCGCCGATATTGATTGATCAGCTCGAGTGCCGAATAGACGACGACCCCCTTGTCGTTCCTGAGGCGGTGGACATGCGTGCGCGGCTTTATAAGGATCGGGTAGGGTAAGGTCGGCGCCAACGCCGTAAGAGCGTCAATGTTCGGCGGATCCCAACTCGGCAGCACAGCAAGCCCCGCACGGCTCGCCGCATCCGAAAAAAGCTTCTTGTCGAGGATACGCTGTGCCGCTCCAGCAGCGCGGCGTTCTCAGTATACATCCAGGCGGTCTCGTCCGATGTCGGCAACAGGATCTGGCCGGGATCGGCCGCGCCAATCGCGAGCAGTCGCTCAAGGAACCGTTGGCTTTCGCTCTCTGGCGGCGCGGAATAGGCACGCGTCGTGTGATGTGACCATGCCGCCGCCCCAAGGCGATGGCTGGAGATGACGCGGACGTCGATATTATGTGCCCCGAGATGGCGGACAGCCGCGATGGTGCCACCAGACGCGGCAGACGCCAAAAGCACGGAGAGACTTTTACTCAAAGATACTGTCACCCTGCCCGTGGCACCGTTCGCGGAGTATCCGCTCCGCACGTTGCCCTGGCGCTGCAACGTGCGTCATTAACTAATGGATTTATTGTGTTGCAATTTAACCCAAGGCAACACCCGACTGCAATTTAGCCAACATCCGAAACTTCCCAGTGACGCTCAAGATAATTCGCAGCACTGAGGCCTGATTTTTGATGTGCATAGTTACCGTTCGAAATACTTGGCACTAGTCCCCGAGATGCTCATTATACCAGGCATACTAGATACTAGGCATAATAGGCGATGATACCGATTATAGCTGTCGGTTGCACGGCTCGGAAGCCAAGCTAATACTGTGCCCCCCAGAGTGAAAACTTGCACCTTTGACAGTCGCGCCCGCGTATTACGCGAATTAAACGAAGGACGCGGTATACGGAGAGTCCTTTCGGGTTCGACCGCAGCCGCAAGAATCCAAATCCATGGCTGCCCCCCCAGTGTTACCGGCATGCCTTGCTGTCTGTTAAGTACAAATCGGGAAATCTCGTAGGCGTTGCCGCCTCGCTCAATGCGTGTGCCGTTCATTCGCTTCCTTGTCCGGCCCGACGAGCCCCCTAAACGGGCTGCAGGCCAAAATGACCGTATCGACGATTTCCGCCGTGATTTTCTCGACCCCAGCAGCGAATCCGTAGACCAACGCGGTATCACAGAGGATATTGATCGTGCGTGGAATCCCGCGGCTGGTGTCGGCAATCATCTTGCATGCGTCATCGGTAAACAACTCATAGTGAGATCCCACAGCTCTCAGACGAAAGTCGATATATTCGCTGACCTCATCAGCATTCATGGGCCTGAGATGGAAATCCGATGACACCCGTTGCGCAAACTGCAGCATTTGAGGCGCACGAAGCATGTCCTTCAACTGCGGCTGGCCGACGAGGATAATTTGCAAGAACTGCTGCTTGTCAGTGTTGATGTTAGATTGCATTCGAAGCTCTTCGAGTGCCTCAAAACCCAAGTTCTGCGCCTCGTCGACAATCAAGATTGTCCGGCGACCCTTTGAAAATTGATCATGCAAGAACCGTTGGAACTGCTTGAACAAAGCCGGATAGGACCCTTCGAACGGCTGGTTCAAGGACATCATAACCCATGGCAGCAGTCCATCCTGAGTACGCGGCGTGTTCGAGATCAGGCATGCGGTGACGTGATCGTCGAGCTTTCGCAAAAGATAGCGGACGAGCGTCGTTTTCCCACAGCCGATTTCGCCAGTGATTACGGTAAAGCCGGCGCTGTTCATGACGCCAAACTCGAGCATGGCGAACGCCAACCTGTGATTTTGGCACCAGTAGATCAAATCCGGATCCGGCAAGATCGAGAACGGCTTCTCCCGGAGCCCATAAAACGCCTCATACATCGGAAAACCTTGAAGAATGCGAAATTATTGCGCAGCGCAGCATAGACGAATATAAGACGAAGAGCATCCTAGAGGGAAATCTTTATGAACGCATTGATTAAGATTCATGCAACCTAAAGTGTTGGAGGTATTTAATCTTAGCGTCACGCAATCGCACTATAGTATAGTAAGTTTTTTGTTCTAATGGGACAGAGCCAAGAATAGCCGGTTAATTTTTGGCACGATGCGCCGTTAACCCCGGCGGCGCGGGCACGTTCGAATGCAGGGATATGTAGCGTTAATCATTGATAGATTTCTTCCTTGTGCTCGAATCGCGGACGTTCTAAGCTTTGGGTGTTAGATGGTCTGGCTGGCCCTTTTTAGTGGAGTAGCGGTTCAAAGCGGCGAGCGATTGAATTTCGACCGAGGTTACAGCGGTGCTTCAAACACTTGGCTCAAATGAATCCTATCGCTCCGGTGAGCCTGCCTTTGGCGAAGACCATGGTCAGGGCCTCAACCTTGGCCAATATATCGAGGTCCTGAAAAGAAGGATCTTTTACTTCCTGCTCCCGTTCAGCCTAGTTTCTATTCTTGGCCTATACTTGGCGGCAATTCAAAAGCCAAATTATTATTCTGAGGGAAAGATCCTGGCGGAATCCCAGGTACTCGCCCCCGATCTCGTGAGACCAATCGTCACAGCTACCGCCAGTGAACGTATTCAGCTCATCCAGCAACGCATCATGACCAGGGATAATCTTCTTTCGATCGCGAGCAAGTTCGGGATGTTCCCTAAACTGTCACAGTCGGGAATTCTCGACTTGATGCGCCAAAGTACCCAGATCAAGCCTATAGATGTCGAGGGGCAGCAGCGGCAAGGCCCATCCACAATCGCCTTCACAGAACTTGCCATGAGAGTGGCAAGTGAGTTTCTCACCTTGATAGTCAATGAGGACGCGCGCTCGCGGACCAGTCGAGCGACGGAAGCGGTCAAGATATTAGCAGGCGAAGCTAAGGACATCGAAGACAAGCTCGACTCCACGCAAATGCAGATATTTGAAATTGCGCGACGGCCGCGCGATGCGGTCCCGGAAGTCCCCGAACAGGAGAAGTCGCAATTGAATGCGCTTGCTGGGCTTAGAGCGGAGCTCATTCAGAAAACGTCGGTATATTCGGATGCGCATCCCGCCGTGACTGCGCTGAAAAAAAGAATAGCCGCGATGGAAAAAACCCTAACGCAATCGGCGCAGGCCCCAACAAAAGCTCAAGCGACACAAGCGGATGACATCGAGGCCCTTAAGCGACAAAGGGAAGCTCTCGAGAAACGACTTGCTGAAGCCAATAGCAAACTTGCGACTGCGCGTCTCAGCGAAAAACTGGATAGAGATCAGCAATCCGAGCGCCTGCAGGTAATTGAATCGCCGCCGCTACCGCAAAAGCCGGTCAAGTCGAACAGGCTTAAGATGATCGGAATAGCCTTTGCTGCGGCCGCCATGCTGGGTATTGGCAGCGTCGTCGCGGCCGAGCTATTTGATGGGTCCATACGTGGCCGTCACCAGCTGTTAGGAGTGGTAGACAGCCACCTGATAGTCTCCATCCCATATATTACAACACGCGCAGACATTATCCGGGCGAGATGGAAGGTCATATTTAGCGCCGTCAGCGTGGTTATACTTTTGACGGTGTTGGGCGGATTGGCGGCAGCCATTGTTTTTCATCTGCCGATTGATTTTTCCTTGCTTGATAAGGCGGGAGTTGGTTTTAGCGCGGCCGGCCAATAGCTGTTCTAGAGATCGCGCATCAAAAGTCGCCCTCGGCGTGGAAGATCGAATGGAAAACATCCGGCAAGCAATTGAGCGCGCTAAGGGGCTCCCGAAGCAACAGAGCGGCATTGGCTTCGAATCTCAGCGGCAACAAGCCAGCCACGTCTTTGGTGATGCCCATGGGAGCAAGGAGCGAACTCAAGAAGTTGAACTCGATCCTGCGTACCTCCAATCCCAACGAATAGTCGCATATGATGGAAAGGACATTCGTTCACGGCCGTTTGATATGTTGCGGACCGAGATCTTGCGGTCGATGGACCTGAAAGGGTGGAAAACTCTGGCTGTTACGTCTCCAACACCGAGCTGCGGAAAAACTCTGACCGCAATCAATCTAGCTCTTAGCATAGCGCGGCAACCTGAGCGGCAGGTGTTCCTGGCGGACCTGGACCTGCGAAAGCCTCAGGTCGCAAATTGTTTGGGCCTAAAGTGCGCAGAAGGCGTGCTTGGTGTCATTGAAGGACGTATTGAGGTGGGTAGCGCGATCATCCGAGCGCACGTTGGCGGTAGCAGATTAGACATTCTACCGACTGCGCCAACTTCAAATTCATCCGATTTGGTTGTCTCCAGTGCAATGAGGATGTTGCTGCAGGATGTCACGGGACATGGGCAATCTCGGATCGCAATCCTTGATCTACCTCCACTGCTGACAGGCCACGACGTTATTTCGATCCTGCCTCAGGTGGATTGTGTTTTGCTCGTGGCCGCTGTGGGCACCTCGAAGGTTTCGGAAATTGAGGAATGTAACAAGCATCTACAGGCCACGGACGTGGTTCGGTTCGTCCTGAACAAGGTGCCCGAATCCGCCACGAGATACGCCTATTATTGAGGAATGTGTTGCAAAACTCGACGCCGGGCGTCGAGTGCGCGACATATCGAACGTTTGATCAGCCACCTCAAGACAGCCGCGCTGTCGCGACACGCTGCCATCCGCCAGCCGAGACCTGCCGCGCGATACGGGATGAAATTCATCCACGTCCAAGAGTCGTGACGCTATGCTGACACGTGAGTCGGAGGAAGCGTCATCGCAGACATTCTTCACGGCAGCGCCCGTACAACGAGCCGATCTCCTGGCGTCGAAAGAGACGACGGCTACCCTCGCCCGCCCGTACGGCCTGAGTTCGGTCTCGCGATGGATCGCGGCTTGAGTAAAGCCGTTGCCGTCTCGACCTGATCGGGCTTCAATCCCACGTGGAAGATCGAACTTTGATGATGATGCTGAGTCTTGTTGCCTAACCCGATGCTATGATACCGAGTGTGACTACTGCACGACGACGACTTGATTGAGTAGCTGACCGCGAACATATGTCGCGGACCGCGCTACCTCTGCATGAGGACGACAGTCAGCACAATTTTTCCCGTTCACGTTTTTTGCGCTCTGGTTGCCCGATATCGGAGCAAGGACTCCTCGTGAAATTTGGCGGGGGAATTTCGTTATTTCACGAGCCTTGGTGGCTATCCGCGGTGACGGACGGCCGCTTTGAGGAATCCATTGTCAAGCAGGGAAGCGATATCGTTGGCCGACTTCCTTATGTAACGATGCGCCGTGGCCCCTTTCACATTGTACGAATGCCGCCGTTTACTCATGTGCTTGGTCCAGCGGTGGACGCAGGCACCGGGAAACCACAAACTCGATTGATGCGGCGACTTTCGATCACCCGCTCGCTGATCGATCAATTACCGCCGAATTCCTATTTTCATCAGCATTTGAATCCGTCGCTGGACGATGGCTTGGCGAATGCCGATGGCCTCGCGTTTCAAGAGCGCCAATTTGCGGCGGCGCCTCAGTATACTTTTGAGGTCGATTGCCGTCGAAGCTTGGGCGAGATTTGGGCGGCCATGTATCAAAAGACGAGGCAGCCCATACGGCGAGCCGAAGAAAAATATTTGGTTCGCAGTGTGGATGACCCAAAATGCTTTATCGATTTCTATCTGAAGAATACCAAGGCATGGGGTCGCCCGAATCGAATAGAGTTCGAGCACTTTTCGGCACTGTTCTCGGAATGCCGCGCCCGCGAATGCGGAGTAATTCTTGGAGCGTTCGATCACGAGGGCACGCCGATTGCGATGACATACATCGTATGGGGCCATGGCATCATGTATTATTTGCTGTCGACGCGCTCCTTTCATTTGAGCGACTATGGCAGCGTAAGCCTTCTGCTCTGGTCCGCCATGAAACAAGCTCACAAGATTGGCCTTGTTCTTGACCTTGACGGCGTTTATTCGAGCGGAACGGCACGGTTCTTGAGCGGCTTCGGCGGTCAGATCAAGACGCGTCTGATAATACGGCGCAGCCGAATGCCCTATCGCGCCTTGCAATCCTTGAAGCGGCATTACTCCCACGACGAGACTCGGTTTTTCACGTGAGCTTGCCAACAGGGATAAATTGGAGGCGCCGTGCCACTCGCCCGCGATAGAATTCGGTAACCAAAGATGGCCCACGACATTTTCGGTTCCGTCGCGGGGACCGGTCACTCGCATATCGTGCCGTTTCGAACATCGGGTGGCGGCTCGCCTCTGTTCTGCTTTCCGGGCTCGGGCGGGAATGTCCATGTGTTTCGGGAGATGATAGCAGCTTTGCCGGAGGGCCAGCCCGTCTATGCAATTGATATGGAGTGGTTATGCGAAGCGGCACAGGATTTTACCATCGAGCAGCTTGCGGCATTTTATCTCGATGTTATTCGAAAGATTCAGAAAAGCGGGCCGTATTATTTTTGCGGATATTCT
>WNFL01366220.1_pt1 | contig 10426 bp, 8 predicted proteins | sample 5400361 | NCBI WGS metagenome assembly WNFL01 (sample SAMN13153351, study PRJNA577476) | soil metagenome | isolation source: 40 cm soil on Douglas fir-dominated hillslope | place: USA:California | collected 2013-09-17
TGGTCATCTCGCGGGTTTGACTCCCTCTTCAGCCGGCCGTCTCCGGCGCCGTGATCCGGTAGACGACGCTCACCCTTCCGTCCGGCTCCGTCCGCGTGCCCGCGCGCACGCCGCCGATCTTCTCGACGGCGCGCTGCGAGCGTAAGTTGCGCTCGCCGACCACGAAGACGACGCTCTTCACGAAGCGGAACGCGTGGCCGAGCATGAGGCGCTTCATCTCGCCGTTGTACGCGCCGCCCCAGCGCGACCTCGCGAGGAACGTCCAGCCGATCTCGACCTCGCTCTTCTCCGCATCGTAGGCGTGGAAGCGGGAGGATCCGATGACGCGTCCGCCCTTCCTGTCGACGGCGACGAGCGCGCCTCCCGACTCGAGCGCGTCCTCGAAGAATTTCTCGAAGACGTCCCGTTTCCAGCGGTCGCTCATCGGGTGCTGCTCCCAGACGAGCGGGTCGGAGGCGACCGCGTAGAGGTCGTCGAAGTCGTCCGGGCGGAGCGGCCTCAGCTCGAGGAGCTCGCCGCGCAGCATCGGCTGGAGGTCGAACGACATCTCCGTCCGTCCTCTCAGCGTGCGCGCCGCGAGGCGGCGAGCTGCTCTTCGAAGAGCGGAACGAGATCGGATTGCCCGAGCGCGGCCTCCAGCAGCCGAAGAAGCTCGCGTACGCGCGTGAGGTCGAACGCGTCGCCTTGCTCGCGCAGGATTCCGCGGACGTCCTCGAGATCCTTCGGCCGGCCGGCGAGGATCTTCGTGACGACGAGGTCTTCGGGGCTGAGGACGGGGACGCTGACCCCTGCGAGACTCACCCGACGGGCTCGCGCGATGAACTCCTCTTCGGGCCCGGGTCCCGCGAGCACGACGTCGACGGGGATACGGGACGGCCGGTGCACGAAGGGGAGGACTCGCGTCCTCGCCACGAAATCGTCGGCGTCCGCGACCCGCAGATCGAAGCCCGCGTCGCGCAACGCGGTGACCAGCGAGGCCGCGTCTTCGCCCGATGGGAGCCGGACGGTGACGTCCACGTCGGCGCTCAGCCTCGGCGTGCCCCAGACCTGGACCGCCTGGGCTCCGAAAAGGTACCAGCCGTCGGCGTGCTGCTCGAGCACGCGCGAGAGAGCCGCGAGGACCTCAGGAACGCCGTCGGCCATGAACGCGCTCGAGAGCGTCCGCGACGCGCGCGTGCGACTCGAGGTCCCGCGCGCGATCGTCGTCCCCTGGCCAGCCGGGGTTCTGCGCCTGCGCGGAGCGGCGAAGCGCATCACCGATGCAGATTCCCGCTCCCTCGCCGAGCTCGCTCTTCACGGCGCGCCAGTGGGCGGTCTTCGACTCCGCCAGAGCGTCCCAGTCGCGACGCGCGAAGCGAACGAGGTCTGCCGCGTTCACCGTCCGATTCTATCGGCCCGATGGCTGACGCCGATCTTTCCCTCGCGCTTCGCCTTCTCCGGATTCCGCCGGCCTCCGGCGGGCCGCAGAGCTTAGACCAACGCCGACCTGTGTCTCTTGATTAGGCGGTGGAGAGCCTGCGGACTAGTATTTCGCTGTGCCGTCGTCGAAGGGGGTCCCCATGTGTGAAGCCCCGTGAGGGCGTTCACGAAGACGCGCTGCGGAGCCGGCCCTTCGGCGCCGCTCGTGCTTCTGGCCTGTCTCCTGTCGGGCGCGAAGGCGTTCGCTGCCGGGCCGACGTTCGACGTGAACAGCTTCAGCGACGTCGTCGACATGACGCCGGACGGAGTCTGCGAGACCGACTTCCTCAACCACGTCTGCACCCTGCGCGCGGCGGTGTGGGAGGCCCAGAACTATTGGACTTTTGGCGGGATCGAAGAAGTGACCATCAACCTGCAGGTGGGCACCTACACGCTGACGCTCCCGATCGACGCGAACGACAACGGGCGGACCGGAGACCTGAACTTCTACGGAAGGGTCCGGATCGTGGGGAAGGGCGCTGGCATCCTGTCGGGCCCGGCCACCGTCATCGAGACGAACGTCGCGGACCGGCTCATGCACCTCGCGCTCAACGCCCAGGTCACGCTCGAGGATCTCTGGATGCAGGGCGGTCGACCCCCAATCTCGCGGCCCGGAGGACCTAACGGAGGAGGGATCTTCAGCAAGGGCGTTCTCACGCTGAACCGCTGCCTCATGAGGAACAACGTGACGACGACCGACGGAGGAGCCATCTACTCCTCGGACGGCACTCTCACCGTGAACGACTCCAACTTTCGGTTGAACTCCGCGTACACCGGCGGGGTTCAACAGCAACAGCGCGACCGACGGCGGCGCGCTCTTCGTGAATACGAGCACGCTGAAGATCACCAACAGCACGATGAGCGACAACTACGCGTCGGAGTACGGCGGCGCTGTCGCCCTGTTGGCGGTAGCGAGCGCCAAGCTGAACAACGTGACCCTCGCGATCAACAGGGCGGACGGTTCCGCCCCGGCGGGCGGAGGGATGGTCATCGACGGCGCGACGAACGTCGTCCTCTCGAACTCGATCCTCCTCAACACCCGTACCGCGTCGTTCTACGACGACCTCTTGTGCACCGGCCCGGCAACGTTCACGTCGAACGGTCACAACCTCATCTTCGCGCCCGGCACCTGCCCTGTGGGCGGCGCGATGTCGAATGCGTTGCCGGGGCTGCTGACGTTCGGCAGCAACGGAGGGACGATGGCGACCCGGGCAATCGAGTCGACCGGCGCTGCAGCCACGACCGGCCCTTCGGTCTGCGAGGATCCGTTCGGAGCGCCCCTCACGACCGATCAGCGCGGCGTCAAGCGTCCGATCGGCGGCAAGTGCGACCTCGGCGCGTTCGAGGTCGAGCCTGTCGGCGACGCGAACGGGGACGGGCTCGTCGACGTCACCGACGTCTTCTACCTGATCAACTATCTCTTCGCGGCAGGGCCCGTCCCGAAGGGGCGTGCGAACGTGAACGGCACCGGCGGAATCGAGGTGGCCGACGTCTTCTACCTGATCAACTATCTCTTCTCGGGAGGCGCTGCGCCCGTCGGGGGCTGAGGAACCGCGCGGCGATCGTGCCGGCGGGCGCCGGGGGTTTTCTGGGATTTCGCGCGTATCAGGTCCCTGCGGGTATAGCCATATCGGATATAGTTCCGGGCGTGGCGCGACGCGACGAGATCGAGGCCCTCCTCCCTCTGCCCACTGCCGCCTTGCACATTCTCCTCGCGCTCGCGGAGGAGGACAGGCACGGCTACGGCGTCATCCAGGACGTGCTCATCCGCACCGGCGGCGCCCTCCGCCTCTCCGCGGGCACGCTGTACCGCTCGATCGCGCGGATGCTCGAGCAGGGGCTGATCGCCGAGACGAGCGAGCGCCCCGCGCCCGAGCTCGACGATGAGAGGCGCCGCTACTACAGGATCACGCCGTTCGGCCGCGACGTCGTGCGCGCCGAGGTGCGGCGGCTCTCGTCGCTCGTACGGCTCGCCCGCGCGAGCGGATTCCGGCCGGAGAAGGCATGATGCGTTTCCACCGGGCGCTCCTGCTGCTCTATCCGAAGTCGTTCCGCGACGAGTACGGCGCCGAGATGCGCTCGGTCTTCGAGCGCGAGCTCCGCGGCGCGCGCGGCGCGGGCGTCGTCGCGCTCTATGGGCGCACGGTCCTCGATACCGTCTGGAGCGCCGCGGTCGTCCACCTCGACGTCCTCCGCCAGGACCTCCGCTACGCCGCGCGCGGGTTCCTGCGCGCTCCGGCATTCACCGCGACCGCGATCGCCGTGACGGCGCTCGGCATCGGCGCGAACACGGCCGCGTTCTCGGTCGCCGATTTCGTCCTGGTGCGGCCGCTCCCGTACGCCGAGCCGCACCGGCTCGCGAAGCTGTGGGAGCGGAACCCTCACGGCCGCAACGACGTCGCGCCCGCGAACTGGCGCGACTGGAGGCGGGAGTCGAGGTCGTGGGACGCGATGGGCGCGTACACGCGGAGCGCCGTGAACCTCGTCGGACAGGGCGAGCCGCAGAGGCTCGAGGCGTCGGCGATGACCGCGGGCGTGCTGCCGCTCCTCGGCGTCGCGCCGCTGATCGGGCGCGTCTTCAGCGAGGCCGAGGACCGCGAGGGCGCGCCCGGCACCGTGGTCCTGGGCTACGGGCTCTGGCAGGCGGAGTTCGGCGGCGCCCACGACGTGGTCGGGCGAACGGTGACGCTCAACGGCTCGCCGTCGACGGTGATCGGGGTGATGCCGAACGGGTTCGACTTTCCGAGCCGCGTCGTCCGTCTCTGGACCCCGCTGCGGCTCTCCGAGCAGAATTTCCAGGACCGCAACGACAACTACCTCGAGGTCGTCGCGAGGCGAAAGAGGAGCGTTCCGCTCGAGGAGGCGCGGGCGGAGATGAACGTCATCGCGTCGCGTCTCGAACGGCAGTTCCCGAAGGAGAACGAGGGGGTCGGCGTTCTGACGCTCGGCCTGCGCGACGAGCTCTCGACGCAGTCGCGCGCTCTCCTCCTGGCGCTTTCGGCCGCGGCGTGCTGCGTGCTCCTGATCGCGTGCGCGAACCTCGGGAACCTCCTCCTCGCCCGCGCGCTCGCGCGGCGCCGGGAGCTCGCCGTCCGCGCGGCGCTCGGCGCGGGGCGGGAGCGCCTCGTCCGCCAGCTCTTCACCGAGAGCCTCCTCCTCGCCACCTGCGGCGGCGCGCTCGGCATCCTCGTCGCGCGAGCGGGAGTCCCGCTCCTCGCCGCGCTCGTGCCCGAGACCCTTCCGATCGGGCAGGCGCCCGAGCTCGATCTGCGCATGCTCCTCTTCGCGGGGATGCTCGCGGCCGCGACGGGGATCGGCTTCGGCGTGCTCCCCGCGCTCCGCGGCTCCTCGCGGCTCGACGCCGTCGTGCTGCGCGACGGCGCGCGATCGGGCGGAGGCCGGAGACAGCGCATGCGCTCCGCGCTCGTCGTCGCGGAGGTGACCGCGTCGGTCGTCCTCCTTGTCTCGGCCGGTCTCCTGATGCGCGCCCTCTGGCGCTTGCGCGGCACCGATCCCGGATTCCGCCCGGAGGGCGTCCTGGCGGTGAGAACCGCGCTTCCCGGGGCTCGCTACGCGGAGACGTCGCTGCGCGAGCGCTTCTTCGCCCGCGTCCTCGGGGGCGTCCGCGCGCTGCCCGGAGTCTCGAGCGCGGCGTACGTGACGGGCCTGCCAATGGCGATGACGGGCGGCGTCTGGGAGGTGTTGGTCGAGGGCGCGGCGGAGACGCGAGCCCGCGCGCAGCTCGCGAGCGTCCGCTTCGCGACGTCCGACCTCTTCCGGACTCTCGGCATCCCGCTCGTCGGCGGGCGCGATCTCCGCGACTCGGACCGGCTCGACCAGCCGCTCGTCGCGGTGGTGAGCGCGTCCCTCGCGCGGCGTTACTGGCCGGGCGCCGACCCGATCGGGAAGAAGTTCCACGTCGGCGGCGACGCCGTGCGCGCCGTCTGCGGCGTCGTGGGCGACGTCCGCGTGCGTGGGCCGGAGCGGCCGAGCGAGCCGCAGGTCTACGTGCCGGCGTCGCAGGTGAAGGACGGCGATTTCGTCACCTTCTCGCCGAGGGAGCTCGTGGTGCGCGCCGCGGGCGACCCGGTCTCCCTCGTGCCCGCGATCCGCCGCATCGTCCACGAGGCCGACCCGGGCCAGCCGGTGTCGGACGTGAGGACGATGGACGAGATCGTCGGCGAGCAGACGGCCTCGCGCGCCGCGCACGCGCGCATCCTCGGTGCGTTCGCGGCTGTCGCGTTCCTCCTCGCCGCCGTCGGAATCCACGGGGTGCTGTCGTACCCGGTCGCGAGCCGCGGACAGGAGATCGCGGTGCGGATGGCGCTCGGCGCCGACGCCCGCGACGTGATCGGGATGGTGATGCGGCAGTCGTTGCGTCTCGCGGCCGCCGGGGTCGTGCCCGGGCTCGTCTTTGCGTACGCGACGGGCCGCGCGATGCGGGCTCTCCTCGCCGGCGTGACGCCCGCCGACGCCGCGACGTTCGGCGCCGTGGCCGCGCTCTGCGTCGCGATGACGCTCCTCGGCAGCCTCGCTCCCGTGCTCCGCGCCCTGCGCGTCTCCCCGATGTCCGCGATGCGCGCGGAGTGAAGCTTCCGGCAGGATCTCGGCGTGGCACCCCGGTTGCACTTCACCAGCCGGAGGGTGAAGCATGCTTCGTAACGCCGTGAAGTCCGCTGTCTTCGTAACCGCCCTGAGCCTTTCGGCGGTTCCCGCGTCCGCTCAGGTGGAGGTCTCGCTTCCCTCGGTGGAGGTCCACGTCGGCCCCCGCGCCCCGCCGCCGCTCCGGCGGGAGCGCATCGCCGTGCGGCCCGGCCCCGACTACGTCTGGGTCAACGGCCAGTGGGACTGGCAGGGGAACGACTGGGGGTGGGCGCCCGGCCGCTGGGACCGCCCGTCCTACCGCGGCGCGCGCTGGGTGAGGGCCCGCTACCGCCGCGAGGGTGACGCGTGGCGGTACGAGCCGGGCCACTGGCACCATCAGAGGCTCGTGGACGGCGACGACTACCGGCGCTGGCGCGAGGAGCACGGCACTCGCCGTGATCGCGACCGGCGCGACGACGACCGCGACCGCCGCTGAGGGGCTGACCGCCGTCAGGCGGCGAAGACGCGGAAGCCGGCGAACACCGCCGCGGCGATAGCGGCGGCGAGCGGGAGCGTCGTCACCCAGGCCGCGACGATCGCCAGGATCGTGCGCGGCCTGGCCGTGCCGTTCGCGATGCCGATGCCGAAGAGCGAGCCGGCGGCCACGTGCGTCGTGGAGACCGGCAGCCCCGCCCAGGACGCGAGGATGACGAGCGCCGCGGTGACGAGCGAGCCGACGAAGCCCTGCTCACCGTCCATCGCGGTGATCCCCTCGGACATCGTCTTCGCGACGCGCTTCGTGAAGAGCAGGCCGCCCGCGAGCATCAGGAGCGCGACCAGCCCCATCGCGGGCGCGAGCGCGAAAGCGCCGGCCGCTACGAGGATGCCGACGATCTTCGGCGTGTCGTTCAGGCCGCGCGCGAAGGAGACGAGGCCGCTCGTGGCGAGCTGGCCGGTCGCGAAGACCTTCTGCGCGTCGACGGTGAGGACCTCGCCGGCGAAGCGCGTCTGACAGCTCCGGACCTCGTCGATGGTCAGCGTCCGGCCCGAAGCCGCCAGCATCAGGCTGCCGTCGCGCTGGACGACCGGCACGAACGTCTCCTCCACGCAGAGGCAGAGCTGCTTCTCGACCCGGCTCGCCTTCAGGCCGAGCCGGACGAGCGGATGGAGCGCCATCGTCGCGGCCGCGGCGAGGACCGGCGAGAGGAGGAGGGGGAGCACGAGCTTCGCGCCGAGAGTCGACCAGACGATCCGCGACGGCCCGACGGCCATGATGCCGGCGCCGACGAGCGCGCCCATCAAGGCATGCGTCGTCGAGACCGGTATGCCGAGCCGCGTCGCGAAGAGAACCGTCGCCGCCGCGCCGAGGCCGACGGCGAGGAGATACGCCCCGCCGACCGTGAAGCCCTTCGGCATCAGCCCGCCGCCGCCAAACGCCTTCACGAGGTTCGTGTTCACCCAGAGAGCCATCGGGATCGCAGCGAGCGCCCCGAGGAACGTCGTCAGGTTCGCCCATCGAAGCGCGGGCCTCATCGGGGCCATCCCGCTTCCGACGAGCGTGGCGATCCCCTTCGCGTTGTCGTTCGCGCCGTTCGCGAGGGCGACGAGGAGGGCGGCGAGGACGAGGAGCGCGAGCATCTCAGCAGCAGCTCTCGCCCGGCGCGCAGCAGGCGTATCCCGCGCGCCCCTCGCCCGGCTCGAGGATCGCGAAGAAGCCCGCGTACGGCGGCCGCGAGAGCTTCGCGACCGTGTCGGTGCAGACCTCGTACGCCTCGTTCCTCGGGAACTGGTGTCCCTCCTCGTCCACGAACGCCTTCCCCGGCCCGAGGTAGACGGCCCGGTGCCCCTTGAAGACGCAGCCCTCCGTCTTCTCGAATTTCCATCCGCGCACCGTGACGGAGAAGAAGGGATGGCCCTCGACGTCCTTCCAGTACGTCTTCTTCAGGACCTCGAGGCCGTAGAAGCCGGCGCGCTCCAGCTCGGCGAGGAACTGCTCCTGGGTCAGCGCGCCGACGAGGCACTCGCCCCAGAGGCGCGGGTTCACCTTCAGGCTCGGCGGCACGTCGCTCTCCGAGACGATGTCGGAGACGACGATGCGGCCGTGGTCCTTCAGGACGCGCCAGACCTCCTCGAAGACACGCGGCTTGTCGGGCGAGAGGTTGACGACGCAGTTCGACGTGACGAGGTCGACGGAGCGCGACGCGACGGGGATCTTCTCGAGGAAGCCCTCGCGGAACTCGACGACGTCGTACCCGAGCGCCGCGGCCACCTTCGGCCTGTTCTCGTGCGCGACCGCGAGCATTCGTTCCGTCATGTCGACGCCGATCGCGCGCCCCGTCTTCCCGACGAATTTCGCCGCGATGAAGACGTCGATGCCGGCTCCGGAGCCGAGGTCGACCACCGTCTCGCCCTCCCGGATCCCGGCCGTCGTCATCGGCGAGCCGCAGCCGTAGAAACGGTCCAGGACGTCCCGCGGGATGTGTCCGATCGCGGTGTCGTCGTACTTCGTCGGGCAGCAGAGCTCGGCCTGCGGCGTCTCCGCCGCCTCGCCGTAGAACTCGCGCACCTTCGCGCGCGGCTTGTCGACGTCGAAGGAGAGGACGCAGTTGCTGTGCAGCGTCAGCACGGGCTGCTCCGCGGCGGCCCCGTCCGCCGTGCCGCATGCGATCGCCCCGTCGCCCATCGCGTGGAGGACGAGGGGAGCGTCGTAGCCGGAGCGGAGGTTCCGGCGCGCGCGCTTCTCCTCGCCGAGCTCGGTCATCACCCTCCGCGTGAGCGCGACCGAGATCGGGTAATACGGATCCGCGCCGAGGAAGTCGCCTCCGGAGAAGCACCAGGCGTGCTCGAGGTCCCCGCCTCCGGTGAAGAAGCGGAACGGGTCCGCCGCGACGGACGGCTTCCGCGCGAGCGTCGCCTCGCGCAGGCGCCGGATCACGGGCGAGGAGGCGAGGATGTCCTCGAGGTCCTGCCGCGTCACGTCGCCGCAGACGAGCTCCGGCTCGTTCGCGAGCGCGGCCGACGGGAAGACACGGCCGTCGGCGTAGACGCAGACGGAGTCCCAGCCGGCGTTTCCGAGGTCGTACTTCACCCCGGGCACGCCGTTCACGCGGCGCTTGATCGCCTCCAGGTTGTCGAGCGTCGTCGCCTCGCGCCTCGAGGCGTCGACGACCTCGAGGACCGCGGCGAGGAGCGCGGCGTTCTCGGGGAAGAAGCCGTTGTCGCTCTCGAGGGCTCGCCCCCGCCTGTGGCTCCACATCAGGTGCTGGCTCTTCGCGCCGACGCGCCTGACGATCGCGGGGATCTCGGCGAGCTCGGCGAGGTTCTCCTCGGTCGTGACGGTCGTGAGCGAGACGTCGAAGCCGAGGTCCGCGAGCAGCGAGGCTCCTTCGAGAGCCTTGACGAAGGTGCCCGCTCCGCGGATCGGGTCGTTCGTCTCGGGGCGGGCGCCGTCGATCGAGACCTGGAACCTCACCTTCGCGCGGTCGAGCGATTCGAGCCCTTTCCTCACCGCGCCGGCGAACACGGTCGCGTTCGTCAGCACGATCAGCTCGGCGCCGTGCGTCTCCGTGACGCGTCGCGCGAGGTCGAAGATGTCCTTTCGCAGGAACGGCTCGCCTCCGGTGACGTACATCCGCTCCATACCGAGCTCCTTGGCGCGGTCGACGAGGCGGACGAGCGCCTCGGGAGAGACGCCCGGAGCTCCGCCGGGTCCCGAGGAGACGAGGCAGTGCGTGCACGTCAGGTTGCAGGCGTTGTTGATCTGGAGCCAGAGCTCGCGGAGGCCCTCCGGCGCGACGAGCGCGGCGCGGCCCGGATAGGCCTCGCGCGCGAACGGCGCCCCGGCGAGCATCCCGGCGCGGTCGAGCGCGCGGAGGAAGTCGTGGACGTGCACCCATGCCTTCCCCGCCTCGAGCTGCCGCTCCGACGCGGTCTTCGCGACGAGGCCGCCGAACGTGAGCGGCGCGTCCGCTGCAGCCGCCTCCCGGATCGCGGCCACGAGGCGCGCCCCGCTCTCGTCGACCGCGACCCAGTTCGGGGCCTCCGCGTCGACGGCGTACGTGATGCCGCTCTCTTCGAAGAGATGGAGATCGGGGACATGGAGCGGCGTGCGCTCCGCGAGGTTCAGCATGAGAGCCTCCGGTGGGGATCGCGTCGGGACGAGCGGCTGTCGGGTCAGGCCGGAGCCGACGCCGGGGGAGCGCGCGATCCGAGGAGGCGAATGGCGGGGGAGAGGCCTCGCGCGGCTGGGGAGGACGCGCGGCCGCGATCGGGGGAGAGGAGCGCGCGGAGGAGCCGCGAGAGGAGCGGGTCGAGCCGGCTCTCCCTCGAGAGCGCGGCGAGGTCGCGGGAGGAGTCGACGTCGCGGAGCGGAGGGAGGAGCGCG
>WNFL01022105.1_pt2 | contig 10425 bp, 9 predicted proteins | sample 5400361 | NCBI WGS metagenome assembly WNFL01 (sample SAMN13153351, study PRJNA577476) | soil metagenome | isolation source: 40 cm soil on Douglas fir-dominated hillslope | place: USA:California | collected 2013-09-17
GTCGCCGGGAAGCGCGGTGAACGCGACCACGTGCACCTTGTACACGGTCGCCACCGCCACCACCGGCGGATCGATCGGGACCGTCGCCAGCTCGCTGGTGCCGGGCGCGCCGCTGGTCGAGGCGGCGAGCTGGGTCCCGGACGGCGTGTTCACGTACAGGTCGTAGTCGTCGGCCGGCACCGTCCACGAGAGCGCGACCACGATGCGCTTGCCGGCGTAGTTGCCGGGCTGGAGCGTGAGCGTGAACGTCTCGCAGGTCACGCCCTCCGTGCACCCGGCCTCGTTGGCGGTGGTGCCGGCGATCGCGCCCCCGGTCCAGGTCACAGTCGGCGTGGCGTTGCTGAGCGAGCCCGAGCTCGGGGTGGCCGCGCGCCCGTCACGAGGCAGCAGCGGAACGCAGACCAGCGCGGCGATGCACGCGGCGAGCAGCGCCAGTCGGGACGGCCAGGGAAGCACGGAGTCGCGCACCCACATCGAAGCTCCTCCTCTTGCGGGGCGCCGCTCACCGGCGGCGCCGCGGGACGTCGCGTGGCGAGGAGGGGCCGACATTCGAGCCTCCCGGGCAACGCGTTGACGACCCAGCGACGATCCGATGGACCTGTTGACGGGCGCTTGACTGGGAAATCGGGGGGCGCGGCCTTCACTCGACGCCGCAGGGGGTTGCGAGTTGTTCGCGGCCCCGGGGCTCGGACGTAGGATAGAGTCCTGTCATCGCCGTGAACGGGGAGGCGCCATGCGCTGGGAAGACGAACGGCAGAGCGGGAACGTCGACGATCGGCGGGGCATCGGAGGCGGGCGAGTGGCCCTCGGCGGCGGCGGCGTGGTGGTCGTGCTGCTGCTCGCCTGGCTGTTCGGCGTGGATCCGCGCGCGCTGCTCTCGCAGCTCCCGCGCCAGGACACCTCGCTCAGCACCGGCGCTCCGGCGCAACCGAATGCGGCGGCCAGCGACCCGATGAAGAAGTTCATCTCGGTGGTGCTGGCCGAGACCGAGGACGTCTGGAACGACCAGTTCCGCAAGATGGGACGCGAGTACGTCGAGCCGCACCTGGTCCTGTTCACCGACGAGGTCGAATCCGCCTGCGGTCTGGCCGGTGCGGCGGTCGGCCCCTTCTACTGCCCGGGCGACGATCGGATCTACCTCGACCTCGGCTTCTTCCAGACCCTCGACCGCGAGCTGGGCGCGCCCGGCGACTTCGCGCAGGCCTACGTGATCGCCCACGAAGTCGGCCATCACGTCCAGGACCTGCTCGGCGTCAGCGACAAGGTCGACCAGATGCGGCAGCACATGAACCGGGCGGACGCCAACGCGCTCTCGGTGCGGGTCGAGCTCCAGGCCGACTTCTACGCCGGCGTCTGGGCCCACTACACCGAGCAGCTCACCTCGGTGCTCGAGCCCGGCGACATCGAGGAAGGCCTGCGCGCCGCCGCCGCGATCGGCGACGACCGGCTGCAGCGGCGGGCCCAGGGCACCGTGGTCCCGGACGCGTTCACGCACGGCACTTCCGAGCAGCGCGTGCGCTGGTTCCGCAAGGGCTACGAGACCGGCGACCCCTCCCAGGGCAACACCTTCGAGGCGGATCCGTTGTAGGAGGTCAGAGTCTCGCCCGAACGACGGCGGCCACCCGAACCTCTCGGGTGGCCGTCGTGCTGCGTCCCCCCAGGGGCGCCGCGGCGTTTCATTGCGACGTCGATGCTTTCCCGCTAGCAGTCAGGAATGATGTGAGTCCCGGAGCATCGCGCGGACCCCGACGGGACGTTGCTGATCGGGGAGCGATTGCCGACCTCGTCGAACAGGAACACCGCGAAGTAGTAGGTGGTCCCGGCGCACGGGATGACGTCCTTCACGCAACAGTTCGGCTGGCCGTTGGTCGCGCTGGTGCCCGTACAGAGGACCGTCGCGCTCTGCCAGTTGGTGTCGGTGATGGGAGAGGTCGAGACGCGGACCTCGTAGGTGCTGGCATCACCGGTATTGCAGTCGTCCCCAGTCGCGGTCCAGGTGATCAGAATCGAGGCAAAGTACTGAGCCGTGGCGACGTTGGTGACCTTCGCCGGGGCGCAGACGTCCTGCGCGAGAGCCGTGCCGGCGATTCCGGCCAGGGCGGTCGCGGTGATCAGGGCCAGTAGGAAGCGCTTCATTGGTGGACCTCCGAGTTGAGGTGTAGGCGACGTGAGATGCCGCCGGAGGGCGCGCCCCGGCGGGCGATGCGCGTTCAGCAGGTCACTTCATCGATCGCGTTGCAGGGCTTGGTGCCTTTGTGAACGACGTTGCTCAGGGTCTTGTTCCCCGCCTCGTCGATCATCAGCACCGCCCAGTAGTAGTCCGTGTTGCACGGGAGGCTGTCGAAGGCCACACAGGTGCCGCTCCCCGGGCTGCCCGGGGTGCCGCTCGCGACCACAGAGACCGAGCCGTTGCCCCAGGTGCCCTCGTCGAAGCTCGAGGTCGAACGCAGGACCTGATAGGTCGTCGCGGTGCCGGTGTTGCAGTCATCGCCCGAGAAAGTCCACTCCACGGTGATGGTGGTCTTGCCTTGCTCGACCAAGACGTTGGTCACCTTCCCCGGAGGACAGGTGTCCTGGGCGAAGGCGACGCCGGCGGTGAGGCACAGGCCGAACAGTGCGAAAAGAACGAGACGCTTCATGGTGAGCCTCTGGTTCACGCGGAAGAGGACATGGAAGGAACGACGTTGCCGCAGGACGCCGGGGCCCGGCGTCGGGCCAGGAGGCGGAGGACGCGCCGCGATGCCGCACGCGGTGATCGCGAACGGGACTCGTGGGCGCAGCGCGGTCGTCATCGCAGGCTCAGCGCAGCACCTGGAGCCGCTGGGTGATCTCGATCCCACCCGAGCGGAGTCGCAGGAAGTAGATCCCGGGAGAGGGAGGACGCCCCTGGTCGTCGTCGCCGTCCCAGAGCATCGTGGTGACCGCGCTCGGACAGGACCCGTCGAGCAGAGCACGGACGACGCGCCCCGAGACGTCCAGCAGATCGAGCTGCGCACGGCCGGGAGCTGCGAGCGTGAGCACCACCAGCGCGCGTCCTCGCACCGGGTTGGGCGTCAGGGCGAGACGCGGAGCCCGCGTGCCGTCGGCCGCGCCGGCCGCGCGCGCCGCCGGGAGCCGCGCGCACAGCGTCCACAGGTGGCAGTCGTGGCTCGCGCTGCCGTTCCGCCACAGTTGCCCGCTCGAGGTGAGGGCGAAGCCGAAGCCCATCTCGTCGCGGCCGATCGCCCGGAACGACTCGCCCATGGGGGCCGGCACCCGCGAGCAGAACGTCCACGCTCCCGGCTCTGCTCCGCCCTCGAGCACGTCTCCCGCATCGCTCAGCGCGAGGGCCGAAGCATCGCCAGTCCCGCCGGTCAGGGCGGCGTACGGCTGGTAGCGGGGAGGAAGCTCCCCGACGAGCCGCCAGTCACGCCCGTCGGTCCCCCGCCACAGCCGGCCGCCGCGCGTCAGGGCCAGCACGTTCGCCGATGGATCGCGTCCGAGCGCCACGAAGCGATCGGTGGAATCGGGAATCTGCCCGGCCAGGGTCCACGCGCCGGAGAAGGGCTGGCCCTGGAACACCTCGCCGCACGCGTTGAGCGCGAGCAGCCGATCCCCGGACCCGGTCGTGCCGATGGCGACGAACGGGCAGGCGCTGCTCAGCAGCCCGCAGTCCCGCCACACGCCGGTCGCGGACGGCGGCTGTCGCATCGCCGCGCCGCTCGCGGTCAGCGCGAAGACGCTGCCGTCCGCGCCGCGGGTGATGGACACGAAGGGCGACGACACGCGGATGCGGGCGTACGCCGTGGTATCGCAGGAGAACGTGGACACGCCCACCACGTCTCCGCTCGCCGCCAGCGCCAGCAGCGGCCCGGCCGCGGCGCCTCCGACCGCGGCCGCGTATCCGGACAGGCTCGGGTCGGGGTCGTTGCGGGAGAGCAGCGCCATCGCCACAGCCATGAAGGGGAAGGGATTCACGATCCTCGGTCCACGCGGCCCCGATCTCGTCGCCGATCAGGATCGCGCGTCCCGCGAATCGGTTCATTCCACTCGGGCAAGCGGCGAATTCACATTGTGCAATTGTGAAGTGATACAAAGTGCAGCGGCGCGAACTACCTCAGGCGTCTGGTCAGCACCAGGCGGTTGCGCTCCCAACGCACCGACCCGTCGGCCGCGAACCGGTGGAGCAGGCGACAGAGGTAGGGCGGGCTCACCCCGACGGCGCTCGCGATCTCGCTCTGGGTGAGCGGGATGCGGCACGGGCCGTCACTCGCGTCGCCGCCCAGCAGCTCGAGGAACTCGCCGAGGAACTGCTCGAGGCGCTCACCCGCGGTGAGCGAGCAGAGATCCGCGACCCGCACGTGGAGCTCGTTCAGCTCCGCGCTCTGCGCGCGGTGGAGCAGCAGCGAGAGCTCCGGATCCTCCCGCAAGCGCCGGCGCAGGAGGCCAGCCTCGATCCGCACCAGGCGGCACCGGGTCACGCTGGTGGCGCCCGGGCGCAGCCCGACGATCGCTTCGCGGCCGTTCGGCTGGATGCGAACCAGCTTCACCAGCCCGTCGACGAGGAAGAAGACACTCTCCGGCGCCGCGCCCTGCTGGAAGAGATCCACGCCGGCCGGGAATCCCAGCGGAAGTCCGAGCCCGGCGATCGGGTCTGCAGGCGAACGCGTCGAGGGCGTCGGTGCGACCTGGGGTCCGCCGCCCGCGGGTGCGCTTCCGGAGCCCGCGCGACGCCAGGACGACGCGCGCGTGAAACGGGGAACGCCGACTGTACGCATCGAGGCCCCTCACGCAGGGGTGGAATTCGATGCACGAGTCGACTGCCAAGAACGGCACCGGGCAGAGGACAAGAGCGGGGGAACAGCGTGCCCACCATACTCCGGGCCGGAGTCCGGTCAATGATATTCACGTGAACCGCGCGTCACCCGACTCGCTGCGGAACGACTTGCCGGTTCCACATTGGGACCGTCTCGGGAACCGTCCGTCGGGATGCCGCCACGACGCCCGTCACGAGGCACACCCCATATGCAATCGCCTGGAGAAACATTCCGACCGGCAGTTCGATCCGGTCGGGCAGGGCCGGAGGTCCTGGGAGAAGTGTGCCGAGGCCCCGGGCGGCGCCGCGCGCTGACGCCGGCGCCGGGAACGGTCAGTCGCGCTCGAACAGCCCGTCCACCTCGGCGAACGGCGCCGCCGATCCGAGCGCGGTGAACGTGCCATGCTCGGCGATCTCCCGCGCCGCCGGCAGGAAGCCGCCCCACGCGGTGCGCGCGAGCGCGCCGCCGACGCTGATCCGCCGCACGCCGAGGGCCGCCAGCTCCGCCACCGTCGTGAAGCCCGATCCCACCAGGACGTTCACCGGCTTGGGGGCGACCGCCTGGACCACGGCGGCGATCTGCTCGCGGGTCTTGATCCCGGGCGCGTAGAGGCAATCGGCGCCCGCCGCCGAGTAGGCCTTGAGCCGGCGGATCGTCTCCTCCAGGTCCGGCCGCCCGACGATGAATCCCTCGGAGCGCCCGACCAGCACCGTGTCCGTGCCCTCGATCGCGTTGCTCGCCGCGCGCACGCGCTCGACCGAGAGCGAGAAGTCGAAGAGCGGCTTCGCCGGATCGCCGGTCGAGTCCTCGATCGAGATCCCCGCCACCCCGGTCTCGAGGGCGCGCTTCACGTTCGACGCCACCATCGCCGGCTCGGTCGCGAAGCCGCCCTCGAAGTCCGCGTTGATCGGGAGGTCCAGGTTGGCGCACAGGTCGGTGAGGTGCGCCAGCGCCTCGAGCAGCGTCACCCCGTTGTCCGCGCGGCCTCGCGACCACGCGAACCCGGAGCTGGTGGTGGCGAGCGCCCTGAACCCGAGGCTCGCCAGGTAGTGGGCGCTGCCCAGGTCCCAGGGATTGGGGATCACGAAGCAGCCGGACTCGTGGAGCGCGCGGAAGGTCGCGCGTTTCTCGTCGGCGGTGGGCATGGAGGAACACTACCGCACCCGAACGATCCTCCGCACCAGCACGCGATCCCCGGCCAGGAGCCGGACGAAGCACAGCCCGCTCGCGACCGGCGCGCCGCGGTCGTCGCACAGATCCCAGACCATCGAGTGCTCGCCGGCCTCGAGCGTTCCCTCGACCAGCGACCGCAGCCGGCGGCCGCCGGCGTCGTACACCGCCAGGCTCACGCGCTCGCTGCGGGGCAGCGACCAGCGCAGCGTGGCGGACCGCGCCGCGGGGTTGGGGCTCGGCGCCGCGAGGGCCAGTGCGGAGCGTCCGATGTCCTCGACCGCCAGCGCGCCGCTGGGCAGCAGCGTGGTGAAGCCGCTCTCATTGCCGTGGGTGTCCACCGCCGAGAGCTTGTAGTAGAAGGGCGCCGCCGCGGCGTCCACGTAGCCGGTGTCCGGCGGGGTCGCGACCAGGCTGCCGGGTCCCGGCGTGAACCCCGGCGTCGTCCCGCGGTAGAGCCGGTAGCCGGCCAGATCGGACTCGGCGTTGGGATCCCAGTGCAGGTGCGCCGAGCCGGCGCCGTACTGGCCGGTGAACGGTGCGGGCGCGAACGGCGCCACGTTGTCCACCGAGTAGCCCGAGGCGGGCGCCGACAGCCAGTACATCGAGGCGCTCACATTGCGCGCGACCACCATGAACGCGGTCTTGGGATTGTAGGCCCCGGTCGAATCGCCCGTGGTGGGCGCGAGGTAGGCGTAGCCGGGGATGTAATGCACCGCGGACTGCGAGCCGAGGTACTCCCAGTAGGCCTGGGCGCCGAACGCGACGAACGTGCGACCCTGCGCCGCCGGGCGCTGCGCGAACCCCGACCGGAGCGTCGCGCCGGCGCGGATCGCAGCCTGGGCCAGGCTGCCCGGCACCGAGCGCCACACCTCGTAGAGGCTCAGGTTGGGATCGCTCTCGGTGTCGAGCCAGCTCGGATCCCACGACACCTTCACCTTGCCGCCGTTGTCGTTGGGCACGTCGGTGACGCTCGAGATCACCGCCTCGGGCGTGCCGAGGTACGAGAAGCGCGCCACCCGTTGCGCGTAGATGTCCTGGTTCGCGGCCCGGGAATCGGTCCAGCACGCGATCGCGCCGCCCGCGCCGTCGGTGACGACACGCGGGGTCGCAATGCCGGTGGCGGCGAGGCAGAGCGCGCGGCCATCCACCGGCCACGCGCCGTCGACTCCGCCGGTCGCGCTCACGTGCTGCGCGTAGAGGCCGGAGGCCGTACGTACGTCCTGCCAGCCGACCAGCGCGCCTCCCGAACCATCGGAACAGATCGAGGGGGAGTTCTGGTCGCCGGCGGCGGTGCACAGCGCGCGGCCATCGCCCGGCCAGCTCGCGTCGGGTCCGGTGGAGATCACGTGGTGCACGTAGACGTCGTAGGCGGTGGCGCCGCGGTTGTCCTGCCAGGTGATCAGCACGCCGGTGCCGCCGTCCCGGACCATCGCCGGGTTGATCTGGCTGTTGGCCGCCAGGCACAGCGCCACGCCGTTCGACGCCCAGTACAGGGTGCTGTTCGCGAGCACGCGGCTCACGTAGATGTCGTCGGCCCCGCCGCTGCGATAATCCTCCCAGGCGATGTACGCGCCGCCCGAGCCGTCGGTCTCGATCGCCGGGTTCTGCTGGGTGTTGGTCGCGGTACACACCCCGCGGCCGTCCACCGGCCACGCCGGATCGACCACGCCGGAGGACTGCACGTGCTGGGCATAGATGTCGGTAACCATCAGGCGCCCATCGGTCCACACCACGATCGCCCCGCCGGCCCCGTCGGTCGCGATCGTCGGGAACGTCTGCGGGCCGGTGGCGGTGCACAACGCCCGTCCGTCCACCGGCCACGCGCCGTCGACGAAGCCCATCGCGTTGACGTGCTGGGCGTAGATGTCGTTGATGCCGCTGCGCGCGTCCTGCCAGGTCACGATCGCGCCGCCGTTGCCGTCGGAGACCATCTGCGGATAGACCTGGCTGCCGGCCGCGGTGGACAGCGCGCGGCCGTCCGCCGGCCACGCGGGATCCACGCCGGTGGTGAGCAGGTGCTGCGCGTAGATGTCGAACGTCGCGCCGCCGCGCAGGTCGGCCCACGCCACGATCGCTCCGCCGACTCCGTCCGAGACGATGCACGGGACCTGCTGGTTGTTGGTCGCCGAGCAGACCGGCCGGCCGTTCGCCGGCCACGTCGGATCGGTGACCCCCGAGGCGAGGACGTGCTGCGCGTAGATGTCGTAGGTCGAGCCGTTGCGGAAATCCTGCCAGGCCACGTAGGCCCCGCCGGCCAGGTCCGAGGCGATGACCCCGGTCGACTGCTCGTTGGCCGCGGTGCACAGCGGAAGGTTGATCGCGGGGTTGTGCGGCCACGCGGCATGGGCGCTCCGCGGCGGGAGCGCCAGCGCCATCCCGGTGGCGAGAACGATCGCGAGCCTCATCCCGGAGACGCGGCAGGTGTGCGGGGCAAGGCGCGAAGACATGGATCCCCCTCGAGTTGGAGTCATGGCGTACGTGGCGGTGTTTCTCCGTACCAGAGAAGGCGCAATTCTCAGCCGAATCGGATCAATGGGTCGCCGAAGCCCTGGGCGGCGACCCTCAAGTGTGACCCCGCAGTGCCCGATAACGATGGCGCCCCCCGGCGCCCGGCTCGTCCGCGTGCCGTCCGGCCCCATCGAACCCTGGAGGACCGCATGAAGCGCATCGCATGGATGCTCGTGTTCACGACCTGCGTCGCCGCTGCGGCCGAGGCCGCGACCACCCCGGCGCCGAAGTCGGCGACCCCCGCCAAGACCACGACCGCCACCGCCACCAAGACCCAGACCGCGGCCGCGACGCCCAAGGCCACCACGGCCGCCAAGCACGTGCCCAAGGCCGACCCGGCCGAATCCCACAGCCAGATGCACCTCGGACTCCGCAGCATCGGCGGCGCGCTCGGGTTCGTCAGCCCCGAGAATTCCGACGGCACCTTCACCCTCGGCGCCTTCGCCGACTGCGGCCGGATCACGCCGAACATCGCCCTCGAGCCGCGGATCGACTACTGGTCCAAGTCGCAGGACTCGTTCGGCGCCAAGGCCTCGCTGCGTGACATCATCCTCGGCGCGCGCGGCAAGTACCTGTTCCAGACCTCGAATCCCAAGCTCATGCCGTTCGCCGGCGCCGGCCTCAGCATGCACTTCGTGCACGCCGAGGTCACCGAGAACATCCCCGGATTCCCCCCGGTGAAGGTCGAGGACTCCGCGACCAAGCTCGGGCTCGACATCGGCGGCGGCGTCTCGACTCCGATCGGCCCGCGCTCCGACCTGCTGGGCGAGGCGTGGTACGGGATCGTCAGCGACGTGAGCCAGTTCTCGCTGCGGGTGGGGATGTCGTACCGCCTGGGCAACTGAACGTCCGCTGCACCACCGACGCCACGTGGCTCCCCGCCGCGCGGCGTTCGTGTATCACGACTGCTGGCGCAGCCGCAGCGATTCCCAGCTGCCGTCGGCGGTCCACCCGCCGTCCACGGCGAGCGCGACACCGTTGATGAACGCGCTCTTCTCCGCGTCGGCGAGGAACAGGATCGCCTGGGCGACGTCGTCGGGCGTGGCGAAGCGGCCCATCGGCACGCGGCCGGTGATGTCGCGGTCGGAGTAGTGCCCGCCAGACTGGGAGACCACGTCCATCTCGGTCTTGACCCAGCCAGGGCACACGGCGTTCACGCGAACGCCGCGCCCGCCCCATTCGGCGGCCAGCGTGCGCGTCAGTCCGATCAGTCCGTGCTTCGAGGCGTTGTAGGCCGCCCGCTCGGCCACGCCGAGCAGGCCCGCGACCGAGGCGACGTTGACGATGCTCCCGCGTCGCGCCTCCAGCATGCGGCTCGCGAACGCCTTCGAGAGCAGGAACGGTGCGGTCAGGTTCACGTCGAGCACCCGTCGATAGTCGCTGGCGGAGGTGTGCTCCGCGGGTGAGATGAACGCGATGCCGGCGTTGTTCACCAGCACGTCCGCGACTCCGAACCGATCCAGCGTCTGCTGCGCGAAGGCCTCGACGGCGCGCTCCTCGGTGATGTCCGCTGTGTGGCCGAAGGCCTCCGCGCCGAGCGCGCGCAGGGAGTCGAGGGTGGCATCGGGCATGCGCAGATCGATCAGCGCCAGCCGGTAGCCGGCGGCGCCGAACACCTCGGCGGTCCTGCGGCCGATCCCCTGGGCGGCCCCCGTGATCACGGCGCAACGCGGCGCCGGCGACATCGTCACGTCCGCGGTGGAGCGGTCGAGGGCGGGCTGGGCACCGCGGGCGGCGTCGCGCGCACCGACTCGGGCGCCGCCGGCGCGGGGGTCGCAGCGCCAGGCTCCGCCGCCGATCGGGCGCCCCCTCGGCCGCCCGGGCGCCGCAGCACCAGGGTGATGTAGATGACGGAGTCGTAGGCGTTGTGGATCCCGACGAACACGAGCAGGAGCGCGGCCCCTCCGATCGGGAACAACGCCGCCGGGTTCGACCTCAGCCACTGGCT
>WNFL01321050.1_pt2 | contig 10425 bp, 9 predicted proteins | sample 5400361 | NCBI WGS metagenome assembly WNFL01 (sample SAMN13153351, study PRJNA577476) | soil metagenome | isolation source: 40 cm soil on Douglas fir-dominated hillslope | place: USA:California | collected 2013-09-17
TGGCCGTTGAGCTCGCGGATCTGGCCCTCGCGGTGGAGCAGGCCGCTCAGGCTGCGCGCCGACCCGGCGCGCACCCGGCCGCGCTCCCACACCTCGCCGTCGAGCGACACGAAGCGCAGCCCGGCCTCGGAACGGGCCGCGAGCCGGGCGGCGGTCGCGCGGTCCTCGACCACCACCACCGAGCCGAGCAGGCGCTCGACCAGCGGGCGGTCGCGCGCCTCGCAGCGCACCAGGTCCGAAGCCCGCCCCACCACCCCCGCGTCGCCGGGCACCGCCGGCAGCGTGGCGTGGCCGAGCGCCGACAGGTCCACCAGCGTCGCGCGTCCGCTCTCGACCCCGCGCAGCCGCTCGACCGCGGCCTCGAGCGACTCGTGCCCCTCGATCAGCACGAACGCCGCGGCCTCGCCCAGCGAGGCCTCGAGCGCATCGAGCAGCCGCGCCGGCACCTCGAGCACGTCGGCCACCACGCCCAGCAGGCCCGGCAGGCGCGCGCCCTCGCTCAACAGCGCCTTGACCCCCTCGGACACGCCGTCGAAGTTGCGCTTCAAGTCGAGCAGCACGCTCAACCGCGACTCGGCCGCGGCCGATTCCTCGCGCAGCTTCGAGATCGCGCTGAGCGACTCTCCGGCCTCAGCCGCCAGCGCCTCGAGGCTCTGGTCGAGCGCGGCGTGGGCGGCGCGTGCGGCCTCGAGCTCGGCCTCGAACCCGACGCGGCGCTCGCCGCCCGAGGCGGCGAGGCGCTGGAGCTCGGCGAGCCGCAGCCCGAGGTCGTCGCGGCGGTGCCCCGCGGCATCGCGGCGCTCGGTCAGCGACACCCGCCGGCCGCCGAGCCGCTCGCACACCGCGCGCCGGTCGGCCTCGCCGGTGATCAGCGCCAGCGCCGACTCCTTGGCGGTCGCGGCGGTGCCGCGGCGCTCGCGCAGCTCGGCCTCGAGCGCCGACAGCGCCTGCTCGGCGCCCTCGGCCTCGACCTGGGCCGCGTCGCGGCGGGTGCGCAGGCCGGCCCAGCGCTCGCCCGCCTCGCGCTGGCGCTCCGCGACCTCCTCGAGCCGACGCCGCATGCGGGCGGCCTCCTCGGCCGCCTCCTCGGCGCGGCGCGTGAGCCCGGCCGCGCGCTCGCGCAGCAGCACCACCTGCTGCTCGGACCGGCTGCGCTCATCCTCGCGATCGCGCAGCCCGCCCTGGGCCGCCGACAGCTCGCGCTCGACCTCGAGCAGCACGAGCTTCTGGTCGTTGAGCCGCGCCTCGATGCGCCCCAGCTCGCCCGTGACGCCCTCGCGGTGCACCGCCTCCTCCTGGTGCTGCTCGTGGAGCTCGGTCTCGCGGCGCTTGAGCTCCTCGACGCGCCCGGCGGTGAGCGCCAGGTCGAGGTCGCGGATCTGGTCGCGCAGGCGCTGGAAGCGGCGCGCCTTGCCGACCTGGCGCGCCAGCGAGCGCAGCTCGCGCTCGAGCTCGAACACGATATCGTTGAGCCGGGTGAGGTCGATGTCGGTGGCGTCGAGCTTGTTGAGCGCCTCCTTCTTGCGCGCCTTGTACTTGGTGATCCCCGACGCCTCCTCGAACAGGAAGCGGCGGTGCCCCGAGTTGTCGGACAGCACGTGGTCCACCATGGAGCGCTCGATCACCGAGTAGGCGTGGCTGCCCATGCCGGTGTCGAAGAACAGGTCGCGGATGTCGCGCAGGCGGCACGGCGCCCGGTTGAGGAAGTATTCCGAGGCGCCGGAGCGGAACACGCGCCGCGAGATCGTGACCTCGGAGAACTCGGTGGGCAGGATGCCGCGGTCGTTCTTGAAGGTGAGGTGGACCTCGGCGAGGTTCAGCGGCTTGCGGGTCGGGCAGCCGTTGAAGATCACGTCTTCCATCGAGTCGCCGCGCAGCTGCTTGGCGCTCTGCTCGCCCATCACCCAGCGGATGGCGTCGGAGACGTTGGTCTTGCCGCAGCCGTTCGGGCCGATGACGCCGGTGATGCCGTTGCCGAACTGGAGCTCGGTCTTGTCGACGAACGACTTGAATCCCTGCAGCTCGATCTTATTGAGGAACATCCCTGTACCTCGCTCGGGCCTCGGGCCCGGTCCCTGTCACCACGCGCGGCCGAGCGCTTCGGCCGCCTCCTGGATCTCGTCCTCGCCCAGGGTTCGCACGTCGAGCCTGAGCCTGCCGGCGCGGATGTAGCCGATCACCGGCGGATCCGCCCCGCGTGCCCGCGCGTCGAGCTCGCCGGCGGTGCGGCCCGGCAGCTCGACCCCCACCACCCAGCCCGGCAGCCGCACCAGCGGCAGCGCCCCGCCGCCCACCTCGCCCGCGCCCGGCTCGACCGTGAGCCGCGCCGCGGGCAGCCGCCGCGCGAGCCCGGCCGCCAGCTCGCGCGCCCGCCGCTCGAGGCCGGCCGCGTCGGCGGTCAGCATGGCGAGCGCCGGAATCTCGCGCACCGCGCGCTCCGCGTCGGCATAGGCCGGCAGCGTTGCTTCGAGCGCCGCCAGCGCCAGCTTGTCCACGCGCAGCGCGCGGGCCAGCGGGTCGCGGCGGATCTTCTGGATCCACCGGGCGCGGCCCAGCACCAGGCCCGCCTGGGTGGCGCCCAACAGCTTGTCCCCCGAGAAAGTAACCACGTCGCAACCGGCGGTCAAACTTTCTCTCACCGTCGGCTCGCGTTCGAGCCCATGGGCGGAGAGGTCGACCAGGGCGCCGCTGCCGAGGTCCTCGACCAGCGCCACGCGGTGGCGCCGGGCCAGGGCGGCGAGCTCGCCGAGCGCCGGGCGGGCGGTGAAGCCGGCGATGCGGAAGTTGCTGGGATGGACGCGCAGGATCAGCGCCGCGCCCGGGTGGCGCGCCAGCGCCTTCTCGTAGTCCTTGAGGTGGGTGCGATTGGTGGTGCCGACCTCGACCAGCGTGGCGCCGCTCTTCTCGAGGATCTCGGGGATGCGGAACGAGCCGCCGATCTCGACCAGCTCGCCGCGCGACACCAGCACCGCGCGCCCCGCCGCCAGGGCCGAGAGCGTGACCAGCAGGGCGGCCGCGCCGTTGTTGACCGCGAGCGCCGCCTCGGCGCCGGTGAGGCGCTGGAGCCAGCGCTCCACCCCGACCCCGCGCTCCCCGCGCCGGCCGTGCTCGAGGTCGAACTCGAGGCTCGAATAGCCGCGCGCCACCTGGTCGAGGGCGGCGCGCGCGGCGGCCGAGAGCGGGGCGCGGCCGAGGTTGGTGTGGAGCACCACGCCGGTGGCGTTGAGCACCCGGCGCAGCGCCGGCTTGAGCCCGGCCTCGGCGCGGCCGGCGGCCCGCTCCGCCAGCGTGTCCTCGGCCGGCGCCGGCCCGCCCACCTTGAGGCGGGCGCGGGCGTCGGCCAGCTCGGCGCGCACCGCCTCGACCACCAGCAGGCGCGGAAGCTCTTGTAGCGAGCGGACAAGCGCGGGGTGGCGCAGCAGGGTATCCACCGCGGGCAGGGCGCTCATGCGGGTGCGGGACGGCATGGCGGGAGATTCTAGCGGGCACCGGGGCATCCGGCCAGCACGGAGAATCCGGTTTAGTGATTCCCCCACCGTCACTTCCGGGCCCGGGCGCCGCCCAGATGCGGCTCATGAAAGTCGGCCGGGGGGCCGAAGATGACTTGAGGCAGCCCCGGCTTGTCCCCCGGGACCCATCCATGACAGGGAGGTCACCGATGACCCGCGCGACGGGCCCGGAAAACGCATGCCCATGAGCGGCCCGCGCCCCCGCGCGTCCGCCGGCCTGCGATTCCGCGTGCTGGCGGTGCTCACCGCCGGCATCCTGTGCGTGGGGATCGGGTTCGAAATCCTGCTCTTCACGCTGCTGCGCGGCTGGCTCTACCAGGAGCTCGACTTCCGCAGCCAGTCGATCGCGAGCCTGCTCGCCGAGCGCAGCCTCGGCCCGCTCATCGCCGGCGACTCGCTCACGCTGCGCAGCGAGGTCGAGCACGCGGACAACCGGCTCGACGTGGTCGGCACCGCGATCTACCGGGCCGACGGCACGGTGATCGCCGCCACCCCGGGGCTCTCCGCGCTCTGGGTCCAGGCCGGCCCTATGCCCACCGGGATCCGCGCCAAGCACTCCCCGCAGGTGCGCGCACGCCGCCTCGCCGACCACGACATGATCGAGATCGTCTCCCCCATCCTCCAGAGCGTGCTGGTGATCGAGCCGGCCGCCGCGGGCGCCGATAGCGCGTCCCCGCAGCCGGTGATCCGGCGCCAGCACGTGGGCTGGGTGCGGGTCGTCATGTCGCCCGACCGCCTCGAACAGTCGGTCAGGACCGCGGCCCAGCTCGGCATCGTCGTGCTGCTCATCGCCATGGTCCTGGGGCTCCTCGGGGTCTCGTGGCTGGGCCGGCTGGTGGTCCGGCCGCTGCGCGAGGCGAGCGAGCTGGCGGTCGAGATCGCCGCCGGCCGGCTCGACCGGCGGTTGCCGGTGCACGGCAACGACGAGCTCGGGCAGCTCGCCGCCGCCGTGAACACCGTGGCCGCGGCACTCCACGAGGCGCACCAGCGCGTCGAGGCCGAGGCCGCGGCGCTGCGCACCGCGAGCCGCGCGGTCATGGCGATCGCCCGCGGCACGCGCGACGGGCGCGATCCCAGCGTCATGTTCGGCGTCGTCGCCAAGGAGGTGCGGCGCGTCACCGGCTGCGACGGGGTCGCGCTGGCGGCCCCCCGCGAGGCTGAACGCGTCCTGCGCTTCGACCACTTCGACCCTCCGGCGCCCTGGGGCGGGATCGTGCCGGGCAGCGTGCTCCTCCCCGAAGTGCTCCAGAACCTGCGCGTCCCCGATGCCTCGGGGGCACGCCTCGCGCTCGACAGCGACGGAGACGCCCTATCGCGCGGCCTGGCGGAGGACGGGTTCCGTTCCGCGATGGTGCTGCCGCTCATGCACGAGTCCGGCCCCCATGCCCTGCTGCTGCTGGCCTCGAAGGAGCTCCAGGCGTTTCCGCCCGACAAGGCCGACGTCGTCGCCGGACTCGCGACCCACCTCTCGGCGGCGCTGCACGTCGCGCTGCTCAACGACCAGCTCCAGAACGCCATCGCCGAGCTGCAGCGCACCCACGAGTACCTGGTCCAGTCGGAGATGCTCCGGGTCGCGGGCGAGATGGCGACCGGCGTGGCTCACGAGTTCAACAACCTGCTGGCCTCGGTCCTGGGCCGGGCCCAGCTCCTCAACCTGAGCATCGGCGCCGGCAAGCTCTCGCACGAGGAGCTGGTGAGCTCGCTGCGGGTCATCGAGCGCGCCGCCCTCGACGGCAGCGAGGTCGGGCGCCGACTGCGCCAATTCGGGCACGGCACGGCCGGCGCCACTCCCGAGCCGGTCGATCTCGACTCGGTCCTGCTCGACGCCATCGAATTCACACGCCCGCGCTGGGAGAACGAGGCCCACGTCACCGGCCGCCGCATCGAGGTCGCCAGCGAGTCGTGGTCGGGCGCGAGCGTCATGGGCCACAGCAACGAGCTGCGCGAGGTGTTCACCAACCTGATCCTCAACGCGGTGGACGCGCTGCCCGAGGGCGGCACGATCCGGCTCGCGACCTGCCTGCAGGGCGAACAGGTGCTGGCCCGGATCCAGGACGACGGCGTCGGCATGGACGAGGAGACGCGCCGGCGCCTGTTCGAGCCCTTCTTCACCACCAAGGGTGAGCGTGGCTCGGGCCTCGGGCTCTCGGTCGCCTATGGCATCCTCAAGCGCCACGACGCCACGATCGAGGTCACGAGCACCCCCGGCCAGGGCACCACGATCGAGGTCCTGTTCCCGCGCGCCCAGGTTGCGGCGCGCGAGCCCGGAGCCGCGCTTGCGCCCGAAGAGGGGATGCCGTCGCTGCGGGTGCTGGTCGTGGACGACGATCAGGGGGTGCGCGAAGTGCTGCGCGACATGCTGATCGCGCTCGGCCACCAGGTCACGGAATTCGGCTCGGGCGAGGAGGCGCTCAAGAGCTTCCAGCCCGGGCTCTACGACTTCATCCTCACCGACCTCGGCATGCCCGGCGTCACGGGCTGGAAGCTGGCCCAGACCGTGCGCGAGGTGGACCAGACGGTGACGATCTCGTTCGTGACCGGCTGGGGCGACGAGGTGAGCCCCGACATGCTCGAGCGCGCCGGCGTGGACCACGTTGTCAGCAAGCCGTTCACGCTCGAGGACGTCGTCACGGCGGTCCGGATCGCGGCCCGGCGCACGGCGGAAACCGTGCCGGCCGGGGAACGTCCCGCCGCGTGAGCGGGCCGCGCCGGGCGGATCAGCCGCCCAGGTAGGCCTTCTTGACCTCGTCGTTGGCGAGCAGGTTCGCCGCCCGGTCCTCGAGCCGCACCCGGCCGGTCTCGAGCACGTAGCCGCGGCCCGCGATCGAGAGCGCCATGTGGGCGTTCTGCTCCACCAGCAGCACCGTGACCCCGGCGCGGTTGATCTCGACGATGGTCTTGAAGATCTCGCGCACCAGCAGCGGGGCGAGCCCGAGCGAGGGCTCGTCGAGCAGCAGCAGCCGCGGCCGCGACATCAGGGCGCGGCCGATCGCCAGCATCTGCTGCTCGCCGCCCGAGAGCGTTCCGGCGTTCTGGCGGCGCCGCTCGAGCAGGCGCGGGAACATCGCGTAGACCTTGTCGCGGTCGGCGGCGATCCCGGGGCGGTCCTTGCGCCGGTAGGCGCCGAGCTCGAGGTTGTCCTCGACCGTGAGGTTGGCGAACACCATGCGCCCCTCGGGCGACTGCGAGATCCCGAGGCCGACGACGTCGTGGGGCGCGAGGCGCGTGATGTCGCGGCCCTCGAACAGCACCCGGCCGGAGCGCGCCCGGACCAGGCCCGAGATGGTGCGCAGCAGCGTGGTCTTGCCGGCGCCGTTGGCGCCGATCAGGGTCACGATCTCGCCCGGCTCGGCGCGCAGCGCGAAGGTCTTGAGCGCGTGGACCGCGCCGTAGTAGACCTCGAGCGCTTCGACTTCGAGCATCACGGCGCGGCTCCCGCACCCAGGTCGGCCTCGACGTCCTCGCCCAGGTAGGCCTCGATGACCGCGCGATCGGTGCGGATCTGGGCCGGCGTGCCCTCGGCGATCTTGACCCCGTAGTCGAGCACCGCGATGCGCCGGCAGATGCCCATGACGACGCGCATGTCGTGCTCGATGAGCAGGATGGTGAGCTCGAAGCGACGCTGCAGGTCCTCGATCAGCCGCATCAGGTCGTCGCTCTCCTGCGGGTTCAAGCCCGCGGCGGGCTCGTCGAGCAGCAGCAGCTGCGGGCGCCCGGCGAGCGCGCGCGCGATCTCGAGCCGGCGCTGCTGGCCGTAGGGCAGCTCCGCGGCCGGCACGTCGGCCCATTCCGAGAGCCCCATGAGCGCGAGCAGCTCGGAGGCCCGGGCCTGCATCTCGCCCTCGTCGCGGGTGAAGCGACGGGTGCGCAGCACCGCGTCGAGCACCCCGGCGCGCGCGTGCTGGTGCTCGGCGATGCACACGTTGTCGCGGCAGCAGCGCGAGGCGAACAGCCGGATGTTCTGGAAGGTGCGGGTGATCCCGCGGCGCGCGATGGCGTGGGGGCGCAGCCCCTGGATCGGGCGGCCCTGGAACAGGATGCGCCCCTGGGTCGGGGTGTAGACGCCGGTGACGAGGTTGAACACCGTGGTCTTGCCGGCGCCGTTGGGGCCGATCAGGCCGACCAACTCGCCGCGCCCCACCTGGAGCGTCAGGTCCGCGACCGCCTTGAGCCCGCCGAACTGCATCGTGACGTGATCGAGCTCGAGCAGCACGTCGTCGCTCACGCGGCCCCTTTCGCGGCCGGGGTGCCGGCCGCCGCCGGCCCGCCCGGGCGACGGCGCCACGGCAGGCGCAGCTCGCGGCTGCCGAGCAGGCCCTGGGGCCGCGTCACCATGAGCACGATGAGCATGAGCGAGTAGAGCACCATGCGGTACTGCTGAACCGGGCGCAGCACTTCGGGCAGCAGCGTCAGGACCACCGCCGCCAGCACCGCGCCCGAGACGCTGCCCAGCCCGCCCAGCACCACCATGGCGATGACCTCGATGCTGCGGATGAAGGTGAACGAATCCGGGCTCGCGACCGACAGCAGGTGGACCGACAGCCCGCCCGCGACCCCGGCGAAGAACGCGCCGATCACGAACGCGAACACCTTGTAGGCCGTGGTGTTGACCCCCAGCGCTTCGGCCGCCACCTCGTCGTCGCGGATCGCGAACAGCGCGCGGCCGTGGGTGCTGTTGGCCAGGTTGACGCTCAACGCCACCACCGCGACCACGACCGCGAACACCCAGAAGAAGGTCACCCAGCCCGGGATGCCCGAGAGCCCGAGCGCCCGCCCGGTGATGTCGAGGTTCTGGATCACGACGCGGATGATCTCGCCGAAGCCCAGGGTCACGATCGCGAGGTAGTCGCCGCGCAGGCGCAGCGACGAGCGCCGTGAGCAGCGCCGCGCCCTGGGCGAGCGGCGCCGGCGCCCCGGCGGCCACGAGGGCCGCGACCCAGGGCCGCCCGACGTGGAGCGAGAACACCGCCGAGGTGTAGGCCCCCACCGCCATGAAGCCGGCATGCCCGATCGAGAACTGCCCGGTGAAGCCGTTGACCAGGTTGAGCGACACCGCGAGGATGATGTTGATGCCGCACAGCAGCAGGACTCGGAACACGTAGGGGTTGAGCGAGCGCGACAGCGTGAGATCGAACACCGCCAGCGCCGCCAGCGTGCCCAGCACCACCAGCGCGCGCTTCATCTCAGACCTTCTCGGCGGTGTGCTTGCCGAGGATGCCGGCCGGGCGCACCAGCAGGATGACGATCAGCAGCACGAACGCGATCGCGTCGCGGTAGGTGGGCGACAGGTAGCCCACCACCATGACCTCGGCGATGCCCATGACGATGCCGCCCAGCACCGCCCCCGGGATGTTGCCGATCCCGCCCAGCACCGCGGCGACGAACGCCTTCAAGCCCGGCAGGATGCCCATGTAGGGATCGATCTTGGGGTTCTGGAGGGCGACCAGCACGCCGGCGGCGGCCGCGAGCATCGAGCCCACCATGAAGGTGAAGGTGATGATGCGGTCGACCGAGATGCCCATGAGCGCCGCGGCGGTGTGGCTGAACGACACCGCGCGCATCGCGCGCCCGACGCGGGTGTACATGACGACCATGCGCAGCACCAGCATGAGCGCCACCGAGACCACCAGGATGATGACCTGCTGGTTCGAGATCGTGACCCCGCCGCCGAGCGGAATGTTGAAGGCGGCGACCACCTGGGGGAAGAACTTGGGGTCGGCGCCGAACAGCAGCAGCCCGCCGTTCTCGAGCAGCAGCGACACGCCGATCGCGGTGATCAGGGCCGAGAGCCGCGAGGAGCGCCGCACCGGCTTGTAGGCGAGGCGCTCGATCACCACCCCGACCACCCCGCAGCCGGCCATGGCGATGAACAGCACCAGCAGCGCGGTGCCGGGATTGGGATTCACGCCGGCGCCGATCGCGCGCGCCGCGAAGTAGCCGAAGAACGCCCCCAGCATGTAGACGTCGCCGTGCGCGAAGTTGATGAGGCGCAGGATGCCGTAGACCATCGTGTAGCCCAGCGCGATCAGGGCGTACACGCACCCCAGCGTCACTCCGTTGACGAGCTGCTGGAGGAATTCGGACACGCGTCAGCCCTAGGGGTTGATCGTCGTGTTGTAGACCTTCTTCCCACCCTTGATCTCGAGCACGACCGCCGGCTTGGACGCGTTGCGGTTCGCGTCGAGCGTGATGTTGCCGGTCACGCCCGGGAAGTTGCGGGTGGCGGCGATCAGGTCGCGCAGCTGCTTGCATGCCGCCTTGCGCTCCGCCGAGCCCGCGTGGGCCGAGGACAGGCCCTTGAAGGCCTGCGGGTCGCGGGTCGCGAGCGAGTCCATGCACTGGAACAGCACCACGCCGGCGTCGAAGGCGAGGCCGACGATCGCGTTGGGCTCCTGGCCCGAATACTTGGCGGCGTAGGTCTTGAGAAATTCCTGAAGTCGCGGGTCGGGGTTGTCGGCCGCGAAGTGGTTCGAGTAGTAGCAGCCCTCGAGGGCCGGGCCGCCGATGCCGATGAGAGGCCGGCCTCGGCGTAGTAGCCCGGCAGGTAGATGGCCTGCGGGCTCTTGGCCTTGATCGCGGTGAGCTGGCTGCGGAAGTCGGTGTCGCCGCTGCCGTAGGACTGCTCGGTGGCGATCTGGCCGCCCAGCCCGATGAACGCCTCCTTGAAGAACTGGGTGAGCCCGACGCTGTAGGCGTTCTTGTTGTCCGTGAGGATCGCGACCTTCTTGAGCGCCAGGTTCTGGGCGGTGAACTTGGCCATCACCGTGCCCTGGAACGGGTCGATGAAGCACATGCGGAAGATGAAGTCGCCGACCTCGGTGACCTTGGGGTTGGTCGAGGAGGGCGAGATCATCGGCACCCCGGCGTCCTGACAGATCGGCGCCGCGGCGAGGCTGCGGCCCGAGGCGACTTCGCC
>WNFL01250938.1_pt3 | contig 10424 bp, 8 predicted proteins | sample 5400361 | NCBI WGS metagenome assembly WNFL01 (sample SAMN13153351, study PRJNA577476) | soil metagenome | isolation source: 40 cm soil on Douglas fir-dominated hillslope | place: USA:California | collected 2013-09-17
TGGCGCCCACCGAATCCGCGAGGTCGACGACCTTGCTGCTCTCCCACGAGTTCACGATGCAATGGACCGCGGCGCCGCGCTCGCGCAGCGTGCGAAGCACCTCGAACGACATGCGCTCGACGCCCGAGACCATCGCCATGTTGCCGAACGCCGCCAGCACTCGCGGATGGCCCGCATGCGACGTCTGAGCGGTCCGCTTGCGGGCGCCCACCCGTTTCGTCGCGGCAACCAGGCCGTCGGTGGCGCGTTCGATTGAAAACGGCGCGACCACGCGCCGGCATGTCTCGGCCGTGATCGCGCCGCCGAGCGCGGCCTCGCGAACCTGGCGCAGCGATGCGGCGAGGCCATCGATGTCGCCCACCTCGTAGACGGCTCCCGACACGCCCGCGCGAACGAGATCGCTGGCGCACGCCACGCCGCTCGACACCACGCAGGGTGTGCCCGTCGCCAGCGCCTCGTTGACGATCAGTCCCCAGCTCTCGGTCTCGCTGGGCACCGCCACGCAGTCGGCGGCGGCAAGCGCGCGCGGCATCGCGGTCTGATTGAGGAACCCGCACCACGTCACGCGAACGTTCAACCGCTTCGCGGCCTCCCTCGTGGCGTCGATCGACGGACCGTTTCCAGCCATCGCGACCACGACACCGGGCCCCAGCCGCGCAGCGGCCGCAATCACGTCGCATGGCCGCTTGGGCTCGACGAACTTTCCCGCAAACAGGATCAGGAAATCGCCGGGCCCGGCGCCCATCTCCTGCCGCGCCTGCTGCCAGGCGCCGCCTGTCCCGAGGCAATCGGCGCCGGCTGCGAACGCGGCGTTGTCCACGCAGTGCGGGGAATCGAAAATCAGCGGCTCGGGCGCGCCGAAGTGCCGCAGGTATTCGCGGATGCGCGTGCCGACGCTCAGGTAGCCGTCGAACATCTTCAGCGCGGCGCGCGTCCGGAGCGACCAGGGCAGCCGCCTGAGACCGTGCGGCCCGGTGAGCAGGTTGCTGTCGCCGCGATACAGGACGGGGATGTTCGCGCGCCGGCACGCCGCGATGGCGCGCAGGTAGAACATCGAATGCCATCCCGGCACGACGACCGCGTCGGGCCGCGTGGCGGCGATGGCATCGCCAATCGAGCCGACGTCCGCGCCGGTAAAGCTGCCGGAGTCGAACGTCCGACCCGGATGCGGCTCGGCGAGCACCGTGCACTTGTAGCCTTCCGTCAGGCCGACGTCCCACGAAAAGGAATGGTCGAAGCCCACGCCCTGCTGCGCGGGCGTCGGCGTGGAGGCATAGAGGACGGTCAGGTCGATGTCCCGCCGCTCGGCCGCCATGTACCGGAACCACGGCGCCATGTACTGCGCCGGGTGCGTCTGCACGATCGTGACGCGATGCGTGCCGCTCATGCAGCCACCTGGTCGCAGACGGCGGCGAGCCGCCCGGCGAGCGCGTGCGCGGACCATGGCTCCAGCGCGCGATGGTCGATCCGAACGGGCGTGTCGGCGGTGGACATCAACGCCGCGATCGCCTCGGCGAAGCATGCGACCGTATCGCCGACCGGACGCGTGGCTCCGAAGGTCACGGTCCTCGCCGCGGGTGACGGTGCCGCCGCCTGCAGCATCGAAATGACAGTGCTGCGCTCGTGGTACAGGGCGAGCAGCGGCCGGTTCGCGAGCAGCGCCGGGAACACCTTGCTCGGCGTGTAGTGCGGCTCGGAGCTGCCCATCAGCAGCAGCGCGGACGCCTGGCGCAGCACGGCGAGCGCGTCGAAGTAGTCCAGGCGTGCGGGGTGTTCGTGCACGATCGAGTCGACGCCGAGCTCGCGCGCGTGCGGCATCACCCGCTCGCCGGTGGCCTGGGTCTGGTTGCTCGTGCCGAAGAAATAGAAGCGAAGGCGGCCGGCGGCCGCCGGCTCACGCTCGATGACCATGCGCGCCGCGCGCAGGACCGCGCGCAGGCTCTCGATCCCGAGAGGAAGGAGCGTGCCCGTGTAACAGAGGTTGACGCGGCCGTCGTCGGGGATGAGCCGCGGTCCGCCGGCCCGGCGTTCGAGCGCGTCGATGTCACACACGTCCCAGCCGATGGGAATTTCCGCGGTCACGCGGGGCCGTGCGCCCGTGCGGTTGATGGCCTCTTCGAACGTCCGCTCCGACACCGCGGTGACGCCGTCGGCCATGCGCAGCACGCGCGGCTCGAGCCGCTCGGCGAGTGCACGGGTCAAGCGGCTCCTCGAATCCACCGCTCCGTCTGCGCCGCCGCCGACCTCGCGTCCCCACGCGCCGACCCAGGGGTCCTGGTAGTCGAGGATGAACGGCACGCCGAAGCGCCGCTTGATCATCGGTCCGAGCACCGCGGGATAGGACGGATAGATCGTGATGAACACGGCGTCGAAGGCGTCGCGCTCGAACCGCTTCCACGCGGCGCGGCGCAACCCGGGCAGCGCGCGCAGGCCGAGGTCGCCGAAGCCGACCGTTCGCGTCAGGCGCGGCGACAGCGCGTGGATGCGCTCGACGTCGAGCGATGCGGGCACGAGGGCGCGCAGCGCGGGGTCGATCCGCCCCTCGTACGCGTGCTCGTCGACGGTCAGGACCGTCGGACGCCAGCCGTACGCCTCGAGATGCGGCGCGAGCAGGCGCACGCGGTGCGTTCCCGCGCTGCTGTCGGGCGGAAAGTGCGGCGAGATCATCAGCAGGCGCCGCATCTAGCCGATCGCCTCGCGGTAGATGTCTTCGTAGGCGGCAACGATGGCATCGCTCGAGAAACGCTGCTCGCAGTCGCGGCGGACAGCCCCGCGATTGATGCGATCGAGACGCGTCACGGCCTGCGTGGCCTCCGCAACGTTGCGGGCCAGGAACCCGTTGACGCCGTCGCGAACAACCTCGGGCACGCTGCCGCGCGAGAAGCCGATCACTGGCGTCCCGCACGCGAACGCCTCCGCCATGACGATGCCGAACGGCTCGTCCCATTCGATGGGCATCAGGAGCCCGGCCGCGGAGCCGAGCAGCCGGTTCTTCGCCGCGTCGTCAACTTCGCCGACATAGCGAACGAGCCGGCTGTCGATGTGCGGCGCGACCTCGGCCCGGAAGTAGTCCTGGTCCGCGACATTTCCGGCAATCACCAGCCGGCGCCCGGCGGCCCTGGCGATGTGAATGGCGTGGTGCGTCCCCTTGATGCGCTCGATACGGCCCAGGAACGCGAGCGGCGCGTCCGCCTGCACCCTCATAACCGGAACGTACGCTGACGGATCGACGCAGTTGAACACCGTCCGCCATCGCGCCTGCCCCGAGCGGAGTCGAGGGGTGCCGGCGGCGGCGCCGTTGGCCGACGCGTACAGGCTCGTCGAGCATCCCGTGAAGAGGATGGAATCGCCGCCGAGCGCGGCGGCACGACGAACGCCGGTCCACGGAATCGGACGCTGGTAGCTCTGGATCTTCTTCACTCCGCGCATCAGCAGCACGGGCACGAGCGCCGCGAGCCGGCCGAAGCTGTGGATGACGTCCACCCTCGCGCTGAGGCGCACCAGGGCGGAGCCGACCTGCATCAACTCGCGCGCGCGCGCCGCTGTACCAGTGTGCGGCGGCACCCCGTAGCCGATCAGGCTGGCCGGCGTCTGGCTCTCGGGGTGGGCGATCAGCGTGACCTCGTGGCCCCGTCGCACGAGCCCCGACACGAGCAGCGCGACGACGCGCTCGATGCCACCGTAGAGACGGGGCGGCACCGGCAGGTACGGATCCGCGGTGATCGCGATGCGAAGGCTCATGACAGGATGCGCGACACCGCGGCGAGCAACGCGCCGCGCTCCAGCTCGTGATCCCAGTGCCAGCGCGCGCGTGCCGCGCGCCAGCTCGCCTCGCGCGCGTCCGCGAGACGCGCGGCGTCGGTCATCAGCGGCAGCAGCTGCTCCGCCAGCGACGCGGCATCGCCAGGTGCAAACACCAACGCTCCGCGCCCGAGGTCGTTCGCCAGCGGCGACTGTCCGGCGGTGTCGGTCAGCGCGACCGGCAATCCGGCGAGCGGATAGGTCGTCGCCTTGTTCGGAAGGTTGAGCAGGCGGTTCCGGACGTGCCCCTGCTCCGCGGATACACCGAGGTCGAAGGCGCGGCACGCGTCGATCATGCTGGCGGGCGGCGAGGGCGGCTCGATCGCGATGCGGACGCGCGGCGCCTCGCGCGCGGCGAGCGCGAGCAGGTTCTCCGCGTAGCCGGCTCTCGGACATCCCCGGAGCGTCAACGACGCAGGCCGCGTCGTGAGGCCGAGCGCGCGCACCACGTCCTCGAGGCCGCGCCCCGGCCCGATCGTCTGGCTGAACCAGTACGCGGCGAACTCGCCCCGTCCACCGCGGGAACGTCCGTCGGACGGAGGTGTCGCCGGCAGCGAAAACACGTTGTCGATGGGCATCGCGGCAATGCGCAGCTCGTCGTGGCACGCGCGCGCAATCGCCTCGCTGCCCGCGGTGACGAAGGCCGCGCCGTCGGACGCGAAGTGCATCACCAGCCGCGCCAGCTCGTTGGAGAGATCGCCCTCGGGAGACGGCTCGTGCTCGGCGCAGTGAAAGTCCTCGAAGTCAACGGCGAACGCGATGCCCGCGCGATGGCCGGCTTCCGCGACCGCGGCAATCGCGCCCGTGGTGCCGCCATAGATCAAGTCGGCCGGCTCTTCGAGGATGGCGTCGACCAGCTCGCGATGGACGCGGCCGAACGCCGCGGTCACGACGGTTCGAGGGACCGACGTCACCATCGACGCCAGCGCGCGCGCCGCCTTGTGCCGGGCGCCGGAACGAAACCACGTCGCCGGCGCCTCCGCGCGGTCATAGTTGACGACCCGCCAGCGCCAGCCGCGCGAGGCCGCGATGTCCGCGTCGGCGGCCGTGGCCCATCCCGTCGTGCGCGTGCTGATGACCCGAACGTCGTAGCCCTCCGCGAGGAACGCATCCGCCGCCTTCAGCATGCGCGGGCAGGTCGCAAGATGCCCGGCGGTCACCACGCAGATTCGCCGTGTCATGCGTGCCATGAATACGAGAGCCGGTGCGCGAGCTCCACCTCGTCCACGCTGTCGAGCATGACGAAGCGCGGAATCTCGTACGCGGGGCAATCGAGCGCGGCAAAACCCTGTTCCGTCGTGAAGCCGAGGTCGAAGCCGGCCCCGCGAACCACCGACACGGTGTCCGCCGAATAGTCATGGGTCGACACGCCGTACGGGTACGCGAACGCGCCGATCGGCGGACCGACCAGCTGTTCGAGCGCGGTCCGGCATCCCTCGACCTCGCGCGCCTGTTCGGCGTACGACATCAGCGCCAGCGTGGGGTGGCTCAAGGTATGTCCGCCGATCTCGATCAGCGCGTGCCCCGCCAGTCGCTTGAGCTCGTCGACGGTGAGCGGACGATGCCGATCGGACGGCGATGCCGGCAGCTGGTTCGCGGTGACGAACTCCGTCCATTCCGCCATCGGTGCGCTGCGTGCCTCGAGCACGGCGTGCTCGCCAGCCGATTGGTAGACCGAGTCGAACCAGAAGTGCGTGCCGCGCACGATCGGCCCCGAGCAGCCAAATACGACGGCCGGCACCTTGTACCGCTCGAGAATCGGGAGCGCCAGGTCGAGCACCCCGCGATACCCGTCGTCGAAGGTGACGAGGACGGCGCGCGGCGGCAGCGCCCGTGTGCCCTCCCGCGCCTCGCGGAGGTCGGCCAGCGAGATCGGATGGCACAACGCCGCGATCAACTGGCAGTGGCGTTCGAACATGCTGGTCGTCACGTGCAGCTCGCGGAATGGCAACGCCTCGCCATTGTCGTCGCGGACGCTGTGGTAGCAGAGCACCGCGACACCCGGGAACTGAAGACGGGCCAGCCGGCGCCCGTAGTAGCCCGACGACAACAGGGCGCGCTTGACCGCGTGGCGGACGCGGGACAGCGGCGCGGCGTGACCGTTCTGCATCAGCGTGTCCGGCAGTCGATCGTCACGAGGACCGGGTACCGCGGATCGGCGGCGTCGAGCTCCGCGCCGGTCAGCTCCTCGGCCGCGATGCCGTACATCGCCGCCGCGGCGGCCAGGCAGTTGCCATGCGATTCAACGGTGGTGTCGCAGTCCGGCCATATGCGCGCGGCGACGAGACGCCACCCGTCGGCGCTCGCATGCCAGTAATCCGCGACGTCGGGCGTCAGCGGCACGAAGGCAGGGACGGTGGCCAGGATTGTTCCGCCGCGGCGGACGATGCGCCGCGCCTCGCGCAACGCGGCATCGAGGTTCTCGAGAAAGGGCAGCGTGTTCGGCAGCAGGAAGCAGTCATAGCTGCCGTCGGCGACCATCGACGCGCTCGCCAGGTCGCACTGATAAGTCGGCCGGAATTCGGGGCTGATGTCGAGGGTGTCCGACACGGTCACGGCCGCTCCGTACTTCCGCGTGTGATCCCTCGTCTGGATTTCCAGGACGCGCCCGCTGATGCGGTGACGACGGGCGGTGAAGAACTTGTCCACGTAGTAGCGATCGATCGGCGTGCCGCGGTCGAAGCCGTAGTTGGCCGAGATCGGCGTCACGCGCCGAAGGTTTCCCCACGACGGACGCTCGAGCCCGCGCGTCACCGTCCGTGCCCAGGTCGTCCACCTGGGTCCGAGCAGGCTCTTGATGGCAGCGCCGCCAATCATGCGGCATACAGCGCGAGATAGTCGCGCGTCACGTCGTCCATCGTGCGCACCGACGGCAGGCTGGCGCGCCACTGCTCGACGAGACTCGGGTTGCCGGCCAGGTCTTTCAGGATGTCCGCGAGCGCGCGTGCGTCGCCTGCCGGATACAGGCGGCCGTTGACGCGATCGCGAACCAGCTCCGACAGCGCCGGAATGTCGCTGCCGATGACGGGCACGCCCGCCGCGTGTGCTTCGAGCGCAACCGTCGGGCCGCCTTCGACGGCCCGCGAGGGACAGCAGACGATGTCCACGCGCGTCAGCAGGGAGCGCACGCCGGCGTCGTCGAGCTCTCCGCCGAAATGCACCCAGGCGTCGGGACCCACGATCGATTTCAGCCGATCGACCACGGCGAGGTCGGTCCGGAACCGCACGGGCCCGTGGAACTCGAAGCGAATCTGCTCGGTGCGCGGAACCATCGAAATGGCGCGCGCGAAATCGGTGACGCCCTTGATCGGATCGAACCGCCCGAGGTAGGCGACGGTCACGGCCGCGCCGGACCGGCGCGTTGGACCAGGCGTCTGCGGAAAGCGAACGCCAAGCCGGTTGAGCGCCACCTTGTCGGCCGGCGCGCCGTTGGCGATGAGCACGTCGCGGCCCCATTCGCTGAGGACGACGAAGCGATCGACCAGATCGAGCATCTCCCGCTGCGCCGACTGGTTGAACGTGATCAGGTTCGTCATCCCGATCATCGTGCCGACACGGCCGGGAACGTTGCGGCCGATCGCGCCGACCGACGGCGGAATCATCGCGGCCGCCATCGCGAGTGGCCGCGCGACGCCGCGGTGCTGCAGCTGGCACGCGGCGCACTTCATCGGCCGCACGAGGCCGTCACACAGCGTCGTCCCCCACCGCATCATCGTGCCCCGCTGGCACGTGAAGCCGAGACTGGCCGAGTGCGTCGTCGCGATCACGCGCGCGCCAGTCGCTTTCGCGGCGCGAAGCTCGGCCAGGCCGAGGCCCGTCACGTACGTGTGCATGTGCACGACGTCCGGTTCGGCGCGGCGAAGCCAGTCGTGGAACCGTTCGGCGCCGCGCACGGTCACCCTGCCCTGCGCCTCCTCCCGCGTGGCGCGGACCGGGATGGGATAGCGATAGACCTTGAGGCCGCCTTCGTCGTAGGTACGTTCGTCCTGCTCCAGCGCCTCGGGTGCGGCGATCAGCACCTCGTGTCCCGCCGAGCGCAGGCGCCTGGCAAGCTCGGAGACGTAGACCTCCGTCCCGCCCTTCGAACCCGGGAGATACCAGCCCGCCGCCTGAACGATCCGCACTAGTACGGCTTTCCTTTGGCGCGCCGGATCACGGATCGCACGGTGCGCACCGCAATGTTTGGAATCCACGGACGATCGAGCCGGCTGCCGTACGGGACGGTGACATCCGCCGGACGCGGACGCCGCAGCTCGCGGTAGCGGGCGAAGAGCGCCTGGTAGGCGTCGGTCCGCTCGCGCATGTTGTGCGCGGTCGCGACGTACCGCCACGCCGCATCGCTGATCGATTCGAGCAGCGCCCGATCGCGATCGAGCGCGGCGACGGCGTCTGCGAAGGCGCCGATGTCGCCGACGGGCGGCATCAGGCCCTTCCTGCCCTCGGTGAGGATTTCGGTGACGCCGCTTTCGACGCGGCTCACCACCGGAGCGAGCCCGACGCTCATCGCCTCGATCAGCGCAACGGGCACACCCTCGTAGCGTGTCGGCAGCACGAACACGTCGTGTCGCGCGGCGATGTCGAGCACTTCCGCGGTTGTCTTCGGACCCAGGAACGTGACGCGGCCGCCCGGCCACGCGTCGCGCAGCCGCTGCTCATCGGGTCCCGCGCCCACCATCGTCCACGCGACGTCCACGCCCCGTTCGGCGAGCGCCCGATCGATCGGCGGCAGGTCGAGCACGCCCTTCTGCCCGTGCTCGAACCGGCCCGCGAACAGCAGGCGCAGCATCCCGGGCACGGCCGTCCGCCGGCGCGGTGGCTCGACCACGCCGTACGGCAGGAAGTAGACGTCGCTGGCGCGATGCGGCAGTCTCGCCTTCAGCTTGCGCTCCATCGTCCGGCCGTACACCACGAAGGCGTCGATCACGCTTTCATGACGCGCCGCGAGGTCGTAGTAGTAGTCGCTGTCGCCGTGCAGGATCTGGACGACCGTCCGCCCGCAATCGAAGGCCGACGCGAGCGCGAGCTCCAGCAGATCGTTGGCGACGAGCACGCCCTCACCGGCCGGCACCGCCGCCCGCAGCCGTCGAAGGACCGCGTGGAAATTCTCGACGGGCGTCCTGAACTCGAAGCTCGCCTGATAGTCGGCGTTGAAGCGGCCGTCAAAACGCGCGTCGGTCTGCAGCGGGTTGTGCGTCAGGATGGCCGCCCAGGCGAACTGGTCGGGCTGCCGGAAGCGGAACAGGCCTTCGACAATGTTCAGCATGCCCCCGAGCTTGTCGGGGACGATGCAGACGACGCTTGGAGATGTCAGTGGCGCCATGCCCGCACCGTGGCGACCCAGACCGGCGAGGCGTCTGGAAACGGCGATTCGACGCGTGACCCGCGCCACGGCAGCGACACGAGGCCGCGCATGTCGAACAGGAACCCGGCGTTCGCGAGCACGTCGAAGATGGCTCCCGTCTGACGCGTCACGGGGTTGAACTCGTGCAAATCGATCGTCAGCGCGCGAACGTTGTGGAGCAGGTCACGGCAGTCGTCGAGCACCGGCAGCTCGGCGCCTTCGATGTCGAGCTTCAGCAGATCGACCGGCTCGAGCAGCCAGTCGCGCAGGCGCACGGCAGGCACGAACGCCAGCGGTCCGCTCACAGACGGTCCGAGCGAGGCGATGGCGCCTGAATCCGCGCCTTCGCAGACGAATTCGATCGAGCCGTCACCGACCCACACGGCGGCATCCCGCACCTCGACGCCTGCCGCGCCGTTTGCGGCGAGGTTCCGCCGGCAGATCGCCGCCAGCGCCGGGTCCGCCTCGAATGCGGTGATCCGCGCGTTGGGATAGCGCCGCTTGAAGTCGATCGACGCGAGGCCGATGTTCGCGCCGCAGTCGAGGATGCGCGGCTCGCGCGCGGCGGTCTCGAACGCCAGCGAACGGTGGACGAAGATGTCGTCCCACTGCGGCCACGCCGACATCGCGTCCGAGTACTCGAACCGATACGGGGCGATGTCGATCCGGCCCGGCGTCCGGCGCGCCTCGCGCGCGGCCCGGCGTTCGAGCTCCTGCAACACGGCACGCTCGGGCGTCGGCCACACGTCGCGCTGCGTTTCGCGTGCAAAGCGCCTGAAATGTGAAATCACATTCATGCCTTGATCACCGGCCGGGACCGTCGCGCGTTGACGTCATCGGGGCGCCGCAGCGTGACTTCCTCGGCGCCGTCCAGCCACGCGTCCACCGCTTCCACGCCCTGCGCGAAGCTGTGGTCCTGGTTCGAGACCTCGTACTTCCATGCGCCGAACCGGCCGCGGCTGTAGACGTCGCGCGCCTCGAGCGTGGTCTGGATGCCGCCAAGCCCGCGGTCGCGATGCAGCGACGGAACCGGATACCCGTGCTCGAGCCGCGTGTGCCACACGTGATGCACCTGCGACTCGGACGCGACGAGCGAGGTCGCGACGAGGCCGCGCACGACGTCGGCGGGTACGCGGGAGCTGTCGACGGGGCTGTGCGCCGATTCGGACACTTCGGCCATCAGCGACCACTGCGACGAGGGGTCCGGCACGTTGTTCGGCGAGTAGTGCGAGAAGTGCGTGACGCGATAGAACGGACAGTTCGCCCCGGGGAAATACATCCA
>WNFL01349658.1_pt1 | contig 10424 bp, 18 predicted proteins | sample 5400361 | NCBI WGS metagenome assembly WNFL01 (sample SAMN13153351, study PRJNA577476) | soil metagenome | isolation source: 40 cm soil on Douglas fir-dominated hillslope | place: USA:California | collected 2013-09-17
CCTCGCTCGGGCGGCTGCGGCTCACTCTTCGCTTGACTCTTGACATCAACAACGACATCGACAACGACATCGACATCGACATCTCGACCTCGACATCACAACATCGAACAACCCTATAAGCGCTCGGCCTCTATATTCACCTCGGCAGCAATGGAAGAGTCCAAGTTGAAGTTGAAGAAGGAGATGAGATGCAGGTGGAGGCTGCTATCTCTCACACCCATTCATTGAGTACTCTCCTCTCAGGAACTCTCCCATAACCCACCCCAACGGTGTTTTAAATCTGTTACATGCCGCATCCCCTATCCCCGGCATAATTTATTATCTAATACATCCGACGCCGGTTGATATCCCCGGTGATGGAGCTTGTTCGCCCGTCGGCATCCCCCTCCCCAGCAGCGATAATGGATAGAATCGCACCATAAAATCGCACCATAAAATCGCACGAAATTAGACAGCATCGAACCATCGAAATCACATGAGCAACCTTCATTACACCGACTCCGGATGGAGATTGTTGAAGCCGAACATATGATAGTCTTTCGAAGGACCGATAAGGCCCTTTGAGTGCTAAATAATATTATTGATGCCGTCTGGAACTGTCTTCGCCTTGACTCTGATGCTTTTTGTTCACTTGGCATCGAAAACTTGAACATTACCACCACATCTCGCCTGCTTTTAATCATTCATGGAAAGGAAGTGGTAGACGCGTCACGACATCATGCATCCCGTCCCAAGCAACGGCACCAAATTGAGGTTATCATCGGCATAACAGCGGGTCTGGCAGAACATTTTTTATGCTGGAGACTTCTCAAAATCCGGAATCATTTGATTCGATAAGGGGCCACGTGTTAGCCTTCCTGTAGTGTACTGGGTGGTGCCTTTCAGGGTCAATGATTCTGATAGATCGAACAAGTATTCGATTCACAATTTAGGAAGACAAATCAATTATAACCAAGTCACCCTTCATACCAAGTCAAGTCCCAAGTTGCTCCAGGTGGTTTTTCTCGATGTGCCGCTTCAAATTTTGACGAAGACACTTGTGTGGACTATTGACCGAGATCTCTTTTCAGAAATGGCGCCTACATACTGCACAGAGAGGACGAACCAGTGAGGGCATGACCTCATCTTGGGTTTAACATGGGGGGTCAAATTCTCTGGTGAGTGAAAGCGTTGCTGGCTGCGGGAGATATCAGGTACGTCCAAGAGAGGCACACGGGAAAGTGTCGCACCATCCCTGTACCCTACAGGCACCCCCGCACCAAAAGGGACGATGGTCCAAGTGTTTGTGTCGGAGGTGTGTAATTGCACGATCCGCTCGGGAAAATATCCTATTGCATAAACGGCATTTAGAGATATGTCCCTGATTTCCATCGGTACACTCCTCCAGCAGTACGTGTAGCACAGATCGACCAGTTGTCGGGTCCTTCGGTTCCAGTTCGCCGGCATGCCTCCAAATGGCATTGTAAAACTGCCCTTGAATAACCGAATAAGGATCAGGTGGAAGAGTAGATACGGTGGGCGTGGGATCACGAGCGTAGCGTGCATTGGGGGCAGGATATTGCACAGAGCAAGGAGAGAGTCCACGGGGAGGCTGAATTCGATCTACGCATATGTGAGTTGTGGTACAACGAAGGTTCTACACAGACGAGAGACTGCCTTAATGACTTACTGGTACCACTCCAGGCGCTTCTTGCCATCTCAATGTTGAGGACGAGATTTTCGGGATGGGCTGATGAGGTCAGGGCGTTTGTAGACGAGGAAGAAAGATATGAGACCGCAGAGCACGGGGAATGGCGGATGTTGGAGTAGTTCACGAGCGAACTCTTGGGCCATGAGGCCCACTGCTGCTGGTCATCGGATTCCATGCTGGGTGAGCTATAAGGAAGGATAAGTTGGTCTTCCACTCGTCGCTTTATATTTCACGAGCCTGTGAAAGTATAATCGGAATCATCCATCATCCTCTGCTCCCGCCAGTACTGTAGTCCACTGAAACTCAGTCGAATGTCAGCAGACATGCAAAAGAGAGATGTTGTCGGGTCAGATATTGCACTCAGGAGGACGGAATTGCTGGGTGAGGCGGAGGTGGGCAATGCGGCCATTTTTTCTTGGAGCGGCCTATGTGGCATTGAGATCTGGTTTTAGCCCCTCTCGAAGGCCCAGGGCACCATTCCATTTAGCAAATAAAAATAAAAGTTGAGTCGGGAATAGACAAATTAAGAACCTCGGCGATTGCCATTTGCCGTTTTGCCTTAATTCTAATAGACTGCCAGCCCTATCTGCTCCTTTGTGAGACAGGCAAAGCAAGAAGGCAAACCTCATTAACGAATTGATAAACATTACAATGCCCTTGAAACCCCATTATTGATGCTTAAACTTTTGGTAAATGTTGCCTGACTTTTCTGCATTATTTGGGCTGCTAGGCCACCAGGTTCATCAAGTGAGTGGTGCGACATCGGATGTGCCCTTCGTCATTGAGAGTAACGCCTTTATATCCGGTGAATTTTACCTGGCTAGGAAAGCAAAGATATACATTAGTGTAACGTTGTATGGTATATGGGGCACTCGGCTCCTTCCTCTCTGGCAGAGTGAGGACGGCATGTTGGATGGGCGGTCTCCGCGCAAATGTGAACAAGGGTGATATACGGTGTGCCCGTAAGAATGAAAATGTCATTGGTCTCGCCAAAAGGGTATGCCATCGGAATTGTGGAAGTGTCGAAAAGCGAATGGCCTCAGGATGCTTCCTAACTGAGGCCCAGGGTATTACAAATCTATTACAAATCTATTGAGTCCTCTAAGCATGTCTACTGGGTATTGGACAATAGCCGCTAAGTTAAGGTGCTGGTCAAATGACATGAGAACGAAATGGCTTCATTCGTCTCCGAACCGGTGATAGACCCTCATAGCGAAAGGCATATACATGGTAGATTCCCAAACTCAATGGCCACGGACTCGGCAATTTTTCCTGCTGCTACGAGGTTCAAACTATTAAGTTGGAACTCGGTCCGACCATTTAATGAGAGATTCCAGAGAGTTGATATACAAGAACTTAGAGTGGCGGGTCTGAGAAGACCGGGTTCCCAAACAATTAGTGGTTCCTCTTCATGTCATATAGCAACGGCATCTCACAATCTCCAATGATGAAATGATCGAGGACAGATTGGAAATTCTGATATCGATGCCTAACAGATTTACACCGTCCATTGCGTCTATTGATTCGTCCACGTAGTGTTTGTTTGTTTGTTTTGGGGTCAATAACATCAAACGATCGAATGTGAATGCTTTTTACACCTGAAAAGCGTCAAGCTTAGAAGCGAAGGAATTCCTTCGTATCTAATCGCCAAATGCGCGACCTGCAGATCTCGGTATCATTGGAATCTCCCATGAAATGATCACCCCCAGTTGTTCAGGAAATGAAACAGCAACGCGCATAGATTATCGAGTACGAAGAGGGCGTACAAGAAAGCCACAAGCAGCAGTCCAATTCCGCAACAAAGATACTCTAAACCTCCATTCCCTGCGCGTACTGCAGTACGCTGACATCTACATTAATAACATGCCGAGAGCCAGGCTGGCATCTATAGGAGCATACCCGCGAGGAGACCAGCCAGGGTAAGAGCCATACCAGCCCCTGGGACTCGCACCGTGGAGAGAGCGCCAGAGCGTGTAGCAGGCGTCGAAAACGCGGGAGCGACGTTCGCTTGGTCCGCAGTAGGGACGGGCGTAGGGGCGACGACGGAAGCGCTAACATTGACTTCAGAGATTGAAGAGGACGAGGCGAGGGTATCGGGCGCTCCAGCGGAGGACTCGGACGGAGGGACATCGGTGCCAGCGGGAGGGACATCGGTACCGGCGGGAGGCGCCGAACCTTGGGCGCCAGGGGGAGTAAAGTCGGCGGTTTCATGGTCAGCTGGGTTAGGATGTCTAGCAGCCTTAGCTTTTTCCTTGAAAGCGCTGAAGCTCTTCTCGCCCTCATCAGGTGCGTTGATGGCGAAGACCATGCCGCTGTTGCAATGCCTACCATGATTTGGCAATGATTAGTAACTGACATAATGTAAGGGCATGGTACGATGATACTCACTTGTCTTGATTGCAGAACATCCAGATAGGTGAAGTGTCTTGCTTAACCTCGACGGTCCAGACCGGGATTTCCTTCGAACCAGGGGGTACTACCATGAAGCCAGAGTCTACGCCGAGCTCGTTGGTGGCGGTATTACGTTGGCGCGTGCATGGCTCAGCAAAGGACGACTGGGTCACAGTGTGGTTCTTTGGATTGAATTGGAAGTGAATTTGATCGCCAACTTTGGCCTTGATTTGGTCCGGCGTGAATACGAGCTAATGAGATAAGGGAGTCAACTCCCTGGCAGGAATTTTTCCTCTTGGACATACAGCAGCAGATCCGTTCTCGGCCTTTCCGACAGTAATGCGGAACTCTTCGGCAGATACAAGAGAAGTGGCAGCGAGGAGAATAGCAGCAATGGAGAACTTCATGGTTGAGATTTATCCTTGGGAATGGTACAGTGGTGCAATTAAGAGCCGGCTGCGATACGCGATACGCGATAAACAGGTAAAGGGAACGAAAGTGTGTAACTAGAGAAATTTAGAGAGGTCAAATGACTTTTCAGGCGGAAGGATGGGGTGAAAATGAACAAACCCGGCTTGCGGTGAAAGCGGGGACGTCAAGGTGCAGCTATAAGGCGAAAGAAGAAGATAAGGTGGAACAAAAACGGCCCAACTAGCAAGCACAACGAGAGCAGAGGAACAGGGAGAGTGGGGAGAGTCAAGATGCGCAGGGCGGCTATCCACACGTTACGCGGTTACACGGTTTCCACCCTCGGAAGGCGATGTCCATCCACTCGTCGACACACCCGCACAGGTGCAATACAACTCAACGTCTTGGGAAACTCGGAAACTGGGCAGCTTTGCGCTTTGAGCACCTTGGCCTTCGCTACGGGCGCGCGAGCGCCCACAAGCGGTACCCCAGCGCGAGTGTTATGCGTCCTGCCATACTCATATTACCACTACTTACTTGCATCTTTCCCACGCGCGAAGTAGGATGCTGACAAGCGCAAAGGATTCAAGATAAGTTACTCAGAGTCCCTGATACATAGATATAAAGTAGAGCTTCTCAGGTTATAATGCCAGGAAATGGGTCCGAAAATGACTTTTTGAATAATTTATTTTTGAAAAACCCCCCAGCCCCTCAGGAGGTTTATATACACGATGTACGTACACTACCATCAAGATAAAGGTAGTACTGTCTGTTTCACCCCTGGCTTGCCCGTTCTGCAATCCGACTGGAAGTCGCACAGTCGCTCGTCGTCTACCAGAGATCCGGAGAGAAATTTATTAGCAACTGTAATTGAGAGGCTCAACCCATGGCTTGAAAAGGACTCCGGGGCTCCAGGAGTGCGGGCACATCAAAATAGAACGCGTGATTCGAACATTACGCGAACAATCGTTCTTAATGTTCTCCTCCTCCAACTTCTGGTATGGTCTACGCGACCATCACGCGTGACAGATAGGAGCGAGACATTTGACAAATAAACAACGCGTCTCAAACTCCGCCTCTGCCACCAGAAATCGCGATATATTGCAGTCATTACCAGCACCCGCTTTTAACGATGTCCACGTCGCTTACAAAGAAAGTCGTCGAGACTGTTGCGCGAGCCGCGAGTCCAACACTCTCTCGGACCGCGACGCTTGTTGTCAACAACGATATATCTGAACCAGCACATAAGCGACTTAAGAGGGACAACACCTCAGCCACGTCTATCCTGGCTGGCGAAGAAAGCCAGTTGGCCTTGCAGTCGATCGGAACCAACGTCTTCATCGACGAGCAGCCTCCCCAAACACTCGTCGAGACGCAGAGCTCCACGGCAGACATTCCAACGGATACGAAGGCAAAAGGGAAACGTGGTGGACGAGCCAAGAAAGGGTCCCCATCTCAAGTATCACCCACAGACTTTCCACCACGTTCGGATCTGGAATGGAAGATTGGCGCGCATGTCTCCGCTGCCGGAGGTGTAGAAGAGTCCATCACCAACGGTGCGAAGATTGGGTTCGTCATTTCTTTGGTGGCTCTCGGTGATGTCTAACATACCGATAGAGCCGATGCCTTTGCGCTATTCCTTAAATCGCAACGCAAGTGGTCATCGAAAGGACTTACGGATGACAATATCTCCAACTTCAAGTCGAGGCTTTCTAAATTCGGATTCCAACAACAGCACATCTTGCCTCACGGTAGCTATTTAGTGAACTTGGGTAATCCGGACAAGTCAGTGAGATGCACGATGCGCTTGATTAGTGTTTGACTCCCTATTTTGACCAGAGAAAAGCGCGAGAAATCATACGAGTGCTTCATAGATGACCTCAAACGATGCGAGCAACTCGGCCTTACTTTGTACAACTTCCAGTAAGCGCTATGCACCAACAACTATATTACATAGCCTTAATAATCCCGTCTACGTAGCCCGGGGTCCACCGTCGGTGCGTGTACCCCCGAAGAATCCATGGCGCATATCTCGGCGTCGCTTAATCGCGCTCACAAGGCGACGAAGAACGTCGTCACTGTCGTCGAGAACATGGTACGATGGTCAGCTGTGTCCGTTCATTCAATATTGACCCGTATACGTCATACTCAGGCGGGGGCGGGAAACGTGCTGGGCTGCAAGTTTGAACAATTGGCAAAGATTATCGAAGGAGTTGAAGATAAGAGCCGGGTGGGCGTATGCCTTGATACATGTAAGAACTGACTGAAATGATACTGTGTTGCGAGACACTGACCACTTCGCAGGCCACCTCTTCGCATCGGTACCTCTCACGCTCACTCCGAAGCCTATCTTCCATTCCACTGACGATTCACCCAGGGCTATGATATTCGGTCGAAAGGGGCCTACGAGTGAGTATCGATGCTGTGTCTGTCATGGACAAATTTGCAAATTAACAGACGCTGATATACACTGCCATTGCAGTGCAACGAGTATGTCCGCAACCGCTTCTGTCTTGAAAGTCGGTCAGCTTACATGTGCTCATAGTGGCAAAATTTGACGAGGTCGTCGGGTTCTCATACTTGCGCGGGCTCCACCTAAATGATTCAAAGGAGGGGTTAGACTCAAAGAGGGACCGCCACGAACACATAGGGCTGTATGTACTGTCTCTTTCGAGTCCGGACCATGGCGTGACATTGAGACATTCACTATTAAACATTTTATAGGGGGAAGATTGGTATCAAGGCGTTCTCCTTCTTCATGCGCGATCCACGCATGAAGGACCTCCCCATGATTCTGGAGACGGAAACGGAGGAAGTGTGGCCAAAAGAAATCGAGGTGCTCCAGCGAATGGGACGGGGTGAGGAAAACTTTGAGGAGATGGTCGCAGAGATAAAGGAGCTAGTGAAGAAGCACGGGAAGGCGATGAAGGAGAAGGCCTCGAAGGCACAGTCAGGCGGTGGCGAGTCCAAAGGGAATAAGGCTGCGGGAGGAAGAAAGAGGAAACGAACGGATGAGGATGAGGAACGTGGGAGCGAGTGATGACGAAACCTTAGCTAGGTTGGTAGGTGGTAGGTGGTAGGTGGTAGGTTGATAGGCGATAGGTGCCACGGATTTAGTAACCAAATGTAGTATGATATGATGCTGTAGAAACACTGTTTCGACTGTTCAGTGCCCACCCATGCCCATGGACTGGAGTGTATATTTAGACTAGACAACTTGGCGACAACCGCGCGCGGTGGGAAGATGGGTAATGTTAGGCCGTTCTTGAGAGGATCGGAATCGGAAGAGCAGAGCAGAGCAGAGCAGACAAGCGGTCGACTCGAATTAATTCATATTTCATTTCACAGCTCGTGTTTTCGCATTTTTCCCAGGGCTGTGCTGAGTCTGAGTACGAGCGCAGCGGAGTCGGGTTCGGGTGGACAGAAACTCGAGATGGTGAAATCAGCAGGTCAGGTCAGGTCGGAAGGTTCTGACTCTGGTTCTGGGTCTGGTTCTGTGTCTGGTTCTGGTTCTGGTTCTCATGGCTATGGTTGCCTGTCGTTTCGTCTGTCGGCGCCTGTCGCTAGCTTGTCGTCGCCTGTTCAGCGTCAGCAATGGAGCCATGCAGTGAACGTTGTGAACGTGTGCAAAGGTGTCACCGTTTGACAGTCGCTAGGTACTCGTGTGTAAAATAAGTCCCTGAGCATTATGCAAATTCGGGCCGGCCCTAGGGATTTGGGCGAGCCCTTAGACGGTTAGGGAGACTGATTTGTACCCATTTGTACCCATTTGTACATTGACCGGACTTTGGCCGGCCAGATGATGCCGCGACGAGCGGCCAACGATTTGTGAATGGATGCATCCGTTGGGAAGCGGGCACCTCGGGTTCCCTGGTTTTGACATTGAGTGGGAGAAGCAAGGGATGCGACGCAACGGAATAGCAACAGCAACAGTTTGCAGTTTGATTGATTGATTGATCGGCCAGGGAGTGAGGCAATTTTGCATGCGGCAATTTAGCAGCGGTGGGTCATGCGACGTCTCCTGACAGGTGACAGGCGAGCGACATGCATGTGCGTGTGGACCCATACCGCACCGACCCATCCCATCCCATCCCAAACCAAACCCCATACATACTCGATATAAATACCAAAGTCGCGCATTGCGACGAGTCCTCTCCCCACTTTCCAACTTTACTTTCAAACTTACGACCCATCCATCCCCAACTTTCGTCCACCTAACCCACATAATGCTTCTCCTTAACGCTGCTGCTGCTTTGGCCATCTTCGCTGGTACCGCTGTCCAAGCAGCGACGTGGAACGTCGATGTTGGCGCCAGTGGTAACACCTTCAGCCCCACTACCGTCACAGCTGCAGCTGCAGATATCGTTGTGTTCACATTGTACGTTGTATCCCCCTATCCCCTATCCCCTATCCCCTATCCCCTATCCTTCCCTGATCACTCCCTGACATTGCCTTTTGCCTCTTGCAGCAAAGGCGGAAGCCACACCGTCACTCAGTCGAGCTTCGCCGACCCCTGCAATCCGCTTGCTGGCGGTGTAGACTCTGGCCCGTCAGTACCCTTCCTTACAATACTCCCGTAATACCCCCCCAGCTCACAAGCCCCTCCACTCCACAGTCAGCCAGTCGCTGGCGCTGCCACACCACCCGTGTACAACTACACCGTCAACGGCACTGGCCCTGCCTGGTTCTACTGCAAGACCGGCACCCATTGCAAAAGTGGAATGGTCTTCGCCGTCAACCCGACTGCGGAGAAGACCTATGACGCATTCAAAGCAAACGCTCAGGGCAACGGCAGCACCGGCAACGGAACCGCCTCTTCAGCTCCTAGCAGCACTGCATCTGGCTCCACTGCCCCGGCCGCCACTTCCAAAGCAGCCGCCAACGGGCGCGCCACTGTCGGTATCGGCGCCGTTGCCGCTGCCCTCCTTTTCGGCGGTGTCAGTGCGCTTTAAACCCGCATATTAAATGTCTTATATATGCACCGGGAGTGCCAGTTGTAGTTCAGTGTTACCATAATACTAGAGGGCTACCGGTATTATTTCCAAAACGGAGCAGAGCAGAGCAGTGGTCTGATATGGCTATGGCCTGTTCAACTGTTCAATAATAGAACGCATTTCTGTATTCGTTACTGCTTCTCTGTCAGCCGACCCGAGACTGCCCTTCTAACTCCAAATTCGTCCGCACTCGCACCGCACCCGCGCTTGTTGTGTTGTGTCTGTACTGCATTTTTATTTTCAGCCACTGGGCAGGTCTAAATACAACTTTTTTTCTCAACCGAGCGTCCGCCGTCCTTGTCATCAATAAGCTCCACAAGCAACCTCCCGTCTCACCTCACGGTCCGTAGTAAACGTAAACGTAGGCCCACTAACCCTTCTGTCTGTCCACAACTCAAATGGTTTCCAGTTTGGAGAGACGCCTGCTGCAAAGGTATTTCCAACAAGTGACGGCACACCAGCGCCACACGTCGCACGGTCCTTCTTTGACCTCGCCCCAAGTAACGCCACACAAATCTCATTGAGACAACAAGCATCTCGAGGAAAGTCAAGGCAGAAATGTCCAAGATTTGTCACCCAGAACTCTCTGATGGTTATGGTAGGTAGGTAGGTAGGGAGAGGTGAGGTCATGACAGTTCAAAGCACTGTCGTAGCCGCCCGAACAGGCGACTAGGACGGTCCGGTTGAAGAAGTGAGAAACCGATGTAAGTGAATAGGTGGTATTTCATTTCCTGTCGAGGTCGGGCAAGAAATGAGTCGTATATCGTATATCCGCGTTTCTAGCTCGCCATCGAAGGAAGTAACTACCTCAAGTGGTGGGTTAGAGATAGAGATAATAAATGGGTTATAGTAAATACAATAAAATTAGAAAATAGTAACCATTAATTGCCACATGGAATCCGACTGTCACCCAGCCCTGGATCACGCGAGCACGTAGATCA
>WNFL01251049.1_pt1 | contig 10423 bp, 9 predicted proteins | sample 5400361 | NCBI WGS metagenome assembly WNFL01 (sample SAMN13153351, study PRJNA577476) | soil metagenome | isolation source: 40 cm soil on Douglas fir-dominated hillslope | place: USA:California | collected 2013-09-17
GTGCCAGGCATAAGCCAGAACCCAGTGCTCTCCCTGCCGGGTACAACGCAAGACATCGAGCAACACAAACACAATCGCCAAATCGCAAACTACAAATGCAACTTTTAGCGCAAAGATGGACTCATGCATCGCTGTTACGGCGCGGAAGAAAAGCTGAGCGCCCGCTGGATATGGGGTCGGTACATCCGGGTTGTTCAGCGTGCGGGTCTCGAGTGTGTGCAACGCTCCGAGCGCGGGGTCGCTGGGAACGACGATATAAGGGTTAAAGCCGAGCCGCTGCACGTGGCCATCCCAAACATATCGATGAACGTCATCATCTGAACCCGGCGCCATCAGTAGAAACGGAAGATGCCAGAGAGCAGCCAACACGAGCCCGACGACTATGACGCGGTGCGGGAATCTCGGCGTGGAGAAGAACTCACGAATGGCGAGGAGGTACGCGATGCCAGCAACCGCCAGAGGAATAATGAAGGACGGTTCACCCACGCTGCTGAGTCTGCGTGAGCACATCGTCAGCGCCACCAGCAAGATGGCGCCGAACCCGTACAGCCTGCGGGATGGCGTGAGCTTCACAGGTCTCCAGTGGCCGTCCGCGAGTGTGCCACAGCCTGTGCCCACTGTTTCAGCCAGACCGCCGTTCGTGGCGCGCTCGCCGGAGCGAGCCGCAGTTCCGCGGCAAGCCGAGTTAAGTCGCCCTCCACGTCGATGTCGTAGAAGGGATCGGTCAAATGTACCGAAAGCCCTAGCGCACGGGCGCGCGTCAACAGCGCCTCAAGCGCATTCGCTGTTCCCATCCCATCATTGGTGAACAGACCTGGATGGGACGCCTTCGCACCGACAAGATAATAGCCGCCGTCGTGCGTGGGCCCCACAACCAGGTCGCAGGCTTCAAGTACGTCGAACGCGGTCTCCAATACGGATGCCGGCAGGTGCGGGCTGTCGCTGTTGAAGGCAATGACTCGCTGGTGGCCGCGAGCTGCAAAGTGTGCGAACACGGAGTCAAGGCCCGCGGCGAGGCCTTGACCCGTCTGAGGCACGATACGCACTGTCCCTACTGCGCGCGAAAGCTCCTCAACGTCGGACACGGGGCACATAATGGCAATTTCCACATGATCGAGTCCCTGCGCGAGAGCTATCGTGTCGTTCAGAAGGCATCGGTACAACTCGGTGACCGCTTCGAGAGAAAGACTCTCGGCCAACCTGGTCTTGACCGAGCCCGGTCTGGGTGCTTTGGCCATGATGACTAGCGTGCGATTCGGTAGTGTCATTGAAAACGTGTCACCGTTCGCTCGACGTTCCATAACCGTCGCCACGTGGGATTTCACGCTGTGGCATGCTGTTCTTTCGTCGGCGGCCGTAGTAGCGCGCGATCCGGCTGAGAATAAACCACGTCGCTCCGACGGTGCCGCGGAATGTGCCGCTGATCTTCGATTTTCCGATCCGGGGGTGATAGCTCACCGGGACCTCGACGATCCGGAAACCCTGGGTGGCTCCCTTTAGGATTAATTCCACGGCCCATCCGTACGTCGTCTCTTCCAATTCAACCGCGCGGAGGGCATCGGCGCGTGCGGCGCGGAACGGACCGAGGTCGCTGATCTTTGTTCCGTAGAGGTTCGTGATCAAGCTGGCCGCAAGCCAATTGCCGAACAGCGCGTGCCAGGGAAGCGCCCCGGGTGTGCGCGGACCCGCCAGACGCGAACCGATGGTGATGTCCGCGCGCCCCTCGGCGATTGGAGCGAGCAGAAGCGGAAGCTCAGCAGGCCGATCGCTGTAGTCGCCGTCAAGGAATACGACAACATCAGGCGCGCTCGTGCCAGCGAGCCCGGTCAGGCAGGCCTGGCCATACCCGCGCCGCGGTTCGGCCATGACTCGGGCACCCATCCGTGCCGCAATCTCAGGCGTCCCGTCTGTCGAGTTGTTGTCCACAACGATGACCTCGGTGACGAGATCGGCCGGAAGATCGCCTAGGACACGGCCGATGGCCTGCGCCTCGTTGCGCGTTGGAATGATAACTGAGACTCGCACTCCACCTCCGTTTGGCTACCACCAGAGACTAGTGGGCCGCTTGCGCGCCAAGAAGGAATCAATACCCCACGTCCGGCCGGCGCGTCCTACGGCCAACGCAAGCGAGGCTAGGACGGGAACGAGCAGTTCCCATATCCACGCCGTTCCCCACTCCGAAACCCACAGGCTGGCGAGGAACGCAAAAGCGACGAGTGCGACCGGACGCGTAAAAAGGCCGAGCACCAGCAGCACTCCTAGGGAAATTTCTGTCAGTCCCTGAAGGGGTGCAGCCATCGATGGGTGACTCGCCGCGAGCGCCATCACACTCTTCCACGCGGCGGGGGCTTGACCGTTCTCAATGTAATCATGGATGAGGCCCGCGTAACCTGACGGCGTGTAGAGGCCTTTGCCCAGGTTTTCAAAGAAAACCCAAACAAACAGCGCGCCAATGGTCAGCCGTACGATGACCAAAGCGATGCGCGCGTGCGGCTGCGGAGCTTCCTGGGAATTGTTGGCTGGTTCAGTGGGGCTCGTCGTCATGATTTTCTCTCAGTCTTAGAATCTCGGAATCTCGTTTCTTTTGTGCTGCGCAGCTACCTGCCCATTCCTTGGCTGGCGAAGCACAATCCTAATCACGTGCGATCACGATGGTGGTACACGCGCTTTCGCCCTTGGGCAGTTCGCGCGCGGGAGCCATGCGTACTTCCAGCTTTTCGGTTTTTCCCCGGACGATCGGGCAGTAAGAGTCCGGCTCGCGCAGGGCGTTTTGTAGGCGGCGGCGTCCCGCACATCCGCCGTGGCAAGACGCGAGGTACGCGCACGAACGGCACGCCTCTGGCGCGGTGCGTGCCTCCATAAAGGGTGAAGTCTCTACGATTTCCGAACCGAGCGAGACCAGCAGCGAAAGCGGCTCGCCGGCGCCAGGCCAATAAACGCACGGCTGTGTGGTCGCGCGGGGCGTGACACGCACAGTGCTGGCTCCGCAGCCGCCCGATCTTGCAGGCAGACCTGCCATGGCGCGAACCAACGGCTCCCCAATGGCAATCACATCGGTCTCTGCAAACAACGCGCGAAAGCCTTGCCAATATTCCTCGTAGGTCAGAGCGTACAGGTCGGAACGCACCGCTTGATAGACGTTGACGCGCAGCGGTGCCTCATAGCGCTTGGCTACGCGCGCCACGTTGGCCAATCCTAGATAGTTGGCCTTCATCATTACGGCAATAAACGTGACAGGAACTCCGAGTCGCACGCAACGGTCCGCTTGCGCGTGTATCAGCGCCCAATTGCCGGAGCCGCGCTGTGCATCCTGTTTTGCCTCGGTGGAATAATCTAGGGAAAACTCGATATCGTGGAAAGCACGCACCTCTTCATCGCTGAGCACCGCGACGCTGTGGCCGTTCGATGTGATGGTGAGCTTCACTGGCAGGGTTCGGAGGAACGCCAGGATTTCGCGGAACTCCGGGTGCATTCCATTTTCACCCGTGCCGAGGTTCACGGAACGGACGGGAAGGCTTTTCATCGCGGCGCGCACCTGCTCGAGGCTCAAGCGGTCAACGCGGGCCGGATCGCGATAGCAGAACGCGCAGGACAGATTGCATTCGTTGGTTAAGCCCAGTCCGATGGCGAAACTCCGCGACGGCGCGAGACGGACCAACCCATCTTGCAAACTCGGCTCTGCGCAGTGCTGACTCATTGTTGTAAACCTTTCCCGCGGCGCGCGCGGGTCCCGCCGGCAATTACTTGCATATCCGGAGCGATGCTATGGAATTGCGTTTTCGCTCCGAGAACCCATCGACAAGCGTTATCGTCATCGACGCGTTCGAACCGTGCTGCGCACCCCGTGCACATCTCAAGTGGCCACGGAACGACGAAATACGCTATCGCCGATCCAATCAGAGACCATCACCAGCCCGTAAATAACCAGCAGCAGAGTACCTAACCTGGTATAGAAACCGAGTTGCACGTTGTTGTAAACGGCTTGTCCCAGCCCGCCGCCGCCAACGAGCCCGAGGATGGCTGAGACGCGGAGGTTCGTTTCCCAACGCACAACGGTGTAACTGGCCAGCATTCGCTTGGCTTGTGGCCAAAGTCCCCACGATAAAACCTGAAATGGCCCGGCTCCGAGCGCGCGAAGCGCCTCCACAGGTTGGCGGGGTACTTCCTCCAGCGTTTCCGCATAGAGCTTTCCCAAAACCCCCGCGGTATGCAGACCGATGGCTAAAGTGCCAGCAAACGGACCGATACCGATAACCACGATGCAGATCAATACCCAAACAAGATCGGGGATAGAGCGCAACACGTTCAGCGCAAGGCGTGCCGCCCAGAAAGTGCTCCAGCGAAGACCGCGGTCGGAGATAGATCGCACGTCAAGTGAACCCGGTTGGGCGAGGACCAAACTCGAAGTCGCAGGAATTGCCAGAAGGCCACCGATCACGATCCCTAGTAACGTACCCAAAATCGAAATCGCCAGCGTTTGCAGCACCAACGGCCCCAGGCCAAACACAAAATCTTTCGCAAGGTCGAGCGGAAACATCCCGCTACAAAACCGCAACATGTTGCCGAGGACATGCTCGTCACCAAAATGCTCGGGAGTGAATCCAGCGAAATAAAAACTACCCATCAATGCCGCGGCCACAACGGCATAGCAAGCCCCTCGTAGAGCTGGCCTATAACTTGCGTGCCTTGAGGCTGAATTTCCTTGCGGGTGCCTTGGATTTTCCGCTTGGCCAGCATTCGGCTGTAATCTTCGCCGCAAACGCCGGCTCACTACATCCGTCGAGGCCAGCAACAGCACGAAAGCCAGGATTAACGTCATGGCTTGCCCGTACTCGAATAAGCGCATGGAAAGACTGATCTCGTACCCGATGCCTCCGGCACCAACGAAGCCTAAAACCGAAGCGGCGCGGACACAGCACTCGAAAGAATAAAGCGTGTAAGCCGTCACGGTGGGACGAGCCTGCGGCCAGATACCGCGCAGGAAGATCTGCGCGCGTGTTGCTCCGATGGCCTGCAACGCTTCGAGCGGACGCGGATCCACATCGGCGAAAGCGTCGGAGTAGACCCGGCCCAACACGCCGGCGTAGGCGACCGCTAAGGCCAGCGTGCCGGCGAGAGATCCCAGGCCCACTGCGGTTACGAACAACAGACCCCAAACCAGGTCCGGAATTGCCCGCAGGAACCCAAGAAACGCGAGCACCGCACGACTGGTGACCGCCCGCAAAGTCGAACCCAGATTTCCTTCGTCCGCCGCGACCAGGATTCCGCGCCGCCATAGGATGGGCGTCGATAATGCCGCGAGCGGAATTGCTATCAGCACCGATAGAAATGTTCCAGCGATCCCGGTGGCCAGCGTGGAAAGCAACGCCCGAGACACAATGCGCAAGAATCCAAACGAGAGATCCGGAGGGAACAGTCCGCGCAACAACGTCCACAAAGCCTCGGCCGTCGAGCGCTGGAAAACGGTGCTGAGCCGCACGCTGTCTACCTGCCAACAAATGATCAGCACAAAAACAGTGGTCACAAGCGCCACGCCCCGGCGCGGCGTCCAGACACGGCCGGTCAAGCAGAGTTGGTTATCGAGAGCAGCCGAATTCGCGTTGGAAATCTTCATCCTGAACCCGCCGTGCCTCTTGTCTGTGCTTTCCGTAAAGGTCCTGCAGAATATCTTCGTGTACGGTGCCCGACGGCAAGTCGAAACGCATCCTGCCCTCGCCCAGACCGACGACCCTCGGAAAGTGTTCTAAAGCTAATTCAACTTTGTGAAGCGCCACGATCAGTGTCCGCTTGCCTTCCGAGCCGACCCGTACCAGTAAAGAAATAATCTCGTCGGCTAACGCTCGGTCGAGCGACGCTATCGGCTCATCCGCCAGGATTACTTCCGGCTTCTGCATAAGCACACGCGCAATCGCCAAACGTTGTTGCTGGCCGCCGGAAAGCTCGTCAGCCCGCGAGAGTCGCTTGTCCGCCAACCCGACGAGTTCGAGCGCGTGCATCGCCTCCTGCTCATCCGTTGCTCCGGGGCGGAAAATGCTGCGCACAGTTTGTGAAATCGACCATCGCCCCAGGCAGCCGCAAAGCGTGTTTTGCATCGCCGTTAGGGAAGGAACAAGATTGTGTTGCTGGTAGATCGTGCCGATGCGGCGCCGGGCGCCACGCAATTCCGCGCTGGACATCACGCCGAAATCGCATCCATCCACGCGAACCGATCCCCTGGTAGGACGCAGGGTAGCGTTGAGCAGCCGGAATAAAGTAGTCTTGCCTGCGCCGGAGCTCCCTAAAACCGACAGGTGCTCGCCTGCGGTCACGGCCAAAGAAACGCCATCGAGTGCGAGCGTGCTGCGGCGGCCCGCAAAAAAATCCTTACTGACGTTCTCGATCGAATAATTCACTTCAACAGTCCGGCATCTTTCGCCGCTTGCCGCAGCGGCCCGTAGCTGGAATCCTCGGCTTTCACATATTTGGAAGCATTCAACAAGTCCAGTATCGTCTTCTGCTCGGCGTTTCCTGCATCGAGAGCAAGCATGGCATCTGCAAACGCTTTGGCGATGCCAGGATCGAGTCCTTTGCGCGCGGCCCAAACATAATCGAAGAACGGCGGAGTGGTATAGAATACCCTTACTTGGGACTCACTTAATTTGCCTTCCTTCATCATCCGGCCGTAAACCAGTTCGTCCATGGCTCCAGCATCGACCTTCCCGTTGACGACAGCCAGTGCAGTTGCATCGTGCCCTCCGGTGTAAATAGCTTTGTCCAGCACGGCGTGGTCCACGCCCTGCTGTTGCATGAAGTAGGCCGGCATCAAGTGTCCGGAGGTCGAATTCACATCACCGAAGGCGAAGCTGTGTCCTTTCAAATCCTTGACCGAATGAATAGAGCTTTTCGGCTGGGTAATAAAGAGGCTATGAAAATTCTGATCGCGCTCGCGTTGCACCAGGGGCAAAGCTCCGGCGCGTGCGGAAGCTTGTACAAAGGTGAAGCCTCCGAAATACGCGATATCCACGCGGTCGCTCGATACCGCCTCCACCACAGCGGCGTAGTTTGTCGGAACGGTTAGCTCGACTTTTGCGCCGGTTTGTTTTTCCAGGTAACCGATAAAGGGCTGGCTGTCGCGAAGAATCTTCCCGGGATCGGTCGTAGGAATCATGCTGAGACGAACGGACGGACGTGAGTCTGTTTGACTATGCGAACACCCTAGCGCCAGCAAAGGCAGGCAGGCGACAATCGGGAAGTGGATGAATCGTTTAGTACGCATAACAAAACCCGGCCCAATGACGCCCTCTCGCAGCAAATCCGCCCAGCGTAGACGCCGCAATCGCTGCGACGAGTCTACCCCCAAACGGCTGGTCGGCAGAGCTTTGCCCGCACTCAACCGGTCAGGTCCGGCTCCGACACCCCCCAAAAAGAGGACCCGTACACGACACCAACCTCCTGGCGACCGGGGTGTCGTCGACGACGCCACCTGAGATTGGAGACCACTAGCGGGCAAAGGTTACAAAAAACCTTATCTCGATTCAATTCCGGCAATGCTGTATCAAAGATGGCGATGCCGCATCAAAATCGGGGGAGTTCCACTCGTTCGCATTTCAACAATCTCCCAGTAGCGTACAATCGAGCTATGAAACCAGCAGGATCAGTGACCGCCGAACCGGTACGTCTCACGGCATCGGTGAAGTCAGCCGGTTGAGCATCCAAGTTAAGTCCGGCGGCGCTGGACTCCATTCTTGGAACATTGCCTAGGCAATACGACCCGAATGTTCTTGTCGGCTTTGACACCGCCGATGACGCCGGCGTCTATAAGATTTCGCCCGAGCTTGCCTTGGTGCAGACCGTAGATTTTTTCACTCCCATCGTCGATGACCCTTACACCTTCGGACAGATCGCGGCGGTCAACGCACTTAGTGATGTCTACGCCATGGGAGGCCGCCCCATCAGTTCGCTGGCCATGGTCTGTTTTCCGGAAAAGGCAGATCTGCAGATTCTCGGACAAATCCTTGCCGGCGGCCTTTCCAAAATGATCGAAGCCGGATGCACGGTCATTGGCGGTCACAGTATTCGCGATGAAGAAATTAAGTTCGGATATGCAGTTACCGGCTCCGTTCATCCGAACAGAATTCTGGCAAATGGCGGAGCGAAAACCGGCGATGTGCTCGTCCTTACCAAAGCTTTAGGCACGGGCGTCATCTCCACCGCCATCAAGCAGGGCAAAGCGGAACCAGCGTGGATCGAGACTGTGACAAAGTCCATGACCACTCTCAACAAGCTTGCCGCCGAGGCTGCGGCAGAACTGGGTGGGGATGTCCACGGGGCGACTGACATAACCGGCTTCGGTCTAATCGGTCACGCTCGCGAAGTCGCTTTGGCCAGCAACGTCAGTCTGCGAATCGATTCCGCAAAGATACCCCTGCTCGCTGGCGCCGTGGAAAGTGTGCGAGCAGCTTGCGTCCCTGCTGGCTTGAAAGCCAATCGCGATTTCGCCGAATGCGTGGTGGAATTCGGGCCAAGGGTGGACGAAATAACGAAGACCTTGCTATTCGATCCGCAAACTGCGGGCGGTTTGTTGCTCTCGATATCGGCGAAGGCGTCTGATCAGTTCCTTCGTGCTCTTCAGAATCGCGGCGGAGATGCGATGCTTGTGGGAGAGGTTTTACCTCGGACCGAACAGCTGATCTTGATCGTTTGATCGCGCAGTTGTTGTTTTCTTTTACTTCCGAACCGTTATGCCCTCATGCAAGCCCGGCAGCGCTCAAGAACACTACGAAAACTTATTGGCAGACCACTACGAGTGGATGTTCGGATTACCCTTTGAAGCCAAAGTCGCAGAACAAAAAGCCATCTTGGACGAATTCGCCGGACCGGCCGTCACTGGAGGCCTCGCCGTGGATCTTGGATGCGGCTCGGGGTTTCAGTGCATTGCCCTGTCCGATTTTGGATATAAAGTACTCGCCATCGACACCAGTGCGAAGTTGCTCAGCAATCTTTCCGCCAGAGTTGGTCCGCGCGATATCGTCACGAAGCTTGCCGATTTGCGCGATCTCAATTCCATGGTCAGTCCAGCTTCGACAGAGATTGCGGTCTGCATGGGCGATACGCTGACGCACCTACCCACCCGGTCAGACGTTTCCAATCTGTTCCGCTCCGTCGCTCGCGCGCTCAAACTAGGCGGGACGTTCGTGGTTACCTATCGAGATCTCGCGAGTGCCGAATTATTCGGTCTCGATCGCTTTATTCCGGTACGTGGCGACGACCGCCGGGTTATGACCTGCTTTCTGGAATACGAAACGGCCGAGACCGTCGTCGTGCACGATCTGATAAATCTCCGCGACGACAATGGTAATTGGACACTCCATAAGAGCAGTTACAAGAAACTTCGGCTTCCTGCGACGTGGGTCGTTGCCGGACTTTTGGCCTCGGGGTTATCGATTTCCCGGCGTAGCGAAGGCCGGATGGTCACGATCGCCGCAACTCGGAAAGACTGATTACGATTAGCGCTCACACACCTCGCCACACGATCTCCTTCGGCCCGTGGCTGGCGAATTGTTAATTCGCGCATGATTCCTCGGGATTCCCCGTCCTGCTACGATTCTGCGATGCGCAATCTTGTTGTTCTTTTCATCCATTTCATCGCCACCCTGGCCCGGTTGCTCGGACCTCGCGGCGTCCGTTCCCTAGTTGCGGAGTCCCTTCTCCTCAAGCACCAACTCCTGATCGTGAATCGCTCCCGGCAACGATCACCCAATCTGCCCTCGTCGGACCGCATCCTCGCCGGCTTGCTGGGGCTCTTGGTGCGTCCAACTCGTCTCTTGCGTTCCGCAATCGTACTGAAGCCCTCGACCCTGCTAGCCCTTCACAAAGCTATGAGCAAGCGAAAGTATCGGATGCTGTTCTCCCCGAAACGTCGTCGGAAGCCCGGCCCGAGAGGACCGAGCGCAGAACTCATCCAGGTGGTCGTCGAAATGAAGCAGCGTAATCCCACCTGGGGTTGTCCGCGAATCGCCCAACAGATGGCCTTGGCGTTCAACATTCAAATCGATAAAGACGTGGTTCGCAGGATTCTCGCCCATCACTACCTGCCGGGACAGGACTCCGGTGGTCCCTCCTGGCTGACATTCCTGGGCCACATGAAAGATAGTCTCTGGAGTATTGATCTATTCAGGTGCGAGTCGGCCACGTTGCGGACCTACTGGGTCCTGGTCGTCATGGATCAATATACGCGCCGCATCATTGGGTTCGGCGTCCACCGGGAACGCTCAATGGTGTCGCACTCTGTAGGATGTTCAACCGCGCCATTCGCGGGCAACTCTGGATGCCGAAGTACATCAGCTCCGACAACGATCTGCTTTATCGGTTCCACCAATGGCAAGCCAATCTGCGAATACTGGAGGCGACAGAAATCAAGTCCATCCCCTACGTTCCCCTGTCC
>WNFL01251160.1_pt4 | contig 10422 bp, 10 predicted proteins | sample 5400361 | NCBI WGS metagenome assembly WNFL01 (sample SAMN13153351, study PRJNA577476) | soil metagenome | isolation source: 40 cm soil on Douglas fir-dominated hillslope | place: USA:California | collected 2013-09-17
CCTACCAACTGCCACCCCGTCTACTTCCAATACCCGGTCGAATACACCATCTCTGGAAGCGGAGCGAAAGAAAGCTGAAAAGGCCATCCGAAAAGCACAGTGGGAAAAGAACAAGGCAGCGAAAATAGGGCTGGAAGCACCTCAGGCTATGTGAGAACGGCTTGAGCGGGGATGTCAATAGCTATACTGGCATTCCCAATATACTTCGGTCTTGATCATATAGTGGCTTCAAGTCGGAAGGAGGGTCTGTAAATGTGGTATCTGTATTCTAAAGAACCCGAATCGTCAATGAAAACGTAAGACATAGGAAAGCAGCTACACGATTCCAATCCCAACTAGGTATAACTGGATGTGACACTGAGGAGGTTGAGACAAGCTAAACTAACACGGCGATGAGGGCGGACCGATGCCTTGTCCATTTATCACTTGCGTCTTGTCTTGGGTTTAATCGGCGACTCATCGTTACTTGGTGGCAAGGGGAGTCCTCGACTGGGTCCAGCACCAGAAAGTCCGTGCGAGTATCCTCCAACCCCACTCACAGCAGCGTTAGCAGCAGCAGCAGCTCGTCGAGTCTGCCTTCCGGCTGGCTGCGGCGGTAGAGAGGGGGTTACACCAGGAATCCCTAACCCGCTCCCGCTGGCCTCGCCGAAGGTGGACCAAAGTTCCATCTGAGGTGTCGACTCGGACCGACCCAATACCGGAGTCTCAGGATTCAGTGATATATTCTTCAAGCTGCGCTGCCGTGTCACTTCCTCGATGCTCTCGCGCATGACTTCGATTGCACGTCGCCGCTCTTCCTCCTGCATGGCATCCGAATCTGGGATCTCGTCTTGAGGGATAGAATCCTCATCGTCGTCATTCACAAGACTTCTCCGAACCTCCTCCTCTTGATCCTGGTCCATCGGTACGACGGATCCACCACGATCTGTCTCCCAGCACTCGGAGACATCTTCCTCATCCTCACTAACCCCACTCTCCCCATCCACACTAGCTTCGCCACACCATTCTTCATCTCCATCACCCACGACCTCGTGTCCAAAGTCCCAGACATCAAGATATGTTGCGTCATGTCGATTCGAGGCAGCCACACACCATCGTCCATCGAACACGACCTGCCACACACCTGTTATACCGGTCAACAAGTCCCTGACATTGTTGCCACTACGAATGTCCCACATCTTGAGTGTGCCGTCTGAGCCACTGAGAATTTTGAACTCGTCATGTTGAAAGCAAGTGATTGCCCCAGTATGTGCAACGAGAGTGTGCAATAGATCTCCGGTAGACGGTTCCCAAACGCGGAGCGTGGAGTCCGCAGCAGCAGATACTAGATACGATTGTGAGAGTCCAAGAAGGCCGACAAGCGAAGTGTGACCAGTGAGAACGTGGACGCATTGTCCAGTAGATAGATTCCATATGCGAACAGAGCTATCCATGGATCCCGACATGGCTTGGTTGCGCACAGGGTCAAGAACAATGCTGTAAACTGCAGGAACGGTGAGCGTCTGAATAAGGAAAGGAACGAAAAGTGTTACCCTTCTGCTGGTGACCGGTGAGCACCCATTTGCACTGGCCAGAGATGATGTCCCAGACTCGGACTGCGCAGTCGTAGCTGCCGGAGACCAAGGTACGGCCTTTGGCTGCCAATGCACGAACGGCATGTGTGTGTCCCTCAAGGAGACGAAGATGATAAGGATTCTGGTCAACAAATTGCTAGAGCAATGTCAGCGCCAGAACGAGGCCATCCACAAGCCGCGGGCTTACCTCACTTGGGTCGCTATCCTCCTCTTGCACAAACGTGTACTTTGGTTCATGCGGCTTTGGCAGCTTCCAGACTCGTAGCGTATGGTCACGACTACCCGTCACGATCAGCGTCCGCTTCGGCCATCTCTCGCGGTGCATGCCACCATCATCATGTTCCATCTCAACATACTCGGGCTTAATAATTGCTAAGCATCGGACCGTACTCTTATGGCCTCCGAAGACATGCGTGCACACGCCGGTCTCAAGATTCCATATTCGGACAGTTCGATCGGTAGACCCGCTAACCAAAGTATCTTTCGTTGCAGCTAAAGCCCATACGCCTCCTCCGTGACCTTCCAACGAGCGGATGAGTCGGCCGTCGAGAGGATTGTAAACATGGATTGAATGATCGTCTGAAGCTGAAATGATACGACCATGAGAAAAAAGAAGGCAGGTAACGACAGAATTTCCGTGAGCTGGAAATGAGACACGGCGAGGATTCTGATTTGCTGGCCACTGCGTTCGGGTAAGCTGTCGTGATTTAAAAAGAACCTTGAAGGGGTGAGGCAACAATGAAGGAAGCTCTCCTTTTACTTCGTGGGTGGCCCTCCGCTTGGAGAGAGTTCGTGCAAACGCGTTCTCCGATCCACCGCCGAACCAAGAACGTGTCGTTTTCAACAGCTCTCGCCAAAGAATCGGATCTGAGTCGATAATGTGACGCCATGACTTGGAAACTCGAGTACAACGAGCAAGGGTCGGCCATGGGAGGTAGCTGAGGACAATCGAAACGAGTTCTGGGGGTAACTGAGTCAGGAAATCTCGAGACAGACTAGGACCGAGCACTGAGTGGACATTGCGAAGAACTGGCAAAGTTGAGTGTCGTAGTAATGAGAGTAGTATGTGGGATTGTATACTGGGCGGAAGAGCAGTATACTGCGCCAAAAGCGTTGGCAGAGATACCAGCGTGGCCAACTGCAGATCCGGGCTTAACGGGTGTGCTGCAGTTGATGGGTCCTCTGGGGGAGTAGCAGCCCAAACTGGTTGCTGGGGTGCAGGGGAGCCAGTTGGCGAAGGGAGGGGTGAAGGGGGTGCAGCAGCACTGGTTCGCGAGCCTCGAATATTGAGGTCAAGGTTGTTGCCTTTGAACTTCCTGCGAGGCTGGGGTTGATGAGTCGGCTTCGTAGTCGATTCAACGCCCTCCATCATGTCCGGTCCTCCCGAGTGTTTGCGGTTAAAACGATCGATTGCCTCAGCGAGCTTGACCTCCTCACTCCTCGCCATCTCATCCTTGGAAAGCATCCTCCAGCCCTTTCCACTATTCACCTCTGCCTCGTTTGGGACGATCCCATCCACAAGCCCCTCCTCCGAATCGGTAAAGATGGCCGTCGCCCCATCCGGGAACGTGATGTTGAACTGGGAGAGCGACGGCGGCAATCGTGCGTGAAGCAGTGGGTACTCCCGAGGATCTTTAGGCACTGGTGCTTTAGGCAACGGTGGGAGACTAATAGGCGCATAGGTGGTCGTCGTCACCGTGGTCGTGGTGACACTGCAAAAGGGAATTACTGGTAAGCTAGTTTCCTTCAGTAAAGGAAGATTAACTGACATCTCCGTCTTCAGCGACGGCGCCAGCACGATCGTCGGATGGCCAGACATCCTGGTTTCTGGTGTGAGTGAGGCCAAGGCGCGAAACAAAGGAAAGCGTTTTCAAATCCTTCATCTCCGCGGCGGGACGGCCATATCCATAGAGTATAGCGAACTGATATACTCATGAAGCGCGACGTTTCTGTACCGTTAGCCACCGCACCCCAAATAGCCAGTGGTACGAAACACGAAGGAAAACCCACAGAGTTATGAAAAACTTGGAGAGAACGTGATGCTATGGGAAATAGTGAGCAATGTGGAAACAGTATCCACAGGTCAGGTCTTAACCTGTTGTTACACCTGAGGCAAATCCATTTGTCACATGCAAGCGAAGGCCAAGGGCTGCTCGAACTCATGATCCTGGTGCCAACTTCTCAAGCACTTATCGAACAATCGAAAACTTTCTTTTGGAACCAGAACAAAGAGGCTTCGACGACATGCACTAAATGGATATTGAGGGTTCGTACCCGCTCTTCCGATCCTGACAGACTTGAATATCATAGGTATATTAGGGCGCTCATTTTAAGACTGATTTGAGCAGCCACATGTCATAGACAGGAACCCGAGGCAGTCGATCGTCATATGCTGCTCACACCTGTAACAGTCGCTCGCATACCTTAAAATGCCTCCTTTGATTAGTGGATTAGTGAAGGACAGACGAAGACCAAGATCGGAAGCGCGTCCAAAGAGGGTGCAACGACGGCAACGACAGGGGACAACATGCCGGTTAGCGACGGGGCAGGAGGATCGGCGTAAAACCCGGGAAATCGAAATGGAAGAATACAACAAGTAGAAGCGGAGCGCACCACTGGATCAGTTAATCTCGGGATGCGGTATGTTACAGACCGCCCATTTGCTTGCAATGTCAATTAGTGAGCAAACTGTCCCCTAGTACGAGAATTAATTAATTCATTAAGAGGTGATTGACGTGCTAAGTGTCGTGATGTGCGCTTCTCACGGCTATCTCATTTACTTTGCGTTCAGTGTTTCAAGCACTTGAGTAAAACGCGACGACACCAGAGCCCAAGACACATCACCTCTCTTATTCTTGGCATTGTACAGACCTAGCGCGCGTTCGGGGGCCTCTCACAAATAAACGAGCTCTCCTATCCACGTCCCCTGTTCCACAGGAGACAGTAAATAAGCCAAAATAACATACATAAATTGCGATTTCAATGAGTCATATACTCTCAACAGGCATTGGCGGCGCTTGTGTTAAACACAGATATTCAGGCTCTCAAGGGGCGAGGAAGAGGACTTCAACTTCACCAGATCGGGTAATGGGCTACGGAATAAATGCACCAATTTCACCTCGTTTAGAATTCTGGTGGCAAAATGTTTAGCGGGCGCAAAGGAACTGACGCAACAAGCGTGCGATGCTTCTGTGCTCGCCAGTGATGACACCTGGGATAAATTGACCTGGGAAAACCTAGTATGCGGTGGTATGGCACGTATTGAAACCAACTTGTAGGTGCGATGTGTGAAGGGGGGACAGAAATAGTGATTTCAATTGTTCGAGATCGCTTCTCGCAGTACCTTCACAGTACCTTGCTCGGCCCAGCGCCTATCTGCTTCGGATCCTTCTCTGCTTTGTGCAGACCATCTTACGTCCCTTGGTCGTTAGGCACAAGGGGGTACCTTCGGTCCAGCCAGGACAAATGTCCAACGTTGGTTGTCAGAGGGAGGAAGCGCATAAAAGGGAGCCATTAGCTCCTCGGTCATGTCCTCCTTGACCCACCTCTCCACCACCTCTCCACCTCTCTTGACATGGTTCAACTCCCAATCGTTCCTCCAGTCGACAAGGCTTGCCTCTTACTTTGATCTTTGATCACGCAATTGGCACCCACTTATACCCTTTCAGCTCCCTCTCGCTGCCCGCAAGGACATTCGTGACAACTGGGAGGCCAATGTCGAAGAATTCACCCAGACGGTCGCTGACCTCCTGAAGGAACCGTACCAACTCGAGGTATGTAACCACTCGGGCCACCCACATTCAACGCCTTGACACCCGCACTTTGCAGGTCAATTTTAACCAGCTATACGCCCATGCCATCGCTAGTGATGCATCATGGGCAAAGGGCAGCCCTGGGGCCTGCACCAAGGGGTATTTTGAAGGCTTCATTGACTACCTCAAGAGGTTCACTGAAGACGTAAGTCGTTCTTGGTCCAAATCTTCATCCCAACCAATAAGGTAATGTACAGGGAGAGTACACTGAAGCCATCGACGCATTCAACGACTTGATTACAACCCGCAAAATCATCTTGGAGTGCGACAACTCCTTCACTTACTGTGGCTGCTCCGTGAAGGGAGGCGCGTTCGAGGTCAGGGCCATCCCCTATCCTATAATTTTGCACCCTCACCCCTGTCCATTTAGGTCAACTACCACCAGCAGAATCTTGGCACCAATACCTCATACGCTTGCGAGGGGTTCGCTCAGACTGTCGATGATGGTGAGCGAGCAGTTTCAGTTCATAAGACCAAGGAATTGGTTCCACACCCTACCTCCCATTTTGTAGAGCAGTTCCACTCACTCTGCTCCCAAGGTCTCCGTGCCAAGGACGAATACGCTCTTCCTATGATAGCCCGTAAATCTATTCGGGACGAATACGAGGTCGATAAAAAGGAACAACTCCTGGAAAAGTTCAAGGATGAGCTACTGGGAACTGAAATCAAGCTCACCGCCGACTACACCGCTATTTGGAAAGGGCTGGTTGACGGAAAGAAGGTAAAAATCTTCATCAATTACCGGTGACGACTCACTCGCTGTCCTAGACGAAGGAGGGTAAAGACATTAACTTGCAGGATTGTGCTCGCAGCTTTGGCAATTATATCCATAGTTATCTCGACGGGGTTTGCTACCAGATCAACTACCAGTTCAAGAAGGATGATATGGTTGTTGAGGGCTTCCTCGAGTCCGTAAAGGAAATTGAGCTCGAAATTGTTCAGGAGACCAAGAAAGGTCTCAAGAACACTTACCACGAGTACGAGATTAAGGACGAAAAGCTCATGTGCGTCCTTCCCACTTTTCAAGTTTCAAGCTGATACTGGCTCTAGTATCCGCACCATCCCGCGGTACTGGGGAACTAACTCCTCTTACGTCTGCGAGAAGTTGATCGAAGCTCTTTAAACATGTCCTTGATACCGGCTCTGTCGCGATTCATATCCTTGTATTAAGGTTGCACACCTCAATATAGAACGAAAAAGTTGATGGGTATCCCATACGAGACCCTTATCTCATTACGCCTCAATAACCCACTATTGATCCTGTCTCCCATCTTGGCCTCCAACCTCACTGTATGCAGAACAGGGCCTTCAAGACAGCCTCTTGAGCGTAGCGGTATGACAAGTATGAAGTCACCCATGACACTTTCGCATTCCTTCTCTGCTTCTCACAGAAGCTGCCGGTCGAGGCAAATCTGGCAAATGTCCTGTATGCCTCGGGAGACGCGCAATCAGTCAACAGCGGTGTTGACAAGTACCAAACCTCTGTCTTCTCTGTCTTCTTCCCTTGCACAAATACGTACCACGCAGCCTTCGTTTGTCAGCAGGGCAGACAAAGTCCAAATTTTACGTGCGCCAGCGGAATTCTACTCCACGCTTTTGGTGAGCCTCACCCAGGTATACAAAAATTCTGCACCTGAGTTCCCTGGGGATTAGGATATGATCCGGCGAGCGAAACGTCGCGTTTTCCTATCCTCGCTGTACATCGGGAGTGAGAATATCGAATTGGTATTTGTCATGAACTCTACAACTTCGATGGATCGGTGATTCTCGTAGTAGGTTCAGACGCTCCACGAGGTGTTGGCGGATCATCCTTCGCTTCAACTCCATCTCCAGCTTGACTATTTCCGGTCAACAAGGCCGGGTCCAGAAAACACGGCAGTCACGCTCTCACCCCTTCTGAGGGCATATCCGGACCGTGTCAAGATATCATTCTATCGCAGTCCAACATTGAGAGGTCTTTTGGCGAGAATTGTCCCACGACGCTGGGATGAGGGATGGGGAACATGGCATGCAAAGATATATGGAGCCGATGACGACTTGCTTCTTACTGGGTACGTCGATACCGTCGCCACTTTACTGGTCACCATAACTCTCCAGTGCGAATCTCAATACATCCTACTTTACGAACCGGCAAGACCGATATATCCACCTCCAGGATCAATCTTCACTCGCGAACTATTGTTCGGACTTTTTGCAGATTGTCTCGCGTGCCTCTTACACAATGCAACCCCCCACTCATTCGTCTGAAGAATACCAGCTTTGCCCACCATCCACCTCACTAAACAACCCTCTCCAGCTTTACGAGGAGCTATCGTCAAACCTGAGAGGCCTTCAGGCCTCGTACCGGTCCAAGGAGGCTGCAACAAATTCCGAGGTCGAGTTACTGCCTATAATCCAATCTGGACCTCTCTTCATGGCCGAGGAAGAAACTGCGTTAACTACCCTTTTCGAAAGCTTACGTAGCGACACAAGTGCTATGGTGGACCTCACCAGTGGGTATTTCGGGTTGTATGAAGACTACCAGCAGTATGTTCTCAAATCCAAAGCAAGATGGAGGATCCTGGTTGCAAGTCCAAAGGTTTGGAAAGCTTCTGTTATTCTCCCGTCCCCAAGTGACACATAAATAGGCAAATGGTTTCTATGGATCAAGCGGAATCTCTAGTCGGATCCCGGAAGGCTACACATACCTAGAACACCGGTTCTGGAAGCGAGTGGTTGAGGCAGGGAGGGCTAATGATGTACAACTGAACGAGTGGCAAGAAGAAGGGTGGACATACCATGCCAAAGGTGGGTTAAAGATATGAGGTACCTTCTGACTAATGATGTGTGGCAATAGGAATATGGATTCGACCTGACCCCGATTCGCCGCCTAACATCACTCTTTTTGGCTCGACGAATTTGAACTCCCGCTCTGCTCGACTGGACACCGAGCTTTCCTTCATTCTTTACACCACGTCGGAGAGGCTGCAGCAACGGCTTGCTGAAGAGGTTGATGACCTTTGGCGACCAAGCAGCCGAGTGGACGAGCGAACATGGCAGGCCAGCGGTAGGCACGTTCGATTAGGGACTAAGGTCATAGTAGGTATTGTCGGAGATATGTTGTAGTGGATTATTTGCGGGGGAGCATCGTTCGTGGCGCGGAGCGATGCTCGTTGTGCTGTATATTGGCTCGATATATATATGTCCCCCCTTCGATCAACACGCAAAGAGACCGTAGGGTGAGCGTGATCTTATGGATGACGAACAGAGCGAATGACCATCCTTGTTTTGTGATTATGCGCTTCCACGTCGGTCCATCTCGATGACCTCCAGCGCTTGGAGAAGCGCATCGCGATATGTGAGGACATTGTAGTCTATAACGCCTCGCAACTCATGCCAAACGTCGTGGGACATGCCCGCAACCAAGCATAGATTACTATCCGTCTCTTAGTCGAGTGAAGGAGAAGATCAGGGGAATGACGTACTCGGTTATCCTCCAACAACTAACGACAGTCTCTGTTAGCTCAAGTTGGGATGAATGAAGATCATCTGGGTCCCCTTCTCGAAGGCTGTACGGTGATCAGAATCAACACTAGCGGGAGCTCAGAGTAGGCACCTTTTCCCGATTACTTGAGACATTGAGGTAAGGAGCTTTAAGTATTCGCAACTCAGGCTGAAGGTCATCGCCTCGTGCGACTCTTGATTGGCTGAAATACGCAAGCATGCTTTCGAGTCGAACAAAAAGGCATATTTTGTGTTTGAATTCTAGAGTTTGAATGTGAGAGGCTTGAAAGAGCCTGGTGCACTGGCATAGTGACACATACAAGGTGCATGAAGTTGATCAAATTGTCGTATTCACCGAGAACGAAGGGTGGTATCAGACTCATAATAACTTCTGACCATGCTTGGTATATCGTGTGGTCATAAATGGATGTTGGATGGAAGACAGGCTGGATATCTCCGACACCAAAGTCGAATAGCTCTTCGGATATCCGTCTTTGCAGGTCGTTGTATTTCGCTATTACCGCTCAGGATCACATAACAGGACTCGCCATGGTAATGAAGGCTTACACATTTTTGTCTCGTTCGAGATCGTTTCCATTTTGTGAATGAAAACATGCACAGTGAATGGCCGCTGTCCTTCTTCCCACCCTATTGAGCGTAATTCCTCGGAGACTGTTACCGCAATGTCGCCGAACGTGGTGATAGGAGTGTACCATTGGTCCTAATCACGATCAGACTGCAGCCGATTTGTCCAGAAGGTGAATTGCACTCACGTTTATGTCGATTACAAAGATGATAGCATGTAGCTCTGGTAGTAAACCTCGAAGAACGTCGACGCTTAAGTCTTCTGGGCTGTCCAGGATCTCGATGGGCAGAATAGTGCTGGTGGAGAAGGAATCATTATGGAGCCCTGTGGGACTAGAATGCGTAAGAAACCTACTCAAACTGTCGCTTTTCCAGACTGTGCGTCTTCTTGATGCCGAGGAAGGTGTCCTTTGGTAGCATTCCGTCAAACACGACTCGCTGACACGACGTTTTGCCGCTCCTTGAGATGTTTTGAATGCAGGAGTAGGACAAAGATGTTTAGATGGGCGATATCATACATCAAACACGCAAGTGGAAGGGGCTCACTTGCCATAGCCCGCTAGGAGAACTCGTGAGCGGTAATTAGGCGGCTCAACGGAAGCAGCATTGGTAATCTGAGAGCTCATGAAGGACCTAGGATGGCTGTTCTTTGGCGCAAATTTATAGAGCGATGGTCAGGGCCAAGGGCAAGTAGCAGCTGGCATGCTCGCTTGGAGGATCATAATCGGTGCTGTCAGCCCTTGAACCGGGCCAAGTCCATTGATTCGGATTCAACTGGGTACGATCAAAGCCCTGAGTCAGTCTCAAACACGTCTGTCAGACCTGCCAGAACCCAAGCTAGGACCCTGGCTCCGAAATCAAGGGAAGTGGTGTGACGATCCGACCCGATCTCGCGCTTCACACGTTGTGCCGTCACCCGAGCCACCCCCGGTCTTCTTCCGAGTATCACGCGCACAATTCAAGTTGTC
>WNFL01371870.1_pt1 | contig 10420 bp, 12 predicted proteins | sample 5400361 | NCBI WGS metagenome assembly WNFL01 (sample SAMN13153351, study PRJNA577476) | soil metagenome | isolation source: 40 cm soil on Douglas fir-dominated hillslope | place: USA:California | collected 2013-09-17
CGCTCGCACGGATGTGTTGAGGCCCAACGTTACGCCCAGTGACCGTGGCGCGGGCATTGTCACTGCGCCGTGATGCGAGCAGGTGCTCCGCAACGCGCATCGCTGCTTCGAGATACTCGCAAAAACGGGCTTATTGCTATGTTCAACGGAAGATTGGGCCGCCTGCTGCTCGGCTTCGCCGGGGCGTTCCGGCGCTCCGAGCTCGTCGCGCTCGACGTTGCCGACATCGAGGTCGTGACCGAAGGCCTCCTGATCACTATTCGCCGCAGCAAGACCGACCAGGAGGGTCAGGGCCGCAAGGTGGCCATCCGGCGAGATTGCCTGTCCGGTCGCGGCCCTGAAGGCCTGGCTCGAGGCCGCCGGGACGGAATTGCGTACGGAGGCAGGCGCGCCATTGCCGGGGCTGGTGATCCGCGCGGTGAAGTTTGGCTGAGCGCCAGCTGAGCCGTCAAAAGGCCGGCGCGGCTCTCTGTCTCCTAGCTCGTGGCCGTAAGGGGTACGCGGCTAATGATGCGCAATCGCATGGTTGAAGTTGTTCGTCGAGGGCGACCAGCGTGTTCGGAATGGTAATGCCGAATGCCCTGGCGGTGTTGAGGTTGACGACCAGCTCGAACTTGGTCGGTTGCTCGACCGGCATGTCAGCCGGCTTTTCGCCTTTCAGGACGCGGCCCACATAGATGCCGGTCAGTTGATACCCATGGGTGACGTTAGCCGCGGCAGCGATGCTCCTGCAATATCAGGCCAAACGAAGCTCGCTATCCTCCGCGCGTCACGGGAGACGGAGCCAATAAACCCGCGAGCGCACCGACCGCTGCGGACCCGATTGCAACGATTGCGTCTGGTAATGCCAAATTAGGGTCGCCATGGCCAACGGCAACGAGAGCCAAACCGCCGAAGACAGTGCCAAGCACCGTAAGGCCGAGAATTACGACCACCGCCCGGTAGATCCACACGTCCGTGCTCAAGGGCGTTCCCTGGATTGCCGCAGCGATCGCGTCACGGGCATCTTGCGGAACGTCGCTCCGCACGGTCAACGGAGCCAACAGTTTCCTAATGTCGCTTTCGGCCATGAACCCCTCCTGATCGCACACAACAGACTTGGTTACGAACTCAAGCGCGCTTGCTGAGACCCATATCCTCCCGAATGAACATTTCAAATCGCTCGGCGGTAGGCCGCCATTTCCGCTAACGCCTGTACAGCTTTATGTAGCAAATTATTGTTGCCTGGTTTTCCTTCTTCCTGACGCGGCCAGTCTCGTACGTCGTGACACAGCGCCTCCTGACGCAGGCACAACTGCGCTCAACGCCAATTGCTTTGCCCGCCTCGCTATCTTGAGACCCGCAACGAACCTGTCGAGCGATTGCCGGTCGGTTTGACCGGAAACCGGTTCGTCAACCAGGTTGGCAACCAAGATTTTGAACAGCGCTTGCAAGTGGGCTCCGTACGCTGCCTCGACTGCGGCTGCTTCCGGGTTGGCATTGGGCATCGTTTCCTCCTGCGAATCTTCGCTGTGGCGATCACCCTTCAGCTCGCCCTAGCTGATCGAGAAGCGTTTGCGCCGCAGGACCAGGCGGCCTCGCTCATCACGCTCGATCCGGTGAGTCGGTCCGGGAGCCGGCTGTTCTGCAGCGGAACCCACCTGCCCGCTCTCGCGCAGCGTCTTGAGGTAGCGCGCGGCATCCGCGACCGCAGCCGGATTGGGCGTATCGCCGGCGATCGACTTGACACGGCCGCGCGCGTCGAGCTCGACGGATAACGACATCGGGATCGGCGCATAGATCGCCTCGCCGGCTTCGACGTGCACGGGATGGAGCTTGTTGGCTTCGACTTCGACGCGTCCGCCCGGTAATTCACGCTTGATCGAGACGGACTCGAAGCCGCGGTTGGCAAGCTCCGTCTTCAGCGCCTGTTGCTTGATGCGCGGCATTGGTCCGCCATTTTGGCCGGCAAATTCAGCCGCGCATCATACAGGCGCCAAGCGCCTGTTCTCAATGGTGAGCGAACCCGCAGTCGATGCGGACCCGGCGCAGCACCATCTGCCCTCCTTCGCGTCGCAATTCATGGGTATGGGTTTCGTGGGTCGAGGCCGCCGAGGCGCGTACGATTTCGGCACCCGGTTTGCCGGGTTTGGCGACCTTGAGCCGCCCACGCCGCAGCAAATCCTCGAAGAAGGACTTCGCGGCCTGATCCTCCCCCGGCGATGGCGCCGCGCCGACGGCAAGCGCCGCACCGGTGACCTCGAGGCGCTTGGGCTCGGCAGCGGCATAGACCACAATGGAGGGAATGCCGAGCCCATACTCGGCGACCGACAGATGAAGCATGGGCAAGGTCTTTGATTCTGTGCGGGTTGCGGCAACGGCCTCCGTGCGCCTTGGCACTCGCGCACGCGTCGCGGCCAGCGCTACCGATGGCGGCAGGACACCGTGGCGGACGAAGCCGCTTCGCAGCGGCACCTCATAGGCTTGGGCCGAGAATTGGCTTGCAGCAACCCCGAGCATGGTCGCGGCGACCTGACTGAAAAAGGTCGGAACGACAGACGCGGTGCGGATGCCTTGGACCAGAATCGCGGCCATGTCCTGACTGACTTGCAGCAGTTCGGCTTCCTCTTTCTTGTCGGTCGTGGCCAGCATGCCGGCCAGTCCTTCGAAGAACGCGCCGGTGAAAACGCGGGAGAAGGAGTGCGGCTCCGAGCTGAGTGAGGTAGCCGGCGCCGTGGTCGGAAGGGTGTCGGGGTCCCGGTAGAAGAACGTATTCACCGCGTTGCGCAAGCAGTCGGGCTCCACTGCGGAAGGAACGGATTGACGGATGGCCCAGCCGAGCTGTTCCGCCAATCGCGAGAGACGGGACGAGCGGCCCAGCACGCCGCCGGTTTCCGCCACGACCCCCTCGCGCACGCTCGGCAGCTGAAGCGCCGATAACAGCGCGCTCATGTCGCCGAACGATTCGTGAAAGGCGGCGACCTCGATGCTCGCCGCATCGAACAATTGCGGCTTGAGCGAATCGAGAACCGCATGCCCGAGCTCATGACACACGACGTCGGGGCTCTCGCCGGAAAAGACGGTTCGTCCCGCTGCCGTACCATGGAAAAACTTCAGGCCCTCGCGGTCATAGAAGGCGTTGAGGTCGGCTCCGAAATCGAGGTCCACCGGCAGGATGGAGCCCACTTCCCACGATATCCCCGGCAGCAATGCCCCCCAGAAGTCCGCGCCGCGACGCAATGCTTCGGCGGCAGTCCAGTAGCGAAACTCTGCAGTTCCGGGCGGATGAGGCTTGGCGTCCGGAGCAGAGGCCGGGTGCGCAATTCGGATCGGAAACGGCTGATCCCTCAGAACGGGGACCGGCCGCTGGATGACTTGGCCTCCGCTCGGTTGAGCACCGGCGCCCGGATCGTCCTCCCAAGCGTTGATCACGCCCTTTGGCTGCGCCCTGCGTTCCGTGGGTGTCGCGCGTGCCCGGACTTTGCGCTTGCTGCGCGCAGCCGACGTCTCCGACGCGCGCTTGGATCGCTTCGTCGCCATCTCATTTCTCCGTTGCTGCATTGCCGACGTGGACCATCGGCGAGACGAACTCGTGATGGCAGGGCTTCGTCATTATCGTCGCTTCCGCGCCGCAACCAAGGTGATGCAGGCGCGTGCAGTCACCAAGCTTCAGATCGAAGCGCCGGCTCATTCAGATAAATGATACCGCACGGCCCACCATCGCGAACCGCCAATACTTGAACACTAGATTCTGCAATAGAGGTGGTGCAGTCCGCCGAGCAGCGCGTGCGACGTGATGCATCCGATCCGCTGAATCGGGCGCGAGAAGGGCGCGTCCTTGTCCAATGATCGGTGCGTTCTGAGACCGTTGTAATAGCGGGCGTAGGCTTGCAGAATCCTTCGTAGGCGTATTGCAGACATAGCGGCCGATATCGTCGAGAGAGAAGGTGGTTGAGAGCGTGACGGGTGCGCGCTGTTGGGCAGGGCGAGCACATCACCAGATGATGATAGCGACCGCCCAGGCGAGCGGCGCGACTACAAGGCCGAGGAAGACCCACGTCCTATATCCCTGCGCGGTCCTCGGAAGCATAAAAAGATGGATCGCGATCCACAGACACACCGCGAATCCTAGGGCAAGCCTAATCAGGTCGCCGGGGGTTTCGTAGGCGGACGCAAGGCTTTCGCTCTGCGGACTGCTCACGCGCGCCGTCACCGCCACGAGAGCCCCAATAAACAGAGCTCGAAGGGCAATGGCCAAGATTCGCATTCCCATCGGGATGGTCGCTCCCGGCATCCCGACGTTGAATGGACCGGCCTGCTGCTCCTGAACCTGGAGCATCGAATCCGCCTACTGACACTAGGGGCCCGGCTCGTGCGGGCGGGCGACTTACGATGCGGGCTTTCGCCGCTCCTGTCATCAGGTTCTTTGGTAGGAATACAAATGGCTCGGTGGCGAGCCCACACGCTGTTACCCCCTACATGGACAGGCCCGGGTGGCGGTCGTGGTGATGGATGAAGCCGAGGATCACACCCTACCACATCGTTGAAAAAGCTGTGTTGTGCATCACAGCATTTTGGCCCACCCGACTTCCGCAAGGGGTCAGACTGCGCCATTCGGCGATGTCCGCTGCATGGCCGTTCTTCCCCCGAAAGCGGACGTCCATCCGCGATCTTGCTATGTCGCATTCGTGCCAATAAGCGACATATGCAGCGCAGCAAATTGCGCTTATTCGATCACCTCGTCGGCGGCCACGAGCAGTTTGTCCGGCACGGTGAGGCCGAGCATCCTGGCGGTCTCGGCGTTGATGACCAGCTCGAACTTGCTCGCCTGCACGACCGGCAAGTCCGCAGGCTTCGCCCCCTTGAGGATGCGGCCGACATAAACGCCGACCTGACGATATGCATCCATGATGTCGCTACAGAAAACGAGTAGGGTCGCTGATAGCGATTAGGCTTGCAGGAAACATCCGCCGAAGAGCCTCAATCCCTCAGTCCTTAAAGAACGAACACCATGAGCAGCGATCAAAGTCGCCTAACTCAAATGCGCTCGATGACAAGGTCGGGATATCCACGCGTTGTTTGATATGGGCTACGTAACGGTCGCACCAGATCTACGTTCCACTACTTGCGTAGGGCGCCATAATTGAGCGAGTACGTACCAGTACGCCCGCACCCGGGCATCGAACCACGAAAACCCGTTGGCCCTCCTCGAATGCGGGGGCAACGATCGTCGTGGTGCCGCACCTAACGCACGGCGGCGGTGCTGGTTGGAAGAGCAGTGACATGACATCGGCTCCCTGATTTCAGGCGGGAGCACGAGCGGTCTCTCAGCCACCGGCGCCTGGCGCGAGGCCGTTGCCGTTGCCGGGGAGCGGGCGCCGTCCACCACATCAAATGCAGACTCATGCACCGCAACAAAACGACCCACAGGGTTACAAAATGATTTTACTCGATCACCTTAGTCGGCGCGTAGGACGAGCCCAGGGGTATTTCGTGGGCCGATCACTTTTGCCGCTTGAAGATTGATGAACGAGCTCGAACTTGCTCGGCTGCTCGGTGGCTCTTGGAAAGAGAAGGTCTGCGCCGATGTTTGTTTTGGCGCATAAGCCGTTTCGTCGGTTTGCCAGCCGGCAATGGCAAATAACACCAGGGCGAGGCTAAAGATGGAACCGACTATAGCATTTCCGAGCAGCCAACGGTTGAATGACTGTTGATCTTTAGGAGACAGGTTTTTGTAGTGGGCCACAGTAATGCCTCTCGCACGGTGCATTTTTCATCTCCGATTTGATTTGCGGGCCCGACGACTGTGGATGGCGTCGCGGTGCTCGTCGGCGAACCAGTACGCACGATCCATAGCGTCCCCCCCCTCACCAGCCGCTATTCCGCCAGTGCAAGCGCGCCGAAGCGGTTGAACCTGTTCGGGCAACGTCAGCCGATGGAAGAGAAGATGATGCTGATTGTTTCGGACGAAACGCATGACAGGACCACTGCGGACAGCGTCAGGCCAAGCAGCGGCAGCAGGCACACGACGGTCAGGTCTGGCCGGATGGGTGGCCAGGTTCTAATCGGAAGGGTCTGGGCGAGAGTGAAGGACATCGGTTACCTCTGACTATGAGTAAATTGGGAGACGGTTAGGCTGCCAATTATTAGAAACAGCTACTTCGGCGGTCGCTGTTTTTCAGACTCAGGCAAGTGAGATCGCCCGATCAATCGCTGTCGGAAAAAACGAATGACATGTCGTGGAGTTTCTGCACCGGAAGATTCTTAGTATTCTGGTGCATCTGAGAAATATCCAGGCTCACACTTTTGATGGAGAGTGACCCCGCTTCAGCAGTCGGAGCAGCGAAGAAAGTCAGCTTCACGCCGACCCCGACTAGGATAACTGCGACGATCGCGATAACGTGATGTGCGCGCATAACTGTTCCGTCGGTTGCGAATGCTCTGAACGCGGGTGCCAGCGGCATCCGTGACACGGACGGATTGTGTCGGTGCGAATGCGCGCGGTAAATCGGCCGGTGGAATGATATAGTTGGAGGCTATCGACGCCGCCGAGGTGCTGAAAAAGCGTTTGTGGCCAATGTTTTGTGCCGGTTTTCCTGATAGATTAGGAGATGTTTTGGTCGTACGACTGAAGTATGGCCGCGGGCGCGCTGGCCGCAGAAACCACATTCAGATGAAAATCCTAGTGATTGATGATCATGTGTTGATTCGCGAGTCGCTGCAGGGCGTTCTCAGGGAGTGGCAGCGCGATGCTGCCATTTTGGAAGCTTCGGATTGCCGCCAGGCGATGCAGCTCATCGAGGAGCATACCGACCTCGAGCTGGTTCTGCTCGACTTGAATTTGCCGGACGGCGACGGCTTCCACGTGCTCGCCGACTTGCAGGAGCGCTATCCAGCGATATCGGTCGTCGTTCTTTCGGCGAGCAAGGACCGCGACAACATGCTGCGGGCACTCGACCTCGGTGCGCTCGGCTTCATTCCGAAATCCGCGCGGCGTGCCGTCATGCTCAGCGCTCTGCAGTTGGTGATCTCCGGCGGAATCTATATCCCACCCGACATCCTCGTGCGCCGGGAGTTGCCGTCTCCGCGTGCCGAAGCAATCCGTCGGCGTCGGTCGAAGGTCTCGCCCTCGGATTTCGGCCTGACCCAACGTCAGCTGGAAGTGCTCGCCCACATGATGCAGGGGAAGAGCAACAAGATGATCTGTCGCTCGCTCGGGGTGACCGAGGCGACGGTGAAGACCCACGTCACCGCCATCCTGAAAGCGTTAAACGTGTCCAGCCGCATCGAGGCTGTGATTGCTGTTGGCCAACTTGGGTGGAAGCTGCCGGGCGTCGGCGGATCATCGCAGCCGAACCGCCATGACGGAGATTGACAGGCCGGCAATTGGCTCATCAGGCATTGGATGCCGGCTGCTCCTAGCCGATGAAGTCGGCCAGCTCTCTCCGCGTGAAAGCGTCGGCGACATCATGCCCGCGCAAGTATCTGTGCAGCATGTTTCGTAGCGCCATCGGACGAACGGGCTTGCGCAGCAGATGATAGCGAGCCACCCGAGCCGCGCGCAGCGGTTCCACACCTGTGTCGCCGCTGATGAGAAAGGCGGGGATCGATGTGTTGAGCGCTGCGCGCAGATGCGCAATCGCTTCCATGCCGGTTTCACCATAGGACAGGTGATAGTCGGAAATGATGAGATCGGGGGCGCAGTCATATTCGGCGAGGCTGGCGAGTGCCGCGTCGGCGGAGCCGGCGGTCACGACTCGGCAACCCCACCTGCGAAGCAGTCCGCCCGTACTACCCAGCACCATCGCATCGTCGTCGATGACGACAATCAGCTTGTCCTTGAATGCATCGAACCTTGGCTCGCGCGAATCCGGCACCTCGACGGTTCTCGCTGGGGCGGTCGCCACCGAAACCGTTACGGCGAAGCACGAGCCTTTGCCGACCATCGACTTCAGCTCGATGGGATGCTCTAGAAGCCGGCACAGACGGTCGACGATGGCAAGCCCAAGGCCAAGCCCGGCGTGATGATCCGTTTCGGAGGCGGCAAGCCGGCAAAACTCGGCAAATATATTTTGTCGCTGATCGTCCGGAATTCCGGCGCCGCTATCCCAAACTTCGATGCGCAAGAAGCCTCCCTGCCGGCGACAGCCGACCACGACCCCGCCACGAGTTGTATAACGCACCGCGTTGGACACCAGATTCAGCAGAATCCGCTCAAGCAGGATCGGGTCACTGCGTACCCAGGAGCTGCTCGGTACGGTCCGCAATGCTATTCCTTTTTTGTCGGCCGCACCTGAAAACGTGCTGTCGATTCTCTTGAGCACATCCGCGATCGAAAATTCGGAAATATTCGGGACCAGCACGCCGAGATCGAGCTTGGAAATGTCCAACAGCGCATCGAACAGCTCGTCCATGGCGGTAACCGCAGCATCCATTCGTTCGACGAGCTGGCGGCGCTCCACGGCACTGACACGCCCACGCAGTTGCTCGACGAATAGACCCAAGGCGTGCAGCGGCTGACGCAAGTCGTGGTTCGCCACCGCCATGAAGTGCGACTTTGAGATGTTCGCAATCGCCAGCTGACGGCTTTTTTCCTCGATCCCGCTGAATAGGCGCGCATTGTGGATTGCAAGCACTGAATGGTTCGCCAATGTCTGCAGAAGCTCGACCGTGCGCTTGGGAAAGAGACCCGGCTGCTTGCGTCTGATCACCAGCACACCGACAAATTCATCGGGGCGGAGCAGCGGCACGACCAAAATCGCCCGGAAGCCGGCGGAGAGAATGGCATTCCACAGCGCAGACAGCGGCGTGTCCAGCAAGTCGGGGATCTGCACCGCCTCTCTTTCCATGGATGCCCGACTGACTGCGGCGTTGTCATCGACTGCGATGCCGGAGATCTCCGCGATCATTGCATCGCTCATGCCGTAGGTGGCGCGCAACTGGAGTTTTTGGGACGATTCTTCGCGCACATAGATCGCGCCCGCCTCGGTATCTGAAAGCTGGACTGCCCTCGCGATAATCGTGGACAGCACAGTTTCGAGGTCGGCGGTGGCGTCGCGCAATTGAGTAGAGATGAGCCCTAGCTCGCTCTGGGCCGTGCCGAGGTTCTCCTCCGAGCGTCGGCGCATAGCAACGTCGGCACTCAAGGCCAGGCCCGGCACCGAAATGCTGATGAGGAACATGACAAGCAGAAGGAAGGAATCATTGAGGCTAACCCGCGCGAAGGGGCCGCCGCCCGCCAGTGTCCCCCACAGGGCGAAGCACGAGAGAATGACGGAGACGGTCGCGGTCGCACGCTGGTCGCATCGTAGCGCTGCCCACAACAGCGGCAGGATCGCGAGGAACCCCAACGCATCGCGGTATGTCGTCTGCCCAATGAGCGGGCTGTATGCAACGACACCAACAGCGATCGCCGCCACCACGACTGCGCCCGTCGCGCGCAACTGGGAGCGCCCAAAGAACTGCGGATCGATTGTGGCCCATAAAACGACGAAGGGTGCAAAGACCAGTGCGCCGGCTGCGTCGCCGATCCACCAGGTCATCCAAATCGATGAAAAGGCGGACGGGTCGGCGTAGCCGGCCAAGGTCAGGCTTCCGACCCCAAGTGTGGCGCTGATGATTGTGCTCGGAACGAGACAAATCAGCGCAAATTTCGCGACATCGGTCGGCGTCTCGAACGTTTCGCGGCCGTTGGACCAGAGATTGATCAGCCAGGCAGCCGCCAAAGCTTCGAGCATATTGCCGGCGGCGATCCCCGCCGAAGTGTAGACCGATCCGGCATTCGTCACGTTGGCAGCGAACGAAGCGACCAAGATCGCAGGTCCGACGCGATAGCCCCTCACCAGCGTCGACGCCAGGGCAAATCCAGTTGCTGGCCAGATCGCGCTTGCGCCCGGATTGATCGACGCCAGCGTCAAGCCGACCTTCGCCAGCACGAAATAGACCGTGCCGACGGCAAGGAGTTCGACGACGTAAGCCGCCAGGTCGCGAATGAGCCGCGCCCTGGAATCGCGCCTAGCCAGCTGCCTCACGGGCTTACCCCCGATGTGCGCTGCAGAATAGCCGGTTCCGAGTCCCCTTCCAATCCTTCCCGTGCTGCAGGGGACGTTGGCGTGAATTGCTCAAGGACGTTGCCCCGCGATCCGACTTTCCGGGCCTGAGGAAAGAGTCGGCTACAGCGGCATCGCCTGCCGCTGCGCCCGCGCCGCGAGCGGCCACGCTGCCGCGCCGCCGAGAAGCGTGATGAACTCGCGTCGTCTCATGTGCTGCCTCAGGCTGAGGGTCACACCCTACCACCGTTCATAGGAACTGTGTTGTGCATCACAGCAAATTTTGGCCGCCGATGACCGGTTCGGGTCAGACTCGGTCATCCCGGTATTGTCCGCTGCACGACCGCTCTTCCCCCGAAAGCGGAAGTCCATCCGCGATCTTGCTATGTCGC
>WNFL01010279.1_pt1 | contig 10418 bp, 7 predicted proteins | sample 5400361 | NCBI WGS metagenome assembly WNFL01 (sample SAMN13153351, study PRJNA577476) | soil metagenome | isolation source: 40 cm soil on Douglas fir-dominated hillslope | place: USA:California | collected 2013-09-17
AGTGAGGCGCCGCCTTCTTCGGCGGACCTGACCACTTCTTTCACGTGACGCGACTCCGTCGAGGTGAAGACTTTTACCAGTTCCGGGATGATCGCGCCGGCTAAAGTGCCGCAAGAGATGATCGTGGCAAGCTTCCACCACTGCGAGGTGTCGCCGCCAAGCGTCGGAATAATCATGGAGGAGACGAGGTAAGTAAATGCGATGGAGACGAGCGAAGTGATCCAGACGAGCGACGTCAGCGGAGCTTCGTAGTTCATCTCGTCCACATTGCCGTAGCGAGCCTTGGCGATCAGGCCGTTGATGAAGTAAGCGGCGGCGCTGGCGACGAGCATGACGATGCGCATAACGAAGATCCATACCAGGAGCTGCACTTGGACGGTGGGACTTTTCACACCCAGCAGAATGAAGGTGATAAGCGCGACGCCGGTGACGCCGTACGTCTCGAAACCGTCGGCGCTAGGGCCGACGGAGTCGCCGGCATTGTCTCCGGTGCAATCCGCGATTACGCCGGGATTGCGGGCGTCGTCTTCCTTGATCTTAAAAACGATCTTCATCAGGTCGGAGCCGATGTCGGCGATTTTGGTGAAGATACCGCCGGCGATGCGAAGCGCCGCGGCGCCGAGGGATTCACCGATGGCGAAGCCGATAAAACAAGGCCCTGCGTAGTCGCCCGGAACGAAAAGAAGGATGAGGAGCATCATCATCAGCTCAACGGAGATGAGCATCATGCCAATGCTCATGCCGGCTTCAAGAGGCGTGTGGTAAATCGGGTAGGGCTTGCCGCGCAGGCTGGCGAAGGCCGTGCGCGAGTTCGCGAACGTGTTGACGCGAATGCCAAACCAGGCGACGCCGTAGCTTCCGGCGATACCTATCAGGCTGAACGCAAGAATGATAGGCAACGTGACAGCAACGGGTTTGCCGGGCACGGGAGCAAGCACGCCGAAGTAGAGCACGATGACAACGGCGATGAAGAGCCACAGAACGATAAGAAATTTGCCTTGCGTGATGAGATACGTTTTACAGGTTTCGTAGATTAGCTCCGAGATGTCGCGCATGGAGCGATGTACGGGAAGATTTTTTAGCCGGCTGTAGATTACGAGACCAAATATCAGTCCGAAGATGCAGAAGAGAATGCCGAAGAGCAGAAGCTTGTGGCCGTCAATCCCCAGGAATTCGACCGAGCTCAAATCGGGGAGCTTTAGGTTGGCTTCGCCGGCGGCTTCCTCGGTGGATTGCGCGAAGGTGGTGGCAGCGGTGAGCAGGGAAGCGATTGCGCCAGCGATGCCGAATTTTGAGAATTTACGAGCCAGTGCCCAGGCAGGTGTAAGCCAGGTGCGCATTAACACTCCTCCGTGAAAAGAAAAAGATTTCGACTAACTGCGTAATTTGCTGGGCCCTTTTCCGGCACACCAGTATGCCTGGTGATTTTTCACCGCGCCGGGAGGAGCTTGCCAGACTACAAGAAAGCCCCATTTTGTAGATGGGACCGGAACTTGAAACCACAGGCGCCGAGCTTCGTTTTTCACTGCTCTCGTTCACTGATTACCCTGGGGCAGGAACCCGGGATGCTCGGCACACGAAGTCGTTGATTTATAACATTTCGCTAATGGCCGGTCAAACGAGAGGCAATGGTGCCGCGGTTCACGAGAGCACGAACGAACTGCGCTAACCGAAACGAATCGCCGCGGTCACGCTGTGCGACAGGGGATTGCAAGCGGTGGTAACATGCGACATCGTTCCAGGACGGATAGGACGCGCTAAACTGGGGAAATGGGAATGCACGCCAAGTATGCGGTGACGCTGGGTAAAATCGTCGCTTCGTTTGCACTGCGACACGGACGCAAAATCGCCAAAAACGGAGGCGCTGTGGCGGGAGGGTTTTAGGCGCAGGTCCGTCGAATCGCATGGCATCTTACTTGATCACTTCACATGCAGTCAGATTCGCGCTCAGAGAGGCGGCCGCTCGAAGAGTGGTGGTTTGCCCGCGCACATTCGAGGAGGAGCGCGGTTGAGGAATCATTTCTTCATCACCGGAACGGATGCTGGAGTAGGCAAAACAACGCTCTCGGCGCTGCTGTGCGCGGCGTTGGACGCGGTCTATTGGAAGCCGATTCAGACCGGCACCCTGGAGGGGTCGGATCGCGTCACGGTCATGCGGCTGGCAGGAATCGGCACGGACCGCACGATCGATGAAGTCTACAAATTTGTGCCGCCGGTGTCGCCGGACTTGGCCGCGCGGTGGGCAGGAACGGAAATTGATCTCGGGCGCATCAATCTGCCTGGCAGCTTGAATAATGATTGGGTGGTGATTGAGGGCGTCGGCGGCGTGCTTGTCCCAATTAATCAAAAGCAGTTCATGCTGGACATGATGGTGAAATTCAAGCTGCCTGTGATTTTGGCGGCGCGCAGCAGCATCGGCACCGTGAATCACACGCTTTTGACGCTGGCGGCGCTGCATGCGGCAGAGCTGCCGGTTCACGGCGTCGTGCTGATCGGAGACCAGAACCGGGAAAATCGCGAAACAATTGAACGCTTCGGTCACGTACGCGTGATTGGCGAGATACCGAGATTGCCGAACCTGCATCGCACCGCGTTGATGCAAGTCTTCATGAGTCATTTTGATCGCGGGGCGTTTTCGCAGTAAAGCAGTAAGCGCAGGGGGGAGCAGTTTCATTGCCCGCACAGCTTGGCGTTTGGAAGCAAAGGATTGTAGTGTTTGCAGGGACGTTGGGTGCGCCGGGGCTCTTCCTGATTTCGTTCCTCGATTCGTCCATTTTAACTTTTCCCGTAATCAACGACTTGTTGCTCATTCAGCTCTCCATGCGTCAGCCCGCGCGCATGCCGTTGTACGCAAGCATGGCGACGCTCGGCTCGTTGCTGGGGTCCGTCCTGCTATTTTTATTGGCGCGCAAAGTGGAAGAAGCTGCATTCCATAAGAGAGTGGGTGCGCGTGGCGCGGCCATTCGGCATTGGGTGGAGCGCAATGGATTTGGCGGGATGCTCGTGGCCGCGATGTTGCCTCCGCCGACGCCGTTCAAGTTTTTTGTGCTGGCCGCGGGCGTGTTTGAGGTGCCGCTGTCCAGCTTTGCATCAGCCATCGCTTTGGCGCGTATGATTCGATATTTCGGCGTCGGGTATCTTGCCGTGCGGTATGGCGCCAATGCTTTGCCATATTTGCGCGAGCATAAGTGGCAGGTAGCGCTGGCAGTGATTGCCATTGTAGCCGTCAGCTATCTAGCCTCGCGGCTGATTTTGAAAGAGCGAGCGGCGCACGCCGTAAAACAGTCACACAATTGAGGGGTCGCGTGAGGAGTCGCGCCGTGTCACGTCCGGTTGTCCCACACTAGCTCGTCCGACAAAACCTTTGCGTTCGCGTCAGTTTCGACGATTACGACGACATGCGGCCCGGAGTGCGCGTCACGTTGTTCGGCAAGGTCGCGGAGTTGGACGCGGTACCCGGTATTAGTTTTCTCCACTGAGGCTTTCGGGAATTTTGCGGCTTCCAGGAACCGGCGGACGGATCCGCTTGCGCGTGCGGCATCGAGTGGAGCGGACGACTGCGGCTTGTACGAAACGACACCGGCATCCGGATTGAACGAGGAGCCGGGAGCCACACTTAGATCGAAATCGTAAAACGCGCGCTCGGTTTCCACCAGGCCGCGCCAGTGAAAAGGCGAGTCAGACTCGGCGAAAGTTGCCACTCGCCGCGGCAACTCTCCTCGATACGTGCGCGCTTCCATCATCGCGACAGCGTTCCCGTGCAGAACGGATCGCCCGCCGATGTAACCGCAAACTAACAAGAGCGCGATGATTGCGCCCATTCGTCCCCGCGGAGCTTTGGATTTTGCCCCGATCTCTTCGGTCACAAGTGCAAGCAATTGCGGCAGAAGCGCGCCCGCGAGCAGAATCACCAGGATCCACAGATCGAAGCGAGCAACCCAGTCCGCGGAGTAGCGCTGCGCGCGGAAAGACCAGAAAAGCTGGACGCTTTCATTTTGTGTCATGTCCATCGCGACGTGAAGCGTGCACGCGGCCAATAGAGCAAGAAGAATTGTGCGAAAGCTGTCTCGCTTTGGTCGGCGTCGCGTGGCGAGCGCAACCGCGATGGCGAACACCATGGTGAGCACAAGCGTTCCGAACACGGAGTGCGTCGCCGTCCGGTGCCAATTTAAGAATGCAGATGGACTGACGCCAGCGCTGATGTAATCAAGGTTAGCCGCGGAGCCTGTAAGCACTGTGGCAATCACGGTGGCCCGCGATGCTCTCGGGCACAGCGCGCGGGTTATGGAGTAGGACGCCAGTCCGTGCGTAAAAGCATCCATCTAATTTTTCGACTGCGTGGGAACTTTGGCGGCAACAGAGTCTCTAGGCACAAGAAGCTTCAGCGCGCGCGGCACGATTTTGAATTCGACAGGAAGCCGCGCGAGGGGTTCGCCGTCGATTTGCGCGTAAACGGGATTGGCGTCGAGCGGCTCGCAAATAATGCTGTGCGCCTTCCAAAAATGTACGCCATCGGTCCCACGCAGCTTTCCCAACCATAAAGTCGGCAGGTAGCTCAGGTACTTCAAGCCGCTCTTCGTCTCCAAACCCATCAGCTCAAATTGGTCAGAATAAAGATCGGCCTCAGTAGTAATGCGAAACGGCCCGCCGTAATGTTTAGTCCTGCCGACAACAACTAGCGAGACGTCCAGTTTTTCGTCGCCAGTCACCACGCGAAAATGTGGATACTTGTAGCGGAACACTTCGCGAGCCCCCTGCCACCAGTAAGCCAGAATGCCGACGCGCGCTTTTAAATCGAGATCGATAGCGTAGACAATCATGCCGTCCGGGCCGGCGCCGGCAACGCTCAGAAAATAGCGCTTTTTGTCAGGCTCCTTCAGAGGAGTAGCGAGTCCAAGCGCAATATCTTTCACTTCGCCATGCACCAGCTTCGCCGCCGCGCTGGGAATGTCCCAGGGCAGCCCGAGTTCTTTTGCTAGAACGTTCGCGGTGCCGCCCGGAAGCAAAGCCATTGGAACGCGATGCCCATTTTGCTGGGCAGCCAATCCATTGACGACTTCGTTGAGCGTGCCATCGCCGCCGCAAGCAATCACCAGTTGCCGTCCTTCGACAGTGGCCCGCTCAGCCATTACAGTGGCGTCCCCAGGGCCGCGCGTTTCTTGAAGGTCGGCCTCGATCCCCCCCAGCGACAGAATGCGGCGCGCCTCGTCGAGCATGCGCCGGCGCCCGCTGCCACCGTTGCCGGCGTTCGGGTTATGAATCAGCAAAGCATTGCGAAGGTTTGGCTGCATCGACCGTCCCGGGGCGCTCGCTAACGGCGGCGCGAAGCGTCCATTCTATATAATATGATGCAAATTCCAGTGAACGTTCTTCCGAGGGTTTCATGGCCAAGGCTGTAGCCGCCAAACACGAAGTCGAAGAGCTGCGCGACAAGCTGCGCCATCACGAGTATCTCTATTACGTTTTGGACCAGCCGGAAATTTCCGACGCCGCCTATGACCGTTTGATGAAGCGCCTCGAGGAATTGGAGGCGGCGCACCCGGAGCTGATCACGCCCGATTCTCCCACCGTTCGCGTTGGCGGCCGCCCGCGCGCCGGATTCCAGACCGTGCAGCACGCGCGGCCAATGTTGAGCCTGGACAATGCATTCTCCTACGATCAGCTGCGCGATTTCGACCGGCGCGTGCGCCAGGGAAGCGGCCGCGAAAAGATCGAGTACATCGCGGAGCATAAGTTCGATGGACTCAGCGTTTCGCTGCAATACGAAAATGGCGGCTTGGCGCGAGGCGTGACGCGAGGCGATGGGCGAACCGGCGAGGATGTGACTCCGAACGTAAAGACGATCCGCTCGATCCCGCTGCGCGTGGATTTGCCCGCACTGAAGAAGCTGAAGCTGCCGCCTCGCTTCGAAGTCCGCGGCGAAGTTCTCATGACGCGCAAAGCGTTTGAAGCGATGAACAAGCAGCAGGAGGAGAGTGGCGGAAAGATTTTCGTGAATCCGCGCAACGCCGCCGCAGGCTCGGTTCGCGTCCTCGATCCCTCCATTACCGCGCGACGACGCCTGGAATTTTTCGCGTATTACTTGCTCGTCGATGGCGAGGTTCCCTTCGCAAAGCATTCCGACTCCCTGGAAGCATTAAAGCAATTACACTTCCGTGCTTCCGAAGATTGGAAGCTTTGCGACGGCATCGACGAAGTTTTCAAATATTGCGATGCCTGGGATCGACGGCGTAGTGATCAAGGTCAATTCGCTTGGAATTCAGCGCGAATTGGGCTACACCGCGAAAGCCCCCCGCTGGGCCATCGCCTACAAATATCCCGCCCGCCAAGAAACCACGGTAGTGAACGACATTCGCGTGCAAGTCGGCCGCACCGGCACGCTAACGCCGGTCGCCGTTCTCGAGCCGGTGCAGGTCGGAGGCGTCACTGTCAGCCGTTCCACCCTGCACAATATGGACGAAATCGACCGCCTCGGTCTGCAAATTGGCGACACCGTCCTGATCGAGCGCGCCGGCGAAGTAATCCCGCACGTCCTGAAAGTGACCAAGGAAGGCGAGAATCGCCGCCCCTTCCGCATGCCAAAAAATTGTCCGGAGTGCGGCAGCGCCATTCACCGCGCCGAAGGCGAAGTAGCCTATCGCTGCGTCAACGCCGCCTGCCCCGCGAAACGCAAAGAGTCGCTGCTGCATTTCGCCAGCCGCCACGCCATGGACATCAACGGCCTAGGCGACAAAATTGTCGACCAGCTAGTGGACAAGGGCATGGTGAAAGATATCGCCGACCTCTACACGCTGAAGCTCGACGACGTAGCCAACCTCGACCGCATGGGCGAAAAATCCGCGCAAAATCTTCTGGACCAAATCGCCGCCAGCAAAAAACACACGCTAGCCCGCCTGATCTACGCCCTAGGCATCCGCATGATAGGCGAGCGCACCGGCCAGTTGCTAGCCGAGCATTTTTCCTCGCTGGATGAACTGGCCGAAGCAAAAGAAGATCAACTTTTCGAGGTAACCGAGGTCGGCCCAAAAGTAGCCGCCGCCATAGCCGAATTCTTCTCCGAATCCGCCAACCAAAAAATCATAAAAAAGCTAGATAAAGCCGGAGTCCGCCCCACCGCCGAAAAGCGCATAATGAAAAGCCAGAAATTCGCCGGCAAGAGTTTCGTCTTCACCGGTGCCCTAGCCAACCGCAGCCGAGAAGAAGCCGGCCAGCTGGTAATGCAACACGGCGCCAAAGTCTCCAGCTCCGTAAGCAAAAAAACCGATTACGTAGTAGTAGGCGCCGACCCCGGCTCGAAATATGACAAAGCCAAAGAGCTAGGCGTCCCAGTCCTAACCGAACCCGAATTCGAGAAGCTCCTACGCTCCACGTAGCGGCCGGCTTCAGCCGGCCGTCGAGCCGGGCGAGCGCTCCAGATCTCATACCGTCTCACCGTTCAGGAACCGCGTGTTGCTCCTCAAAGCACGACTCCAGATTCTTCAGATCCACCGGAATGCGCGCCTGCGACCCTTCCGGCGCAGCTCTCAAATATTGCACAGGCCAAGAAATCGCCTGCCCCAGCTCACGCGCCGCCCGCAATGGCCAATACGGATCGCGCAGCAATTCGCGAGCGATGATCACCGCGTCCGCCTGCCCGGTAACAACAATGTGCTCGGCCTGAACGGGTGACGTGATCATCCCCACCGCACCGGTCAAGATGCCGGCTTCCCGCCGAATCCACTCCGCAACCCGCGTTTGATAACCCGGCCCGACCGGTATCTGTGCATGCGGCACATTGCCCCCAGAAGAGCAATCGATCAGGTCCGCTCCAAGTCCCTTCAGCTGTCGCGCAAGTTCAACCGACTGCTGAATATCCCACCCGCCCTCGACCCAATCCGTCGCCGAAATGCGCACGAACAGCGGTGCTCCCTCCGGCCACGAACCCCGCACGGCCGCAACAATCTCGCGCAATATCCGAGTGCGATTTTCAAACGACCCCCCATAAGCATCTGTCCTCTGATTGCTAAGAGGCGACAGAAACTCATGAATCAGATATCCATGAGCAGCGTGAATCTCAATAACGCGGAAGCCCGCCTCACACGTCCGCCGTGCGGCCGCGGCAAAAGCAGAAACGATGTTCTGAATACCGTCAATAGAAAGCGCGCGCGGCATCGGATACCCCTCGCTGAAAGCCAACGCGCTCGGCGCAACGACATTCTTCCAGCCCCCTTCACTTTCGGGAATCGTTCCGTGCCCCGCCCAAGGCGCGTAAGTGCTGGCCTTGCGACCGGCATACGCCAACTGCATCCCAGCCACGCTTCCTTGCTCATGAATAAACCGCACCACCCGCGCCAGCGGCTCAATGTGCTCATCCTTCCAGATGCCCAAATCCTGCGGACTAATCCGCCCCTCGGGAACAACCGCAGTAGCTTCGGTAAGCACCAGTCCCGCCCCGCCCACCGCCCGGCTGCCCAAATGCACAAAATGCCAGTCGCTAGCGAATCCGTCCGTGCTGGAGTACTCGCACATAGGCGAAACAAACACGCGATTAGCAAACGTAACGTCCCGAATCGCAAGAGGATCAAACAGGTGAGTCATTCGGTGAGCCGCCTTTCTCAATCATTACTTTGATGCGGCGCGCGATCTTGTTCGCACATTCTCATATTCAACGTACGAATTAAGTGCGCTGCCTGCCCGCGCATTCCTAAGCCGACCCTGCAGCAAAAATTGTCATTCCGAGGGCGGCTTTTGCCCGAGGAATCTGCTTTTTCTTCCCTCGTCAGGATTTCAGGCAGCCGCTTTAACTCCTCGGCCTTGTTCGACGTGAAGCTCCCCCTCGCAGGAGAGCACTTCATACCGGGTCTCGCTGTTTTCTGTCCAGAAGCGCAGCGTCACCTTGCTTCCCCCAACACGCAGGTCATGCAAGGTGATATCCGGGAGCCAGTGCGGCAGAACCGGATCGACATAAAGCGCTTTCTTGTGCGCGTCGGCATTCAGTCCAAGAATCGCCCGCAAGAGATGAAACACGCTACCCGCGGCCCAAGCCTGAGGCACATTAGCTCCCAGGTATTGCACCGGGAATGCCCCTGGTTCTCTTTTGGTTCCCGCATACAGTTCCGGCAGCCGGTAGAAAACGAAATAACTTGCAGCCTCACTGATGTCACGAGCGATCATGGCCGCTTCCTTCGCATAGCCATAGTTCTTGAATCCCCTGGCGATGATGCCGTTGTCGTGTGGCCAGACAGATCCGTTTTGGTACGAATACGGGTTGTACGCGGGATTGTCGGAAGAGAGCGTTCGGATGCCCCAACCACTCCACATGTCAGGTTCCAGAAGGCGCGCCACGACGCGAGCCGCGCGTTCGCGGCTCACAATGCCGCTCCACAACAAATGCCCCGGGTTGGACGCGATCGTTTTTACCTGCCTCTTGTCGCCGTCGAGCGCGTACGCATAGAACCCGGTCTCCTCACACCAGAAAAGCCGTTCGAACCTCTGCCGTAAATCTGCCGCCTTCTCACGCAACCTGCTAGCGTCGTCAAGTCGACCAATATATTCAAAGCCCTCCGCCATCCGGAGCCAGGCATCGTACGTGTACCCCTGCAATTCGCACAGCGCCTTCGGCCCCCGCACCGCACTTCCGTCGGGATACATCACGGAATCCCCAGCATCTTTCCACCCCATGTTCTCGTATCCCTGCGGCGATCGCGTCTGATATTCCTGCAAGCCGTCCCCGTCCGCATCTCCATAGCGGTCAATCCATTCGAGACATTTCTCCGCCTCCTCCTGATGTTGCAGAAATAAATCATCGTCGCCCAACCACTTCCAGGCCTCGCACAGCGTTATCAGATAGAGCGCAGTCGCATCCGCGGTCCCGTAATAAGGTGTGTGCGGAATAAGCTTTCGCTCGGCCAGTTCTCCGAACCGGATTTCATGCAGTATCTTGCCCGGCTGCGCGTCGCGGTAATCGTCCACCTCGTTAGCCTGCCATTTGCCCAGCACGCTAAGCGCACCGCGCGCAAAGTCGGGATACACCATCAGGTTCTGCAGACTCACGATCAGGCTGTCGCGCCCGAACACGGTTACAAACCAGGGCACGCCGGCGGCAGGAATGAATTCGTTCCGCGCCTCACCCATCTGCGGCAGGCGCAGGGCCGCCATGTCTTCCACCGACTGTTTGAACAGCCGATACACATCCTCGTTGGAACTGGTCACAGAGGTGGTGACCTTTCTCCAATGACTCATCTCCCGCTCAATCGGGCTCTCCGCGTCTCGAAGCATGTAGACGCATCGGTGGGGCGTCTTAGACGCCTTTCGCCCTCCAAGAAATTTGTGTTCGCAGCACGTACGCCACCAACCTCGAGGCTCGAGATCGACCAGGAAACTGATTCGCCCATTGCTGTAGTTCGCCGCGGACCCGCTGCGCGTCAGGCGCGTCACCA
>WNFL01061923.1_pt1 | contig 10418 bp, 12 predicted proteins | sample 5400361 | NCBI WGS metagenome assembly WNFL01 (sample SAMN13153351, study PRJNA577476) | soil metagenome | isolation source: 40 cm soil on Douglas fir-dominated hillslope | place: USA:California | collected 2013-09-17
TGGGCTTTCCATTGTCAAGCAATTGGTCAACTTAATGAGTGGTGACATCAAAGTGCAAAGTGAAATAAATACCGGGACCAAATTCACCATTACACTTCCGCTGGTGATTCCCTAAATTATGATCTGGAGGATATTATGAACGAACTTGCATTAATCATTGAAGATGACGAGGACCTGGCAAGCATCTTTGCAGAAGCATTACGCGGCATTGACTATGAGGTGGAACATGTTGCAGATGGTAGACTGGCAGAAGAAAGATTGAAAAACGGAGCCGTGCCTTTTATCATATTACTGGACATGCACTTACCCCACATCTCAGGTGGTGACTTACTAACCATCATAAAACAAGATAATCGCTTCGAAAAGACCACTGTCATTATCACAACCGCAGATGCACGTATGGGTGATATGTACCGCGACCAGGCGGATTTCGTAATGATCAAACCCATTTCATTTGTCCAATTGCGCGATCTAACTGCGAGATTGAAACCAAAGAAGTAAAATAAGTTGCATAAAAAACAGAACCCCGAAAATCAGGGTTCTGTTTTTTTACTAATCGGGGTAATACTGATAACAGGAAAACACAATTCCAGATGGGGTATTAATTTTCACGGGCCATTGGGTATCCGTGACCTTATAAACGTCCAGCCCTTGCTTGATCGTAGCAAAAGTTTTATCGGCTGTGAAACGCGAAAGATGGAAGGATTGCCAGGGAAGCTTGTGCGTATCCTGTTGACGTTCGTAGCGTTTGCAAAACAACGCCGCTCCCACTTTTTCACGGACAGCCACAGGCAGGGATTGGTTCTGAAATGCCCTCGCCAGCGCAGGTACAGCATCATCTGATAGATCCAGAAAATACTGGGCATCCAAATCCACACGTCCCTGGGTTAGCGACTTATCGGTGTCGCTACGAAGTTCACGCTGAACATTCTGTTTGACAATAAAAGCATCCACATTCAATAGCGCGAGCGAAATTACAAACCCGAGCGAAGCCAAAATCATCACCAAACCAGCTGCACGCTCGCGCCGTAATATCTCAAGCACCACAACGGTCACCAACAACAAAGCCAACCAAATCATAAACACGTGAGTATAGGTGCGCAAACGTGAAAACCCATATGCCGTTTCATATAGTACCAGCCGTTGAAAAGCGGAGACCAGCATGACCAACACCAATCCCACCAGCCCCACGCCAAGCGCAGAGAAAGAACGACGCTGCGACTCGGTTTCACGCCGCGTGATCGCGCCCAACCCAAGCAGCATAAGCAAACTAAAGAAGGCCACCGCTACCAGTTCGCCAAATCCTTTGCGGGCATATTCGGCATAAGTATAGCCCTCGATATGAATATTCGCCTGCCCGCCAAAAAAATATTGGAATTGGATCGCCACAAACGCTGCGAACAAAATGACCACACTGCCCAACACAATCGTGGACTCAGTGAATCCGAGGAACGGTGCAAAGCGTGGTTTCTCTTCAACCTGCTCATTCGATTTTTGCGCGGCATGTAAAAAAGTTCCGGCGATGGCATAGCCAAAGATCAGAATGTAAACAAGCCGAAAGATATATTCGGGCAGATTATCGATCTTGAACAAATCAACAAATTTCTTAAACCGCTCTGCGAAGATGGGGTCTGCTGAAGATAGCAGAGATGCAAAAATCGCGATGACTGGTAACGCAATGACAATTCCACGTACGACGGGCCAGACGGATGAGACGCGCTTCGGACTCACATCGGGCTGTCCCAAAGGGAGACGTCGAACCTCCGCCACGAATCCAAGCGGACGAACGATCATGCTCCCGAGGAGAGTTAAGTATCCAAAGAAATAATCGATCAGCCCAAAGCGAGTCCATTGACCACCGAGATAAGTGATCGCAAAAACGCCCATTAGGAAGATGGTCATTACAACCGATAAGAAAACGGTCAGCGGTTCCTGACGGATAAAGGTCATCGCGGAGAGGAAAATGATTGGAAGCAGTAGCAGGCTTGAGCGAGGCGCGAGGCGCAGCCCATCCGTATTGAGGAGGAAAATCCCAGTTGCAAGACAAAGAATCACATAGATAAAAAGGTTGACACCGATGGGCTTCATCCAAAAAAGAAAATCGAACATCCAGCCTAACACGATCACTGCGAACCAAAAACGGTTGGGATTGGCTTTCATACAGACCTCCGTGGGAAATTTCTGCAAGGATAACCGAGTGTGGCTTGCCAAGACTCTCAAAAGGTATCAAAATTTCACAAAATTGGGCTTTTTAGGTATTACAACTTGATGAGAGGTTATTTCAGCCTATTGACATCCGATTTGAAATATGACATACTGCTATTATTCATTCAGGGGAACAAACATTAATTGCCATCCTAATGAAAGGAGGAGGTGATGTCTAACATGGATAGTAGTAACAAACCCAGCGCTGTGGCATCCCTCCTCAAGCAATAAAAAGGAAGCCACAGCGCCCCACCAGCGCCGTCCGCAAGGGCGGCGTTGTGGTTTAAAGATTTTGAACCGCCATGGGGAAACTAAGATTTATTTTGCTAGTCCTTCGATTTCTTGTGAAAAACCTCAACCACTAAGGAACACAAAGGGAGTAATATCACGTTTTCCTTTGTGTTTCTTTGTTGCCTTTGTGGTGCAAAGCGTAAATCTATTCATCACCAAATGCAACACCCATACCCCGCGCGGTGATAACGGCATCGCTATGGATATCAACATGCTTGGTGTTGTAACAGATTCTTCTAATGAAATATCCACAACCTGCCCAGCACGCAATGCAAGCACACAATTGAAACCACCACGCGCCGTTAAACGGATAGCCGCTGCACCATAACTTGCACTCCATCGTATATCCCCATATAATGAACGCAATGGAACAAACACCCCCACTACAATCACGGATCAACAACTTAGCTCGCTGGCTCGTGCCTCTCGCAGCTATACTGGCATTTAGCGTCTGGCTTTATATCACTCCTCCTGGCTTGCTTGGCAAGGCTGATGCAATCGGCTATGCCATTTGTCATCGCATTGATGAGCGCTCGTTTCATATTGGAGATAGCCAATTGCCCTTGTGCGCACGCTGCACAGGCGAATTTTATTCGGCTGGTTTCGCATTGCTTTTTTTCGCCATCGTAAGCCCAAAGAAAAGCGGCATGCCCGGCTGGAAACTTGGCGCGCCACTCATCATCTTCTTCCTGGCATTTGGTATTGATGGTTCAAACTCCTACTTATATTTATTGAAGCAAACCTCCCACGGCGCATTGGACAACATTCCAAACCTTTATATTCCTAACAATACCTTGCGTCTATTTACCGGCAGTGGCATGGGCATTGCGCTGGCTTCCATTCTCTATCCGGCATTCAACCAAAGCACATGGAAGGTATACGATTCAAGCTCCGCACTCACGTGGAAAAAACTGGGCATCCTTATAGGAATTGTCCTCGTCGTTAATTTTTTAATTCTCACAGAAAGTCCGATTGTACTCTACCCCATCGCCATCTTTAGTGTACTTGGCGTACTGTCCCTGCTCATCATCGTTTTCAGTATGGCGTGGCTGCTCATCATGCGGCAGGAAAATATTTTTGACTCGCTCAGCCAAATGTGGCTGCCCTTCCTCGCCGGAACAACACTCGCCTTTTTGATGATCAGCGCGATTGACTTGCTGCGCTTCAAACTCACCGGAACCTGGGGCGGCTTTACGATAAACTAAACCTTACCGGAGGCCTTTATGCCAGAACTACTCACAGGAATCTTCACCGCTTTTGGGCTTTCAGCCAGTGCTGGGTTGAACGCCTACATCCCTCTGTTGGTTGTCGGTCTGCTTGCAAGATACACCCACCTCATCAATCTCAACAAACCGTGGGATGCGCTTGCCAGTCCCTGGATCATTTTGATGTTGTGTGGACTCGTCATCATAGAAATGCTGGCAGATAAAATTCCAGTCGTCAACCATCTCAATGATCTGATCCAAACAATCATCCGCCCAACCGCAGGAGCCATTGCCTTTGCCGCCAGCGCGCATGTTATGACGAACGTTCACCCAGTGTTGGCATTGGCATGCGGTTTGCTCGTGGCTGGGACAGTCCACGTTGCCAAAGCCGGAGTAATACGTCCCATGGTCACAGCTACTACAGGCGGCACGGCAAACGCTCCCGTGTCCATTGTTGAAGATATTACTTCAACCATCCTATCTGTCTTGGCGGTGATCCTACCCATCATTATTGGCACACTTATTATTGTGCTGGTTGCGTTCATCATCTCCTGGCTATATCGGCGTACCGATGACATACAAACAACCTGATATAATCCCGTCAAGTTATTTCCATTTTTCCAAATAGGAGCAGAAATTATGAACGACCAGATATCCCCCGTTACTGAAGAACCCAAAAAGAACAATACCACCCTTATCATTGCCATCGTTGTTGTTGTATTGTTATGTTGCTTTTGCATCGTCGTTGCCGGACTATGGCAATACGGCGACCAAATTCTTAAAGCCCTGGGACAATAATTTCATAACCAACAACAGCCCCCGAAGTTAACTCTGGGGCTGTTGTTTTTAAAGCGCATCTGCAATTCTGCCAAGCCCTGAAAAGCGCCAGCTCTTAACTTATCACCTAATTTCAAAGCCTCAAATTCATCTTCATCTAAAACAGTTTGTTTGCCATCCACTGAAACCCACAAATCCAAAGCCAAGTCAATATACGAGACCAAATCATCTTCGATGACTGCGGGCATCCCCACATTGCAATACCAACCTTTTAATTTTCCATCATCGCGGTCATATATTTCAAAGATGTTATACCAGCGATCCGAATAATAATATTCGACGAAGCGGTCACCTTTTTTAAAAACTACATCCATGAACGACATATCGTCACGCGTGAACAAGGCTTCGAGCGTTATCGAATTCTCATCACGGCCCAACTCATCACCTTCATATTCAACCAGCACTTCACCATCTGGATTCTTTTTCTGGACTTTTATTTTCATGCGAGACATTCTACCTTAATCTGGGCAGAAATCTTTTGCCCAACTTGTGGCGCTTCTTGCAGATATACATAGATGCCATTATCTAATATGACTTTGAAGCGATCATGCTGAAAGATTGCATCTGTGACAACACCACTGACGACATTCGCGTCTTTCTCAGCCGATAGCGGACGCGCCAACAAATGAACTTTATCGCCCTTTGAATGTTTATGTGTGCACTCCACAGTGAAGATGCCATACGCCGTTTGAAATTTATTTTGTGCAACCACTTCCCCAGTCAGTAGATTTCCTAAACCAAGAAACCCCGCCACGGGATTCGCCCACACTTCCGATGGAGTTCCATCGCGGACAATTTTGCCCTCATGCAGAATCAAAACCCGGTCTGCAATGGTGAACGCTTCCTCCTGGTCATGCGTTACATAGATTGCGGGAATTTTAGTTTGATGCAAAATCATCCGCAATTGGTTGAGTAAGTCTTCGCGCAAAGCTCGATCTAAAGCACCGAGAGGTTCATCAAACATCAATAAACGCGGATGAATTGCCAGTGCCCGCGCTAAAGCTACACGTTGTTGTTCACCGCCGGATAAGTCTATCACTTTGCGATATCCGAATGCAGTGAGGCTTACCAAATCTAGTGAAGAGACTACTCGCTCAGCAATTTCAGCTTGTTCTATACGGCGCATCTTCAATCCGAAGCCAACATTCTCATTGACGTTGAGGTGTGGAAAAAGGGCATAGTCCTGGAAGACCAAGCCGAAGTCCCGAAGATGAGGCGGCGTATTCGTGAGGTCAAGTCCATTGAAGGATATGAGTCCTGATTCGAAGACTTCGAGTCCAGCGATGATCCGCAAGAGCGTTGACTTGCCGCTGCCAGAGGCACCGAGCAAACAAATCGTTTCCCCTTCGGTAACCGTGAATGAAATATCGTTGAGCAGCAGTTTGCCCTCATAGGTTTTGAAGATGTTGCGAACTTCGAGCACTAACGAAATTTTTCGATGCTCAAAATGCTGATGACAGCCAACAACATAAGGATGGTCGCCATTGCCATGGCTTGACCGTAATTCAATCCGCCGGGCTGTGAGAGGAAGCGCTCGATGGCTACCGGGATGGTCGGATATTCGGGGCGCGAGATGAGGAGCGTAGCACCAAATTCACCGAGCGAGATCGTAAAGGCAAACGTTGCCGCGGCAAGTGTGGCACGGCGCAGAATCGGGAGATCAATATTCTTCCAAACTTCAAACGGTGAGGCGCCGAGCGATGCAGCGGCTTGACGCAAACGCTGCGGGATGGAAGCGATGGATGGTTGGAGTGTGCGAATGACAAACGGTAACGCCACCAAGGTATGTGCAAACGGAACCAGCCAAGGGGACGTGAGCCACTTGCCGTAAGAAATAATAAAGCCGAGTCCAAGCATCACAGCCGACGAACCCAGAGGCAACATAATCAGTGGATCAAGAATTTTTTCGAGACGCGAAGGGTTCGCAAGCGCGATCGCGGCGGGATAGCCGAGCAAAAGCGAGAGTAGAACTGTCGCGCCCGCATAGCTGATCGAATTAAAGGTGGCTTGAATCGGAGGGACGTAAAAGACCGAGTCGCGGCGATTGATAAAGAGTTCGGTGTAGTAATCCGTTGTGAAGCCGTATTGAACTCCGCTGCGTTGACCACGGTCCGCTTCGAGGCGGAAGAGGGAGCGGATCGGGAGAGAGGCGAGAGGGAGAAGGAAGAATGCAGAAAGCAGAATGCAGAATAGGGTGACGAAGATTTTTTGTTTGAGAGTTTGGGGTTTGATGAGGGTGAAGCGTGGAGTAAGTTGTTGCGTGGAACGTGTGACGACACGTGTATAGAGAATGGAAAACACGAGCGTGCAAATCAATTGAATGAGCGCCAACAATGCAGCAAGCGGCAAGTGAAGTTGTTTGACGGCTTGAATATAAATTTCCACTTCGAGGGTTGAGAATTGCGATCCGCCTAACAGCAGAATCACGCCAAAGCTGGTGAAGTCAAAAAGAAAGACGAGTAGTGTAGCGGCAAAAATGGACGGGCGTAAAAGCGGCAGGATGATATTTTGCCAAACATGGAACGTGTCCGCGCCGAGAGAGCGGGCGGCATGCTCGAGTTTTGGGTCAAGGCTCGAGAGGGCATTGCCAACGATACGGATAATAATGGTTGTGTTGTAGAAGACGTGCGCGATCAATATTGCAGAGAGAGTTCCTGCAAATTGAAAATTGGAAAGAGGAAGCAATACATGAAATAAACCGCGTGGACCAAGTAAGGCGCTGAATCCTGCTGCGACAACAACAGTGGGCAGCATGAACGGAACAGCGGTCAAGGCGCGCAGGAGAGATTTGCCACGAAAGTCATAGCGGGCGAAGAGATAGGCAGAGGGAAGTCCGAGAAGAAGCGTGAGGAGGGTGGAGAGAATGGCTTGGTAAAAAGTGAAGCGTAATGCGGAATACGTAATACTTATATTTTCAGAAGTAAGGACAGATCTATTAAGGGTAAGAGCTAGGATTCTGAAAAGAGGTAAGAAGAAAAAAACAGCTAGAAAAGTGAGTGGGAAAAGCCAGAGAATGAAACGGGTAGGCAGATAAACAGGTAGACAAGTAAACAAGGCAATACGCTTTGTATGAGCTTGTTTACCTGTTTCCATATCCACCTGTCTACTTTTTTATTTCAAGACAACGTCTGACCAAGCCTGAAGCCATCCATCGCGCTTGGCGGCGATGACATCAGGAGCGAGTGTGGCAGGTTGCGCAGGAGTCTGAGCGTATTTGATAAATGAATCAGGTAATTTGGCGGCCGTATTTACCGGATAGACGAACATTTGCAAGGGCATATCTTCCTGGAATTGCTGACTCAACATAAAGTCTACAAACTTTTCGGCGAGGGTACGATGTTGAGTCCCTTTGAGGACGCCGACAAATTCAATTTGACGGAAACAGGTATCGGGTCCAAGTGGGTGAATCATTCAAGGGTGGTGTAGCAAAGACCACCTCCGCGGCAGGCGAAGATCCATATGATACGACCATCGGCTGCGGTCCCTTGCCTGAAGAGCCGCTAAAGTTTGTGTAATAAGCGGTTTCCCAACCATCCACAATCACAACGCCGTTAGCTTTGAGCGCGCGCCAATAATCGGCAAACCCATCACCGTAATGCACGATGGTGGCGAGCAGAAAAGCAAGACCGGTTGATGATGTAGTGGGGTTTTCCATCACCAATAAATTCTTGTACTCTGGCTTCTTCAAATCATCGAGGCTTTGCGGCACAGCCAAATTCTTATTGGCAAAATAAGCCTTGTCATAGTTGATGCAAACATCGCCATAATCGACAGGCAATGCGCGATTGGATGCGTCGAGTTTAAATTGATCTGAAATATTTTTCAACTCAGGCGAAGCATACGTGTCATAGATGTCTCCATCTAGCGCGCGTGACAGATAAGTGTTATCCACGCCATAAAGCACATCGGCAAGCGGTGCGGCTTTTGCAAGAATTGCCTTGTTCAACATCGCGCCCGCATCGCCGCTTTTGAGAAACACGACCTTGGCATTGTTGGCTTGCTCAAATGACTTCACAACAGTATCGCTTACTGCAAATGAGTCATGCGTCATGACTGTGAGGGCTTGAGGTCCAGTCGGTGTGACTGTAGCTTGAGGTGCGGCTTGCGGCGCGCAAGCTGCAAAGAGAAAGGTGAAAGTAAAGAGAAGAATTTTTATGCGTTTCATATTATCCTTTTGATTATGCTTTACGAGTGTGGATCACGAGCAGATTACCTGAGGAGATCTTGATACTGGCTGTATCACTTACCAATTCATTACTAATCCCGCGGGTCTTATCGGGATGAAGTATCTCGTTGTTGAGCGGCCATTTGAGTCCCTGCGTTAGGATGCCGTGGACGGGATTGCCCCACGGAATTAACGAGACGATATCTGCGCTTCTTCCATGGACTTGAACCTGATCGCGGCAAAAGAACATTTCCTCCACCCCATCATCAAGCCGCACATCGAAAGGTGCAAGTCGCAGGCTTGTAAGTAACGCAATGTTGCCGAAGGTTTGATCGAGCCGTCCGCCCAACGCGGCAACGATAACGATCTCTCTGGGTTCAAGCTCGATTGCCGGTGTAATGGCAAGTTCGAGGTCGGTTTCATTCTTATCACGCGGAAATAATTCGGTGGCTACGCCAGCCTTCTCAAGCGCCTGCCATTGATCTGATTGGATCGAATCCATATCGCCGATCACCACGTTGGGAGTCAATCCCAAAGCAAGCGCGTGGCGCGCACCGCCATCAGCGCAGATGATGAAATCATCAGAACGGAGAAGCTCACGAGCTTTATTGAGGTTAGGCAGGTCGCCATTGGCGAAGATAATGATACGTTGCAAAATAAAACCATCCTCGTGACGGAGGATGGTGATCAGGTAATGCGGGTCGAGCGTTTGACGCTCCTCTCAGCCTATACTTGAATAGGCACCCCGTTCAATTGTAAGTTTATTTATAAGACTTGTAGATTATTTTGTCAACATAAAAATCGCCCAGCAAGCTGGGCGATTCCAAATTATCTGACTCTGCGTTTCCATTCTTCTTTCATTTGGAGTTCGCTCGGGCTGACGCCTGAATCCAGTGCCAGGAAATCGGTCAGCAAGCGGTTGAACCGGATGGTTTCATCGATCATTGGGAAATGCCCAGAGCCTTCCAGATAAACCGGATGGGTCATGGATGCCAGTGAGAAACTTTCATCAGGTGCAAAGATAGCCGGGTCTTTTTCGCCATATACCAGCAGGCAAGGAATATTCAGGTTGCGGAAATTGCCGTATAAATTATCCGCTTGTAAACCGACCATCGAAGCCGTAACAGCCTGCCCGTCCGCTTTGGCGGCGTCTGATAAGGCGGTAGCCGCTTCAGGGGTACGTAAAGACAGCCAGTCGGTCAACTCTTGAGGCGAGGAAGTCCGCAAGCGGGAACTGACGGCATCAATATGTAAAGGACAATTGACAGCCATCATGCGGTCCACGCTTTGCGGGAAGCGGCTCGCAAACTTGAGGCCCACGAGGGCGCCCAAACCATGCCCTACCAGGGCAATCTTGCCAATTCCCATTTCATTGAGGAAACGATCCAGCAGTGTGGATTGTTGCTCAAGGGAATAATTCAAAACATTATGCGTTGTGTCGCCGAAGCCCCATAGATCGATGGCGTAGGCGCGATAGGAGGTCGAGGTGACTTGCATGGAGGCGATCCAATACTTCCATGAGCCAACCCAACCGTGCAGGAAGATGACAGGACGACCGCGTCCTAACACCTCGTAATGCACAATGGAACTATCGAGAAGAATAGCGCTCAATCTTTATTTTCCAAATTTCGAAAGAATGGCTTTCACACGCAATGTCAAATGATCAGGGGCAAATGGCTTAAGCAGATATTCCTCCGCACCAGCATCCAAGCCTT
>WNFL01175592.1_pt1 | contig 10418 bp, 15 predicted proteins | sample 5400361 | NCBI WGS metagenome assembly WNFL01 (sample SAMN13153351, study PRJNA577476) | soil metagenome | isolation source: 40 cm soil on Douglas fir-dominated hillslope | place: USA:California | collected 2013-09-17
ACTTGCTGCGGCGTGGCGTTGGCTTTCATTATGATCATCATGGTGATTTCTCCTAAATAATTATTGCGCGGCAACCAAGTCGGGTCTTAGTTTGACCGCATCGCGCAAATAGACGTGTGTGATCTGGGCTTGTGGCACTTCCGTATTCCAATGGACCAGTACGCGGATGACTCTCCGCAAACTACCTGGGACGGGAATCTCGCGGGCACACATCATCGGGACGAGTCCCCAGCCCATTTGACGGGCTCCCTGTGCAGGGAAGGTGGAGGCGAGGTCGTCGGTCACGGTAAAGAGCGCACTTCCCACATCTTCGGGCTTCATACTTTCATTTGCATCCAATATTGCTTCGAGTAATTCCCGCGTGGCTTCGAGAATCAATTCTGGTTCGTCAGCTGAGACAGTGGTCGCACCACGGATTCCACGGATTGTCATAAATAAATTCTCCTCGTTCAAAAATAAAATAAAAAGAGCGAGACCGTGTGGTCTCGCTCTTTTGCATACAGAGTTATTCCTGTCTACTTAAGCGCCACCAACGGCAACCGATTTGGAGCCGTAAAGTAATAATAAAACGCAAACCAGCGAGTGGACTTAAGCATGTTGGGCGCAATTCTATGACGGAGGGAGAATGATGTCAAGAGGAAGTTCTATATCAAATCAAACTTAACCAACAGTCTCGAAACTTCATCAGCAACTTTTTGAAACTCATAAGTATCTTCCACTTGAAAAGAGACTCTTTCCCCGCCGTCAACTTCAAGCGCACCAAGTACTTGCTTATTTGCATGTAGAGGAAAAGCCAGTTCCCATTTTGTGTCAGGCAACATTGGCGAATTAAAGTATGGAGAAGGAAGGTAATAGTCATGCAAGTAAATCTTGTTGAAATAAATTGCATGTGGCACAGCCCGAAACAATTTATTTTCATATTGAATTTGCACTTTGTGCCCTCTTACAACTATCTTTTTACCAGCCATCCCCGACCCAGATTTCATTACAGCCCATTCCCTGGTTGAATCGACCAAATAGATACTCACAAAAACAAAATCACCTTTTTCTTGAATCAAATTGACAATGCGCCAAATGCAATTACCATCTTTATCATTGATAATTGCAGATAGGGCTAAGATCATTGAATTGATAGTCTCTGAATCAAACATGCTAGGGAAGTATACGATAAAACAAACATATTACTGAGAAATCGAAGAGCTTCATCAGCCAAAAATAGTTGAGTAAAATAGGCGACTTGTGACCGCTCTCAGTATATAATTACAAGTTCGAGGAAACCCAACCATGTCCTTCACCAACAAAATTGACGAATGGATGAAAGAAGCCGAAGAGCGACCCGAGTCCGCGGTTACGATTGTGCGGCTCATCGCCAGGCGTGCGGCTCATCGCCAGGCGTTTGCGCGAGTTGTCCGAGCGGGATGAAGAACTGCTGGCGGAAAATATCGCTTTGCAGAACGGCACACGCGTGGAGGAATACCAAAAGCGCATCGCCCATCTCGAATATCAACTCGACCTGCTCAAGCGGCGTTTCGGCGTGGACGATGCGTCGCTGGTGGAATTGCCCGCCAAACCCACAGAAACCTCCACCTTGAGTCTATTGATCTACAACGCCCACGGACGAATCTTCCGCGTTGAACTTAACCCCCGCGCAGTCAGCGGGGGCAACGACACGAAAGAGCCCGGTCGCATCACCGGCGATATGATGACGAATCTTGAACCGCCGCGCATGCTTGCCGTCCCATCGAATGAAGATGTGCTTCTGCTGTTCACATCCGGTCGCGTGGATACGTACTCCGTCAATAACATCCCCACCGTTGAACTCGGCGGCGCATGGGATTGGACTCAAGCCGCGCTTCCCAACAAACCGCGTGCGGCTCCGAGTTCTTTTTGCAAGTCAGCCGCCGCGGTTGCGTCAAGAAGACCATGACCTCCATGGCGCAGTCCATTCTCGGCAATCATTACATCGGCAAGGGCGCACTGCAAAAGTCCGATCAGCCGTTCGACCTGCAACTCTCGCACAAAAAAGATCGCGCGGCGTTCGTCACGTACGAGGGCAAGGTTATCGCCTTCGATGTGGATGATCTTTCTTATGCCACCGATGAACACATCAAACTCTCCGCTACCGATTATGTCATCGCGTCGTTTACAACTGCTGCCGATACAACTCTACTTTGCATCACGCAAACCGGCAAAGCGATTCATCGTGAAAGCAAAAGCATCGAGTCATCAAAATCGTCCACGGCGAAAGGGCAGGCTCTCATCCCGCCAGCGCGTCTCGAGCAGGGCGTCCGTTTTATGGGTGCAGCAGCGGTGCGGAATAACGATCAAATCGTCGTGCTGGATGCTGCGGGGCGACTCAGGATTCTCGAAGCCGGATCAATCACCGGCGCCGGTTCGATCGAAGCCGACGGGTTGATTCTGTCCATTGGCATCATCCCAGCTGACAGCGTGAAGCGAGCCGCATCATGAGTCTCAAAGTCGGCATTGACTTCGGTACATCCAATTCAGGTGTCGCAGTCTATGATGGTCAGCGCGTCAAACTATTGCCCGTTGATCCGAAAAATGTTTTGCCTGAAGTCATCAAGACCGTGTTGTATATTACGCGCGACTATCGCACGTATCTCGGGCAGGAAGCGGTGGAAACATATTACCGCGATAATGTAAATCGCCAGCGGCGTTATGTGAAGCAATGGGCGGGCGAGATCGACGTGTATGGCGCGGACATGCATTACGTGCGCGATATTTTTGTGTACGTGGATGAGTTGAAGCCGGGGCGGTTGTTGCAATATCTTAAGACCGCGCTGCGCAAGGATAATTATCAGGGCACGCAAATTTTTGAACGTTATTTCACGGTGGGCGATCTGGCGAAGACGTATTTGAGTTTACTGAAGAAACGTGCCGAAGATGTGTTGGGTGAAACCATTGACACTGTGACGCTTGGTCGCCCAGTGAAATTTTCTGAGCATCCCGAACAAGATCACAAAGCACAGGAGACTCTGCGCCAAGCCGCGCATGAGGCTGGCTTCAAAGAAGTGGACTTTGAACTGGAGCCTATTGCCGCCGCATTAGATTACGAACAATCCATGACCAAGCCGCAGAATGTCGTTATCTTTGACTTCGGCGGCGGCACGCTCGATATCGCCGTGATGCGCCTCGGTGACAAGAATCGCAAAGTCTATGCCAGCGGCGGCGTGGACATCGCAGGCTCTGACTTTGACCGCACTATTATCGAGAAGCGCATGTTGCCACATTTTGGATTCGGGAAGGTAAAGCATCATCCCGAGATCATGGATATGATCTACGCGATTCCTGATTGGATGGCACTCCCCGAATTAGGCACACCCATCAATCGCAACATCCTTGAAAAAGCGATTCAGGCAAAGGTCGTGCCTGTCCGCTTGAAGGCGCTAGAGGGACTGATCTACAACGACCTGGCGTTCACGTTTTACAATCGCGTCGAAGCCGGGAAGATCGCTTTATCAAATGAAGGTGCTACAGTAATTAGTCTTGAAGATAAAGATATATCTTTATGGGAGCTTTACGCACGCTCTCAATTTGAGTCCGATATTCAGCATTATCTGGTTGATGTAGAAAAAGTGTTGCTTGATACAATTGCCAAATCAGGACTCGACATTGAAGAAATTGATGCAGTCGTGAAAACAGGCGGCTCGTCGAATATCCCGTTGTTTACAGGGATGCTTGCGCGGATTTTTGGCAAGGAGAAGGTGAAAGAGTCCAATGCGTTTAGTAGTGTGGTCGCAGGGTTAGCGATTAAGGCGAGGATGTAATTTGGAGGATATATGAACATACCAGTGCATCTATTGAAAAAATTAACCATTATTATTTCGAAATCCGAAATTGATGGATTTACTCTCGAATTTGAAGAGTATCTTGATGAAAGTATTCCATTAATACTTGAAAAAATCAAAGACGAGAATCAAATCGTCCGTAATAATGCCGCGGCAGTTCTTTCCCAAATTGGGGATCATAGCACCTTTACGCAACTGATGACCTTTTTGGAGCAGGAAGTAAAATGGAAAGTTGCAATTGAACCATATATTTCGAGATTTATCCGTTCGATAACAAGACGTGATTCGGAAACACAACTCCACATATTGGGCGAACTGGAAAAATATCTTGAGCAAGACCTTGTAAAATCAAAGTTTAAGCTTGATACTCCAAAATATGAATGCTTTTTAAGCATTATTGATAATTTATGGATTATTCGCAACCCACACGTTATATCAATATTGGAAAAAATAATCTCACGCCAAGATCGGTTATTAGATATTCCGCATAGGGCTATGCTTGCTCTAAGTAATATTGATAGAGAAAGAGCTTTGATTGCCCTGCGGAATTTTATGGGTCTTTCAAGTGACAGAGGTATAAGTTTTTATACTAACAAGATGAAAGTACTTAACGTCTACAAAAAGACCGTGGAGCGCCCAGATTCTTTCTCCATCTCAGTTTGGGCACGTGATGAGTTTGAGTCCAGAGAGAGAGCTTATCCTTTCAAGCATGAGAATGGATTAGTTTATTTCGTATATGGAAATACAGATAAACGATTTGCGGGACAAGCACAGAATGATGATGATGCCATCCGAGTAGCAACCGAATACCTAGCGTGGTGGCTTTGGTTTTGTGGCGCTATATGAAATAAGAGCAGTATAATTTTTTCTATGGCACGATCGACTAACCATGAATCACTATTGCGAGCGAGGGAGTTAATTGACACGCAGTTCACGCAACCGCTTGATTTGGACGAACTGGCACGCACGGCCAATTTCTCACGCTTTCATTTTCTGCGCGCCTTCCGTGCTGCCTTTCATGCGACTCCGCACGAATATCTGACACGCAAGCGTATCGAACGCGCAAAAGAATTACTGGCAGAAGACACGCTTACAGTCACGGAAATTTGCTTTGAAGTGGGCTTTGAAAGTTTGGGGTCATTCAGCACGCTGTTTCATAAAATCGTCGGCTGGTCGCCTTCGATTTATCGGGCACGGGCGTGGGAGATGCGCAAGAATCCGCTCAAATTCATTCCCAATTGTTATGTGATCATGCACGGTATTCAGGTTTCAGAGCCGAAAGAATAAATTTCTTTCGGCTCTTTTTCTGGGTGGACAAAAGAGCAATTTTCAAGAAGCATTTGTAGAACAGTTGTGCTATTATCACAGAAAATCAATTAGAAATGAGGCAAATATGATTACAAGACTTTCTCACACGGGACTGATGGTACGCGATCAGGCACAGGCATACGATGTGTATGTCAATAAACTGGGGTTCAAGGTCAAAACCGACATGACCATGGACAATGGCTTTCGCTGGTTGACTGTCAGCCCGCCGACGCAACCTGACCTGGAAGTTGTCCTCTCAGAACCCGCCGAGCCGATGTTCGCGGCAGATCTCATACCGCATGTCCGTGCTTTGCTCGACAGAGATGCGATGAGTGGCGGCGTTTGGGAGGCGGATGATTGTCAAAAGACCTACGAAGACCTGAAAGCCAAAGGGATCGAATTCACCAAGCCACCCACAAAGGAGTTTTACGGGACAGAAGCGTTGTTCAAAGACGGCTGCGGAAACTGGTTCTCGCTGACCGAACATCCAAAAGAATAACGCCTAACTTATTCTGCTTATCGGTGGTTGAGTTGTGCTAAGGCATTGCTCGACCACTGATTTGCTTTGCCGCTTCTCTCATTAACAAGTAAACTTTCTGAATTATTTTGTAAGTGAAAATTCAAACTTCAGGTTTACCTAATTATGCGGCACTGTGTAAAATAACTCCATGCTCACAAAACCCAACATCCCTGACAAACTCATTATTTCCCGCTTGCAGGACGAATACGATCTACGCGTCACTGCATTGACCTTCCTCCCCCTCGGCGCGGACATGGGTACTGTTGTCTACCGCGTCGCCGCGGACGATGGTACAGTCTACTTCCTCAAATTGCGCAAAGGCTTTGATGAAATCTCTGTGACCGTTCCGCTCTTTCTTAAATCTCAGGACATACAAGAGATTATTTCTCCGTACGAGACCAAGTCAAAACAAGGCTGGGCAGATTTCAGTAAGTACAAAATGATTCTGTATCCCTTCATTGAAGGGAAAAATGGCTTCGAAATGGAGTTGACTGATCAGCACAAGCACAAACTTGGCAGCGCCCTGAAAGCGATTCATTCCACACAAGTCCCGCCGGAACTCAAAAGGCTTATCCCAAAAGAAACATTTTCGCCACAACGGCGGGAAATCGTAAAGTCATTCCAAGTGCAAGCCAAAGAAAAATCCTTTCAAGATTCGAATGCTGCAAAACTAGTTGAGTTCATAAAATCCAAGTGGAGTGAAATAAGTCGTCTAATTGAACGGACGGAAGAACTTGCTTCAGAAATTCAGTCCAAACCTTTGGAATTAGTCTTGTGTCACACCGATATTCACGGTGCTAATATGCTGATCACCGAGAACAACGACTTCTACATCGTGGACTGGGACGCACCTCTCCTTGCGCCGAAAGAACGCGACCTGATGTTCATCGGTGGCGGGATTGATACTATCTGGAAAAGCAAACACGACGAATCCATTTTCTATGAAGGCTACGGTAAAACACAAATTGATTTCCCGATGATGGCGTATTATCGCTATGAACGAGTGATTGAAGATTTAGTCGCGTATGGTGAGCAATTGCTGTTGACTGACGAAGGCGGCGCAGACCGACCGGAAGCCTATGAACGGTTCACGGGCAATTTTGAGCCGGGTCAAACCATTGAGATTGCTGAGAAGACTGATGAGTTGTTGACGAACAACTCATTGCTTTAAAATAAATCCATGCTCACAAAACCTAACATCTCTGATGAACTCATCATTTCCCGTTTACAAGACGAATATGGACTGCACGTCGCCACATTGACCTTCCTTCCCATCGGCGCCGATTTGCGGACAGCCGTCTATCGCGTTCTCGCTGAGGATGGAACGGCATACTTCCTGAAACTGCGCAGAAAATTCAACGATGTCATTGTGCGTGTTCCGTTATTTCTTAAAGAGAGTGGTGTTCGAGAGATTATTGTCCCTTATGAAACCAAGTCAAGCCAGCACTGGGCGGACTTCGGCGAGTACAAGATCATTCTATACCCTTTCATCGAAGGGAAAGATGGCTTTGAGATGGAATTGACAGACCAGCACAGGCGCACGCTTGGCAATGCGTTTCGAAAGATTCACACCGCACAAATCTCGCCAGAACTCAAGGAAAACATTCGAAAAGAGATATTCTCTCCCGAATGGCGGGATGACATGAAATCCTATCAGGCGCAGGTGGAGAAAAAGGTTTTTACCGAACCAACCGCGGCGAAATTAGTTGAGTTTATGAAATCCAAGCAAAGTGAGATAACTCGTCTTGTTGAACGCAGTGAACAAATCGCCTCAAAGCTTCAATTCAAACCTTTGGAATTGGTCTTGTGTCATACAGATATTCACGGCGGCAACATTCTGATCAGCAACACAGGTGAACTTTACATCGTAGACTGGGACGATCCCATCCTCGCACCGAAAGAACGCGACCTGATGTTCATCGGCGGCGGGATTGATGAAATCTGGAAGACCACACGGGAAGAAGCTGTGTTCTATGAAGGCTACGGCAAAACGGACATTAACCCGTCCGCGCTGGCATATTACCGCTATGAACGAGTGATTGAAGATTTAGTCGTGATCTGTGAGCAAATCCTATTGACCGACGAAGGTGGCGCAGATCGAGAACGATCCTATGGGTGGTTTACGAGCAATTTCGAGCCTGGGAGCACGATCGAGATTGCTGAGAAGACTGATGAGTTGTTGATAAAATAGCATAGATGTTTATACGCCTATTGCGATTTTTTCAAAGATGCTGATGGTGGATTACTGGACTCAATTTGAATATGGAATATGAAAATCAACATTTTGTAACTGAAGGATATATAAAAGCTTGGCTTGATCCTGAAACACCTCAAGGGGCATATGTTTGGGTATTCTCGAAAAAACATAAGTCTATTTTTAAAAAATCGCCAAGCTCTCTTTTTTCTGAGAATGATTTTTATACCGACTATGACGATAAAGGAAATAGAATCCTAGAACTGGAGCATAAACTTAAGGAAATCGAGGATAAATTCTTTTTATTGCGTGATAACAAGCTCAAGATTAGTACACCGTTGCTACCTGATGACAGATTGACAATTGCTGTATTTATTTCGTCAATGTTCGCTCGAACCAAGTTTCAAAAAGAAATACAAACTGGGATTTGGGAAGAACTCCTTGAATATGTAGATAAAGCACCTGAGGATATCTCAAACTCCATCAAGGAAAGCGATGAATATAAGCAAATAAAGGCTCTTCATAAGCAACCAATGCCCTTCAACTTATTTAATTTTGTCAATATTTCGGTTCCATTTTTATATAGAATGAACACATGCATCTATGAAATTGATGATATTCCTGGATTTATTACTTCAGATAATCCATGCCTTTGGATGGATCCTGCTTTAATATACCCTTCGGAACCAAAAACTTGGTTCGGTTTAGGTTCTCGGAAATTAAATGTCATATTACCAATTTCACCAACCCAATGTATAAGTCTAATGGCAGGCGATTTTGATGGCTATAAAGAAATAGACCCAGAATATGCAAAAGTAATTGAAGAGTTAATAATTTCTCAGGCACAAGAAAAGATAGTAATTAATAAAAAGGTAATTAAGGAAGGTTGGGTGTAGATAAATCCCGCAGAGGTTGCGAAAGGCTCGGTCGAGACTAAACTGGAATGTACTATTTGGCCAATGCCTATTGAAACTCCCTCGCCGCCTCAACTGGCTTATCACTCCCTCCAATTGTCTTCATACATGCCGAGTCTTAAGCCGCAACATCTACATCTGGCGGCACTGTATGTTCCTCATACTGCTTACGCCAGCCGTATGAGGTCATGCCACGCGGTTTGTATACGGCTAATGTAGTCGCTACAAGTAACGCTACCAGAGCGGCGCTGGAGGCAATCACCATTTGAATCTGCATCTTGTGTAGTTCAGCGCTGAACACCATCGCATTTGCCGCTACATCTGCCAGCTGGGTAATTGGCTGCATATGCACTTGCATAATAATAGCGCTAAGGATGGTGATCACGAGTTTAGTCAGAATCCAATAGTGTCGGAATAAGCCCCACGGTGTACCTAATGACAAAACAGGTCCAGTGACCAGTGGAGCAAAACTCAGCGGGACAATCACATAACGGGCGATTAACTCCATCGCAATATAAGCGGCGCTTACCCTTGGCGCATTCTGGCTGGTCAGACCGTCAGTGGCAAGCGCCAGGAAGCACACAACCGCACCGAGCCAACCAATTGTGAAAGTGACATGTGCAGTCAGCACGAACTTACGGAGTCCACGCGTCATAGTCGTTGTAACCAATATTCCATGGATGACATATGATGACCGCCAAAATCATTGCCAGTGAGATGCAGGATGACGACCAGCAGAATAAGTACGATAAAGAGTATCACCAACACTTTCACCCAGCGTGGTGTGCCTGGGGGCGATCCTCGCTTGGGTCCCATTTGAGATTGCGACATGCTTGTTTCTCCTAGTATAATTTTTAGACGTTCCGTGGATGTTACGCTGTCGTGCAGATAAAAGCAATAAACAATGCGGGATATGTCGCTTTGTGAACAGTATCAAGAATATGTTCATAAACTTCTGCGCCTATAAAGATTAATTATTTATCGATGAAGGATGCGTTATGGTAAAGACGGATCGGCGGGTCCAGCGGACCCGGGAATTGTTGCAAAAAGCGCTGATCCAATTGATCAACGAACACGGATATGATGCGATCACCATTCAAGACATTGCGGACCGCGCCAATGTTGGGCGCACCACTTTTTATAAGCACTATGGCAGCAAAGACGAATTATTTATCAACTGCCACAAAGCCATGGTCAACGAGTTTTATGGCGGACTGTTTTATTCCCTCTCACACCAGGAACTGTTATCGCCCGAAGTTCCACCGGGTATGACAGCGGCATACCGCCACCTGCAGGAAGCGCGGGCACACTTGCATCCCATTTTTCAAAGCCAGGAAAGTCTGCGGCAAATCCGGATATGGAACGCGCAGGAAATCGAAACGAATCTGCGAGCTGGCTTTGTTGAAACTGATAGCGCCATTCCGCTGGATGTGTTGGCGAACTATCTGGCGGGGGCACAGATCGCACTTGTACAATGGTGGTTGGAGAAACGCCGACCCTATACACCCGAAAATCTGGCGCAGTCGTTCCACCGTTTACAGCGCGCGGCAATCCGTGACGCATTCGATCTAAGGGACGATAAGAAAGCATAATCCGTCCTCACGGACGGATTATGCTTGAAATTTTTTCACTAAACACTTTCTTTATTTCCAAGCCTGTCGCAAACTCCCTCG
>WNFL01251716.1_pt2 | contig 10418 bp, 8 predicted proteins | sample 5400361 | NCBI WGS metagenome assembly WNFL01 (sample SAMN13153351, study PRJNA577476) | soil metagenome | isolation source: 40 cm soil on Douglas fir-dominated hillslope | place: USA:California | collected 2013-09-17
GATCCGCGCGCGAGCTCGCCATCCCCACCGTGATCCTGGCGTTCGGCCTGCTCGCGCCCGCGCTCGCACCGGGCTACCAGACCCAGATGGCGTTCCTCTGGATCATGATCGTGTTCGCGCTCACCTGGGACCTGCTCGGCGGCCAGATGGGCTACAACTCGTTCGGCAACGTCCTCTTCTTCGGCATCGGGATGTACGCGTGCGTAGTGGTGCAGCGCGATCTGCACCTTGGCTACTACGCCTCGCTGTTCCTCGGCATGGGAGTGGGGACGCTGCTCGCGGTCGGCGTGGCCGCGCTGATCGGGTCGGGGCTGCTGGGACTCCGCGGCCATTACTTCGCCATCGGCACGCTGGGCATCGGCATCGCCGCCGGCGAGCTGGCGGGCGGCTGGGACTTCGTCGGAGGCGGCGGCGGCATGGTCCCGCCGATGTATCCGGGGGCCGTCGGCGGCCGCGAGACGTTCTTCTACTACCTCACCTTTGCCATCGCCGTGGTCACCTTTCCCGTCCTGCGCTTTCTCTATGCGGGGCGCTTCGGCCTGGCCATCAACGCCATCCGGGACGACGAAGACAAGGCGGAGGCGATGGGATTGCGCACCACGCAGTACAAGACGACGGCTTGGTGCGTCTCGGCTTTCTTCCTGGGTCTTTTGGGCGGCGCCGTGGGCAACCTGATCGGCTTCGTCGACCCGCGCGAGGTCGCCTTCGCCAGCTCGACTTACGGCGTGTGGATGGTGCTGATGGCCATCCTCGGCGGAAAGGGGACGCTCTGGGGGCCAGTCTTGGGCGCCGCGATCTTCCACGTCACCCAGGAGTTGTTCTGGAAGTATCTGCTCGGCTGGCAACGGGTGGCACTCGGGCTGCTCATCGTGGTGATCGTCGTCTTCTTCCCCCGCGGGATCCTCGGCTGGGCTCGCGAGCGCTGGCCGGAGCGGTTCGGCCAGCGCGTGGACGAACCCGCCTCCGAGGCCGGACGGTGACGCCGATCCTCGAGGTCCAGAACGTCAGCAAGTCGTTCGGCGGCGTGGTCGCCAACAAGGAGGTGAGCCTCGCCGTGCCGCCCGGGAAGATCTACGGCCTGATCGGGCCCAACGGCTCGGGCAAGACGACGCTGTTCAACTCCATCGTCGGCCAGCACCCGGTCGACGGAGGATCGATCCGCTTCGAGGGGCGCGAGATCACCAAGTTGCGCGTGCCGCAGATCGCCCGCCTGGGCCTGCTCCGCACCTTCCAGCAGACGCGCATCTATCGCGGGATGACCTGCGTGCAGAACATGCTGATCAGCGTCCCTCCGGCCGAGCTGGGCTGGCGATCCGTGTACGTCCGCCCGACCGCCGCGGACGAGCGCAAGGCGGAAGACCTGCTCCAGTTCGTCGGGCTGCACGCCAAGCGTCACCTGCCCGGAGGAGACCTGTCGTTCGGGCAGCAGAAGCTGCTCGAATTCGCCATGGCCCTGATGAGTCGGCCGAAGATGCTGCTCCTCGACGAGCCCACCGCGGGGATCAACCCGACGCTCATCAACGGCCTTCTCGAGCGGCTCCGGCAGGCGAACCGCGAGTTCGGCATCACGCTGCTCGTCATCGAGCACAACATGCGCGTGATCATGCAGCTCGCCGAGTACATCTACTGCCTCGCGCACGGCGAGCTGCTCGCCCACGGAAAACCGGAAGAGGTGCAGACGGACCAGCGCGTCCTCGACGCCTACCTGGGAGCCACCTGATGGAGCGGTTCGCGGCGGAGCCGCCGGCGCGCGAGCGCATCGCGCAGCTCGCCGGAGGCAAGCCGATCCTGTCTGTCGAGGACCTGCACGCCGGCTACGGCAAGATGGAGATCCTGCACGGGGTCGATCTCCAGATCGCTTCCGGGCGGGCGCTGTGCATGGTCGGGCCGAACGGGGCGGGGAAGTCGACCGTCCTGCATTCCATCTACGGGTTCACGCGCATCATCTCCGGCAGCGTCCACGTGGACGGCAAGGACATCACGCGGCTGTCGCCGAACCAGAAGCTCAAGGCATCCGGCGTCGCCTACATCCTGCAGGACAACTCGGTCTTCCCGGACATGACCGTCGAGGAGAACCTCTGGATGGGCGGGTATCTCATGGACCGGCCGGAGGCGGCGAAGGAAGCGGCCGAGCGCATCTTCCAGAAATACGATCGCCTGGCGAAGCGCCGCGGGCAGCCGGCCCGCGTGCTGTCCGGCGGTGAGAGGCGGCTCCTGGAGATCTCCCGCGCGCTGGTGATGAACCCCCGCGTGCTGCTCGTCGACGAGCCGTCGATCGGCCTGGAGCCGCGCTACATCGACATGGTCTTCGAGATCCTCGCCGAGCTGCGCCGGAACGAGGGAAAGGCCATCGTGATGGTCGAGCAGAACGCGAAGAAGGGCCTCGAGTTCGCCGACGTCGGGTACGTCCTCGTCGCCGGCTCGGTCGCCATGGCCGCCACCGGCGCCGAGCTGCTGCACGACCCACAGGTCGGCCGCCTGTTCCTCGGCGGCTAGGCGACGCACCGTGCGACGGTGATCATCGCGCTCCTGCTCGCTGCATGACCCGCCGTGGGGTCAGCGTGGGCGGCGCGGGGCGAGAAGCCGGGTTTCAGGCGGCGGTCCGGCTGGAAAGCGTCGCCTCGATCGCTTCGACGAGGTGATCGGTGGTGCACGGCTTCACCAGGTACCGGTCGCAACCCGCCTCCGCCGCACGCTCGCGATACTGGTCGCCGGCATGTCCGGACAAGGCAATGATGGCGATGCGCTCGCCGCCCTTGCGGGCGCGCAGCTCGCGGGCCACCTCCAGGCCGGAGCTGCCGGCGAGGAACAGATCGAGCACGACCACGTCCGGCGAGTGCTCCGCGGCGACCGCGATCGCCTCTGCCGCGTCGCCCGCTTCGCAGGTGTCCACGCCGTAGCTCGCGAGGCCCGCGACGAACATCCGACGCGCGATCGCGTAGTCGTCCACGATCAGGATGCGCAGCCGGCGATTCTCGCGAAGGTTCAGCATTCCCATTACACTGCGATCGCCGCGGGGTCGGAGACAAGGCGCCGCCGTGGCCGGCGGTGGGACGAGCCACCACCATTCCGCCCGTCCGTGAGCTACATTCCTCGGATGCGCGTCGTGGTTACCGGAGGAGCGGGTTTCATCGGAGCGCACAGCTGCCGGGCCGTGCTCGAGGCGGGGCACGCGGTCACCGCGCTCGACGACTTGAGCCACGGCAAGCGCGAGGCGCTGCCCCCTGGAGCGGACCTCGTTGTGATGGACGTGCGCTCGCCTCAGCTCGCGGACGAATTTCAACGCCTGCGGCCCGACGCGGTGCTGCACCTCGCCGCGCAGATGGACGTGCGCCGCTCGGTCGCCGATCCGATGCACGACGCCTCCGTGAACGTGCTCGGCACCGTCAATGCATTGGCGGCGGCGCGCCGCGCCGGCGCGCGCCGGTTCGTCTTCGCTTCCTCGGGCGGAGCGGTGTACGGCGAGCAGGAGGCTTTCCCGGCGCCCGAGCAGCATCCGCGGCGGCCGGCGAGCCCGTACGGCGTGTCCAAGCTGTGTGGCGAGGAATACCTGGAGCTGGCAAGACGGGAGGGGCTCTCCGCGATCTCGCTGCGCTACGCCAACGTGTACGGCCCCGGCCAGGACCCGATGGGCGAGGCCGGAGTGGTCGCCATCTTCCTGCACAAGATGCTGAGCGGCGGCGACCCGGTGATCAACGGCGACGGCGAGCAGACGCGCGACTTCGTCTCCGTCGAGGACGTGGCGCGCGCCAACCTGCTCGCGCTCGGCTCGCAGACGACTTCTCCGCTGAACGTGGGGACGGGAATCGAGACGTCGGTCAACCAGCTGGCGCGCATCCTGGCCGGCGCGGTGGGATACACGAAACCGATCCGGCGCGGACCGCCGGCGGCGGGAGAGCAACGGCGCAGCTCCATCGACCCGGGCGAGGCGCGCGGACGGCTGGGCTGGGAGCCGCTCGTCCCGCTGGACGAAGGGCTCCGGCGCACCGCCGACTGGTTCCGCTCCCGCTGACGAGCGCGGATCGGGGTCCGCTCTTGCTTGCGCGGACACCGAAATCGAGATATGCGGATGCGTTGATATGGAGGCCCTGTCCCAGGCCTATCGTGCCCTCGGCGACGCGACCCGGCTTCGCATCTTGCGGCTGATCGCGCAGACGCCGCTCAACGTGAGCGAGCTGGTCTCGCTGGTGGGCATTGCCCAGCCCAGCGTCTCCCACCACCTGGGCAAGCTCAAGGCGATGAATCTCCTCGTGGAGGAGCGGCAGAACGGGTTCACCTATTACGCGCTCGACCTGGACAAGGACGACTCCCGCTGGCCGCTCGTCAAGGTGGCGATCGAGGACAAGACCGACGGGGACGGCGACCTCTCGCGCCTCACCGAGCTGCTCCGGCGGCGGGAGGACCGGCAGGCGCTCAACGAGCGGCTGCTCGAGCCGGGGCAGTCCTTCCAGCTCTGGTCGCGGGCGCTGGGCCGCCTGTTGCCTCGGCTCGACGTGGCGGACCTGGGCTGCGGGACCGGAGCGCTGAGCGTGGAGATGGCCCGCTGGGCGCGCTCGGTGCTGGCGATCGACAAGAGCCGCGACGCGCTGGAGGCCGCGCGCGCCCGCGCCGGGCGCGAGGGCGCCGACAACGTCGAGTTCGTGGCCGGCGACCTGCACAAGCTGGAGGTGCGGCGCCGCTTCGACCTGGTGGTGGCCTCGCAGAGCCTGCACTTCGTCGACGATCCGCCCCGGGTCCTCTCCCAGGCCCGCAAGCTGCTCAAGAAGGGAGGACGCCTGCTGGTGCTCGAGCTGTTGCCTCACGGCGAGGAGTGGGTGCGCGACCGGCTCGGCCACCGCTGGCTCGGCTTCGAGCCGGCGCAGCTCGCGGCGGCGCTGGAGGCGGAAGGATTCGGCAGCATCCGCACCGAGATGCTGCCGGGCGGGGCGGCGGCGTTCAGGCCATTCCTGCTCTGCGCCGAGGTGCCGGAATGACGCGCGCGGAGCGGGTGGCAAGGCTGCGGGCCGAGCTCGACCGGCGGGTGCTGGTCCTCGACGGCGCGATGGGAACCGCGCTGCAGGACCTCTCGCTCGCGGCGCAGGACTTCGGCGGCGCGGAGCTGGAGGGGTGCAACGAGTCCTTGAACCTCACCCGACCCGACGTGGTCCGCGGCGTCCACCGCGGCTACCTGGAGGCGGGCGCCGACGTCCTGGAGACGAATACCTTCGGCGGCACGCCGCTGGTGCTCGCCGAGTACGGGCTTTCGGACAAGGCAGTGGAGATCAACCGTGCGGCCGGCCGCCTTGCGAGGGCGGAGACCGATGCGTTCTGGACCGAGGATCGCCCACGCTTCGTGGCCGGCTCGATGGGGCCCACCACCAAGGCCATCTCGGTGATGGGCGGGGTCACCTTCGACCAGCTCATCGACCATTACGAGGCCCAGGCGCGCGGCCTGCACGAGGGAGGGGTGGACTACTTCCTTCTCGAGACCTCGCAGGACACGCGCAACGTCAAGGCGGGCCTGATCGGGATCGACCGGTTCCAGGAAACGCTTCCCCCCGAGGAGCGGCTCCCGATTGCGGTGAGCGGGACCATCGAGGCGATGGGCACCATGCTGGCCGGCCAATCGGTCGACGCGCTGGCGATCTCGCTCGAGCACCGGGACCTCCTCTACCTGGGGTTGAACTGCGCCACGGGACCGGAGTTCATGACCGACCACATCCGCACGCTGGCCGAGCTGGCCCGGACCCGCGTCGCCTGCGTGCCGAACGCGGGGCTGCCGGACGAGAACGGCCGGTACCTGGAGACCCCGGAGATGCTGGCGCGGACGCTCCTGCGCTTCGGCGAGAACGGCTGGCTGAACCTCTTGGGCGGATGCTGCGGCACGCACCGCGGGCACATCGAAAAGCTGGCGGAGATCGCCCCGCGCCTTGCGCCGCGCGCCATCCCCACCCGCCGCCGGAGTGCGCTCTCCGGCGTGGATCCACTGGAGATCGGCGATGAGGTCCGGCCGGTGATCGTCGGTGAGCGCACCAACGTGCTCGGCTCGAAGAAGTTCCGCGACCTGGTGGCGCAGGAGAAGTGGGAAGAGGCGGCGGAGATCGCGCGGGCGCAGGTCAAGCGGGGAGCGCACCTGGTGGACGTCTCCACGCAGCAGACCGATCGCGACGAGGTCGCCGACCTGCGCGGGTTCCTCGAGGTGCTCATCAAGAAGATCCGCGTGCCGCTGATGATCGATTCGACCAACGAGAAGGCGGTCGAGACCGGGCTCACCTACTCGCAGGGGAAGGCGATCATCAACTCGGTCAACCTGGAGGACGGCGAAAAGCGGTTCGAGAAGATCGTCCCGCTCGCCCGCCGGTATGGCGCCGCGCTGGTGGTCGGCTGCATCGACGAGCGCGGGCAGGCGATCAAGGCCGCGGACAAGCTCTCGGTCGCGCGCCGCAGCCACGAGCTGCTCACGCGCAAGTACGGGCTCGCCGAGCAGGACCTCTACTTCGATCCCCTGGTGTTCCCCTGCGCCTCGGGCGACGCGGGGTACACCGGCAGCGCGGTGGAGACCATCGAGGCCGTGCGGGCGATCAAGGCCGCGCTGCCCTCGTGCAAGACGGTCCTGGGCATCTCCAACGTGTCGTTCGGCCTGCCCGCGGCGGGTCGCGAGGTGGTGAACTCGGTGTTCCTCTATCACTGCGTGCAGGCCGGGCTCGACCTGGCGCTGGTGAACGCCGAGAAGCTGGAGCGGTATCCGTCCATCCCGGAGCACGAGCGCAAGCTCGCCGAGGGCGTGCTCTTCTGCCGCGAGCAGTCGGCCTTGCAGCCCGCGATCGCCGCGTTCGCAGCCCATTTCCGCGAGAAGAAACCGGAGGGTCCCGCGCGCAGCTCGCTGCCCCTCGACGAGCGCCTGGCGCGTTACATCGTGGAAGGGTCCCGCGACGGCCTGTACGACGATCTCGCCGAGAAGCTGCGCCAGGGAGCCAAGCCCCTCGACGTGATCAACGGTCCGCTGATGCTCGGGATGGACGAGGTGGGCCGGCTCTTCAACGCCAACCAGTTGATCGTGGCCGAAGTGCTCCAGAGCGCCGAATCGATGAAGGCGGCCGTCTCCTTCCTCGAGCCGCACATGGACAAGGTGAGCAGCGCCGCGCGCGGGAAGGTGCTCCTCGCCACGGTCAAGGGCGACGTCCACGACATCGGCAAGAACCTGGTCGACATCATCCTCTCCAACAACGGGTTCGAGGTGGTGAACCTGGGCATCAAGGTGCCGCCGGAGGCGCTCATCCAGGCGGTGCGCGAGCACCGGCCCGACGTGGTGGGGCTCTCCGGTCTATTGGTCAAGTCGGCGCAGCAGATGGTCGCCACCGCGACCGATCTCAAGGCGGCGGGGGTGGAGCTGCCGCTCTTGGTGGGGGGGGCGGCGCTGTCGCGGAACTTCGTCGATCGCCAGATCGCTCCCGCGTACGGCGGCACGGTGGCCTATGCGCAGGACGCGATGAGCGGCTTGGACCTCGCCAAGCGCGTCACGCAGACGGACAAGCACGAATTCCTACGGAAGGAGCTGCAGGAGCGCCGCAGGCAGCTCGCCGCCGTGGACTCGGCCCGGCCCGCTCCTGTGCGCCCGAGCGCCGCGCGGCGATCGCGCAAGGTGGCACCCCTGAAGGAAGTACCGCGGCCGCCCGATCTGGACCGGCACGCGCTGACCAACACGCCCCTCGACCACATCTGGCGTTTCATCAACCCCGTGATGATCTACGGCCGCCACATGGGGCTGAAGAGCAGCGTGGTGAAGGACGTGGAAGCGGGCAACCGCGCCGAGCTGGAGAAGAGCGAGGCAGGCCGCAAGGCCCTGCAGCTCAAAGCGGCGCTGGACGATCTCAAGGCCGAGTGCCGCGCGGGCGCCATGCAGGCGCGCGCCGTCTACCAGTTCTTCCGCGCGCGCGGCGAAGGGGACGACCTGGTCCTGCTCGACCCGCGCGGCACGGAGCTGTTTCGTTTCACCTTCCCCCGGCAGGAGGGGGCGGACGGGCTCTGCCTGTCCGACTACGTGGCCGCGGACGACGCGGTGGCGCTGTTCCTCACCACGGCCGGCGCGGGGATCCGCGCGCGCGCCGAGGCGTACAAGAAGAACGGCGACTTCTTGAAGAGCCACCTGCTCCAGGCCCTCGCGCTGGAGACCGCAGAAGGATACGCGGAGCTGCTGCACGCCAACCTGCGCAGCCAGTGGGGTTTTCCGGACCCCCTGGAGATGACGATGATCGACCGCTTCAAGGCCAGCTACCACGGGAAGCGCTACTCGTTCGGCTATCCCGCCTGCCCGCGGCTGGAGGACCAGCAGATCCTCTTCCGCGCCCTCCGGCCCGAGGAGATCGGCGTCGAGCTGACCGATGGCTGCATGATGGACCCGGAGGCGAGCGTTTCGGCCGTCGTCTTCCACCACCCGGACGCGACGTACTTCAGCGTCGCGGGCGGGACGGGCTGTTAGGCCCCGCCGTGCTCCCGGGGCTGGCCACCAGCGGCATCGGCAGCCTGCCGCACACGCAGCTGGAGCTCGCGCTGCAGCAGGCGTTGCTGCTCGACATTCCCGCCGCGCCGCAGCTCCCGCGGCGCGATGCCGCCGAGTACATGGTGCCGCAGGCCCTGGAGGGGCTGCACGGGCTTCGCGCGGACGCGGAGGGCAACGCCAGCCTGGACCTGGGGGACTGGCGGCGGGGAGCGGCAACGCTCGATGCGCGGCTCGACCAGGCTCTCGAACGCGACGACGGCGTGCAACGCTTCCTTCCCTCGACCGGCGCGTGGCAGGCGCTGCGCCCGTTCCTCTGGGAGGTCGAGCAGCGGAAGCTTCCGTTCGCCAAGGTGCAGATCGCCGGGCCGTTCACCCTGCGCTGGGTGCTGCGCACCACCCGGGACGAGCCACTCGCCGCCGCCAGCGACGGCAAGGCGATCGAGCGGCAGATCTTCCGGCTGGTGCTGGCCCGCGCGCTGGCCCTGTCCCGGAGGCTGCGGGAGACCGGCGCCCGTCCGGTGATCTTCCTCGACGAGCCGGGCCTGTACGCCTTCGATCGCCGGGACCCGCAGCACCTGGTCAGCCTGCAGGAGTTGCGCGTGGTCGTGCTGGCGCTCCGGCGCGAGGGCGCGGTGGTCGGCGTGCATTGCTGCGGCAATACCGAGTGGGCGCAGCTCCTCGGGCTGGGATGGGACCTGGTCTCCATCGACGCCCGGCTTTCGCTCGAGGCGGTCCTCGCGACCGGCGCGGTCTTCGAGAGGTTCCAGGCGGCGGGAGGTGTGCTGTCGCTCGGCATCGTTCCGACCGACCTCAGCGCACCGGACGATCTGGATGCCGTCCTCCACGACGCCCGGCACCGGCTCGGGCGCGAGGCGCTGGCGCGCTGCCTGCTCACTCCGGCGTGCGGCCTGGCGATGCGCAGCGTGCCGGACGCAGAGCGGATCTTCGCCGAGCTGCGCCGCGCACAGCAGGAGCTTCGCGGCGGCGACGGCCGGTCATGATCGAGGCGCTCGTCCTCGGCGCGGGTGCCGCGGGCCTGCGCGCGGGCGCGGAGCTGTTGCGCAAGCGCGTGCGCCTGCTGGTGATCGAGGCGCGAGACCGGATCGGCGGCCGGGTCCACAGCGTGGAGGACCGCGAGCTGGGTCGCGTGGTCGAGCTGGGCGCGGAGTTCGTGCACGGCGAACCGGCGCGCGAGCTGGAGCTGCGGAAGCTGAAGCTCGAGGAGATGGACGGCCGGCAGATGGCGCTCTTGGACGGGGAGCTGCGCGAGGTCACGCGCCAGTTCCGTTCCGTGCTCCGCAAGCTCGCGAAGGCGCGAGGCCACGGGACGGCGCTGGGCTGGCTGGCGACGGCCGGCCTCGATCCCATGGAGCGGGAGCTGGCGCGCCATTACATCGAAGGCTTCTTCGCGGCCCCGGCGGCGTTCGTCGGGGTCGAGGAAGTGGCGAACGATCAAGGCATGCGCGCGCGCCAGGTCGTCGGCGGGTACGACCGGGCGCTGCGGGGTTACGCCGATGCGCTGCGTGGCGCCCGGGCTTTGCGGCTCGGCCTCACGGTCGAGCGGGTGCGCTGGCGGAAACATCGGGTCGTCGTCAGCGCGCGGACGCTCGGCGGGAACCTCGAGGAGATCGAAGCCGAACGGCTCATCGTCACGCTGCCGGTGAGCATTCTCGCGGCTCGGGACGGAGTGCGCTTCGACCCTCCCCTGAGCGGCAAGCGCGAGGCGCTCGCCTGGGTCCGCACCGGCGCCGTCGTCAAGGCGTTGCTGCGCTTCCGCGAGCCGTTCTGGCTGACCCGGGCGCTGCGGAAAGCGGACTTCTTCAACGCGACCTCGGCGCCGTTCCCGACTTGGTGGCGCGCCTCGCCGCGCGAAGTGCCGCTGCTCACGGGCTGGGCGGGCGGCCCGGCCGCGGAGCGGCTCGAATCGCGCGACCGCCTG
>WNFL01251827.1_pt1 | contig 10418 bp, 6 predicted proteins | sample 5400361 | NCBI WGS metagenome assembly WNFL01 (sample SAMN13153351, study PRJNA577476) | soil metagenome | isolation source: 40 cm soil on Douglas fir-dominated hillslope | place: USA:California | collected 2013-09-17
TTTCCCAGTAGTCGCTGTTCTGCACCGCGCTGACAAGATCGGCAACGTGCTGCTGCCCCCGCAACAGGCCGGCGTATCCCGGATGCTCATTGTCGGGACCCAGCGGCTTAATAAAGCTAACCGCCGGCAGACGTTCGCTCTTCACATCCTGGAAGAACTTGGCTTCATCCTGCAGGTGGGCCGCGGAAACCGGATTGCGCACTCCATTCGTCCACGGAGCATAGTTGTCATAGTAGGCAAACGGCTGATGGTGCCACTGGAACAGCGGATCCACCGGCGCGTTCGGAGGAACGACGCCGTTGTTGGCGGGATTGACCGCCGTGCTGGCCAGGGCGTTGTCCCAGCCTCCCGAGTACCACTTCCAGCTCACGTGCTTCGCGCTCAGACGGTCGCCGATCGTCGGAATGAACGGCCGGATCGTGTCGGAGGGGTCGCTGTCATTCTGCGTCGGCAGCAGGTTCGGGCTGCCCACAACGGAAAATCCCGGAACTAGATTGGTCGAAAAAATCGTTTTGATCGCATAGTTTTTATCAAACGTAGCTCCCGCCACAGTGAAGGACGGCCCGCCGATGGGCGTAATGGTCCCGTCATGCACGATCTTCCCGGTCGTAGGATTCACCAGGAGTTGTCCGTCCGTATCCAAGGTTGCCTGCAGGGCTACCGGGGCGTTCGGATACACCGGAGCCGCCGCCGCCACCAGGAACTGGTGGTTGAGGAACGATCCTCCAAACGCCGCATGGAAGAAGTTATCGTCCATCGTGTACTTCTGTGCCAGCAGTCCTTCGGGCATATTGGTCGCGTCAAAGTAGCTCATGGTCAAGCCCGGGTTGTCACTCCAGGCGACAAACCAATCCATCGCGCCATGATCGATTTGCGACTGCTCATGCCAGTAGCGGTGCACGAGGTCGCCCGTGACGTCATTGGGTTGCAGGGTCGAGTTCGCCAGAACGTCGTAGGGCCGCAGGGTATTGAGTCCCGCCGTGAAGCGCGTATCGATTGCCCCGGCGTTGATCGGCTGCGGCGGCGTGGTCAGCGTCACCGATCCAGAGACAAGGGGGAAGGCCTGCCCCGTGACGAAAGCATTGTCGAACCGGTCAGTCTGATTCAGGGATGCGCTCGACGACTGCGCCAGTCCGTTGGCCCCCGGGAACAGGCCATACAAGGAATCGAAGCTCCAGTTCTCCTGGTAGATAACAATAATGTGCTTGATGGGGCGAAGCCTAGGGTCAGGGCGAGGTCCTCGGTCCTGAGCCAAGGCGGGGGTTGAAATCAGAAAAGTCGAAATCAAAAAAAGAGAAATAGCCAGCAAAGCCAAGCGCCATGGCGCCCGGCTGGAATGTTTCGGTCCAGCGGTGTACCTTTCCATTGCATTTGCCTCCTGTTGTTAGGGGTCATTCGACCTGAGTAAGTCGGATGCCTGAAGGCTAGGGACGCCGTGTTACTCAAGCGTTTCATGAGTGTGAATATCCCGTTAAATCTGGCCTCGCCAGCACCCAGACTCCGCTATTGTCCGCGCAGAGCCACAGCTCTGTCCAGAGCGAACGCTCCCGCGGATACCGGAAGGTCGGCTCATGCCTGAATGCGCCGCAACAGCGCCATCCACCCGGCCGAGAAGCCTTCACCCAGTTCGAATCTCATGATTGATTGCTTTTTTGTGCAGCCCGTCTGCTGTCACGTATCTAGACGAGTGGCCCACGCTTCCCCGTCTTGCTTTCCTTTCCAGTAACGGAACCCGGGGTGCCCCACCCTTGGCTTTTGCAAGGGTGGGCGGCGATGCCGCTGATACCCAAGCGATAGAAAGAGTTTTGCGACAACCTTGCCAACAAGCCAGTAGTTCATGGCTAGGAGACCATGTGAAAGCCGCGCGCCCGCGCCAAAATGGCACTCCCGCCACCCTCTCCGGTAAACTAAACCCTTCCCATGATTGATCTAGCCTTCGTGAGAGACAACCTGCCCCTGCTCGAGGAAAAACTCCGCCAGCGCGGTATGGACCCGGCCGAGGTCCTCAAGGACTTCCGCGAGATCGACACACAGCGCCGTCTGGCCATCACCCAGATGGAGACCCTGAAGGCCGAGCGCAACCGCGCCTCCGAGGACATTGCCCGCTTGAAAAAGAGCGGCCAGGACGCTTCCGCGCAGGTGGAGCAAACCAAAGCTCTGCGCGAAAAGTCGCAGGAACTCGAGAAAGCGGCTGAGGAGCAAGATGCCCGTCTGCGCCAGATTCTCACCAACATTCCCAACGTTCCGCACGCCTCCGTTCCCGTCGGCCATGTCGCCGAAGCCAACGTCGAAGTCCGCTGCTGGGGCACGCCGCCCAAATTCGACTTTGCCGCTAAGCCGCACTGGGAACTCGGCGAGCAGCTAGGCGTGCTCGATTTGGAACGAGCCGCAAAGCTCACCGGCGCGCGCTTTGCCGTCTATTGGGATCTCGGTGCCAAGCTCGAACGCGCCCTCGCTAACTTCATGCTCGACCAGCACACGCGCGAGCACGGGTACACCGAGGTCCTCCCGCCATATCTGGTGAACTCCGATTCGATGTACGGTACGGGGCAACTGCCCAAGTTCGCCGCCGATCTTTTTAGAGTCCCGCACGGAGAACCCTTAGGAAAAAACGACCTCTGGCTCATTCCCACCGCCGAAGTGCCCGTGACCAATCTTTATCGCGATGAAACCCTCGACGCCGCCCGCCTGCCCGTGTGCCTGACCGCTTACACCCCCTGTTTTCGCAGCGAAGCCGGGTCCTACGGAAAAGACGTCCGCGGCATCATCCGCCAGCACCAGTTTCAGAAAGTCGAGCTGGTCAAATTCGCCCACCCCGACCGGTCCTACGACGAACTCGAATCCCTCACCCGCAGTGCTGAAATGGTCCTGCAAAAACTCGGCCTGCACTACCGCGTGATGGCCCTCTGCACGGGAGACCTGGGCTTCTCCTCGGCCAAGACCTACGACATCGAAGTCTGGCTCCCCGGTCAACAGGTCTTCCGCGAGATTTCTTCGTGTTCCAATTTCGAGTCCTTCCAGGCTCGCCGGGCGAATATTCGTTTTAAATCCGAGGGCAAGGGCAAGACCGAATTCGTCCACACCTTAAACGGCAGTGCCCTGGCCGTAGGCCGCACCTGGCTCGCGATCCTTGAGAACTACCAACAAGCCGACGGAAGCGTTATCATTCCAGAAGTCCTCCGCCCCTACATGGGCGCGGACCGCATCACGGCAAAGAAGTTTTGAGAGCGGGAAAAGTTTTAGAATTGCAGGGAAGATTTTCGGAGACTACACTTGGAACGCGTTGACAAACTCACCACGGTACCGCTCGCGCCCCCGCTGCCGATGAACTCCCTCTGGCGCACAATTCGCGGCTACATCTGGTGGTCTTATGAGCGCGGCAGTATGCACTACGACATCATGGTTACGCTCATCCTGCTCTTCGTCTTCTTCTCGCCGATGGTGATTAATTTCAACGACAAGCCCATCCAGCGCAACCCACACTCGACCGGCGTGAGCGTAACGCCCGACGGTGCCGGAGGCTTCGTCTATCAGATCGCAGCCACGGCAGTTCCCAAGGGCGCCGATGTAAGCGGTTCGCTGCTGCGGGTCATCGAGCCGATCGCCGGCGAAGTCAGCATCACTAGGACCGAGCCCGTCTACGACTCCGCCGGACACATCCAAAGCTATAGGGTTTGGGTGGTTCGATAGGTTGGTTCGATAAGCAGGTTGGGATCTAACCTTCGCAGTGTAACCCCGGAGAAATCATGCACATACATCTCATCCGCGCCGTTATCCTGTGCGTGCTCTTGGCAGCGCAAGCTTCGGCGCAGACCGACCCCGCCCTCGAGCGGGTCCTGACCCAGATGGATACTGCCGCCAAAAGCTTCCACACCCTGCAGGCCAGCTTCGTCTGGGACCAGCGCACTGTGGTCCCCATTGAGGACGACGATATCAGCAAGGGGGTCATTTATTTTCAACGAGATAACAAGCAAATCAAGATGGCCGCCGACATCACCGACCCCGCTCCAAAGACGGTGCTTTTTGCCGATGGGGAGGTCAACATGTATACGCCCACGACTGACCAGGTGACTCGCTATAAGACAGGAAAACATCAGGCTGAAGTTGAAAGCTTCCTGGTTTTGGGGTTTGGCGGGCGCGGGCATGATCTATCTAAATCCTATGATGTCAAATATTTAGGAGAGGAAAACGTGGACGGCATCAAGACCGTTAAACTTGAGCTGGTGCCCAAGTCCGAGAAGGCTCGCAATCAATTCTCTCGCGTCCTGCTTTGGATCGACCCCGAGCGCGGTATCTCTGTGCAGCAACAGCTGTTCCAGCCTGCCGGCAACTACCGCCTAGCCAAATACTCGAAAATACTGATCAATCAAAAGCTCCCGGACGGCGTCTTCAAACTCAAGACGACTCCGAAGACAACGTATCTGGCGCCGCAGGGGTAATCTTGGTGTTGTGTGTGCCTGGTTTTCTGTCCCAAGTGTTGCGAACCGGAGGTCTACGTCTTTTTCCTGCGAAAATTCAGGGTGCAAAATTGGGGAAGGAAGATATACTCCTGTTTATCGGACCCACAGGAAGTAACTTGTACAGCGTTCAACTGACGACTTTTATCAGCATAGCGACGGAGTTTCGGGCCTAACCCGCACATGGCAAAGGTATTTACCATTCCGGTCGTTCCTCGCGCCAACCGCCGCCGCCGGATAACCGTGGGCGACACCCGCTACGTCGAAGGCCAGCGCATGATCGTCGAGGCCATGAAGTACCTCGCCCAGAGCGATCCCAAGGGCAACCGCGCCGCGGTCGAGTTCCTCTCGGAACACTTCCGCACCCGGTTCCGCATGAGCGATACACCCATATCGTAGGGCGCTGACGGCCAGACCTTCGTGTCTGCCCTCTCTGAATCCGCACCTGCCAAGATCAACCCTTCCTATGCGAGCTTGCGCCAACAGGCTGCCGCCGCGAGGATCACGACGGGGTAGCACTCCAGTGTGTAGCGCGGCTCCGGATTTTCCAAGGTGCTCAAAAACACCGTCCGCAGCAGCAAAAACAATAACAACAGGCATGTGTGTAGTAACGCGTCCCGCGCGAATCCGATTAGCGCTGCGCCGATATAAATCAGATTGATCAGCCCAAACGCGACCGCGACGCCCGACCACAGAGGCACATCGTCAAACTCCCACCAGCGTGGGTCCGAAGGCAAAAGTTCGGTGCGCGGGCGCAGCCACATGTCCGCCATGCGCAGCAGAGGGAGACGAATGTAGTAGCGCAGCGGGGACCGCTGAATGCGCTCCCGCGCCAGGGCGGCAAATCGCGCATCGAGTTCGGGATCGATTTGGTGATTGTTGTTGTAGTTGTCGAAAGCTTGCCGCGTGGCCTCGAATTGTTGCCAGCTGTCGAAAGCCCGCTCCGGAAGCTTGTCGAAGTCCATTTCCTCGCCGGGTTCCGCCCAGAAGAGTTCCTCAGTCGAAACGTAGTCGGCGATCCAGGTCTTGGTCCAGCGATTGAAACCGTGGGGCACAAAATCCTCGTCCGTGTTGGCGTAGCGAGGGGCCAAAGGCTGGAATCTGTGGAAGGTGAGGAGGTTGCGCAGAGTCCACGGGAGCAGGCAGGCGCACACCGTCACCGCGAGCGCGAGGAGCGCAACGAAGTCCTGGCGGCGCCGGCGACGCACGAAAAGAATCGCGAGATAACCGCCGATGGCGGCGGCGAGCAGGCCGCCATCGGGACGCAGCAGAATGGCCCCGCCAATAGCGGCTCCGCATCCGATCCAGATTTTAAACGCACCGCTCTTTCCAAACCCAGGCTTTTCCAGTCCAAGCCTTTCCAGGCCGGCGCAAGCTAGATCGAAAGCGAGAGCGGTGGCAAAGACTTCCAGCGTTTCCGTTAGCACCGCGCCGGTATAATTGGCGAGAAACGGGCACAGTGCCGTGAGCGCGAAAGCAGATTGAGCGGCGCGGTCGGTCCTGATGCAGCGCCGGGCTGCGTCCGCCAAGAGCAGGCAAGTCCCCAGGTCGAACAGAACTTGCAGCGTCAGAACAGCGCGATAGCTATCGTTGCCAAAGATCGCGAACACAGCCGCGAGGAACGCGGGATAGCCGGGCAGGCGTACGTAGGCCGGAATGATGCCGTGGGGATCGGTCTGCCCGTAGATGCCGTGCGCCACCCAATTCCTGGCGAGGTCGGCGTAGAGCAGGGAATCGGGCGTGACCTGCGGAAACTTCACCGCAAAAAACGCGCGTAAAGCCAAACCCGCCACCGTGAAGGCGAGGAAAAACCAGCGATGCCGCTGCAGCAGTGCGAGCACGCATCACTATAGCGCGGCGCGCGGGGCCGGACGAAATACAGCCATGAGTGACGCCGCCGGCGCATTCACCCTATAATCGGGAGCATATGATCGACCGGGTCTCTTTCACCCTTTGACGCACGACCCCTGACGCATGGCCACACCCGTCTTTTATGACCCCAACCAAGCCCGATGGAAGCGCGTGCGCCGCCTTTTCGACGTGCTGGGCGTCAGCGTTTCGCTGCTGATCGTCTTCTTTGCCTACACCGCGCTGCGCAGCGAATCTCTTCCCAAGCTTGTTCTTCCGGTGGAAAAACATCCCTACCACCCGCTCACCGAGCGCGAAAGAGAGAAAGAAAAGAAGCGTCTGAAGGGGCGCCGCGGGGCCCACCGCAAGTCCAAGCTGCCGGGTTCGCAAGTGCGCCTCAACCAGGACGAAGGCATTCGCGCCGCTTTCTATGTCACATGGGATGCAGCGAGCTACTCCTCTCTGCGCGCCTACGCTTCGCAAATTGATTTGCTGTTTCCCGAGTGGCTCCACGTTTTAACGCCCGATGGCCATCTGCAGGCGACCACCACCGAGAACAAACCCTTCGATGTTTTCGGCGGCAACGGCTTCCGGCCCGTCGACGACAAGGTCATGCCGTTCCTGAAAACCTCAGCGGCGGAAATGGAAGTCTTTCCCCTGGTCAACAATTTCGATCCTGTGGCCAATGACTTCGTTCCCGGCATTGCCGATTTTTTCGCCCGCGCCAGCGGGCGCGAGAACTTCCGCAAGCAGATGCTGGATTTTCTCGCGACCGATAAATATCGCGGCGTGATGATCGACTTCGAGTCCTTTCCGCGCAGCGCCCAGGCCAACTACCAGACGCTGCTGGCCGAGCTGGGCGGCGATCTGCACGCCCGCGGCATGAAGCTCTACACCGCCGTGCCGGTGCGCGATGACGACTTCAATCTGGCGGAAATCGCCTCGCGTGTCGACGGCGTCGTGCTCATGAACTACGACGAGCACTTTCCCGGCGCCAAGGCGGGACCCATCGCCTCGCAAGACTGGTTCACGGAAAATCTGGCCGCAGCCGTCAAGTCTGTTCCAAGAGACAAAATCATCTGCGCCATCGCGAACTACGGTTACGACTGGACGGAGAACGTGAAGAACGCCGCGGGCAGTGTCGAGGCCAACCGCTCGGTGCAGGAAGCGTGGCTCGGGGCGAGCGACTCGGAAGAAGACATCGATTTCGACCCCGACGCGCTCAATCCGCACTATACCTATCGGGACGACAAGAATCACCGGCACGACGTTTGGTTTCTCGACGGCGCGACCGCGCTCAACCAGATGCGTGCGGCGCAGACGTTCGGCATTCGAACTTTCGCTTTGTGGCGGCTGGGCTCGGAGGATCACTCACTGTGGCGCGTGTGGGACGTTCCCGGCGATGCGGCCGCTCCGGACAAGTTGAAGGCCGTTCCTCCCGGGCAGGACGTGGACATGGAAGGCGAGGGCGAGATTCTGAGCATTGAGAAGCAGCCCTCCGATGGATCGCGCGACGTTAAGGTCGACCCGCAGAGCAATCTTGTGACGGACGAGACTTTTATTTCCCTGCCTTCACCTTACCGCGTGGCCCGCTACGGCGCGAATGCCAGGCAGGTCGCCATCACGTTTGACGACGGCCCAGATCCGGAATGGACGCCGCGCATGCTCGATGTTTTGCGCGATCGCAATGTCAAGGCGACCTTCTTTGTCATTGGCCTGGAAGCGCAGAAGTTTCCTTCGATCACGCAGCGGATTTATGCCGAAGGCCACGAAATCGGCAACCACACCTTCACGCACCCGGACATCAGCCTGATTTCGCCGCAGTTGATGAAGCTGGAGCTCAACCTCACCGAGCGCCTTTTCGCCAGCCGCATCGGGATCAAGACTGTTTTGTTCCGCCCGCCGTATTCCATCGATCAGGAACCCGATACCGCCGACCAGGTGCGGCCTTTGGAAATTACGCAGGGACTCGGCTACATCACGGTGGGCAATCGAATCGACCCCAACGACTGGCGCACCAACCCGTCCCGCTCTGCCCAGGAAATCGCCGACGAAGTCTTCAAGCACCTGCCGCCATGCAATGCGCTCGATTCTCGCTGCGGCAGCATTTTGCTTCTGCACGACGGCGGCGGCGACCGCCTTGCCACCGTTGAAGCGCTAGCGCTCATCATCGACGGCGTCCGCGTCCGCGGCCTGGAACTCGTGCCGGTGAGTCAACTTCTCGGTAAGACCCGCGCCGAAATCATGCCGCCACTCTCCGCCAACGAGCGCTGGAGCGCCCGCATCGACTGGTTCGCATTCGCGCTTGGTGAGTTAATCATGAAGGCCATCCCCGCCATCTTTTTTGTCGGCGACATTTTGATGACGGGGCGGCTGCTCTTCGTCGGCCTGCTCGCCATTATCGATCGCCTGCGCCGCCGCCGCTACGGTTCGCCGGAGGAACTCGCCGCCTTTCGCCCCAATGTCGCGCTTCTCATTCCCGCTTATAACGAAGAGAAGGTCATCGAACGCACCATTCACGCCGCCGTGGATTCCGACTATCCCAACCTGCGCGTGATCGTCATCGACGACGGCTCCACCGATCGCACGCTGGAAGTGGCCCGCAGAGTCGCTACCGAGGAATCCGCCACGGGTAAAGTCCTCGTCCTCACCAAGCCCAACGGCGGCAAAGCCGATGCCCTCAATTTCGGCCTGCAGCACCTGCGCCCGGACGAGGCGATTTTCGTCGGCATGGACGCGGACACAATTATCGCCCGCGACGCTGTCTCCCATCTGGTGCCTCATTTCCGCAATGAGAGCATAGCCGCCATGGCCGGCAACGCCAAGGTGGGCAACCGCGTCAACCTCTGGACCCGCTGGCAAGCGCTCGAATACATCACCAGCCAGAATTTCGAACGCCGCGCTCTCGATCTCCTGGGCGCGGTCAGCGTCGTTCCCGGCGCCATTGGCGCATGGCGCGTCTCCGCCGTTCGCGAGGTCGGTGGCTACCATTTCGACACGGTCGCCGAGGACGCCGACCTGACCATGTCGCTTTTGGAACGCGGCTACCGCGTCGAGTATGAGGATCTCGCCCTGGCCTTCACCGAAGCCCCCACCAATGCCAACGGCCTCATGCGCCAGCGCTTCCGCTGGTCCTTCGGAATCCTGCAGGCCGTCTGGAAACATCGCGGCGTCCTGGGCCGCAAGGGCGCGCTCGGCTGGGTTGCCCTGCCGAATATCCTGGTTTTTCAAATCGTCCTGCCACTGCTCTCGCCCTTCATCGACATCATGTTCGCGGTCGGCTCGGTCTCCTATCTCGTCAGCCACTTCTTCCACCCGGAGTCCACCAGTCCGGCGTATTTCCAGAAGCTCCTCTTCTACTTCGCCGCTTTCATGATTATCGACTTCATCGCCTCCGTCATCGCATTTCTCCTGGAACGCAGCCCTTCCGAAACCCGCGAGGATCACTGGCTGCTCAGCCAGGTTCCCATCCAGCGCTTCGCCTACCGCCAACTGTTTTCCGTTGTCTTGTTCCGCACCGTGAAGCGCGCCTTGGATGGCCTTCCCTTTAACTGGGACAAGCTGGATCGCACCGCCGCCGTCAAATACGCGCGCCCCGGCTGACACGCTGTTCGCCGGAAAGCTCTAAACCCCGGCCGATCGGCCACGCACAACCCTGCGGCCCTCGCTATCACCGATGTCCGGCTGCTCCCTCCCACAAGGCGGTCAACAGGATTTTCTCAATACACTCATCTTCCATTTCTCCTCGTCGGTCCCTCCAAACACTCACCGCCCGCCACCGCGCGCGCGTCATTCGTCCACGCCGCCCGGCTGAGCACACCCTTCAACGCCGTCATCGACTCAGTTCTTCCGGCTTGAACAAAAAGGGGCGAGCAGAACTAATCATTAGGTCACGCCGGAGGAGGTCATCCCGAAGGGCGTGCCATTCGAGTCGCCGCGCCGACCCCTACAGTATTTCCCGGTCTTGATCCGGCCCAGTACTTGTGCTCTTATTAATAAAAGTACCGGTCGACGCGCGGTCCCGCCGCGCGCTGTAAACCTCAACCCTTCAACCTGCATTCCGAAGGAGGAACAGCATGAGTAAAGTCTCGTACATTCCCAAAGGGTACAATT
>WNFL01001955.1_pt2 | contig 10417 bp, 13 predicted proteins | sample 5400361 | NCBI WGS metagenome assembly WNFL01 (sample SAMN13153351, study PRJNA577476) | soil metagenome | isolation source: 40 cm soil on Douglas fir-dominated hillslope | place: USA:California | collected 2013-09-17
ACCGCGCGGGCGGTCTATCCGCCGCTCGCCGACCGCGCGCTCGCCCGGGGCTGGGCCGGCCTCGAGGCCTTCACGCCGGACGACCTGCCGATGATCGGCGACGTACTCGCCCGCCTCGCCCTCGGCGGTGAAGCGAAGCTGGGGGCAGGTCTTACGCTACGACATCTGTCGTAACGTAAGACCTGGATCCCGGAGCTAGCGCCCGGCGCGGGCGGTGTGGGGGACGCCGTGCTGGGCGCGGCGCTCGGTGTTGATGCGGGCGCGCTGGCGATCCTCCGCCTTGCGGGCGCGGATGGACGCGATGCGCTCGGCCAGCGGGATCTCGAGCTTGTCGGCCGGGCGCTTGGTGTAGTCGAAGCCCGGGAGGCGCACCCGCGAGAATCGAGTGCCGACCGCGCGCTCGATACCCTTCAGATCGCCCTCCTCGTCCGGCGACACCAGCGTGAAGGCGTCACCCACCGCCTCGGCCCGGGCGGTGCGGCCCACCCGGTGGATGTAGTCCTCCGACATGCCGGGCACGTCGAAGTTGATCACGTGGCTCAGCGCATCGATGTCGATGCCCCGCGCCGCGATGTCGGTCGCCACCAGCACCTGGAAGCGCCCGTCCTTGAACCCGGCCAGCGCGGCGGTGCGCTGAGCCTGGCTGCGGTTGCCGTGGATGCGGTCGGCCTTGACCCCGTGCTTCGCGAGGTACTCGGCGAGCCGGTTGGCCCGATGCTTGGTGCGGGTGAAGGCGAGCACGCTCCGGGTGCCGGGCTGCTTGAGCAGCTCGACGAACAGGGCCGACTTCAGCTCCTGCGGCACCGGGTACACGGTGTGGGTGACGCCCACCGCGGGCGCGGGCGGCCGCTCGATCTGAAGCGCCACCGCGTCGCGCAGGATCTCCCGCGCGAGGACCGCGATCGGCGGCGGCATGGTCGCGGAGAAGAGCAGGGTCTGCCGGCGCGCGGGCAGCTGCTTCAGGATCCGCTTGATATCCGGCAGGAAGCCCATGTCGAGCATCCGGTCCGCCTCGTCGAGGACCAGGACCTCGAGGCCGTCCAGGCGCGCGTAGGGCATCCGCATGTGATCGAGCAGGCGCCCGGGGGTCGCCACCAGGATGTCGACCTTCTTCCGGAAGGCGTGCTCCTGCGGGCCCATGCCGACGCCGCCGAACACCGCCGCGCCGTCGATCCGGGTGAAGCGGCTGAGCTCGCGGCGGTGCTCGTCGATCTGCGCGGCCAGCTCGCGGGTCGGCGCCACGATGAGGGCGCGCGTGGTGCCGCGGGGCAGGGCGGACAGGCGCTGCAGAATCGGCAGCAGGAACGCGGCGGTCTTGCCGCTGCCGGTCATGGCGCACGCGAGCACGTCGCGGCCGGCCAGCCCGGGCGGAATCGCGTCGCGCTGGATGGGAGTGGGCGCCTGGAAGCCCAGCGCCGTGATGGCGCGGAGCAGGTCGGGGTGAAGTCCGAAATCAGAAAACGACATGGAGCAGGTAACCTCTTGCGGGCAGGGAATTGGGCCCGTGGCCAGTCTTCCGCGGATGATCTTGACGCGCCCCACGATGCGGAAGCGGACGGGAAACGCGGTCTGCAGATGCAGGTAAGTTGGTTACAGCATACACGCCCTCCCCGCGGAAACGGAAAACTTTCCGCGGGGCCGGGCCCGGCTTACTCGGCGCGCTGGGCCATCCGCTCCGCGATCTCGGCCTCGAAGAGGGCCAGGGTCAGCGGGCAGGGCGGCTCGTTGGTGTCGATGTGCTGGCACTCGAGCTCGCTGCAGCGGACGAACAGCTTGCCGTTGCCGCCCAGTGACTGACGGCGGCGGAGCGAGATGGAGACGGTCTCGGAGACGACGCTGCACTGGTACGACTTCGTGGGAGTCCGGGGCACGGTGTTCCTTTTCTCCCGGCCGTTGCGACCGAGGGAACCAGTATACGTTATTTTTCCACCGTGGTGCGCTCGATGGCGAGGAGCTTTTCCAGCTCGATCACGCCGAGCATCTTCTTCTCCAGCGGGTCCCAGTCGCGCCGCGGGCGGCCCGCCCCGAAGCCGTCGCCCAGGTCCGCGTAGATCGTCCTCCACGCCTCGTACGCGGCGAGCAGCGGGGTGGAGGGATCGGCCACGATCCGGTAGCCGAGCCCGCCCAGGTCGGCGAGGGTCATGCCGAGCCCGGCCAGCCCGCCGCGGCGGGTGAGGTACATGAGCGGTCCGCCGAGGCGCTCCGCGATCGCCCGAAGCTGCTCCGGGATGTGGGCCATCGAGAGCAGCAGCACGTCGGCGCCCGCCTTCCGGTAGATCTCCCCGCGTCGCAGGGCGTCGTCCAGGGTGCTCGCCCGCATGGCGTTGGTGCGCGCGATGATGAGGAAGTCCGGGCTGCGGCGCGCCCCCACCGCGGCCTCCACCTTGGCCGCCATCAGCTCGGCCGGGATCATGTGCTCGATCCCCACGTGGTGGTGCGCCCGCTTCGGCACGAGCTGATCCTCGATCTCGATGCCCGCGAAGCCGGCCGCCTCGCTCATGCCGATGGTGCGGCGCATGTGCATCGGGTCGCCGTAGCCGCACGCTCCGTCGAGGATGAGCGGGAGGGACGACACCGCCCCGATGTCGAGCGCGGCCTGGCACATCTCGGTCAGGTTGAGGTTGGCCTCGAGCGCCACCTTCTGGTAGCCGGTGGAGCCGCCGCCCAGGTAGCCGGCCGGAAAGCCGGCCGCCTCCACCATCCGGGCCATCAGCGGGTTGAGGACGAGGGGGGCGGTGACCGGCAGCGGCCCCCGCAGCAGCGCGCGGATGGACGGGCTCATGGCCGCTGCCTCACACCGCGAGGAAGCCGCCGTCGACCACCAGCTCGGTGCCGGTGATGTAGGAGGCCTCGTCGGAGGCGAGGAACAGCACCGCGTGGGCGCCCTCCTCCACCCGGCCCTCGCGCTTCATCGGCACCGTGTCCAGGAACGGCTGGCGCCACGCCGGGTCCGCCGAGACCTTCGAGGTCCGCATCGGGGGCATGAAGCCCGGGTGCACCGAGTTCACCCGGATGCCGTCTCGGGCGTACTGGACCGCGCCGGACTTGGTCATGATGCGCACCGCGCCCTTGGAGGCGTTGTAGGCCATGTGCAGCCGGTCCTGGCCCACGAAGCCCGAGATCGACGAGATGTTGACGATGGCCCCGCCCCCCGACTGGCGCATCGCGGGCACCGCGTGCTTCATGCCGAGGAAGACGCCCTTGGCGTTGACCCCCATGATGTTGTCCCACGACTGGGTGCTCGTGGTGTCGGGGTCCGAGGAGCCGCTGATTCCCGCGTTGTTCACCAGGATGTCGAGCCGGCCGTAGGCGCCGGCGGTGGATCGGATCACGTCCTGCCACTCCGCCTCGCTGGTGACGTCGAGCTTGGCGAAGCGCGCCTTGCCCCCGCCGCCGGTGATCTTGCCGGCCACCTGCGCGCCCGCCGCCTGGTCCACGTCGGCCACCACCACGGTGGCTCCCTCGCGGGCGAAGATGAGCGCCTCGCTCTCTCCCATGCCGTGCGCCCCGCCGGTGATGATCGCGACTTTTCCTGCGAGTCTCATGATGGATCCTCCTGAGGGGCGCCTACTATAGCCCGCCGCGGCGACACGGGCAATCGAGGTCGAGGCCGGTAACTCCTCCCGGGTGATTCCTTCCCGGCGCGTCGCGGCCGCGCGCAATTTGCCGCGCGCAAGCCGCGATGCGGTCGACACGGTGAGGCGCGGCCGCGGGCACGGGCCTTGCTCCGGTTCATGGGCATGCCGACCAAGATCCGGATCAATCTGGCCAACGAGCAGGAGCTGCGGGAGCTGCCCGGCATCGGCGCGCCCGAGGCCGCGGCCATCGTCCGGTTCCGATCCGAGCACGGACCGATCACGGACGCGGCCGCGCTGGCGCGCGTCCTGGGCAATCGCCCGCTCGCCGACCGCATCGGCTCCCGCGCCGACTTCGCCCCGGCCGACTCCACCGCGCCCGAGGCCCCGGGGGCCTAGCCCGGCAAAGCCGCGCGCCCGCCCTCCCGCGGCACGGTATACTCCTGCGCCGTGAGGAGGACGTCATGCGCGCGGTGATCTGTCACGCCTGGGGAGCGGTCGAGAGCCTGAAGGTCGAGGAGGTGCCCGCGCCGGTTCCCGCCGCGGACGAGGTGCTGATCGACGTGCGGGCCACGTCGGTGAACTACGCCGACTCGATCATGGTGGCCGGCAAGTATCAGACCCGCCCGCCTTTTCCGTTCAGCCCGGGGCTCGAGACCGCGGGCGTGGTCGCGGCCGGCGGCGCGCGGGTGACGCGCTTCCGGCCCGGTGACCGGGTGATGGCCACGCTCGGCTGGGGCGGGCTCGCCGAGCAGGCGGTGGCCAAGGAGAGCGAGACCTTCGCGATTCCCGAGGGCATGTCCTTCGAGGAGGCCGGCGCGTTCCCCATCGCCTACATCTCGAGCGACGTGGCGATCCGCTGGCAGGGGCGGCTCGAGGCGGGCGAGACGCTGCTGGTGCTGGGCGCGGCCGGAGGCGTCGGTCTCACCGCGGTGGAGATCGGCAAGGCGATGGGCGCGCGGGTGATCGCGGGGGCCAGCACCGCGGAGAAGCTCGCGGTGGCCCGGGCGCACGGCGCCGACGACCTCGTGAACTACGCCGCCGAGAACCTCACCGAGCGGGTGATGGCGCTGACCGGGGAGAAGGGCGCGGACGTCTGCTTCGACCCGATCGGCGGCGAGCTGGCCGACGCCGCGCTCTCCGCGCTCGGCTGGGGCGGCCGCATGCTGCTGGTGGGCTTCGTGGGCGGCGTCCAGCAGATCCCGGCCAATCGCCTGCTCGTCAAGAACCGCTCCGCGCTCGGCTGCTCGCTGCGCTACTACCGCAACCAGGCCCCGGACAAGCTGCACCGCTCGGTCGAGGCGCTGCTCGGCTGGTACCGCGAGGGGCGGCTCAAGCCGCTGGTCAGCCACCGCCTGCCCCTCGAGCGGACGGTGGAGGCGATCAAGCTCCTCACCGACCGCAAGGCGCTCGGCAAGGTCGTGGTCGTGCCCGCGGGAGCCTGAGGCCATGGAGATCCGCACCGAGGCGCACGGTCCGCACGTGGTCGTGGTCACCGTCGACAACCTGCCGCGGCTCAACGCGATGACGCGGGCGATGATGGCCGACCTCGCCCGCCGGTGGGACGAGCTCGAGCGGGGGCCGTGTCGCGCCATCGTGCTCACCGGCGCGGGCACGCGGGCCTTCTGCGCGGGCGCCGACATCAGCGGCGATCTCAGCGCGTCCGCGGAGGCCGCGCGGGTGATCAGCCACGCCCTGCTGAAGTACGACTCGTACACCAAGCCGATCGTGGCCGCGGTCAACGGCGATTGCGTGGGCGGGGGCGTGGAGCTGCTGCTCGCCACCGACGTCCGCGCCGCGGTGCCCACCGCGCGCTTCGGGCTGCCGGAGGTCAAGTGGTCGATCTATCCGTTCGGCGGCGCCACCGTGAAGCTCATCCCGCAGATCGGCTACGTGCACGCGATGGATCTGCTGCTGACCGGGCGCCTGATCGACGCGGCGGAGGCGGCGCGGATCGGCCTGATCAATCGCGTCGTCCCCGCCGACGGCCTGATGGCCTGGGCCCTCGAGACCGCGGAGGCGATCGCGGCCAATAGCCCGTCCGCGGTGCAGGCGGTGAAGCGGCAGATCAGCGCGACCATCGCCGAGCACGCGCGGGCTCGCGAGGCCCTCGATCAGGAACTGGGCGACGGGGTGCGGGCGAGCGCGCACTTCAAGGAAGGCGTGGCCGCGTTCCGCGAGAAGCGCCGGCCGCGCTACGAGTGAGGCGCCCATGACCGCGCCCGTCCGCGTCCACCTCCGCGTGCCCGCCACCGCCCCCATGCCCGACTTGATGGGCCTGGTCCAGGGGATCGAGGCGGCCGGCTTCGACGGCGCGGGCATCCTGGACAGCCAGCTCCTCTCGCGCGACGTCTTCGTCACGCTCGGCCAGGCGGCCACCCACACCAAGCGCCTCGCGCTCTTCCCGGCGGTGACCAACCCGTTCACCCGCCACCCCTCGGTGCTCGCCTCCGCGATCCAGACGGTGGAGGAGCTGGCGCCCGGGCGCGTGAAGTTCGTGATCGGCACCGGCTACACCTCGGCCAGCACCATCGGGCGCAAGGCGGCCACCCTCGGCGAGATGCGCGAGTGCATCGCCACGGTGCGGACGCTGCTGGCCGGCGAGAGCGCGCGCTTCGGAGAGACCGCGGGGCGTCTCGGCTACGCGTCCGCCCGGCGCATCCCGGTGCTGATGGCCGCCTCCGGGCCCAAGGCCATCGAGCTGGCCGGCGAGGTGGCCGACGGCGCGCTGCTGCTGGTCGGCGCGAACCGCGGCATCGTCACGCGCGCGCTCGAGCACCTCGAGCGCGGCGCGAAGCGGGCCGGGCGCCGAGCGGAGGACCTCGAGGTGATCTGGGCGGTGCGCACCGCGACGCTGCCCACCACCACGGCGGCGCACCGCGAGGCGCGCCCGACCGCGGTGCACTGGGGCATCCTGCGCTGGGGCGGCTACTGGCTCGAGCCGGCCGGCCTGCGCCTGCCGCCGCTGACGGTGCCGGACGCGGTGTGGAAGGTCTACCCCGATCTCTCGCACGCCCACGACTGGGAGGCGGCCATCGCCGCCACCTCGTTCGTCCCCGACGAGGTGGTCGCCCAGCTCTGCGAGGCGATGGGGCTGGTCGGCACGCCCGCGGACTGCGCGGTCCGCATCGAGGAGCTCACCAAGCTCGGCGTGCGCAACCTCTACCTGATGCCGCTCCTGACCTTCGCGCCGCCCGAGCGAGAGATCGCCGCCTTCCGCGACACCGTCTTCCCGACCCTCGCCCGCGCCGGCCTCCGCTAGCCGCGGGCGGCGGCGAGCTGCTCGGCGAGGCGGAATTTCTGGACCTTGCCGGTGGAGGTGACCGGTAGAGCATCGCGCGCCATCACGTGGATCGCCTGCGGCACCTTGTAGGCGGCGAGCGCGTCCTTGCAGAGGGCGTGGAGCGCGTCGGGCTCGACGCGGTGGCCCGCCTTCGCCACCACCACCGCGACCAGGATCTCCTCCTTGCGCGGGTCGGGGATGCCGACCACGTAGGCCTGCTCGACATCGGGGTGGCCCAGGAGGATCTCCTCGACCTCCACCGGGGCCACGTTGATCCCGCCGGTCTTGACCATCTCCTTGATGCGGCCGCGGAAGCTCGCCGGACAGCAGGAAGCCCTCCGCGTCGAAGGACGCGGTGTTGCGCTCCGGGTCCTGGTAGTAGCCCGGCGTCAAGCGGCCGCGGATCAGGATCTCGCCGACCTCGCCGTCCGGCAGCGGCCGCCGGCTCTCGCGATCCACCACGCGGATCTCCATCCCGGGCAGGGGATAGCCCACCGTGGTCCGCCGCACCTCCGGCGGGTCGTGCGCGTCGGTGACCGAGCTGTTGCCGTAGCACTCGGTCAGCCCGTAGACGTTGCAGATCTCGCGCGCCCCGAGGTCCATCACCATCTGCATCGCGGCGGGGGCGCCGATGGCCGCGCCGGTGCGGAGCGATGACAGGTCGCGCCGCGCGCGGTCCGGGTGCTCGATCAAGGCCTGGGCGATGTTGGGCGTGCCGTAGTAGACGGTGCAGCGCTCCCGCTCGATCAGGGCCAGCGTCGCGGCCGGCTCGATCTGCTCCTGGAGCACGATGGTGCCCCCGTGGGTCATCACCGCGGGCAGCGCGTTGGCGCAGCCGAAGCTCCAGAAGAGCGAGATGCCCATCCACATGCGGTCGGCCGGGCTCAGATGCTGGCGCTCGCCGATCTGCCAGCCGTTCTCGATCAGCCCCCCGTGGGCCAGCTGCACTCCCTTGGGAGTCGACGTGGTTCCCGAAGTGTAGAGGATGTACGCCACGTCGTCCGGGGTGACCGCCCGCTGGGCGGCGTCGAGCTCGGCGTCGCTCACGTCCCGGCCCAGCTCGGCGAGGGCGTCCAGCGACGGAAGCGCCCCGGCCGGCCCGCTGGCCGCCTCGTCGCCACACACCACCAGGCGCCGGAGATGCGGCAGCCGTGCGGAGCCCGCGCCGCCCATCTCGGCGAGCGCGGCCAGGTAGTCCTGGCTCCCGAAGCGCGGCGCGAGCAGCAAGACTGACGTCGCGCAGTGGCCGAGTACGTACTCGAGCTCGCGGGGCCGCGACCACGTGCTGATCGGCACCAGGACCGCGCCGAGGAGCGTCGCCGCGAAGTCGATCAGGAGCCATTCCGGCCGGTTGGTCATGAGCAGCGCGACCCGATCGCCGCGGCGCACCCCGAGGCGCACGAGCCCGCGGGCGAGCCGCCGCACGCGCGCCCGCGTCTCCGCGTAGCCGAGCCGCACGCGGCCGGTGGCGTCGACGATCAGCTCGTGCTCCGGCTGGCGCGCGGCCAGCTCGTCGAGCAGGGCGGGGAGGGTCTGGCTCGCGGGACGGAGCACGCGGATCGGGGGCCGCTCAGCGGGGGTCGAGCGGCTCGCTCGACATCGCGTCGCGCTGCGCCGCGTGGTCGGCCCACCGGGGCTCCGGCCACGAGGGACAGGACTCGCTGATGTCGCGGTAGGCGGGATAGCGCCGGATCAGGTCGTTGATCTCGACACAGGTATCGACCGGGTGCCCCGCCGGCACGCCCACGCGGCGCGCCTCCACCCCGCGCCGATAGCTCCAGAGATAGGCGTGCGCGTGGAAGAAGGCCCGGCGCTCGGACCAGTGGCGGCCGATCATGAGGATCTTCACCGCCTCCGCGTTCGCGTCCAGCTCGCGGCGCTCCTGCTGGGCGTCCCACAGCGAGGTGGCCGCCTCGTCGGGCGCCCGGCGATAGGCGTGACCCAGCACCCAGTGGGCCAGCTCGTGCGCGAGCAGGAAGTCGCGGCTCTGGCCGGCCGGCAGCGGCTCGAGCATCCGGGTCTGGAAGGTCATGAGGCCGCCCGGCCGCATCGCGCCGCCGCCCGCGCCGGGATGCTCGCCGACCAGGAACGTGACGTCGGCGACCCCGTAGTGGGCGGTGACCCGGTCCGCGAAGCGCTGCCAGTCGTCGAGGTGGGCCTGCTGCCCGACGGTGAGGCTCGTGCAGCCGGCGTGCAGCAGGAGCAGGGCGGCCAGCCAGGGCCAGCGCGTCATGATGGACGAGAGCCTACTTCACGTAGTGATCGCGCGCCAGGGGCGGCGTGGTCCCTTCGCCGGTGAAGAGCACGGTGAGCACGACCTCGACCGAGTGGCCGAGGGCCAGGCCCTGGCAGCCGATGGCGGCGCGGGTGGGCTTGCCGCGGTCGCCGTACAGCTCGACGAGCAGATCGGTGGCGCCGTTGATCACGCGCGGCTGCTCGCTGAACCCGGGCGCCGAGTTCACGAACCCGATGAGCTGCACCGCCTGCTGCACGCGGTCCAGGTCGCCGAGCGCGTACTTGATCGCGGCCAGGCTCGAGAGCAGGGCGTAGCGCGCGGCCTCGTAGCCCTGCTCGACCGAGAGATCGGCGCCCACCACGCCGACGAGGTGCGACTTGCCGTCGCGCACCGGCGTCGTGCCGGAGAGGTAGAGCACGTTGTTGACCGCGAGATGAGAGACGAAGCGGGCGCCCGCCGTGTTCGCCCGATACGCCCGATCCAGATCCATCAGCGTGAGCCCGAGCGCGTCGAGCTTCTTCTCGATGTGCATGATGAGGCAGGTCATAACATGGTTATCCACACTTATTCACAAAACTTTCTTCGTCATCGGCTTGACACATCCCCCGCACGTTCACTAGGCTTCACGAGTCATGCAGGGGAGTCGAAAGCCGTTGGCGAAGGTCGAAGGACGCCGGTCGTTGCGGCAGAGCAAGCTCACCATCGCGTGGCGCGGCACGCCGGATCTCGATGACTGGGTCGCGTACATCGTGACGAAGACGAAGTCGAAGAAGCTGATCCTCGCGGATCAAGTGTCGGAGCGGAAGGTGAAAGCCCTGCTCGCGCGCGTGTCGGGGCTCTCCCGGCGCGGCGTGGAGAAGCTGGCGAAGGGCTAGGCCGAGCAACCGCCGGGAGGGGGCACCCGCCCCCGAGATTCCAGGGAAAGGTCTATCCACAGATGTGGATAGACCTGTGCATAGGCACCCGGCAAACAACGCAACTGGTTGACCTAATTGGCCTTCCTGTATCAGCCTTGCGCCAGGCTCCGGAGCCGCTCGAGCAGCCTGGCGAGGCCCAGGGTATCCCGCGCACAGTAGCCCATCAGGTCCGCCCGCAGCCGGATGCTCTCGGCATGGCCCACCGCGTCACCGCCCCAGAGCAGGCGCTCCAGGGCCACGCTGGCGAGCGCGCCGTCGCCGATCACGAGGTCGTCGTACCCGAGGCCGGGGACGAGCGCGGGCAGCACGCGCTTGAGTGAGAAGCTGCCCCCGAACGCCGGATGGTAGACGTGCTCGCGCACGATCGGCAGCAGATCCACCAGCCGCTCCGCGATGCGCGCGAGGC
>WNFL01301765.1_pt1 | contig 10416 bp, 8 predicted proteins | sample 5400361 | NCBI WGS metagenome assembly WNFL01 (sample SAMN13153351, study PRJNA577476) | soil metagenome | isolation source: 40 cm soil on Douglas fir-dominated hillslope | place: USA:California | collected 2013-09-17
CATGTCGGCGCGGAGCCGGCGCGAGCGCGCCGCGCACGCGCTCGAGCGCGTCGGCCTGGGCAATCGGATGGACCACAAGCCCAACGAGCTGTCGGGCGGACAGCGGCAGCGCGTCGCGATCGCGCGCGCGCTCGTGAACGAGCCCAGCATTCTCCTCGCCGACGAGCCGACCGGCAATCTCGACTCGACCACGAGCACCGAAATCATGGGGGTGTTCCGCGAGCTGCACCGGCAGGGGCAGACGGTGGTGATGGTCACGCACGAGCAGGACATCGCGGCGCACGCCGCACGCGTCATCACGCTGCGCGACGGGCTTGTGGCCACCGATCAGGCCCGGGCCGCCTAGTGCCGTTTTTCGAAGCCGTCCGGATGGCGCTGCAGACCATCCGCGCCCAGAAGTTGAAGAGCGGCTTCTCGCTGTTGGGCGTGTTCGTCGGCGTCGCGTCGCTGATCGCCGCCTGGGGCATCGCGAACGGCGTGAACCGGTACATGACGGAGAAATTCGCCCAGACGCTGTACGGCGTGAACACCTTCCAGCTGCGGCGCCAGCCGATGTTCACGCCGAACGTCCCCGATTCGGTGTGGCGCGCCTGGCGGCGGCGCCCGCGGATCCGCTTCAGCGATGCCGAAGCGATCAGCGAGGGACTCACGATCCCCGTGATGACCGCCTGGCAGTCGAGCGATCGAGTGACCGTCTCCTACGCCAACAAAGAAGCGCGGGACATCGACCTCACGGCCGCCAGCGAGCGCTACTTCGACATCAAGAATCTGAAGATCGCGATCGGCCGGCCCTTTACCGGCGAAGAGAACCGGTCGGGTGCGCCGGTCGCCGTGCTGGGCGAGGCCGTGGCGAAGCGGCTGTTCGCCGAGCGCACGCCGCTCGGTAAGAGCGTCCGGATCGGCGGCGTGCCCTACCGCGTCATCGGCGTCGTCGAGCACCAGGGCAGCATCCTGGGCTTCCCGCTCGACCGCTTTGTCGTGGTGCCGGCGTTGTCGCCCGCGCAGAACCTCGTGAATCCGCCCGGAATTCTCGATGCCTTTCTCGTGAAAGCGCATTCCGACCTCGAAATGCGCGAGGCGATCTCGCAGGCCGAGGGGATCATGCGGAGCCGGCGCCACCTGCGCCCCAAGCAGGACAACAACTTCGTGCTCGATACGTCCGAAGGCGTGCAGCGTTTCTGGGCGGGCATCAGCAGAATCCTCGTGACGGTCATCCCGGGCATTGTGATCGTGTCGCTGGTGATCGGCGGGATCGTGATCATGAACATCATGCTGATGGCCGTCGCGGAGCGGACGCGGGAGATCGGGCTGCGAAAGTCGCTGGGCGCCCGGCGTGCTGACGTGTTACGCCAGTTCCTCGCGGAATCGACCGCCATCGCGACGGTCGGTGCCACCTTCGGGATCGTCGCCGGGATTCTCTTGACCTTTGTGATCAATGCGCTGTCGCCGCTGCCGGCGAGCGTCTCGCCCGCCTCCGTGGTGCTGGGAGTTATCATGGGCGGCGGCGTGGGCATCGTGGCCGGTGTGTACCCCGCGAGCCGGGCCGCGCGGCTCGATCCCATCACCGCGCTGCGGCAGGAGTAACCGATGACGGGCTTGTTCGAAGGCGTCAGTATCGCGCTCACGTCACTGCGCGCGCACAAGATGCGCGCGGCGCTCACGATCCTCGGCGTCGCGATCGGCGTGACGGTCGTGATGGTGATCGGCGCGCTGATCAGCGGCTTCAACAAGGGCATCTCGGACATGCTCGCCTCGCTCGGCCCCAAGACGTTCTGGGTCGGGCGGTACTGGGGCGGCCAGAATGACGAGGATCCCGAGGATCCGAACCCCTGGCGCCGCCGCCCGCCCATTACCGTCGCCGAGGCGGATCGGCTCGCGCAGCTTCCCACCGTCGCCTTCGTCGTCGTCGACGAGGGTACCGGGGCGGACATCGACTTCGAGGGGCATCGCCTCGCCGCCATTCAAGTCCGCGGCCGGAACGCCGACTGGCCGAAGATCGAAGGTGGGGGGATTGAGCCGGGGCGTTCGTTCACATACCTCGAGGATGCCTCGAACGCGCACGTCGCGGTCATCAACGCCAAGTTGGCCGAGAACATTTTCGGGCAGCGCGATCCGATGAACCGCCGTATCAAAATCAGCGGCCTGCCCTACGACGTGATCGGCGTCTACAATCCCCCGCCGCGGTTGTTCGGCGATGGCGATCAGCCAGAGGTCATGATTCCGCACGGCACGTTCCAGAAGGACCTGCAGTACTGGCACGGGTGGATGAGCATGTTCGTGGTGCCGCAGGATTCGATCTCAACCGAGCGCGCGATTGACGATGTCACGATGGCGATGCGCACGATGCGCGGCCTACGACCCGGCCAGAAGAACAACTTCGATGCCATCACGCAGGAGGTGTACGTCCAGGCCATCAACAGCTTCACCAAAGTCGCGCGCATGCTGATGTGGGCACTCTCGATGGTGGGTCTCATGGTCGGTGGGATCGGCGTCGTCGCGATCATGATGATTTCGGTCACGGAGCGCACGCGAGAAATCGGCGTGCGCAAAGCGCTGGGCGCGCTGCGCCGCGAAATCATGTGGCAATTCCTCGTCGAGGCCGCCACGCTGACGCTGGTGGGCGGCATCGTCGGCATGTTCGTCGGCTGGGGCATCGCGATCGTGCTGCACAACTTCACGCCGGTGCCGGCGTACGTGCCGATTGCGTCGATCGTCACCGCGTTGTCGGCGGCCGCCGTGACCGGAGTGCTGTTCGGCATTTACCCGGCGAGCAGGGCGGCTCGTCTCGATCCGGTAGAAGCATTGCGTTACGAGTAGCAGTGTCATTTTTCGACGCCGTTCGCCTCGCGTTTCAGACCATTCGGGCGCAGAAGCTCAAGAGCGGCTTCTCGATCATCGGCGTCTTCATCGGCGTGATGTTCCTCATCGCCGTGGTGTCGGTCGTCGAAGGCATGAACCGCTACATGACCGACAAGTTCGCGGGCACGCTGCTCGGCGTGAACACGTTCCGCCTGCGGCAGTTTCCCGATGTCCAGCTCGGCAACGTAACCGACTCGATGTGGCGGTCCTGGATGCGGCGGCCGCGCGTCACGTACGAAGACGCCCAGGCGGTGATCCACGACGTGACCGTCCCGGTGGTCGCGGCCTGGGAGTCGAACACGCGCGGCACCCTGACCGCGGGCAAGCGGGCGGCCAAAGACGTCCAGGTCACCGCCGCGACCGAGCGTTACTTCGAGATACGGTCGCTCACGATCGAGGAAGGCCGGGCGTTTACCGGACAGGAGGTTCAGGCCGGCATCCCCGTCCTCGTGCTGGGACACGACCTGGCTGAGAAGCTGTTCGAGGGGCAGGACCCGATCGGTCGTGAGGTGAAGATCTTCGAGATCCCGTACCGCGTGATCGGCGTGGTCGAGAAGCAGGGCAATCTGTTGGGGTTCTCGCTCGACAAGTTCGCGGTCGCCCCCGCCAGCGCTCCACTCAAGCGTTTCGTCAATCCGCCGCGCATCGTGGAGGCGCTGGCCATGAAGGCCAACTCCCAGGCCGAGATGCGGGAAGCGATGTCGCAGGCCGAGGCGGTGATGCGCAGCCGGCGCCACCTGCGCCCGCGGCAGGCTGACGACTTCGCGCTCGAGACCGCCGATGAAGTGCTCGACTTTTGGGGCAAGATCAACGGCATTCTGCGCTACGCGCTTCCCTTCCTCCCGGGCATCTCCCTCGTCGTCGGCGGCATCGTGATCATGAACATCATGCTGATGGCAGTGGCTGAGCGGACCCGCGAGATCGGCATTCGGAAATCGCTGGGCGCGCGGCGCAGCGACATCCTGCGGCAATTTCTGGTCGAAGCCACGACGCTCGCCACGGTGGGGGCGGCTGCGGGCGTCGGCGTCGGGATCGCCCTGGCCGCCGCGGTCGCCGCACTCACGCCGCTGCCCGCCGCCGTGGCGCCGTGGTCCATCGTGGTCGGCGTGGTGTTGGGCGCCGGCGTCGGGATCGTCGCCGGGGTGTACCCGGCGAGCCGGGCGGCCCGGCTCGACCCAATCACCGCACTGCGAGCCGAGACGTGACCGGACTGTTCGAGGGCGTCGGCATCGCGCTGCAATCGCTGCGCACCAGCAAGGCCAGGGCCGCCCTGACCATCCTCGGCGTCGCCATCGGCGTGATGGTCGTGATGTTGATGGCCGCCCTGATCAGCGGGATCAACAAGAGCGTAGCGGGTGTGTTCGAGTCGATCGCGCCGCGCACCTTCCTCGTGTGGCGATTCTTTCAGGCAGGTGTGATGGTCTCGGACGGTTCGGACGAGAACAGCCCGTGGCGGCGCAACCCCGCGATCAACGAGCTGGAAGCCGACCGCATCCGGCTGCTGCCGTCCGTGCGGTACGTGACCCGCCGCGAGGAAAGCTCCGCCACGGTGGAGTTCAAGGACCGGCGGCTCGAGTCGGTGAACGTCTCCGGACTGTCGGCGGAATGGGTGGAGGTGAACGGCGGCGATGTCTATCCGGGCCGCACCTTCACACGGTTCGAGGATCTCTCGAACAGCGCCGTCGCCGTGATCAACCGGAAGCTCGAGGATCAACTGTTTCACGGGCGCGATCCGATCGGCCAAACGATCCACATCGCCGGGTCGCCCTTCACCGTCATCGGGGTCTACACGCAGCCGCCGAGCCTGTTCAGCGGCGCCGCGCCGCCGTTCGTGGGGATTCCGCACGGCGCGTTCGTGAAGAGCGTGCCGTTCTTCAAAGGGTGGATGCGCCTGGCCGTTGCGCCGGCGGTCGGATACACGCAGCAGGAGTCCATGGATGAGGTGGTCGCGACGTTGCGCTCGATGCGCGGGCTCAAGCCCGGCCAGGACAATACTTTCTCGCTCGTGACGCAGGACAAGCTGCTCGATTCCTGGAATCAGGTGACGGGGATGTTCTTCCTCGTCATGCTCGTGTTGTCGTCGATCGGCTTGATGGTGGGCGGCGTCGGCGTCGTCGCGATCATGATGATTTCGGTCACCGAGCGCACGCGCGAGATCGGCGTGCGCAAGGCGCTCGGCGCCACGCGCCGCGCGATTTTGTGGCAGTTCCTGGTCGAGGCGTCGACGCTGACCCTGGTAGGCGGCGCGATCGGCATGGTGGCCGGGGGCTTGCTCGCATTTCTCGTCTCCCGCATCACGCCGATTCCGGCGAACGTCCCGCTCTGGTCGATCGTAGCGGCACTGCTGGCGTCGGCCGTGACGGGGATCGGGTTCGGGCTCTATCCCGCGAGCCGGGCGGCTCGGCTCGATCCGATCGAGGCGTTGCGCTACGAGTAGCTTTGTAGCCCATGCCGCTGTACGAAGCGCTCCGTCTCGCCCTGCAAACCGTTTGGAGCCATAAGCTCCGGTCCTTCTTCACGCTGCTCGGCATCATCGTTTCGGTCGCGTTCCTCGTCGCCGTGGTCGCCGTGATCCAGGGGATGAACGCGTACGTCCGCGAACGGCTGGCGGGCGCGATCGTGGGCGTCAACGCGTTCCAGGTCCGCCGCGATCCCATTCAGGTGGGGTTTATCGACGACGAGGCGTGGAAGGCGATCCAGCGGCGCCCCATCATCGCGCCGCAAGACGTGGGCTTCATCGAGCGGGCGGTACCCGACGCCGAGGCGATCGCGCTGCAGTCGGGCTGGCCGACGCCGATGGCCGACGTGCAGTGGCGGAACCGCACGACGGGTGACGTCTTCATCTTCGGCGTGACCGCGCCCTACGTGCTCGTCCAGGACTACACCTTCGCCGCGGGCGAGCCGCTCAGCGACATCGACCTGCAACAGCGGCGCTACGTCGCCGTGCTCGGGTACGATGTCGCTGAAAAACTGTTCGGGAATGTGGAGGCCGCGGTCGGCAGCACGATCCGGGTGCGCGGGATCCAGCTCGACGTGAAAGGCGTCATCGCGAAGAAGGGGACGGTCCTGGGGCAATCCTGGGACGGCTTCGTCATGCTCCCCTTGACCACGTTCGAATCGATGTACGGGCGCCGCCAGACGATGGTGATCTCGGTGAAGATGGCGACCGCGGACGGCGTGGGACCCGCGATGTTGCGCGCCGAGGAGGCGATGCGCATCGCGCACCGCCTGCGCCCGGGGGCGGACAACGACTTCACCATCGACACGGGTGAAGGGCTGATCGCGTTCTGGGGCAAGCTCACCCGCGTGATCTTCACGGTCGTGCCGGCGGTGGTCGTCATCGGGGTGGTGGTCGGCGGGATCGTCATCATGAACATCATGCTGATGAGCGTCACCGAGCGCACGCGCGAGATTGGGGTCCGCAAGGCCCTCGGCGCGGCGCGGCGCGATATCCGCCGCCAGTTTTTTGCCGAGGCGCTCACCCTGTCGGTGCTGGGCGTGATCGCCGGCATCGTGGTGGGGTTCGCGCTCGCGGGACTGGTCGAGGCCATTTCGCCGCTCCCGGCACGCGTCACGGCGTGGTCGATCGCGATCGCCATCGCCCTGGGCCTGATCGTCGGTATCCTGTTCGGCGTGTACCCCGCGCATCGCGCGTCGCGGCTCGATCCGATCGAAGCGCTGCGCCAAGAGTAGATGACACTGCACTCGCTCCGCGAGGGCTGGCGCATCGCCCTCGAGCAGCTGCAGGCCAACAAACTGCGTTCGGCGCTGACCGTCCTGGGTGTGGTGATCGGCATCGCCACCGTGATGTCGATGGCGTCCATCGTCGCCGGCTTTCGCGAACAGATCGTTAATACGCTCGAGGTCGTCGGGCCGACAACGTTTCGCATCCTGCGCTTCTTCTCCACGACCGGCGTGAACCCGGACGCGGTGCCGCGCGAAGTGCGGATCCGGCCGAAGCTGATTCCGCAGGAGGCGGAAGCGATCGCCCGCCTTCCCGAAATCCACTACGCGGCCATCTGGACGCAGCTATTCGAGCGGTTCGAATACGGCGGCAATCACACCCGGATCCTGGGCGTGTTCGGCGCTGATGACCGCTTTATGGAGATCCTGGGCGGCGGAATCGCGGCGGGCCGCTCGTTCACGGCGGCCGAGCTGCGCGGCGGCGATCCGGTGGTCATCGTGGAGCAGCGCACGGTGGATCGCCTGTTCGGCGCCATCAATCCGCTGGGCCGAGTCGTCCGCATCGGCGGCCATCCGTTCAAGATCCTGGGCGTGTGGCAGCGGCCGACGAACATCTTTGAAGTCCCGGGCACGCCCGAGATCGCCGCGATCATGCCGTTTGAAACCGCGCGGCGCAGCTTCATTATCGATGACGTGAACGGCCTCATCATTCTCGTGAAGCCAAAGCCCGAGGTCGCCGTCGCCCGTGCCATGGACGCCGCCACGTTGACGTTGCGCCGCGTGCGCGGGCTCCGGGCGGGCCAGCCCAATACCTTCGACCTGCTCACGTCCGACCAGGTCCTGGGTATCTTCGACAGCCTGACGTTCGCGTTCTTCTTCGTGATGCTCGTGCTCTCCAGCATCGCGCTCATGGTCGGAGGAATCGGTGTGATGGCGATCATGATGGTATCGGTGACGAGCCGCACTCGGGAAATCGGACTGCGCAAGGCGCTCGGCGCGACCCGGCGCGCGATTCTGTGGCAATTCCTGGTCGAAGCCGCCACCCTGACGTTGCTGGGCGGCATCATCGGCATCGCGTTGGGGATTGGCGTCGGCGAGGCGCTGAAGCGCCTGCTCGCGTTCAGCACGTCGATTCCCGTCGTGCCGGCTGCGATCGCCACCGCGGCGTCGATTCTCGTCGGGCTCGTGTTCGGCATTGCGCCCGCGGCGCGCGCGGCGAAGCTGGATCCGGTAGAGGCGCTGCGCTATGAATGACGGTCAGGCCGTGGACCTCCTGGCGATTGCGGCGCACCGAGACGATGTCGAACTGACGTGCGGCGGCACGCTCGCCAAAGCCGCCAAGGCAGGTCATCGCGTAGGGATCGTCGATCTCACCCAGGGCGAGATGGGGACACGCGGCGACGCCGCGACGCGGGCGGCGGAAGCCGAGCGCGCGGCCAAGACGCTCGGCGTGGCGCTGCGGCTCAACGCCGCCATGCCGGACGCGCATCTCACGAATGATGAGACGTCGAGAAAAAAAATCGTCGAGCTGATTCGTCGCACGCAACCGAAAGTCGTGATTCTGCCCTTCCCCGTGGGACGGCATCCCGATCACCGCGTCGCCTCCGAGTTGGGGCGCGACGCGTGCTACCTCGCCGGCCTCGCGAGGTACGAGCCCGGAGCGGGCGGCGAGGCGCATCGGCCGTTCAAGCTGCTCTACGCCCTCGCGTATCGCGAAGACCCGGTGAAGCCGACATTCGTGGTGGACATCTCGGACGTGTTCGAGGCGAAAATGCAGGCGATTCGCTGCTATGCCTCGCAGTTCGACGGCGCGAAGGCCGCCGGAGAGATCTTCCCCACCGGCCAGGACCTCTACGAGCTGGTCCGCGTGCAATCGGCGCACTACGGCTCCCTCATCCGGCGGCCGTACGGGGAGCCTTTCTATACCGCCGAGACGCACGAGGTGGACGACGTGCTCCGGCTTGGCGTGCAGTCCCTGTAGTTGGTAAATTGCCGCTTCCATGACCAAGCGCGTCACGTATCTCGACAACGCCGCGACGACCCCGGTGCGGCCGGAAGTGCTGGAGGCGATGCTCCCCTATCTGGGGACGGAGGCCTTCGGCAACCCGTCCTCGGCGCACCGCTTCGGCCGCGCCGCACGCGCCGGCATCGAAGAGGCGAAGCGTACAGTCGCCGCTGCCGTCGGGGCGGAGCCCAACCAGGTGGTCTTCACCTCGGGCGGCACCGAGGCGGACAACCTGGCGATCATCGGCGCCGCACTCGCGGCTCGCGACAAGGGGGGCGCGTTCCGGGTGGCCGTCTCCGCGACGGAGCACAAGGCGGCAATCGCCGCCGCGCACGCGGTGAAACACCTGGGCGGCGAGGAGATCATCCTCCCCGTCAGCGCGACTGGCCAGGTGGAGCGACGGGCGCTCGACGCGGCCTTGGAGCGCGGCGTCGCGGTCGTCAGCGTGATGTGGGTGAACAACGAAGTCGGAACCGTACAGCCGGTCGCTGAGCTCGCGACGCGATGTTGCGACGCGGGCGTCCTGTTTCACTCCGACGCCGTCCAGGCGTTCGGCAAGGTTCCGGTGTCGCTCCACGACGTCAACTGTGCGCTCCTCACCATCTCCGGCCACAAGATCGGCGCTTCCAAGGGCGTGGGTGCGCTCATCGTACGTGATCGCAAGGCGGTCGAAGCGATCATCCACGGCGGCGGCCAGCAATTCGGGATTCGCCCCGGGACCGAGAATGTGCCGGGTATCATCGGGCTGGGCGTGGCGGCCCGCCTGGCGGCCGCGGAGCAGCAGGCGCTCGCGACGCGGTTGCGCGAGCTGCGCGACGAGCTGGAGCGCCGCGTGCTCGCCATCGTGCCGGACGCCGTGATCAACGGCTGGCAGGGCGAGCGCGCGCCGCATATCTCGAACGTCTCGATCCCCGGCACTGACAGCGAGGCGCTGCTGATGCATCTCGACCTCGCCGGGATCGCATGCTCGCACGGCCATGGGTGTGCCGCGGGAGCTGGGCGTCGCGGCGTTGCGGTTCTCGTTCGGCAAGGACAGCACCCTGGAGGACGTGGAAGCGGTCTCGGCGGTGCTGCCAAAGACTGTTGAGAAGGTGCGGTCGCTGGCGGCGGTCCTCCACCGATGAGAGTGCTGGTCGCCATGTCGGGCGGCGTCGACTCCTCCGTCGCTGCGGCGCTGCTCGTCGAACAGGGTCACGACGTGATCGGCGCGACGATGAAGCTGTTCTGTTACGGCGACTCGGTCCCCGACCGTCCCTGCTGCTCCCTCGACTCGATCACCGACGCCAAGCTCGTCGCGCACAAGCTCGGCATTCCGCACTACGTCCTGAATCTCGAGGACCGGTTCGGCCACGACGTCATCGACAATTTCGTCGCCGAGTACGCGCGCGGGCGGACGCCGATCCCGTGTGTGCGCTGCAATTCGTTCACCAAGTTCCGCGACTTTCTCTACCATGCCGACGCGCTCGACTGCGACGCGATCGCGACCGGACACTATGCGGTCGCACGCGACGGCGCGTTGTTCCGCGGCCAGGACCGGCAGAAGGATCAATCGTATTTTCTGTGGGGCATCGATCGCGCCGTGGTGCGCCGCATGCTCACGCCGGTCGGCGCGCTGACCAAAGCCGAGACGCGCGCGGCCGCGCGGACGCTGGGTCTCATCACCGCCGAAAAGGCGGAGTCGGTCGAAATCTGTTTCGTCCCCGATGACGACTACGTGGCGGTGCTCGAGCGTCATCTGCCCGCGGACGCGCCCGCGCTCGTACCCGGTCCGCTCGTCACGACCAGCGGCGAAGTGATCGGTGCGCACGACGGCTTCGCGCGCTACACCGTGGGCCAGCGCCGCGGCTTGCCCGGCGGCTCGAGCGAGC
>WNFL01251938.1_pt5 | contig 10415 bp, 6 predicted proteins | sample 5400361 | NCBI WGS metagenome assembly WNFL01 (sample SAMN13153351, study PRJNA577476) | soil metagenome | isolation source: 40 cm soil on Douglas fir-dominated hillslope | place: USA:California | collected 2013-09-17
TTGTAAGTCCTAAGTTTTGAGTTATAAGTCAGACCAAACTGCTTCTTGTTCGCAGCGCAGTTTCGACGTGCAGACAACCGTGAGATGTGCGGCGACTAATCGGGCTGCCTCAAGCCTTTCGCGCTTTCAACCTATAACTCCGAACTTTGAACCTCATTCTCGTCATAGGCTATACCTATCTATCTTATCCGAAGTAGATATTGGAACAATAGGTCTAGCCGCCGATACGATGCTGGTGCAGTTCGGACAGGGAGTAATTCTCTTCCCGAACGGCGAACCTGAGGAAAAGTCGGAGGAAGACAATGGCTGAACAGAAGAAACCGGTAATGACGACGGACGCAGGGCGTCCCGTGGGCGATAACCAGAATTCGCTAACGGTGGGACCGCGCGGGCCGGTGGTGTTTGAAGATTATTTGCTGTTTGAAAAGATGGCGCACTTCAACCGGGAGAGAATCCCGGAGCGCGTGGTGCACGCGAAAGGTTCGGGCGCATACGGACATTTTGTCTGCACGAGCAAGGAGATTGCCAACTACACGACGGCGAAGCTGTTCGACAGTGTCGGGAAAAAGACGCCGACGTTCCTGCGGTTTTCCACCGTGGGTGGGGAAAAAGGCTCGGCGGACACGGAGCGCGATCCGCGAGGCTTTGCGTTAAAGTTTTACACGGAAGAAGGGAATTGGGACATGACCGGCAACAACACGCCGGTGTTTTTTATCAAGGACCCGCTGAAGTTCGGCGACTTTATTCACACGCAGAAGCGTGACCCGCAAACAAACTTGAAGTCGCCAACGATGATGTGGGACTTCTGGTCGCTTTCGCCAGAGTCTCTGCATCAAGTGACGATCCTTTTCAGCGATCGTGGGACTCCGGACGGCTACCGTCACATGAATGGCTACAGCAGCCACACGTTCAGCTTGATTAATGCGAAGAATGAGCTGTTCTACGTGAAATGGCATTTCAAGACGAAGCAAGGGATCAAGAATTTTGATGCGAAGAACGCGGATGCGATGCGGGGCGTCGATCCGGATTATTCGCAGCGGGATTTGTTTGATTCGATTGCGAAGGGCGATTTTCCGAAATGGCGGGTTTGCGTGCAGATCATGCCGGAGAAGGATGCGGAGCCGTATCACATCAATCCGTTTGATTTGACGAAGGTGTGGCCGCACGGGGATTACCCGGTGCATGAAGTGGGCGAGCTGGTGCTGGACCGCAATCCGGAAAATTATTTTGCGGAAGTGGAACAGGCTGCGTTCGAGCCGCGGAACATCGTGCCAGGGATGGGCTATTCGCCGGACAAGATGCTGCAGGCGCGGTTGATTTCATATCCCGATGCTCACCGATACCGGCTTGGTGTGAATTACGATTCGCTGCCGGTGAATAAGCCGCAGTGCCCGTATCACACGTATAACAAAGACGGCGCGATGCGTTTTGACGGAAATGCAGGCAAGGCAGTGAATTATGAACCGAACAGCTTTGGCGGGCCCACACAGGATAAGAAATATACAGAGCGGCCGATGATGGTGAGCGGAGCGGTGGCGCGGCACGATCATCGTTCGGACGGCGACTACCACACGCAGCCGGGCAATTTGTTTCGGTTGATGCCGGCGGACGCGAGGCAGCGGCTGATTTCGAACATCGTGGGCAGCCTGAGCAACGGCGTGCCGCGGAAGATCCAGGAGCTGCAGATTCAGCACTTTTATAGAGCCGATCCGGCGTACGGAGAGGGCGTCGCGAAGGGGCTGGGGATCGACATCAAGTCGGTTGTGGAGAAGAAGTCGGCGTCTGCGGCGGATTGAGAGAGGCGCTAACCGTCGACTGTTGTCAGTTGGTGAAGAGAAGAGGGCAGGCTTAACGCTTGCCCTCTTTTTGTTTGAGCGACGCAGCGAGACACCGCTTTGTTTTGGAACGCAATGTTGGGTTAAGGTGGAAGGCGTTTGTGGTCACGGGAGACGAAGAATGGCGAAGCTGACATTTTTGGGGGCAGCGGGGACGGTTACGGGTTCGAAATATCTGGTAGAGGCGGCGGGGAAAAAGCTGCTCGTCGACTGCGGAATATTTCAGGGCTCGCGGGAGTTGGAAGGACGAAATTTTAAGCCGCTGGCGGCAAGTCCCGCGACGATTGATTACTGCGTGCTGACGCATGCGCATCTGGATCACACCGGTTGGTTGCCGTGCCTGACGCGCGACGGCTATAAAAACAAGATTTACGCGAATCAGGCGACGATCGAGCTGACGACACTTTCGTTGAAAGATTCGGGGCATCTGCAGGAGGAGGACGCGGAGCGCGCAAGACGAAGGGCGAAGAACAGCAACGCGGCGGATATCCGGCCACTGTATACGAGCGAAGACGTAGAGCCGATGCTGAGCCGGCTTACACCGATGCCGCGCAGCGGGGGATTTGATGTGTCGCAGGAGTTTCATGTGGAGTCGTTTGATGCAGGGCACATTCTCGGATCGTCGAGTTTGCGGTTGACAATTCATGAGGGCGGGAAAAATACGACGGTGGTTTTTTCTGGGGACGTGGGGCGGTACGGCCAGCCGATATTGAACGATCCGGTTACGCCGCCGGGCGGTGATTACGTAATTTGCGAATCGACTTATGGCGACCGAGAGCATCCGGAGGGCGATCCGGTGCAACTGCTGGCGGATATTGTGAACCGCGTGACGAAACGCGGCGGGTCGATCGTTATTCCAGCGTTTGCGATCGGACGGACGCAGACTTTTATGTACTACTTGCGGCAACTGGAAGACGAACAACGAATCCCGCGAATTCCTGTGTACGTGGACAGCCCCATGGCGCTGAGCGCGACGGATTTTTATGTGCGGCACAAGGAAGACCACGACCTGGACATGGCGCGGCTGGACGATTCGGGCGACCACGATCCGCTGAACGTGCGCGAGTTTCATTTGACGCGAAGCGCGGAGGACTCGAAGAAGATCAACGACGTGAAGACGGCGTGCATCATTATTTCGGCGAGCGGAATGATTACGGGCGGGCGAGTGCTGCATCATCTGGCGCAACGTTTGCCGGACGCGAAGAACGCGGTGCTATTGGCCGGGTTTCAGGCCGAAGGCACGCGCGGACGAGCATTGCAGGAAGGGGCGAAGATGCTGCACCTCTTCGGCGACGCGGTGCCGGTGAATGCAGAAGTGATTGAGATGGGGCAATTTTCCGCGCATGCAGGGAAGAGCGAGTTGTTGCGATGGATGGGTGGGCTACAGACTGCGCCGAAGAAGATGTGGCTTACACATGGCGAGCCAGTGGCCACGCAAGCGCTACAAGCGGCGGCGAAAGCGAAGTTTTCTTGGGACGTGGCGGTAGCGCGATATCTGGATTGCGTGGAATTGGCGTGAGCGGCTGGGGCAAATTATTTTCGCGGTTGAAGGAAACTTTTTCGAGGCTGAACTCGTCTATACAAGCAAGACCACTCGCGGGGTAGGGGGCTAACCACCACAGGGCAACCGACCGTCAGTTCCCTACCCCAAAATTCCGGTAACCCATTGAAAATAAAATACTTGTCAATACCTATGGATACCCGAAGGTGTCGCCAGAGGGTGGATTGACGACGATTAGATACTGAATAAAAGCTGAGTTCCTAACCCATAACAGGGCCGCGCTCTTAAGCCGGATTTGTGACATTCCTCACGCGGAAGTTTCGCGAAATTTCGTGAAACTTGCGAAGACAAGCAATCTGTTGGAACTACGATGCATGCAATTTTGACAAACGCTCTTCGGCAGCGGAGAGCGTTTCTTCTTTTTTACAGAAGGTGAAACGGACCTGCGAAGCGCCGTCCTGGGCGTTATTGTAAAAGCTGGAGCCGGGAACGCAAGCGACACCAATTTCCTGGACGAGATATTTGGCGAAGGCGACGTCTTTGGATTCGGAGGCAAAGCGCGGATCTTTTTCCGGAAAATGGAAACGGGAGATGTCAGTCATGATGTAGTAGGCACCGCGCGGTTTGAAGACGGTGAAACCGGCTGAAGAGAGAATTTTGAGCAGGCGCTCGCGTTTTTTCGTGTACGTGGCGGCAAGGCCGTCGTAGTAGGACTGAGGAGAACGGAGCGCCATGGCTCCGGCTTGTTGCAAAGGCGCGGCCGCGCCGACCGTAAGAAAATCGTGAACCTTGCGGATGGCTTGCGTCGTTTCTGGCGGAGCGATGGCCCAGCCGACTCGCCAGCCGGTGACGCTATACGTCTTGGACATGCCGTTGATGACGATAGTGCGTTCACGCATGCCGTCGAGGCGGGCCATGGTGACGTGCTCAGTGCCATCGTAGAGGATGTGCTCGTAGATTTCGTCGGTGACGCAATAGGCGTTCCACTTCATGCAGAGATCGCGGATGAATTCGAGTTCCTTGCGGGTGAAGACTTTGCCGGTGGGATTGTTCGGTGTGTTGAGGATGATCGCTTTGGTGTTCGGGCCGAAGGCGGCGGCGAGTTCGTCGAAGTCGAAAGTCCATTCGGAATTTTCGTCTTTGGGTGGCTTCATTTTTACGAAACGCGGCGAAGCGCCGGAGAGAATGGCGTCGGGGCCGTAATTTTCGTAGAACGGCTCGAAGACGACGATTTCATCGCCGGGATTGATGATCGCAAGCATGGCGGACATCATGGCTTCGGTGGAGCCGCAGCAGATGGTGATTTCGCGCTCGGGATCGATGCGGATGCCCTGCGTGTGTTCGAATTTCTCCACAATGGAATCGCGAAGAGCTTTAGCGCCCCAGGTGATGGCGTACTGGTTGATATCGTCGCTGATGGCCTGGCGAGCGGCTTCTTTTACTGAGTCGGGCGCGGGAAAGTCCGGAAAACCCTGGGAGAGATTCACGGCATTGTGCTGAAGGGCGAGGCGAGTCATTTCGCGGATGACCGACTCAGTGAACTGTTCAGCTTTCACCGAGATCATGCGGCGCGAGATTTGCGCTATGGAAGATTGCGTAGTCATTCAGCACCTTAAGAAGCCGAAGATTGAAAGTTTAAGGTTGAATGAGAGAAAAGCAAAGCGCGGAGCGTCAGCGCGATTGATGGGTGGTCGAGCCAGCGGCGGCGGTAGTGGAGGCCGGGACGTTTGCACTAGTGCCGTAAATCATGCGGTAGAGCTGCGCGTTGCGCAGCACGATTTGCACGTATTCGCGCGTCTGAGTGAACGGGATGGATTCGACAAGCTCAGGAATTTCTTCGTAATTACGTTCGGCTTTCCATGCGGCGATGCGGTCTTCCCCGGCGTTGTGGGCGGCCAGTGCGCCCTCAGGAGAGCCCGTCAACTGAACGAGGCCTTTGAAATAAAAAGTGCCCAACTGGATGTTGTAGGCGGGGTCGAAGAGCCGATCCTTTGAATATTTGACGTGGAGCTGTTTCGCAAGGAGCTTCGCGGTCTTGGGAAGAACTTGCATCAATCCATAGGCGTTCGCGTAGGAAATCACGTCGGACTGAAATGTGGACTCCTGGCGGATGAGACCGGCGACGACGGCGGGATCGAGGTCGTTCTTGCCGGATTCACGGCGGAGAGCCGATTCGTAAGGAAGAGGATAGAGCGCTTTCCAAACATTCAAAGGGATTTCGTTGAAATTACGCGAATCAAAACGGGGGACGACGCTGGGGGCGTAGGCCATGCCGGCGGCGAAGTGGCCCTGATCGAATGCGGCTTGCGCCGCCTCGAGGAGGAAACGCGGCGAGCCGGTGGCATAGAACGCGAACTTGAGTTCCTGCTCGGCCGACGCATCAAACGCGATGGAGCGGAGGGCTTGCCCGCGAGCCCAGCGATCTTCCGCGGCGGCGGGAATCGGCTCGTCAAAAGAACGCAACGCGGGGGGCGGCGGAATTTTTTCGAGAAAATCGGGCGCCTCGGGATCGCCGGGACCGAGCTTGGCGAGTTGCGCGGCCGCAGCGTAACCAAAATAAGTTTGCGGGAAGCGATCGACAGCTTTCTGGTAAAAGCTGCGGGCGTGGCCCGGATTGCCGGAGCGTTCAGCGTTGCGCCCGAGAAAATAGAGAGCGTCAACCGTGTTGGCGGAAACCGGATATCTCTCGAGGAAGCGCCGGAAACGATCGTCGGAATCGGCCGCGCGATTTAGATAAGAGACCCAGGCGATCCGCCATTCGGCGTTGAAATCATTTCTGCTGTCGGGATAGGTGTCGAGGACGCGCTGGTAGTATTGCGCAGCTTTGTTGCGATCGAGGTTGACCCAATAGTAGTTTCCTGCCGCCATGAGTGCTTCGTCGGCCCAGCGAGAATTAGGATATTTCTGCAGGATCGCTTCAATGGAAACGAACATCGCTGAGTCATTTTTTTCGGTGCGCTGGAACTGAGAGAGGACGTAAAGGCGCTCAGCATCCACTTCCGGGTCGGCGGTGGTAAGAGAAGAGACCAGCGAGATTGACGACTTCAACTGCACGCGGCACTGCGCAACGCGCAACTGGGCGCGCTGGCGCACAGGATTGGCAGGATCGTGCAACATGCCGACGAGCTTCTCAAACTCAGGACGCGCTTCGCGCCACTTGTGTGCGTCAAAGAATGCCTGGGCGCGCTGGTCCTGCAGTTCGGCGGTGCCGTAAGGAAATTCGGAGCGAAGTTGTTTTTGTAGGGAAGGAAGCGCCGAACCGGCAATTTTGGCTTCGTCGGCGAGCGGAAACTTATAGAAAATTGACTGGTAGTCTTTGACTGCGCGGACAGGCTGGCCGGCGGATTGATAAGCGCGAGCGCGCTCGATGAGGAGCGCGGGCTTATTATTTATGGCGGAATAAGAATTGAGCGCGTCGATAGCCGCTTGAGGGCGGCCCATTTCCCTCGCTGTGGGCGCGAAAGATTCGAGGACTGCTTCCCTGTTGGCGGTGTTGGGAAAGTCGGTCAGGATTTTTTGCAGATCAGCGAAGGCGTCGGCATTTCTCTTTGCGGCACGATTGGCCATGGCGCGCCAGTACAAAACATATTCTTGGAGGACAGTGTCACCCTTCGCTTTGGCAAACCAGGCCAACGCATTCGCGGTGTGGTTTTTCTGATTGTCGTCGTAGCCGAGAGCCAGCGCCGCGCGCACTCCCCAAATATTTCCGGAATTCCTAGCGGCGAAAGCAGACAGTTTTTCGTATGCACCGGGCGTGGCATTGTGCAATGTGCGAGCGAGTTCAGAAAGTTGCTGCAGAGCGGAGGCATCATCCGCGGTAGACGTGGCGACGTCCGGAGCCGATGTGTCGGGCTTGCAGCCGGCACGGCAGGGGACCGAGGCCTTTTTTTTCGACTTGCGTTTCTTCGACGACTGCGCGGACGAGGAGAATGACGCGGCGAGCGAAACAAACAATATCAACGCGAGTGCGGTCGCGGATCGAACTGGTGCGACGCGACGATAGAATTTTGTGGAGAATTTAATGTTGGCGCACGGGCGCGGCATACGGGTATTCACCGAGCGCGCTGGCGTCGCCTTCCGCAAGAATCTCGACCATCCAGCGGTAAAAATAGTCCACGGGGTGATCCATGATGGGTTTGAAACGGCGGTCATATTCGCGATGAGCTTTCTCAATGTCGTCTTTCAATCGGATGCAGATATCTTTGTTTTCGCGGCCCAGGCGAACCTGATCCGGCCTCAACATTTTAATATCTTGCATGGAAACTTTCGCTACCCGATTTGCACGCCTGTGTAGTTCTTGTTCCTCGGCGGAAAGCTGGTTGACGTCGAACTCCGCCGACAGCTCCTCGATTTCATCGACCGGAAGAGGCTCCGGCTCGAAGGAGGCTTGCACGGCGGGAGCTGGTGGACGAGCAGGCTGGCGTTGGGCGACGGGAGTAGCATGAACGACGGAGGCCGGGGCCATGGGCGTCGGCAGCGAGGGCGAAGGGCGAACGGGTTCGGGGGCTGCAGCAGGCGCTTCGACGGCGATAGCCGATGCCAGGCGCGCTAGTTCAGCGTCAAAGGGCGAACGCTGGGCCGGTTGCAGTGCAATCGTGACGAATCTCGATAGGACCTCAAGGGAAGCATTCAGGGATGCGGCGGCGGTCTGCGCACGAAGGAGCGGTGGAAGTGCGTTCGTCGGCCGGTTACTGGCGCAAGCGGAGACGACGTCATTGACGGCGTGGTGCATCTCCTCGGCCGAGCGCTGGAGGCGCTCAAGGTTGTCCCGCAGCGCACGGGCGATAGCTTGTTCGACGGGTGTGGGTTGTTCCTGTGCCATGGCAAAAGACGGGCAAACAACGAAAACGCTCCCGTTTAGTTATTGTGTAAGGGGTAGGCAGGGGCGTCAACGGTGGTGAGGCGCTGTTGTGCCTAATTGTGGGCGGGGCAGGGCGCAGGAACATCGGCCAGCGCGATATGCGCACCAGGGACTTCTTCGGTTATTGTCCGCGAGCGCCCGCGCTCCATTGTTATCTGCCGGGAGCCGAAGAGGGACCAGCGCTCAGCGCGTCGGCGATGAGATCCATTCGGCGTTTGGTGGAAGGCCATCTGAAGCGAAGCCGGACCGCAGGTCACCCGGCCTTCGAAAGCGAAGACTGGGATTGAGATAGGGAGAACAGGGCAAGGGCGCATCCCAACATTGATTCCCTATTCGAGGAATGTCTATGACAACGCCACTTGAGTTCCTCACGGAAGTGACATCGAGTTGAGGAAAGGGGGAGTATTGCTGGGTAGTCAGCGCCGGTTTGAGAGACATGATCCAGAGGGTCCGTGGGTATACGGAAAGCATCGCAAGAGCACATAGACACGCGATGGCAACGTAAGGCGTCCGGGAAAACTGTTTAGCGTTGAAAATCGCGTGCAATCCCAGCGCGCCGACCATGGCAGCCAATCCCCAGAGCAATCCCTCGCCGAAGCGAAGAGCAGGTGCGAAGTAAAACCAAGAGGCTAAGCCGATAACGACAGGAAAAAGCGGCGCGCAGCGGGCTGCGGAAAACCGCGTCTGCGCATGGCGGCTTGTGGCAACGATCGAAAAACAACCCAATGCTGCAATCAAAAGGGGCAGAGCGAAACCTTGTCTATCGGCTCGAGCCTGGTGAAACCAACCACGAAACCAGTGAAAGCCGGTCGCCGCCTCAAGCGAAGAAAAAGGCGCTCTTGCCCACGCACGGACGCCGGCTTTGACGAGGTTCACGGACTCTACGGGAACTCTCCAATCGACGGGAATGCCGAGCACGCTACTCGGATAGGCGGGGTAACCACTCAGGATGAGTCCGTGTGCAATCCAAGGCGTAAGAACGAGCAATGGAATGACGAGTGCACATTTATAGGCGTGCTTATTGTCGGACGAAGGTAAGTGCAATGACCGTAGCTGGTAGAGGATCAAACCCCAAGCGATCGTCGCGAGAACGGCAGTAGACAATTTGAAGGTGACTGCGAGCGACAGTAGAGCAACCGCAACCAGCAAATCGGATGTTGTTGACGTTGTGTCGATGAGTGCGGTCTCGAAGTTAAACGCGCGAAAAATATAATGAATCGCAAAAAGCGACAGGATACTCGCGGGCAGATCGGTGTTGGTCCCAACGAGATCGCCTCTCAATATCCAAAAGGCGAGTGGGATGAGGAGGACGGCTGCGAACCAATCGGACGGCGAGTTTGATTCACGGCGCAGTAAGCGTACGCATGGGGCAACAATCAAACAAGCCGAAGCGAAAACCAGCAGGCCCGCGATGATGCGAAACGTTAGCGGAGCAAGGAATCCGTGCTGCAGCACAGCAACGACGGGAAAGAGAGCGGAATTGAAGCCGAACCGGCCATGTAAATTCGCGAGGCCCGGTAGCGCAGGATAGGAGACGAGCCACCGAACGGTCGCGGCGCCGTATAGGCCGGTATCGTAGTGATTGCAGGGACCGGACGAGCGTACGGCGAGAACGGCCAGAATAGCCAGCAATAGTACGATAGACGCACGATCGAGTCGCCGCAGGTCGCCGAGCAGCGCGCCAACAAGGGCTCGATTGCTCGCGAGTCCTGCGATTCCGAAGACGAGCAGCGATAAACCGATCGCCGAATCTACGGGCCTGACTAAATGATAGACCTCGAGAATGGAAGCGGACGCGGCCAGCCCAAGCCAGAATGCGTTGATCGGAATCATGCGCAAACGAAGGCATCGAAGGGCAATCGCGCCGATACCTAAAAGCGCCGATGCGCATAGCAGCCAACCGCCCATAACGGATGAAGCGAGAGTAAGCAGAATCATTGATGGTGTTAAGAACGAGATGGTAACAGAATGAGGAGCGATCATGCGCTCTGGAAGAGCCAGTGCGCCGTAGACGGCAGCCTGAGAGCGCGAACAGCTGGTGAGATGCAGGCTACCGGGGCGTGGTAAAATGTAAGGGTTCAAAGGGGGCGACACGGTTTCGACGGAAGCTGTCGCGTCTCGGAGGCATGCCGGGGGCCAACCACCCGTAATCGGCTGGAAACTAGAACTGCCAACAACAACTTGGCACTTGCTGCTTAATTAATTAAGCGCACGCTTC
>WNFL01315175.1_pt2 | contig 10415 bp, 8 predicted proteins | sample 5400361 | NCBI WGS metagenome assembly WNFL01 (sample SAMN13153351, study PRJNA577476) | soil metagenome | isolation source: 40 cm soil on Douglas fir-dominated hillslope | place: USA:California | collected 2013-09-17
ATCCTGACCGACGTCCCGACTTTAAGGACCGTCTGAACGCCAGAAGCGCCACCAAAGGCGCCGGTGTGATTGTGCCGGGAGGGAAAGATGAGTGACGCCAAAAAGCTGTCATCGATGGACGCGTCGTTTCTGTACCTGGAAACGCCGGAAATGCCGATGCATGTCGGGAGCATGGCGATCTTCCGCCTGCCTGACGATTACAAGGGTGACTTCTTCGAAGACTTCAAGGCGATGATCGCCTCGCGGCTGCACGTTGCGCCGATCCTTAAAGCACGGCTGGAAAAGGCGCCGCTCGACATCGATCATCCTTCCTGGGTCGAGGACGACCAGTTCGACATTGACCGCCATATCTTCCGGGGCAGCCTTCCTGCGCCCTACGACCGCGCGACGCTCGAGCGGATCGTCGGCTGGATGCATGCCAAGCTTCTCAATCGCGCCCGCCCGCTTTGGGAGTTTTACGTCTTCGAATGCATGAAGGACAATGAGATCGGGCTCTATTCCAAGATGCATCACGCCTGCATCGACGGCGGCGCGGGGGCCGCGCTCACCAACATGATCTATGACGTGACACCGGTTCCAAGGCAAATCGAGCCGCCGACGGCGAAGGCCAAGGCCGGGCAGGAGCCGCGCGACATCGCCGCCAACCTCATCGATTCCTATCAGCAGCTTTGGCGCCAGCCGTTCGATGCTTCAACGGCCGCCAAGGCCATCGATCTGCCGCGCTCCGGCAAGAGCGATCTCGGATCGATCCTGTTCGACAACGCAATGTTCCAGATCGAATCTGCGGTGAAGTTTGCCGGCAGCATTCCCACCATGCTGAAAAATGCCTCGGATGTGCTTGGCAAGATCTCCGATCCAAAATCCCGCGACAGCATCGCCAGCATGGTGTCGCCGTCGACGATCCTGAACAAGTCGATCTCATCGGAGCGCAGCTTTGCCGGCGTTTCGATCCCGCTGAGCCGAGCGAAAGCGCTGGCCAAGCAGGCCGGCGGCAAGCTGAACGACGTGGTGCTGGCGATCTCCAGCGGCGTGGTCCGGCGCTATCTGCTGGAGCGCGGCGCACTGCCGGCGAAATCGATGACGGCCGCGGTGCCGATTTCGTTGCGCGAAGAGGGCAACACCGACGCCAACAATCAGGTGTTCGGCATGATCTGCTCGATTGCCACCAACATCGAAGATCCCAAGGCTCGACTGGAAGCGATCATCGCGCAATCCACCAAGTCAAAGGAGATGTCGCATCCGCTGCGGGCCTTGATGCCGCAGATGTCAAACGTGTCGATGCTCGGCGCGCCGATCTTGGTCCAGATCATGGCGCTGCTGTACAGCCGCTCCAGCCTGTCGGACGTGCTGCCGCCGGCGGCGAACATCACGGTGTCCAACGTGCCTGGGCCGCGTCAGACGCTGTATGCAGCCGGGGCCGAATTGTTGCACATCTTCCCGGTGTCGATCTCGACCCACGGGCTTGCGCTCAACATCACCGTGCAGAGCTACCGCGATCAACTGGACTTCGGTTTTATCGCCGGCGCCAATATCATTCCCCATGTGCAGGTTTTGTGCGACATGCTGCCGGGGGAATTTGCTGCACTGGAAGCCGCCTTCGCGCCACCGGCCGATCTCAAGAGCGCGGCGAGCTAGAGCATGATCCGGAAAAGTGGAAACCGGTTTTCCGATCGGATCATGCTCAAGATCAAAGCGAGCACAACTCTAAAAAGTGTGAGTCGACGATGATAGAAATGCCGCCGCTGCAGTTCGCCCAGACCAATGACATTCGCATGGGCTATTACGAGGCCGGTCCGAAAACGGATACGCCGCCGGTCATTCTCTGCCATGGTTGGCCGGAGCTTGCGTTTTCGTGGCGGCACCAGATCAAGGCGCTGGGCGATGCCGGAATTCGGGTGATCGCGCCGGATCAGCGCGGTTATGGCGCAACCGATCGGCCCGAGCCCGTCGAAGCCTATGATATCGAGCACCTGACAGGTGATCTCGTTGGCCTGCTCGACCATCTCAAGATCGACAAGGCGATCTTTGTCGGCCACGACTGGGGCGGCTTTGTCGTCTGGCAAATGCCGCTGCGGCATATCGAGCGCGTCGCCGGCGTGGTCGGCATCAACACGCCGCACACCAACCGCGCGTGGGCTGACCCGATCGAACTGTTACGCCAGCGCTTCGGCGAGCACATGTATATCGTGCAGTTTCAGGATCCCGCGCGTGGCGCCGACAAGATATTCAACGACCGGGTCGAACAGACCTTTGACGCCTTTATGAGGAAGCCGGTCCCGCGCAGCGACACCGCGCCTCCAGAGGTGCCGGTCGCAGGCGTCGGCGCTTCACCGCGGCTCAATCTGGCGTTTCCGCAAATGATTGCCGGTTACGATGCCAAGCATGATCCGCGGACACCGATCCTGTCGCCGGAGGAAAAAAAGGTTTTTGTCGATACCTTCACCAAGACGGGCTTCACCGGCGGCATCAACTGGTACCGCAACATGTCGCGCAACTGGCTGCGTTCGGCGGAGATCGATCACACCGTGCGGGTGCCCTCGCTGATGATCATGGCCGAAAACGATCAAGTGCTGCCGCCGTCATCGGCCGACGGCATGGAGAAGCTCATCCCTGATCTCGAGAAATATCTGGTCCGGGGCAGCGGTCATTGGACGCAGCAGGAAAAGCCGGAAGAGGTCAGCGCCAAGCTGATCGAGTGGCGTAAACGAAGGTTTGGGTAATCGTCATCCTGAGGTGAGAGCCTTCTTCGGCGAACCTCGAAGGATGCGGCGACGAGTGCATGCGGCCCATCCTTCGAGACGCCGCGCGAGGCGCGGCTCCTCAGGATGACGCCTGTTGTGCGGTAAATTTGCAGGAGACAATCACGCGATGGCGTCGACCAACCGACTGAGCCCGATTCCGCATCCGCCCACAAAACCGGTGGTCGGCAACATGCTGTCGCTGGACTCGAGCGCGCCGGTGCAAAATCTAGCGCGGCTGGCCAAGCAACTGGGCCCGATTTTCTGGCTCGACATGATGGGCGCGCCGATCGTCATCGTTTCCGGACACGATCTGGTCGAAGAGCTCTCTGACGAGAAGCGTTTCGACAAGGCGGTGCGCGGACCGCTGCGCCGGGTGCGTGCGGTCGCCGGCGATGGCCTGTTCACCGCCGACACGTCAGAGCCGAACTGGAGCAAGGCCCACAACATCCTGCTGCAGCCATTCGGCAACCGCGCCATGCAATCCTATCACCCGAGCATGGTCGATATCGCCGATCAACTCGTCAAGAAATGGGAGCGGCTCAACGGCGACGAAGAGATCGACGTCGTCCACGACATGACCGCGCTGACGCTCGACACCATTGGGCTCTGCGGCTTCGACTACCGTTTCAATTCGTTCTATCGGCGCGACTACCATCCGTTCGTCGAGTCGCTGGTGCGCTCGCTCGAAACCATCATGATGATCCGCGGCCTTCCGATGGAAAATCTGTGGATGCGGAAACGCCGCCGCGATCTCGCCGGCGACGTCGCCTTCATGAACAAGATGGTCGACGAAATCGTCGCCGAGCGCCGCAAGAACGCGGAAGCAGCCGAGGACAAGAAGGACATGCTCGGCGCCATGATGACCGGCGTCGACCGCTCAACCGGCGAGCAGCTCGATGACGTCAACATCCGCTACCAGATCAACACGTTCCTGATCGCGGGGCATGAGACGACCAGCGGCCTGTTGTCGTGCACGCTTTATGCGCTGCTCAAGCATCCGGATGTGCTCAAGAAGGCGTATGAGGAAATCGATCGGGTGCTCGGGCCCGATCTCGAGGCCAAGCCGACTTATCAGCAGGTCACGCAACTCACCTACATCACGCAGATTCTCAAAGAGGCGTTGCGGCTGTGGCCCCCGGCGCCGGCCTACGGCATCTCGCCGCTCAAGGATGAGACCATCGGCGGCAAATACAAGCTCAAGAAAAACACGTTCATCACCGTGCTGGTGCTGGCGCTGCATCGCGACCCCAGCGTATGGGGACCCAATCCCGATGCGTTCGATCCGGAAAATTTCAGCCGCGAAGCCGAAGCGGCGCGGCCGGTCAATGCCTGGAAGCCGTTCGGTAATGGCCAGCGCGCCTGCATCGGCCGCGGCTTTGCGATGCACGAGGCCGCGCTTGCGATCGGCATGATCCTGCAGCGCTTCAAGCTGATCGACGTCAACCGTTACCAGATGGTGTTGAAGGAGACGCTGACGATCAAGCCGGACGGCTTCAAGATCAAGGTGCGGCCGCGCACGGAAAAAGATCGCGGCGCCTATGTTGGCCGGGGCACGACGACGACAGCCGCATCGAGCGCCGCGGCAACGCCGCGCGCACGGACCCGCCCCGGCCACAACACGCCGCTGCTGGTGCTCTACGGATCGAATCTCGGAACCGCCGAGGAACTTGCAACGCGCGTCGCCGATTTGGCCGAGGTCAATGGTTTTGCCACCAAACTCGCAGCCCTCGATGATTTCGTCGGCAGGCTGCCGGAGCAGGGCGGTGTTTTGATTTTCTGCGCGTCGTACAATGGCGCCCCGCCCGACAATGCCACGCAGTTCGTCAAATGGCTCGGCAGCGACCTGTCGAAAGATGCGTTCGCAAAAGTGCGCTACGCGGTGTTCGGCTGCGGCAACAGCGACTGGCTCGCGACCTATCAGTCGATCCCGCGTTTCATCGACGAACAACTGGCCGCGCACGGCGCCAGCAATGCCTATGTGCGCGGCGAGGGTGACGCGCGCGACGATCTCGATGGCCAGTTCGAATCATGGTTCGCGAAACTGCGCCCGCTGGCGGTGAAGCAATTCGGCATCGATACCAGTTTCGATCGCAGTGCCGACGACGAGCCGCTTTACAAGATCGAGCCGGTCGCGCCTTCAGCGGTGAACACGATCGTCGCCCTTGGCGGCGCCGCGCCGATGAAGGTGCTGGTCAACACCGAACTGCAGAACAAGCTCGGGGCCAATGCTTCCGATCGATCGACCCGGCACATCGAAGTACAACTGCCTTCCGACATCACCTACCGCGTCGGCGATCACCTCAGCGTGGTGCCGCGCAACGATCCCGCGCTGGTCGATTCTGTCGCGCGTCGCTTTGGGTTTCTGCCGGCCGATCAGATCCGGCTGCAGGTCGCGGAAGGCCGCCGCGCGCAATTGCCGATCGGCGACACCGTGTCGGTCGGGCGGTTGCTCTCCGAATTTGTCGAATTGCAGCAGGTCGCGACCCGCAAGCAGATCCAGATCATGTCGGAACACACGCGTTGTCCGGTTACAAAACCAAAGCTGATGGCCTACGTCGGCGCCGATGCCGCCGCATCGGAACATTATCGTTCGGACATCCTAAGCAAGCGCAAATCGGTGTTCGACCTGCTGGAGGAACATCCGGCGTGCGAGTTGCCGTTCCATGTCTATCTGGAAATGCTCTCGCTGCTGGCGCCGCGCTATTATTCGATCTCCTCGTCGCCGTTCGGCGATCCATCGCGCTGCAGCGTCACCGTCGCCGTGGTCGAGGGGCCCGCGGGTTCGGGACGCGGTGTCTACAAGGGCATCTGCTCGAATTACCTCGCCGGCCGCCGCGCCGGCGAGATGATCCACGCCACGGTGCGCGAAACCAAGGCCGGCTTCCGACTGCCGGATGACGCTTCCGTGCCGATCATCATGGTCGGACCTGGAACCGGTCTTGCGCCATTCCGCGGCTTCCTGCAGGAGCGCGCCGCGCTGAAGACCAAAGGCGCGGCACTCGGCCCGGCGATGCTGTTTTTCGGCTGCCGTCACCCCGATCAGGATTACCTCTATGCCGACGAACTAAAGGCGTTCGAAGCCAGCGCCATCACCGAATTGTACACCGCGTTCTCGCGCGCCGAGGGTCCCAAGACCTATGTGCAGAACCTGGTGGCAGCGCAGAAGGAGCGCATCTTGAGCCTGATCGAAGAGGGCGCGATCATTTACGTCTGCGGCGACGGCGGCAAGATGGAGCCGGACGTCAAGGCAGCACTGGTTGCGATCTATCGCGAACGCAAAGGCGCTGATGCCGATGCGGCGCAGCGCTGGATCGAGGATCTCGGCACCAGCAACCGCTACGTACTCGATGTCTGGGCGGGTGGCTGACAGCACTTATCGCGGGTCCGTCCCGCCGTTCGCCCTATTGCATGCGCACATCTCGAAAAACGACTCAAATACAGAGACTTAGATGACCCTCGGTTTTGGAAGCACCTTTAGGTCGGTCCTGCAGCCACCGTTGATAAGATTCGCGTTTTTCATACGTGCCGGCCGCCGACCAAAAGATGTGTGCATGCACTAGGCCGTTCGCCGGGACGACGATGGTGTAAAGGTTTACACCCGCGTCCCCTTGAATGGAAAGCTGCCCATCGGGCCGATGCCCATTTCGCCGGAAATAGCGTCGCCGGAAACCGTGCCGGTGAATTCCAGCGTCAGCGGCATCGGGTTGGTGATCGAGACTTTCCAGGCGACGTCGTCGCCGCTGGCGGTGCCGTCGAAGATCTCGGTGGAATTGCCCTCGGCGCCTTGCGTTCCCGTCAGCGTGCCGCCGGCATTCTTCAAGCTCAGCGTCGCATTGCGCTCGCCCATCGGCGTGCTCATGGTCAGATTCCAGTTTCCGTCTACCGCCATCTTAAATCTCCTCGATTTTTCCTTCGCAAAACCGGAATGGCTTTGGGATTTGGCTCAAGCTCCGGCGCGGGGTATAGCGCATCTCGCCACGCATGCCCAATCGTCAGGCACGGGCGGCGCGGATGCGGCTGGTGACGAGAATGCGAAACGCGACATATTGCACGGCGAAGGCCGCGACCTTGGCCCCGACCAAGATCACCGACACATAGATCGCCCATAGCTTGAGATCGCCGGTTAGCGCCGCTGCGATGGTGCCTAGGCCGAGCGCAAACATCAGCGCCGCCCAGGCATAGCCCGCGATGGTGACGTATTCCGGAATGGTTTCTGACACGAGTGGCGGCACGTAACGCAGCATCCAGCCGCGCTTGAGCATGATGGCGCCGATTGCGAAATGCCCGATGGCAGGTTTGGCCATCACGAAACGAGGATCGTTGGTCAAGAGCGTCGCGCTGCCGAGCACGATCACCAGCGCCAGGCTGGCATAGGTCATGAAGCCGAGTTGCTGGCCTTTGACGCGGGCATGGATCACCTGGGCCACTGCTCCGGCGATCGCGACGCAGGTCGCCAGCACCACGTCGCCGGTCGTGAAATACAGCACGAGGAATACGATGGTGGAGAAAAAGTCGGTCGCGAGTCTGGCGAAGACGTCCTTCATCGTCGTGTTCCCCTTTGCTGAATCCGGTCCCGTGCTCAGGTTCCGGACAGCGCGTTAGCAGGGCCCGGGGGGACAGCGTACTTTGTTTTGCGGTACTGCGGATACCATTTGGTGAAATAGACCGCGCTGTTGCGGGCAGCGAAGGCGATCACGAGGCCGGACCACAGCGGCAGGCCCGGGCTATAAATCATCAGGACGTTGGCCGCCATCATCGCCAGGAACGCGGCGGTCCACGCCCAGGTGATGATATAATTCGCCTTCATGAAGCCGGGCTGCTCGGCGGTTTCTGCGTCCACCACTTCGCGGGCGTATTGCAGGGTGAAGGGAAAGCGGATTGCGATCGACAGCAGCGCGATCGCGAACACCCCGGCATCGACGGTAAGCTTTACCGCGGAAGTGCTCACGCCGGGGTCGACCAAGGTGAAGTAGAAGCCGAGCGCGGCGAACAGGACCACCGAGCCCGCGCCGAGCATCTTGATCGAACGGCCGCGCAGGATGTCATATGCGATGACGGCAACGCAGATGGCGGCGGATGCGAACAGGCTGACGGGCGCCGAGGTCACCAGCATCAGCAGCGCGAAGGCACCATAGGGGGCAAGGATCAGAAAAATCGTCATGGCAGCCTCATGGGCTTAATCTTTACATCGTAAAGATGCGTATAAGGGCGAGACGAGGAGAGGTCAAGCGAAATCTTTACAGTGTCAAAATAACGTGAGCGGCGAAGACGTCGGAGCGTCATTCCGGGGCGCGCGTCAGCGCGAACCCGGAATCTCGAGTGATCATTTCTGGATTCCGGGGTTCGAGGCGGAGCCTGTCATCGGGCCGCGCTTTGCGCGGACCCGTTGGCCTCGCCCCGGAATGACGGGTGAGGCTGAGGCCACGATCATTACCGACCCGCTCACGCCGCGGCCACCCAGTTGCCGTGGAAACCATCGGGAACCCGATGCCCGAGCTGCACCAGCGCCACCGGGCCGGCCTCGACGTCGGTGGCGTTGAATACCGCAAGATCGCTGCGGTTTTCCCGGGCGCGCCACACCGCGGCCAGCAGCCAGCCATCGCCCTCGGCGGCACCATCGCCGCGGGCGACAAACACCGGCTCGGAAATGGTATCGCCCGCCGGCAGCAGGTATTGGCCACGGCGCGAGCCCTTGCCATCGACATGCACCACGCCGCACAACCCGCCGACATCAGTCAGATCGGAATTGGCGCAGGCGTACCAGCCATGGGCGCTGCGAACACCGGCGCGCCGATCGTCGATGCGCGGGAATTCGCCAGTGACGTCGTCAAGATAAGTCTGAGTGAAGCGGTCGGTATTACCGGCGAGATCGAAGGTCCAGCGGCACAGCCGTGCACGCGACTTCTTCGGATCGGTGGGCAAACCGTTGGGATGGCTGAACAATGGCGCTTCCTCGAACTGCATGACATCGGCGATGATGCTGTTCTCCTCTTCCCAGGCGTTCATGACGTGGAAGACGTAACAGCTCTCGGCGCGAAACCAGAGGATGTCGCTGGCTGCACCCTTGCGCTTCATGACGCCGACATAGGCGCCCTTGTCCGGCTCCCAGGCATAAGGCGGCTGGTCGTGCATCGCGCGTTCCATGCTGCCGGTAATGGGGAGAATCGGAAACAGCAGATGATGTTCGGTGACGATGAAATCGTGCACCATGCTGGCATAGGGTGCAGTGAGGCGATCGAAACGCGTCACCACGCCGGACGCATTGACGGACCCGAAGGAGAGGGCAGGCGTCAGGGGACCAGCGGCATTGTAGCCGAAGAAAACCATCTCGCCGCTGACGGGATCGATCTTGGGATGCGCGGTGAAGGGTCCCGAGATAGCTTGACCGTAGTCGCAATAGCCAAGCCGGTTGAGCGTGCCGGGCTCGATCTCCGTCGGCAGATGCCCTTCCTCCAATGCGAGCAGGCGCCCGGCGTGGAAGATAATATTGGTGTTGGCGACACCGCCGTGCGGCCGAAGCCGCCGAATAGCGCGCGACCCGCATCGTGTTCGGCCTGCCATTTCGGGGTACGGATCCAGCGGTTGCGGTAACTGGCGCGGCCGTTTTCGAGATGGAAGGCGTGCAGCATGCCGTCGCCAACGAACCAGTGCGCGCCCGGCGACTCGAACTGCGGATTGGGGCCATTGCGATAAAGCGTGCCGTTAAGTTCGCGCGGCAACTCGCCCTGGACCTTGAGAAACGGAGCGTCGCACTCCATCGGCATCGGGGCCAGATTGGGCCGGCGTGCCTTTGTCACTGCTTGCTGCTGCATCGATCGCTCCCTTTAGTTTATCTTTACATCGTAAAGATAAACTATGTGGCCTGACCACAGCCGTCAAGCGAAATCTTTACAGTGTCAAAATCATGGCCTATACAGCGCAAATGACGAAAAAGCCAAGCAAAGCCCGAACCGTAGCCAGATCCGTTTCAAACAAAACCGCACCGGCGCGTCTGGGCCGGAAACCAGGTGCGCCGCGGACGGCCGGCGCGAGCGAAGATGCGCCGTACCATCACGGCGCGCTGCGCGACGCCCTGCTCGATGCGGCCGAGCGCGTGCTCGAACGCGATGGGCTGGCCGGATTGACGCTGCGCGCGGTGGCGCGCGAGGCCGGCGTGTCGCATGCAGCACCCACCCATCATTTCGGCGATCTCACCGGTCTCGTCAGCGAACTCGCCGCGATCGGATTTCGGCAATTCAACACGGCGATGGCGGCGGCCGGTGCTGCCGCAGGCGCCTCGCTGATGGAGAAAGCGATGGCGCGCGCCAAAGCCTATGTCGCCTATGCGCAGGCGCATCCCGGCGTGTACGGGCTGATGTTCCGCACCGAGCGCCTCGATATGAAACGGCCGTCGCTGCATGAGGCCGCCGAGGCCTCGTTCGCAGGGCTGGCCGGCGCGATCGGCGCCAGCCGCAATGAGCACATTTCCGAACAGGCGCTGTCGCTCGATCAGGCGGCGGCCATCGCGCGAGCCTGGTCGCTGGTCCACGGTTTTACGATGCTGCTGCTCGATGACCGGCTCTCCGATATCCTGCGGCGGTTGCCCAAGGGCACTGACGCGGAGACGTTGCTCGATGCGATGCTCAGGTCGACCGTCGGCCGGCCGCCGGGGCCGTAATCGACGCAACAGTGGCC
>WNFL01024274.1_pt1 | contig 10413 bp, 15 predicted proteins | sample 5400361 | NCBI WGS metagenome assembly WNFL01 (sample SAMN13153351, study PRJNA577476) | soil metagenome | isolation source: 40 cm soil on Douglas fir-dominated hillslope | place: USA:California | collected 2013-09-17
CCAGCACGAGACGGCCCTGTTGGCTGCTGACGTCGCCCTGGTCGACCAATTGCTTAAGCGTGATGGCGGTCGATGACATTGCAACTGCGCCGCCGAGCAGTATCGCGGAGGGTAAGCCGAGGCCAAATAGCATGGCAACTCCTGCCACGACCAAAACGGTGAATCCGACTTGCAGGCTGCCAGCGCCGAAAACATCGCGCCGTGCGGCAATCATTGCCGAAATCGAGAACTCAAGACCCACCATAAACATGAGAAAAATGATGCCGAGCTCGGCCAGAAATCTCGTTTCATCGCTCGTGGCGATGAGGTGCAAACCATGCGGCCCGATAACCAGGCCGGCCAATAAGTAACCTGCGGCCGCCGGAAGTCTTATGTGTGCGACCAGGCTGATGGCGCAGACGGAGGCAAGGATCACGACTAGCGTCTTGATCAACAGGGCGTCGGCCATGCGCAGCTCCGATGCGCGTCGCGCTCACTGTATCGCACCAATTTGTCGGCGCCCTGACGGACGTCAAATTCCGCCAATCCTTGAAAAATGCCAGTGTTCAGCAGTCGCCATGGCTGACAATCGTCAATGTGACGACGGCGGACGAAGCGTAACCTCCATCTTGCAAGCCTCTCGTTCCGAAGGCTATGGCAGCGGCGGCGCGCAGCGGAATCCGCGTGACGCTCTGGCGCAACTCCGGGCACTGGATAGCCATGATCAAAGCGACCTATACGATCACGGTGATTGAAGGCTATGACGCGATGCGCGTCTTCCTCGAGACCGTTTGGCGCCGCCATGACAAGCCCGTCGAGGAGATCGCGTTTTTGCTCGGTAGCTTGAAATGGGCGGATGGGTCGCCGGTCGATCCGACGATGTGGCATGACTGGCTGGCAGCCGTTCAAATGGCGGCGTCAGTCGGAAGCTGTAAGATCGCCGCGGGCCGATGATCGCGCTGCCACCCGTCAGCGCTAGTCTAGATGCGTGCGCACTAACAGGCCGGCTACAGCATCGCCAACGGTATCGCCTCGGTGGGCGGGGGAAACGCGTGGTCGAGCGCAACGAGATCCTCCCTCGTGAGGTGGAGTTCAAGCGCAGCGTGGTTTTCCCGCACATGCGCAACGTTGGCCGCCTTCGGAATCGCCACCACGCCGTGCTGTCGGAGTAGCCAGGCGAGGGCAACTTGCGCGGGCGTTACGCTGTGTCGAGCAGCTACCTTTTTTAGTTGTCTGTGACCGAGTAGCCGCCCTTGCTCGATCGGCGAGTAGGCCATGATCGGGAGGTTCCGGTTAAGGCACCAGGGCATCAGATCGTATTCGATGCCGCGCCGGGTAAGATTGTAGAGAACCTGGTCGGTCGCAACGTTTGCACCGCCGTCGAGCCCCCAAAGCTCGATCATGTCTACGACGTCGAAATTACTGACGCCCCAATAGCGAATCTTGCCTGCATCGACCAGTTCGGCAAAAGCATCGAGCGTTTCCTCGAGCGGTACGTTGCCGCGCCAGTGCAGCAGATAAAGATCGAGGCGATCGGTCCCAAGGCGCCGCAGGCTATGTTCGCACGCAGCGACGGTCCCGGGCCTTGTCGCATTTTCGGGAAGCACCTTGCTGACAAGGAACAACTCGTCGCGGCGTCCGGCGATCGCTTCGCCAACGAGCGCCTCGGCTCCGCCATCGGCGTACATCTCTGCGGTGTCGAGCAGGATCATGCCGAGATCGAAGCCTGCGCGGAGCGCCGCAACTTCGTCCTTTCGACGCCGTGCGTCTTCGGCCATGCCCCATGTCCCCTGGCCAAGCGAAGGTATCGCCTCGCCCGAGGGCAGTCTCACAGTACGGACGCCGTGCTCCAAATCATCAGGTCTGATCGTCATGGCAGCCGCGCAGCTCCCTGAGTGAACTTGCTTCGTCGCACAAAGAAATTCTAGCTGTGCGAAGCAACCTACCGGCCGACTCGCACACGAGCAATTTCCTGTCCCCGGTCATCGGTCACGAGAATGAAAGATCCATGCCAGCTCTCGTCTTGGCAAAGTTCCTGGGCAATCACGAAAGCATGCGCCCTGGCGTCGTCGCGGGTGGAAAAAACAGACCCTGTTTCGTCCGGATAGCGGCTGTTATTTTCAACGTGGAAATAAAACCGGCTTCCTTCAGCCGTAACGCCTGCGAGGGGTTCGTCGAATATGCCGGTTCTCAACGAAGCGAAACGCTCGATATAGCGCCGGGCTGCGTCCTTCAAGGGGACGGCCACGAGGTCCAAGGTCGAATCGACGCTGTCGGAGAACTTGCGACCGATCTGCTGGTGAATGCCGAGGATGACGCAATGGGTCGACGTATCGACAAGCCGCGCCGCCAGGATATCGCGAACGCCGCAAGCCAATACAAAATCATTGTACCACTCGCTCTTGCGTAACAGTCGGTCCGGAAGACACTCGGAGAGTTTTTTCCAGCTCCCATCGAGCAACGGCGAATAGGGATCGACTGCGGCATAGTGCCGGATGTAGTCGGGTTCGAATTCGGCGCTAAGGCCGGAAAAGCAGGCCTCATCCACGTTCCCGATGCTCTTGTTGAAAATGATCAATGCCGCGCCCGCGACTTCAGCCGCGTCCGTCAACGCCTCGAGCGCGTCAGGCCACGCCTCGGGCGAGTCCATGACATCGTGAAACATTGAAACAACAGAGGACATGAACCGCATCCCAAAGGCTGATCCGCGGAGCCGAGCGAACTTAGAGCTTCTAGGAACAGTGGCGTTGACGCCCGTCACATTTTTCCGAATGGGCGTCCTCGCCTGCGGAAGAAATCCGGCGGGTTCCGTTGATATTCGTCAAGGTGTGACCGGCGGTCGGGGTGAGAATGACGAAGAGTTTCAAAGGGGTTCCCGTCATGCTGATCACCGTCTGCCGCCTCTACGATTCATACAGCGACGCCAATCGGGTCGTTCTCATGCTCGAAGCGGCCGGCCTGCCGGCGTCGCAAACCAGCGTTATTTCAAACAATTCCGACACCTGGTACAGCGCCCCGAAGAACGCGGGCGTTGTCCCCGTGCGGAAGGATGGCACGGGCAGCGATGCCCATGGCAAGGGCGAGGGAGCGATCCTTGGTGCTGCGATCGGCGCAACAGCGGCGACGGCAGCCAGCCTCATCACCATGCTGGCGATACCGGGTGTCGGCGCCGTCGTCGGCGCCGGATGGTTTGCTGCGCTGTTGGGCAGCATGGCGATCGGCGGCGTGGCCGGCGGCTTGCTTGGTGCGCTGACCAATGCCGGCATCAGCGAGGAAGACGCCCAGGTCATGGTCGAGGGCGTGCGCCGTGGAGGAACGCTGGTCGCTGCGCGGGTGCCGCAGAACGAAGTGCCGCGGACCGAGGCGATGATGAACCAGTCCGCCGTCGATCTCGGCGAACGCAGGGAGCTTTACCGCAAATCTGGCTGGCAGTGCTTCGATCCGAACGCCGGGCCCTATACCGCAGATCAGGTGCGCAGCGAACGCGCGCTGCATGCGCACTAGCAGACTCGTCGGAATTTGACGGTCGTCAAGGCCGGCTTGATCCGGCCGCCTCATTCTCACTCGATAGATTCGGGTGGCGGAAGTGAGTTTGCTGTTGTTTGCGCCGCAACCATGGCGATGGCCGCGGCTTTCGGAGGTTGCAGTGATCCTTGAGCAATTGATACTTGGAATCATCGTGCTGGCGGTGGTGTTGCTGCTGCTGCCGTTCCTGCTCGTGATGGCCGGCGACGGGGCGGTGATGCTGCTCTGGTTCGTTGCTTCCGCCGCTGTGCTGGGCGCTCTGGCTTTCTGGCTGATGTTTCCCGGTACTTACGGGCTGGCAGTGCTCCTGCTTGCATTGATCATCGGGCTGCTCCTTGTCGATAGACGATCTCGGCACGGCGCTTCCTGAAGAAATGCGAACCTGCCGAGCTGCCGCTTGCGGACACGTCGGGACGAGACATAGCTGCAACCCACGATCGCGCGCTCGCAAAGCCAGCGCCAACCGCACAGGAGCAACCATGACCTATTTCGATCACGATTCTAACACTCGGAGAGATCCCGGCGGGATGGGCGCGCCGCCCTACGTTAGCGCCCAGATCGATGCAGGTCTGCGCGCCTATATGCAGCGCGTCTATACTTATATGGCCGGCGGCCTTGCATTGACCGGTATCGTCGCTTACGCCGCCGCTGCGTCCGGTTTTTATCAATCCATCGCCGGCACGCCGCTGATCTGGATCGTCATGCTGGCGCCGCTCGGCTTCGTCCTCGTCTTGAGCTTCGGCATCCAGCGGATGAGCGCCGGAACGGCAATGCTGCTGTTCTGGTTTTATGCAGCCGTGATGGGGCTGTCGCTTGGGGGCATCTTCCTGGTCTACACCGGGACCTCGATTGCGCGTGTGTTCTTTATCACCGCCGCGACCTATGGCGCGATGAGCCTCTACGGCTATACCACCAGGACCGATCTTTCGCGCTTTGGCTCGTTCCTGCTGATGGGACTGATCGGTATCATCATCGCGTCGCTGGTTAACCTCTTTATCGGGTCAAACACCCTTCAGTTCGTCATCTCCATCATCGGCGTCATCGTATTCGTCGGCCTGACCGCATACGACACGCAACGCATCAAGGAGATGTACCTCGAATCGGACACGGTTGAAATCGCAGATAAGAAGGCAGTGCTTGGTGCGCTGGCGCTCTATCTCGACTTCATAAATCTGTTCATGTTGCTGCTTCAATTGTTCGGTCAGCGCCGGGAGAATTGACGCAAGAACCCCGTGAGGGACTGATAGCGATGGCGCGCTTTCTGATCGTGCTCGGCCTGGTAATTGTAGTGGTTGGCCTGCTTTGGCCCTATCTGAGCCAGCTCGGGTTGGGACGGCTGCCCGGCGACATCGTGATTGAGCGGGAAAATATGACGTTTTATTTCCCGCTGATGACATGTTTGCTTTTGAGCGTGCTGTTCAGCCTGGTCTTTTGGGTCGTGAACCGCTGAAACGACGATCGGTCACCGCGCCGAATGCCGGGCCGTGCGCGCTGTTCGGCCGGCGGAAGCTGCGCGTGAGCGCTTCGAAGCCGACCCTGCCTTCCGCTCATCCATCAATCCATGCAAATGATGGGCCGCGCTCTCGATGTCAAAATGCTTGTATTGGCCGGCGCGGCTTTCTGCCGAGAGCAAGCCGCAGCGATGGACCTTCTTGAAATCCCCATAGGGGAATTCATAGTGTCCCTTGGTGTCCTCGGGCTTTTCGTCGTTGATTCCCAAATACCACTTGCCGTATTCGGCAAAGCCGTGGAGGCGAATGAATTCATTTTCCTCCTGCGCCGACGGGCGGTGCTCGCTCCATGCATCTCGCTCGTCGAATACAAATTTTCCTTCGTCGATGAGCTCTTTGGCGTATTTATATGCGCGCGGGTTAAGGGTTACGGCCATGGACGTTCTCCTGTTCGGGTCGTTGGGGTTTTGCCGAGGGCGGCAGCCTCGTAACAGACAAGGCGAGAGGCGCGAGACGCCATGACGGCGATCAACATCCGGGTCTTTTTTGTCGATCGCTGCCGCAACCAACGGTCGCTCGCGAGTTGATGACTTGATCGCGACAGACCGGAAGCAAAACCACAGCTGCTAACCTATTCGATAAGGGCGAACCAATCGTTGACGAACGCCAATGCCGGGTGGGTACCAGACGTTAGATTCGAGGCCGCGTCCGGAACTACGCAAAATGTCGGACGTTCGATTCTTAAGTGAAACGAAGAAGTGGAGACCGTGCAATGAAGAAGACCTTAGCTACACTCGCGGTTGGCGCGACAGTCGCAATCGGTGCGGTTGCGAGCCCGACGGCGGCGGACGCTCGATGGCATCATCGTGGCTTTCCCGTCGCCCCCATTGTCGGAGGCTTGGCGGCAGGGGCCATTCTTGGCGCCGCGCTAGCGCCAAGGGTATACTACAGCTACGGGTACCAACCCGTCGTCTATGTCGGGCCGTCATGTTACGTCCGGCGCGAACGGATCTGGGATGGGTGGCGGTGGCGCATTCGCCGCGTGGAGGAATGCTACTGACGAAAGCGGCGTTCAGCCGCAATGCCGGCAAAGAAGACCTGGCGTTCCGGCGATGCTCGGCTTTCGCGGCCAAGCGACAGACGACGGTATCGGGTGAGCCGCGTGCATCGATCAATCAGCGGCCCGGTATGTTGATCGGCATCAATGCCCAGGTCGCACCGACCTCGACAATGCTCCCCTGACGGCTTCACGTCGGCTACGGAGCATTTCGATGATCAAGGACATTATCGTCCACCTGGAGCACCGGATCGCGCGCGATCCGGCCCGCGATTTTGCCATCACTGTTGCGGAGACCTTCGACGCGCATGTCGCCGGAGTTGCTTTCGCATACACACCGGATTTTCCGGGCTACGTGATGCTGGAAACTCCACCCGAGATACTGGCCCAGCTGATGGCGGAGGGCGAGAAGGCCGCTTTGGCCGCGATAGAACGTTTCGACGCTGCCGCCAGGCGCAGCATGATTTCCGCGGAGCATCGCCTGCTCAAGGCGATAGGAGCGTCCGCGCCCGTGGTGCTGTCGAGACTTGCCCGGCGTTTTGATGTGAGCGTGTTCATGCAGTCCGAGCCGAACGGCGTGGACAATGATGACATGATCGAAGCTTCGTTATTCGACTCCGGGCGTCCTCTCATTGTGGTGCCGTACATCCAGAAAGAAGGACTGAAGCTCGACCATGTGGTGTGTTGCTGGGATGGCAGCCGTGCCGCGGCCCGCGCCGTCAACGATGGGCTGCCGCTATTGGTCAAGGCGACAACAGTCGACCTGCTGATCGTGGTGAACGAAAAGACCAACACCGCCCCAAACGAAATTCGCGGCGCCGACATGGCGAAACATCTCGCCCGCCATGACGTCAAGGTCCAGATCGTAACAATCTCGGCGGCCGACTTCGATGTTACCAAGGCGATCCTGTCCTATGTCGCCGACATTTCCGGAACCTTGATCGTGATGGGCGGCTATGGCCACCCCAAGCTGCGCGAGGTCATCCTGGGGGGCGTGACCCGCGATATGCTGAAGTCGATGACCGTTCCGGTGTTCATGGCGCATTGACTAGGCGCTCGCGTCAGGAGCCAGCACCATGCGGCCCGATTTGTACGCCTTTGCTACCGCCGCCGGCTTCCTTGGTGCGACGATTTACGCCGCTCTTGTCGAGCAGCCTGCCCGGCTTAAGCTCTCTAGCCCTGCGATGATCCAGGAATGGAGGCTGAGCAACCGGCGCGGCACGCTGCTCTTGTCGGTTCTTGCCGTCGTCTCGGCAATTCTCGCCTACATCCAATTCAGGACCAATGGCGACGTACGCTGGATCATTGGCGGCCTCACGATCCTGGCGAGTTGGCCGTACGCCTATTTTGTGTTGGTGCCGGTGAACATCTGGCTGGCCAACGTTCCGCCGGCAAGGACTCTCTCGCCGGTTCGCAAACTGGTCCGGGAGTGGATGCGGGATTGGGGGTTATTGGAATGGGGTCACGTCTTGCTCGGGCTTGGCGCTACCGCCACATTTGCGTGGGCGCTGGTGCAGCCGCCATGATTGATGGCCATCAATGCTGGGGTGGGGCGCGAGGGCCAATATCGCAATCGGAACCGAATGAATGTCTCCGCGCCGGCGTGGAGCGAGGGAACGATGCTTCACATCGATATTCCGACTTTGGCCGAGTTCAAGGCCCTCGCGCAGGTCAAAGGCGAAACTTGCATTTCCCTGTACCTCCCGACCTCTCCCTTGGGCGAGAGCGCTCAGCTCAATCGCACCGCGTTCAAGGATATAGCCAAGGAAGCGCTGTCACAGCTAAGGGAAGCCGGTACCGATAAGAAAAAAATCGCCGATTTCGAAGAGCGGTTCGAGCATCTCGCAGGTCCCGAACATGACGTTCAGGATGAAGACAAGATCAGAAAACTCCAGCGTGCAAAGCCGGACCCGATCGACGAGTTCTGGCACTATCAGGCGAACGGCTTAGCAGTGCTCGCCACATCAGGCATGATGCGAACGTTCCGCCTGCCTGACCGGCCAAAGCCGCTGGCCGAAGTGGCGGACCGGCTTCATCTGACGCCGCTGATACGGGCCATGACCTCCCCGCACGACATCTTCGTGCTTGCGCTGGCTGAAGAGAGCGTCCGGCTGGTTCACGCTTTCGTCAACTTTCCGCCGGAGCGGCTGCAGGTTCCGGATCTGCCTGATAGCGCGGAGGAGGCGACACGGCGCCCATCCTTCCACGTGCGGGCTCCGCGCCGCAGGCTGCAGAACCTGGAAGGCGAGAAGGTGTTGTTGCAGCAGTATGTGAGGAAGGTCGAGCATGCGATATCCAGCGTACTCGCTGAACGGAATGCCCCGCTGGTTCTTGCGGCGGAGGAGCCGCTGGCGTCGATGTTCCGTTCGGTCAACACTTACCCAAGGTTGGCCGATGAGATGATCGAAGGAAATCCGGGTCTGAGAACCGATGGCGAGCTGGAAGACGCCGCGATCCCGATTCTCGACCGTCTCTATTCCCGCGAACTGAAGGCCGTGATCGCGCGCTACGACGAACTGAAGCCACGACGTGCGACAACAGACGTTTCCTACGCCGCGCATGCTGCAACCGCAGGCGCCGTTGAACAGCTTCTTGTCGATCTCGATGCGGTTGTTCCCGGCCTGGTCAGCGACATCGATGGCAGCGTGACATATTCTGCCTCCGATGATGCCGAGACCTATAGCGTTGTCGATGAAGTCGCGCGGCGGGCACTGTACACCGGAGCCAGGGTAATGGGTGCACGGAAGGAAGAATTGCCGGACCGGGCTCCGCTGACCGCCATCCTCCGCTATCAGTTCCACTGAGGCGGCGATGCCGCGGCGTCTTATAACCTCGCTGCAGCAGCAGTTCGTCAGCCTGCGGCGCGGCACGCCCGGATCCTTGCCGCCGCCGGTCGACAATATGGATGACCACTGGTCGCCCATCGAGCGGGCAGGAGTTGAGCAGGCGCTGGCTTATTCGGTGGTTGGCGCGCCAGACACCGTTGAGCGGGGGTTGGAGGCGCTCATTGCCGAGACCCGTGCGGACGAACTGATGCTAACGGCGCAGATCTACGACCACACGGCCAGGCTTCGCTCGTTTGAAATCGCGGCTGAGGTACGCCACCGCATCGCCGCCCGTCAGCCGGAATCTTTGGTTCGATCGGGCGCTTCCATCGCGTGAATATCCCTCACCAGGCAACGCAGCCCGTACAATTGATCCAGCAGATGCAAAATGATCGTAATGCCCTCGTCGTTCACGCCGAAATCCGCCTTGAGATCCTGGATCAGCCGGGCCCGCGCGAGATCGGCCTCTGAAAAGAAAAGCCTCTTTCGGCTGGTGACAGGTACCAGCCACTCCGCTTCGACCCAGGCATTCAATGTCGGGGCATCAAGGTGCGATCGACCGATGAATTCCTGGCTCTCCATTGTCACACTCCCATGGATTGCCGCGGACTGTACTCCACAGGCTGCCACTCCGCGACGAATGCTTCGAGTTTCGGATCCGGCTTTTCCGGCAGCATCAGCATCAGCTTGACATATTGATCGCCTTTGCTGCGATCGGAACGCGGCACGCCACGTCCTTTCAGCCGGAGAACGCGACCGGTGTTAGACCATTTTGGCACCGTCACCGTGACCGCTCCCCCGGGGGTAGGCACCTTGATCTTTGCGCCCAGCACCGCCTCCTTCAGGGAAATCGGCAAGTCGAGGTAGATGTCGTCGCCTTTGCGGGTGAAGTAGGGATGCGGCAGGACGCTGATCTCGATCAGCGCATCGCCAGGAGGACCGTCGCCCAGCGCCGGGCGGCCTTTGCCTTTCAAACGCAGGATCTGGCCATCTCGCGTGCCCGGCGGAATGTTGACGTCCAGCGTGGTGCCGTCAGGAAGAATAATGGATTGCTTGCCGCCGTTGACGGCATCAAGAAAGGAAAGGTCGAGGTGATAGCGGACATCCTGGCCTCGCCGGCGGCGAGCTGCGCGGCCTTGGCGGCCGAAGATCTCGGAGAGAATGTCTTCGCTCCCGGAGAAATCGCCGAAATCTGCAAAGCCTGAGTTGTTGGTGTAGGCGGTCCAGCCATCCTGATTGGCGAAATCCCTGTAGTATTGCTGACGTGGCCGCTCGGTGCCCGAGGCGTCGATTTCCCCGCGGTCAAAGCGCGCGCGCTTATCAGGATCGCTCAAGAGATCGTAGGCGGCCGAAACCTCCTTGAATTTATCTTCAGCAATCTTGTTGCCGGGATTGAGGTCTGGGTGCAGCTTCTTCGCCAGGCGGCGATAGGCCTTTTGAATATCGTCTTGCGTAGCGTCCTTTTTCACGCCCAGCGTTGTGTAGGGGTCCAGAGCCAATGCGCACTCCTGTTTGCACCTCGGCAATGCCGAACGAATGTGGCGTCATTGTTTTTCCGCTGGCGGGGGTGGCTGCT
>WNFL01252160.1_pt1 | contig 10413 bp, 8 predicted proteins | sample 5400361 | NCBI WGS metagenome assembly WNFL01 (sample SAMN13153351, study PRJNA577476) | soil metagenome | isolation source: 40 cm soil on Douglas fir-dominated hillslope | place: USA:California | collected 2013-09-17
GGGAGCGACGGGCAACGTCGCGACAGAGGATGTCGTTTACCTTCTAAAGGGACTTGGTTGCGACACAGGCGTCGATCTCGGCGCGCTCCTGGATGTCGCGGCCTGGATCAAAACGGTCCTGGGACGCAGCGGATCCAGCGCCTGGTCGCAGCGTATCGGCGACCCGATCTCGTTCGACACTTCGATTCCGAACGCTTTGCGCGCGAACTGGGGTCGCTGGAGGCCATCGCAGACCTCTATGCTAAAGCCAAACTCGAACCCAAGCCCCTGTTTGATTCGCGCGCAAGTCAACCAGGACTATGTTCCGGATGAAGCTCGATCGTGACATATTCAGACGGTACCCGCTCGAAACGTCACTTACTTTGCCAGGGTCGCGGGGGCGCTCGCCCGAAGGGCCGCGATGATCTGATCGCTATTACCGTTGTCGCACAGTTGGTAATCCAGAAAGGCCTGTTCCGGCTGCGACATCCACCAACTCAGTGAGACGTCCTGCATGGCGGCCGTGATCTTCGCATCGCCGACTCCGGCAACCAAGGACTTTCGGCATAGGTTGCCGCCTATCGATTTGAGGTTCCGCACCGTGACATGAAAAAGCCGATCGCGCCCGACTACTGACTTGGCGTATTCCACATCCCCCTTCTCATGTCCCGAGCGCGTGGCAAAGAGTGCGCGGCCGATCACAGTGTAGTCTTCAAATAGCGAACTGTCCTCCACTCGCGGAAGAAGCAGGTCGGGTTGATCAGATAGCTTCATCCGCGGAGGCGGAAGCGATCCGCCCTCGTCGGGCTCCGGATCATTGGTGATGAGGATGATTAATGGGCTAAGGCCAAACTCTTTTAGAGCGTCGGCGATATCAGCTCCGGTCGCAAGGCCGTCGTTTTCGAAATAACCGCCATCCACGATGCGGTCGATAATTTGGTACGCGTTTTTCACATGCGCGCGCAAGATACCGTGGGGCGAAATTATCGGGAAACGCGCGCTCATCGTGAACGCGGTCGAGAGCAGGACGTCCGACTTTGTTTCTTCCTCGGTGCACGGCCCGGCGGACCTCATTTCACATAGGTCATAGGCCAACGGGAATAAGTATTTTTGACTCTTCGGGCGTAGCGAGGCCGCAGCCACCTCGCTCGCTATGATACGCTGTCCTGTTTCAACCGATGTGCCGTTGATGAATACGAAGGGCTGCCAAACGTGGGTCGCTGATGGGTCAGGATGATAGCCAAAATGCCGGCACAAACCGGTCGGCTTGGTATCTTCTTCCGCGCAAGTACCGGCAAAGCCGGTAACGACGCGCTTGTAACGGCGTTCCAAAGCCTGTTCGAGCAGAACCGCGCGATCGTTCCACCATGGCTCTCCGGTAACCGGGTTCCCCATTGGAAAGGTGTCGCGATAGATGAGACCGACCAGCACAGGCGACAGCAGATCACCGGCCAAGATTTTTTGCAGACAATCGCGCCAAGATGCGGTTTCCGAATTGTCTTCTGACGCCGCGAACCAAGCAAAATCCACCGGTCCCTTTTGGCACGGTGGCCGGTTGGGTGAACCGATCTCTTCTGCGTCGCGAAGCGCTGCCGTGATAACCGCGGCTGCAACCGAGCTGCCGGAAACCGTCGATAGGCCGAAAATGCGCTTGCGCACGTCTTTGACGTCGGCGTTCGAAGTGTTGCTCTGGTCCAGGATGGCGCCGACGATTGTCGCGGTCATGAAGGCTGCGCGACTGCCACCACCCGATCCGGCAATGATGATCGGACTCGGACAGTCTTTTATGTCTGGGCATTCATTGGCGAACTGCCACTGCTTGACCGCCTCTTCAATACTGATCTGGCGATGGCTGCCAGCACGCTCGACCCAACGGACGTCGTGGAACCGGCCCACCAAGAATTCCAGAATGCCGCCGGCCACGATGAACAGCAACAACAAAGGCGCACGCCAACGCATCGCATAGGCACCGATTTCGGTAAATAGCAGAATGCTGCTTCCAAGCACGAACGGAACAAACATCGCGCGTGGCAAAAGCGAGGCGATCGAATGTGGGAAGAACAACGAAACCAAGAAGAGTGCCGTAACGGCGATCGCGATCGCGAAGATGAATACATCGGCCCACGCGGTTCGCTCCGCCGCAGCGGCAGAAAAATTGATTCTAAGACGGTGAAAATCAAGGAAAATCGCTTCGTGACCCGTCAGCAAGGGACCGTCTACCAACGGCCATTGTTGTCGTTTCCCTTGCATTGCTTGGTTTAACCAAATGCTGATCCTTCTCCGCCGCCAGACCAGGAAGAAGAACGTGGCACCAAGTATGATAGTCACTGCAATAAGAATAAATAACAGCTTCAGTGCACGATCCGCTTCCGGAAGCGCCTGCGCAGGACCGAGATTGCGATGGGCGCGCACCATGGCGATTGCCATGAAGACAAACACCGCGGTCCCGAGCAGTCGCGGGATCGCGATGGCCGCGCACTTGTAGATCTCCTGCAGCTCCGCCCGGCGCTCAGACGAAATGCCTCCAGGCACGTGCGCCTCGGGCACCCAGTCATCCAGCCGCAAGACGTGGCGCCCGGCCCAATGCACGATCCATGCCCAACCCAGAGTGATCAGGAAGAACAGGGCCCAGTCCCACCATGCCAAGCCAATATCAGCAAACATATCCCGCGTTTGCGCGAGCGAGGCGACGAACAGACCTCCTCCGATTGCGCTGATCGCTGGAACGCGACACACCCAAAGTATGCGCGGTGCTCGCCAAATCATCCTTCCAAGGCAGGAAAAAAAGGCCCGAATCGACATGGGAGATCCTCCCAATTAAGCCCGTTGACCCCGCGGCCAACGTTTGGATGTTTTAAGTTCCCGGCGCGTCGTGATGTCGGGAGGAGCCCGCGATTCAGCACAGCGCATGGGCTAGAGTCCCCAAGAACCAACTGACGAGTAGCGTAAAGAGCTGCAACGTGCTGATAGCGAGGGTAGCAAATTTCAGACCTGTAACTGTTTGTGCAATGGCAACGGACGTGTCCGTTACCGTCGTTGCCGCGACCATGAAGCATGTGAGAAATACGTTCTCAATGAAATCGCACACGGCATAGAGAACAGGAAAAATTATGACAATCCAAAGCCATCCCTGAGTCCAGTGGAGCGCACGGGCCGTCGCCAGCGACGCGACCGCAAGGAAACCGACAACGGTGATCAAGAGCAGCAAATCGAGCGGGAACAAAACCGGAAACGCGTAACGACGTGCCTGCGAAGGATAGCGCATGACCCAATTTCGAAGCCCGTCCGCAGTATAGTCGGGAGTGACCTCAAGAAAGCGCTTGCCAACATCGGGCCCGCTGCACTCCGCAATCTTTCCGGTGATGATCCCAATGGCGACCACACCCACCAACAAAACGGCAATTGTCAGTGTCAAGGCATCCTCCGATCTATACCGTGGCACCTTCATGCTGATCACATTCCAGCTGTTCCGAACTGTCTTTCCAGTCGCCAGCCCGGCACCAGGGCTTGTTTTCAGCATCCTCTACAATAACATCGAAAGCCTTTTCACTGATCATGTAGACTGCCGTCACAATGAAATGCCCGGGAATTTTGGGAAAGACTGACGCATCAACGACCCGGAGACACTCAGTGCCGCGCACTCGAAACCTGCTGTCCAGTACCGCCATAGGGTCTGTACTTGGACCGATCTTATTTGTGCATGACGCGTGATGGCCCCACGCCTCGTTGGCGATAAACTCCATCACTTCGTTTTCTCGGATGTATTTCGGCCCCGGAACTAACTCCCTCGCGAGGCATGACCCCATCTTGCCGTTCAGTTCCCGAACGAATTTGACGCCCTCGACAAGCGCATGAAGATCCTGCTGGCACTCGTCACTGCCCGTGTCGAAATAGTTGAAATCCACACGCGGCCGTTCCGTTGGCTCAGTGCTGACCAGCGTGACTCGCCCAGCCGTGTTACTTGTGTACGCCTTTAGAATGATCCAGGTGAATTTGTTGCGGAATCGCTCAAATTCTTTGGAGTAGCCGCGCATGTATCCTCGGAAGAAGCCCGGCAAGCCAAATATAAATAGGTCCGCCTCCTGAAGATCAGGTCGAGACCGCTTCATAATTGCGATCAGCGATCCGGTCGAGCAATAGAGACCCTTGCCCTGCGCCCACAGTTCGAGAAAGGGATCGGCCGACGCATCCGGACCGACTGGCGGCGTAAAAGTCGCCTCCTTAGGCAGTAGTATAAAGGGTTTTGCCGACTCGCTGACTACGGATATTTCGTAGCGGTCCTGAAGGTTTGAACCGACGCCTGGAAGGTCCACGAGGCAAGGTATTCCTACGTTTTCTAGATCCGCCCTTGGTCCAATGCCTGACAACATTAGCAATTGCGGGCTGTTGAAAGCGCCAGCTGCAACAATGACTTCGCGGCACGCTCTGAATTCCTGCGGATCGCGTTTCTTGGGTTGGTAGCGCGGAGACGCTTCATAAAGCGCTTCGTCTCTCTCCCCTTTCAGCACCCGAACCCCGACGGCCCGCTTGCCTTCAAGAATAATTTTAATCGCTAACGTATTCAGCATGATGGTCAAATTATCCGGTCTTTCGCGACGCGTGCGCATTAGATACTCCCGCGGACCTTGTCGTTTTCCGTTTCGGGTTGACAGCGTCGTGAGCACCAAACCCTCCGGTCCCTCCTCCGAATTGCGAATATCGTTGGCATCAAAGGCCCGACGGAGCCGGGAAAACCCTATCAGCCCCAGCCGGAAGCAAATCCAGACGGTGTTGAACAATATTTTGATGATCTGCCAATCGGCGAGCACAAGGTTTGCGTTCGGTCGATCTGTAGACAGCCATCCCTTAAACCCATGCCCAGATGACCAATTCATCCAGGTCTTCGACCCTGTCAGCAGCCCTACCGCGGAAGTAAACAAACGGTCCAGAAGATAACCGAGGGTCCAGGGCGGTGATTTATATCTGCAGCGTTCCAGACGCGTGAAATATTTGTACATATTGTCGGCGCCCCAACTCCAATCACCCGTTAGATGGGCGATCATGTCCCAGTCGATCGCCTGCGGTGTGACTGTGATCATCGCGTTGTGCACCGTGCAACCGCCGAGCGCTCCAACGCGCGGATACCAAATGCCGCCGCCCTGTAGATCGTATTTGCTATCGAGCTTCTCGCGAGAGGGGTCGCTGTAATGGTGTACGAAATAATCCCAGCTGCACCTTTTGTCCTCGCTGCAGAGGCCGTGGAATACCGGAGTGGAATAAAGGAGGCGGCCGTCGTCAGCGGTGTCCATCAGGTCGCCCCCCGCCTCGATGAGGAGAACCTTGAACCCGTGCTGGGCGAGGTTCGCAGCCAGTGGGCCGCCGCCCGCTCCGGAACCGATGATGATGTAGTCTGCGTCAGCCATGTTGGATCTCGCCCGCTGAACTCACGGCCGGGAAATTCTACAAAATTAATTGGGCAACGGACGTGGAGCCCGCTGCGTCGAGAACTGTAGGTCTGCGCCTTCGTCTTCTCGCGTTGTACTTTGCAAAGTAGCCCAGATTTCCAAACCGCGGTGTAAGCCACATCACACAGTTTGGTGCGATTACGCGCTACATGCTACATACCGGCTTTGTCCAACAGGACAGAGTTCGTGCGGCTTTCGGCCACGCCACGACCGTATAGTTTAACAGTACCATACGTGGTACATTGCCGCTAGCGGTCGGGTCACAAGGTCGGTCAAACCGGGGGAAGCAAATGGCACCCAGTTTGTTTGAGCGAACGGCTACCGCCATTTTTCGAGCGATCAACCATTTCTGTGTGTGGTATCGATTGCCGTTTTCCTTAGCCGTGGCGAATCTGCTCTGTTTACGCAGTGACTTGCGGTGGCAAAACGTCTTTGACACGGAGACGGCGCCGGAGGATCCCCGCGTGGAACCGGCCAGCTTCGACGTTCGACGTTGCCGGACCGCCGATGGAAGCTTCAACGACCTATCAAAGGTCTGGATGGGCAGCGCGGAAACGCGCTTTGGGCGAAACGCGCCGCTGCCATTGACGTTCGGCGAAATTCCGCCCGGGATTTATGAACCCAATCCTTGCCGGATTAGCCGTGACCTCCTGGCACGCCGCGAGTTTGCGCCAGCAACCACGTTGAACGTGCTGCTGCCGGCTTGGTTGCAGTTCATGGTTCATGATTGGTTCAGTCATGGCCTCAACGACACGACCGCCCAACCGCATTGTTTTCCGGTATCGGCCGGCGATGACTGGCCGGATCAAGAGATGAAGATCAATCGCACGCGCCTAGATCCGCGGCGGGGTCCGAAGGACGCTGGGCGGCCGGCGACCTACAGGAACGTTGTCACGCATTGGTGGGACGGCTCGCAAATGTATGGCTCGTGTCTCGGCAAGCAATCCGAGGTTCGGACCGATCCCGGATTGCGCCCTGACGGCAAATTGTATCTCGACCCGACCGGCCATTTGCCTCTCGATCCCAACCCGCCCAACCGCGACCCTACTCAGGAGCTCGCGGCTGTAAACGCGAATTGGTGGATCGGACTTTCCGCTATGCATATGCTGTTCGCGCGGGAGCACAACGCAATTGTCGATCGCTTGCATCTTGAGTATCCGGACGAGGACGGCGAGTGGCTGTTCCAAAAAGCGAGGCTCATCAATGCGGCGTTGATCGTCAAGATACACGCGACCGAATGGTCTCCTGCCTTGCTGCAAAGCCCGACCCTGCAATACTCCATGCGGGGTGAATGGTGGGGTGCGCTCGGGGAAGCCCATTGCAAGGCGTTCGGGCGAAGGTGGCACAACGAGCTCCTCGACGGTATTCCCGGTTCGCCGCAGGAGCACCATTCCGGGCCTTACGCGATCACCGAGGAGTTTGTCGCCGTCTATCGCCTGCACTCTCTAATCCCGGACGCGTTTTCATTCCGGCGGCACACCGACCACCAGGAAGTGCTGGTCCGTACGCTTGCCGATTTGTTCGGGGGCGGCACGACTCGCGTGCATCAATCGGTGCCGTTCGACGATGTTCTCTACTCGTTGGGCACCAGTTATTGCGGACTTCCCGGGCTCCACAACTATCCGGTCCACCTGCTCAAGCTACCAGCCAATATCAATCAAGGAATGCTCACCGACGTTGCGGCAACCGACATCCTGCGAGATCGCGAGCGGGGCGTCCCTCGTTACTGCGCATTCAGACGCATGCTACGGATGAGCGTACCCGCGACCTTCGAGGAGCTTACCGACAATCCCACGTGGCAGCACGAGCTAAGGACTGTCTATCGTAACGTGGAGCGGGTCGACCTTCTCACCGGGACGCTCGCCGAAACACGGCCACCTGGATTTGCCATTTCCGACACGGCGTTCCGCATTTTTATCGTAATGGCGGGCCGGCGGATCAAGAGCGATCGATTCTTGACGACCGACTACACGCCTGAGGTCTACACGCCGGTCGGCATAGACTGGGTCGAAAGCAACGGCATGCGGGAGGTGCTGCTGCGGCACGCTCCGTCACTCGCGCCGATACTCGCCAACGTGCGCAATAGTTTTTTCCCCTGGGCAAGATCGGAGAGCTGAGCCATGGCGACGCGCATCCGAGTGCCGTGGATCTTGGACGTCGTGCTGGTGAGCGAGCCCTCCGAAATCCGGGCGCTTGATAATGAGCCGCTCATCGATCGGCGCTTTATTCCGCGCGGACCGTTGCTCAACCGGTTGATCGTTGAGCGCATCAGGCGCTGGTTCGAGATCGACGGCCGTCTGCTACCCGCGCTGTTGCCGCGCGCCGATAAAGATCGCGCCAAGCGCCAGCGCGAGCTCGCAACCGCGCTCGATCCGACCCAAGGTCGTGCCCTGTGGACCGACCTGCAGCTTGATGCACTCTCCGCTTTTGTGGGCGGCCGCGGAAGTTACGAGGACATGGGCATTACCGTTCAGGAGACGGTAGGGCGATTGTTCGATCCCTCATACAAGGCCGACCGCGCAAGTTGGGATACAGCGGTGCTTGTTTAGGCGCAAAGGAACTCAAACCCGGCACACTCGTCATGATGCAGATCGATAAAGCCATGCCCCGCGCACCCGATGCCGAGATGATTTTCATGCGTGACCATTGGAACGCCTGTCCGGCGCAAGCCTTCGTCACGGCGCTGCTGCAAGCGGTATGGCACCACAGCCTCCGCTGTCCAAGTGCATCAACCACGCAGGATTTGCATACGGAGAGCGTTTTGTGATCAAGGAACAGACGCTGTCTTGGACCATGACTCAAGCCGCAGGTCGTCTGCGCACCTATCGCTGGCTTTTTGGTACAACCATTGTCGTGAATTCGCTGATTGGCCTTTGGGGCCTGGTCGCGCCCGCGAGTTTCGCCCGGGTGCTGCAACAATCGGGTCCCTTTCAGGACGCGTGGCCCCGCATCTTCTCAGCAACCTGGATCGGCCTCAACCTGGTCTATCTGCCGGGCCTGCGCAATCCGCTGTTCTATCGCTGGCCGAACTGGTCCAGCATCGCCATCAACTGCCTTATGACGGTCGTTCTCATGGCGTCTGGACAGGCGTTTCGCCACCTGGCGATATGGCCGTTCGGGGTAGCCATTGTTTTGCTTATCGCCTACTATCGCCTGATCCTTGCAGATTTTCAGGCCAGGCCGTAGATTCGGATCTTCCGGAGCAGAGGGAGCGGAAATCATCCGCTTGCCGCGAGATGAGCGACTTGCAGCAGTGGCTCGAGAGCCTCGGACTCGGCCGTTATGCCGATGTATTCGCTGAAAATGATATTGATAGCGAGGCTTTGGCGGATCTGACCGAGCAGGACCTCGCAACACTGGGTGTTTCCCTTGGGCATCGCAAGAAGCTCTTCAGGGCCATTTTGGAATATTGTTCTTCGCCCCCACAGTCACCGGTGCCAGCCCGGGATCGTGGACAACCCGGCCAATACGCAACTATCAAACCCGAGCGGCGACACCTGACAGTTCTTTTCTGCGATCTGGTGGGTTCGACGGCTCTGTCGGCGCAGCTCGACCCTGAAGATTTGCGCGAAATCTTACACGAATTCCAAAGCTACTGCAGCGATGCCATCCGGCGCTATGAGGGGCACATCGCCAGGTTTTCCGGCGACGGCGTGCTTGCCTACTTCGGTTTTCCAAAAGCACACGAGGATGAGGCTGAGCGCGCCGTCAATGCGGCCCTGCAGATGCTGGAATCCATCTCGGCATTTTCGACCCGCGTGGGGCAGAGAATTGAGGCAAGGGTCGGCATTGCGACCGGCCTCGTGGTCGTCGGTGATCTCATCGGCCACGGTTCGTCCCGCGAATTCACGATCGTTGGCGAAGCGCCGAATCTGGCGGCTCGTCTCCAAGCGCTGGCCGGCGCGAACCAGATACTGGTTGCGCCAAGAACGCGGCGATTGCTGGGCGATTTGTTCGAACTCGCGGATCTCGGCGAGCACAGCATCAAGGGGTTCGACCACCAGGTCCGCGTGTGGCGGGTGGTGAGGCCCGGCCTGATTGCAACTCGATTCGAGGCCCGCCAATCCGCCCATGTGACGCCGTTGGTCGGCCGCGACATTGAAGTGAGCCTGCTGCATGAACAGTATCTGCGGGCGGAAACTGGTCACGGCCGGGTTATGGTAATTTCCGGGGAGGCCGGAATTGGAAAATCGCGCCTCATTATGGCCCTCCGGGAGCGCCTCTCGGTCCACACTTATCGACTGACCTCGTTGCAATGCTCATCCTACCACACAAGCAGCTCGTTGTATCCGTTCATTCATCTTTTGGAACGTGCGGCCGCTATAGTCCCAGAGACGGTTCCTTCGATCAAGCTCGACCGATTGGAAGAGCTGGTTGAGCAGCTGATGGGAAAAAACGACGAGATCGTCTCCTTACTAGCCGCATTATTATCGATCCCGACCGGGGCTCGCTATCCTCCCCTTGAGCTCACGCCACAGCAGCAAAAGAATCGCACGTTTGCCGCCATCTTGACCTTACTCGAAGCCCAGACGAAACAGCAGCCGGTGTTGCTTGTTTTCGAGGATGTGCATTGGATCGACCCCACCTCCTTAGAGCTGCTAGAACGTGTCCGAGCGCAAGTCGCGCGCTGGCGAATGCTGGCCGTCATACTGGTTCGTCCCGAATTCGAATTGTCCTGGGCTGATCAACCGCATACGACAACACTGGCACTCAATCGACTTGACCGGGAGGAGGTCGTCTCGATGGTCGAGTCGCTTGCTATCGAAACGCTGTTGCCGCGGAACATCATTGAACAAATCGTGACAAAGGCCGACGGCGTGCCGCTCTTCATCGAGGAGATAACCAAGGCAGTGCTGGAGGCCGCGGACCGCAGAACGACACAAGCCGCCCGTTTGCTCGACTTTGCGACGATGCTCACCGTGCCGGATACCCTTCATGAATCTTTGATGGCTCGGCTCGATTTGGCTGCGCCGATGAAGAGAGTCGCGCA
>WNFL01048730.1_pt2 | contig 10412 bp, 12 predicted proteins | sample 5400361 | NCBI WGS metagenome assembly WNFL01 (sample SAMN13153351, study PRJNA577476) | soil metagenome | isolation source: 40 cm soil on Douglas fir-dominated hillslope | place: USA:California | collected 2013-09-17
CCATATTGGCTGGAGTGATCCGCCACTTTTCCCAGAAAATACAATGGCCTTCGATTCCGAAACGATCTGCGCCCGCACAGCCGCGGGCGAGGCCGAACTCGCCAAACCCAGCCAAGGGCTGTCACTGGGTCAGCGGCGCGTGCTGGGCCTGCTGCAGGACCCCTCCGCGGTCGAGGAGCTGGCGCAAAGGCACCATCTCGATCCGGACAAACTGGCGCGCGACTTGACCCGGCTCTCCGAGTTGCGTCTCGTCCTTCTGCAGGGACCGACAATTGCGGCGATCGCGCCGGCGAGCCCCGTGGCGGCGGTTTCGATGGCGCCGGTCATTCTCGGCCATCCGACCCGGCGTTCGCCGGCGGTTGCACTGGGCGCAGGCGCCGCGCTGCTCGCGCTGGCCGCCGGCATCTGGTACGCGACGCGCGCACACGAAACGCCGAAGGCGAACCCCCCAGCACTTCCCGCTCCCGTAGAACAGAAAGTGGCGGCCCTCCCTCCGCCGCCGCCAGCTTCCCCGGCACGCGTTACAAACGAGCCCGCACCCGCCGTCGCCGTCGTCTTGCGCGGAAACACGACACCGGTGGATTTTCGTCCGGAAGCGCGCCCGGGATTAGTCCCTGCCGTTGCGAGCACGACGAGCGCGCTTCCTGCGCCCAAGATACCCGAGCCGAAGACCACGCCCGCGCCCGAGGCGGTCCCGCGCAGCGCCACCTCGCCGGCACCCGTGACGCCGGCGCCTGCTGTCGTCGCCGCGGTGCCCGCACCGGTCAATGTCGCGCCCGCCGCGGCCGCAACGCCGGAGCCGACGCCACCTGTGCAACTCGCCGCGGTGGCGCCCGCGCCGGCGCCGCGTCCGGCGGTGGCCGCGGAGTTGAAGGCGATCTCGCGCGATGCGCCGGACTTTCCGCGGGAAGCCATCGCCGCGGGCGTGAAAGGCGGCGTCGTCACCGCCCGCATCCACGTCGAGGCCAACGGCAAGGTCAGCGCCGTCGACATCCTCGCGGGCCAGCCGCCGCGCGTGTTCGACCGTGTGGTGCGCAACACGCTTTCCCGTTGGCAGTTCGAGCCCATGGCGACGGGCCGCACGTCCGATGTCGAAATCAACTTCCAGCGCGAATGAGTTTCTAAGCGCGCCGCCGCTTTTGCCTATGGCAGCCACATAACATCGATCCCATGGATGACCCCCGCGACACCGCCGTCGCCATTCCGGTTGCCGAGCTCAGCGCAACGGCGGGTCCGCGCTCGCGCGATCCCCGCAAGGCCGAATTCGAGACAAACAAACTGAAACGAAGGCTTCGCCGCCAAGTCGGCCAAGCCATCGCCGACTACGGGATGATCGAGGACGGCGACCGCGTCATGGTCTGCCTGTCCGGCGGCAAGGACAGCTACGGCCTGCTCGAGATCCTGCTGGCGCTGCGCGTCAACGCCCCGGTGAGCTTCGACATCGTTGCCGTCAACCTGGACCAGAAGCAACCCGGGTTCCCGGCCGATGTGCTGCCACGCTATCTGACGCAGCGCGGCGTCGCGTTTCGCATTGCCGAGCAGGACACCTACAGCGTCGTCAAGCGGCTGATCCCCGAAGGCGCCACGATGTGCTCGCTGTGCTCGCGGCTGCGGCGCGGCGTGCTGTACCGAGTTGCCGGAGAAATCGGCGCCACCAAGATTGCGCTCGGGCACCACCGCGACGACCTCCTCGCGACGTTCTTCCTGAATCTCTTCTTCGGCGGCAAGTTGAAGACGATGCCGCCGAAGCTCGTTTCCGACAATGGCAAGCATGTGGTGATCCGACCGCTCGCGTACGCGCGCGAACGCGACCTCGCGCGCTACGCCGAGGTCATGCAGTTCCCGATCATTCCGTGCACGCTGTGCGGCTCACAGGAGAACCTGCAGCGAAAGCAGGTCACGCTGATGCTGCGCGAGTGGGAAAGGAAGTTTCCCGGCCGTGTCGAGTCGATCTACAACGCGTTGGGCAAGGTCGAGACCTCGCACCTTCTCGATCGGCGCATCCACGACTTCCGCGCGATCCGGGCAACGGGCCGCCCCGAGCCCGACGGCGACATCGCCTTCGACGTGGACGCCGCACTCGAGCGCGCCACCCAGTTGGCAGCGGCTGCAGATTTGGCGTCGCCCGTGTGACGCGCCCCGGCGCATGACGGGCGCCGTATTGCCGCAGCGGGTCCGCTCCCGCCTCTTCGCAGGCGTCCTGGGCGCAGCCATTCTCATCGGAACGTGGCTCCGCTTAGAGCAGATCGCGATCCAGGTGCTGATCGACGACGAGTGGCATGCCGTCCACCAGTTGCTCGTCCATACGCCGCGCGAAATGCTTGTCGATTTCGGCTACGCGGATTACAGCATTCCCCTCGGCATTCTCGATTGGTATCAGGCGCAAGTCTGGGGACTGTCCGAACTGACGCTACGGTGGCCGATGATCGCCTGTGGTTTGGCGACGCTCGTTGTCTTTCCGCTTTACGTCGCGCCAAGGCTCGGGCGTGCCACGGCGGCGGTCTTCGCGCTGCTGCTGGCAATCTCGCCGCTGCTGGTGATCTTCACGCGCATGGCGCGACCGTACGCGATCACGCTGCTCCTGGGGTGGATCGCCCACGCGGCGTACCAGCGCTATCACATCGCACCGCACGGACAGCGCTTGGCCTTCGCGACCTACGCCATCGCGGCGGCACTGACGACGTGGCTGCATCCGGTGGCCGGCGCGTTCGCCGCGGCGCCTTTGCTTTGGGGACTTGCACAGTTGCGGCACACCGTGCCCGCGCGGCGGCGCGCGGTTTTCTTTCGTTGGCTGCAGCTCGCCGCGGTGACGGGTGCGCTGACGGCGGCCCTCGTGCTGCCGCCGTTGCTCGGACATCCGGCATCGCTGTCCGCCAAAGGTGGCGTCGATGGTCCCGGCGTGCAAACGCTGATCGGCGTCTGGTACGCGTGGCTCGGCACGCCCTCGACCGCCACGGTCGTGCTCTGCGTTGCCCTCGCCGCGTACGGCGCGCCGGTTGTCTGGCGCGCGTTGCCGGTGGCGCGAACGGGCGCGCTCGGCGTCCTGCTCACCCTCCTGCTGGTCGCGGCTACCGGGATCATGTGGAGTCATCTACCCGTGACCGTGGCGCGCTATCTGTTGCCCTTCGTTCCGCTGCTGCTCTTGTGCGTCGCGGCGGGGGCCGTTCGGCTCGCGGAGCGTGTTGTCGTCCCGCCGACGCAATCGCAACGCGCGCTGGCCATTTTCGTGATGGCGCTGCCTGTCGCTCTGCTGGCCGCACAAACGCCGCTCGCGCGACTGTGGCGGCATCCGAATGCGCAGACGCAGCATCTCGTCAATTACATCGACTTCCGGCCGGAAAACAATCCGTATCTGCCGCAATTCGAAGCCACACCGCTGTCGCCCTTCTGGGCCGGGCTTTCCGCGCGACCGGCGGGCAGCGTGCGCATTGCGGCGGCGCCCTTTTATTTCGAAAGCTACGACTGGGATGCGCCGCGCTGGGAGCGGCTGAGCGCGCAAACGGTCGTGCCCGGCTATCTCAGCGGACTGTGCGTCGAGCGCCGCTATGGCGAGCTGCCGCGCGATCCGCGATATCGTTTCGCCAATGCCGTGCATCTGGCCGACGGCGATGCGTTGCAGGCCCACCACATCGACTACGTCGCATGGCAGAAGCCCTACGTGCGCGTCACCGTGGGACGCAGCGAGGCGATCGGCGCGGACACGGCGGCGTGCGAGAGTGTCCTGCGCAAGACGTTCGGGGCGCCGGTTTTCGAGGATTCCCATATTATCGTGTTTCCCGTCCCGCACCGGAATCAGGTCGCGCCCAATGCTCCTCGGTAAGCGCATCGTCGTCGTCATGCCCGCGTACCATGCGGGGCGCACGCTGGAGGCGACGTGGCGGGCTCTGCCTCGCGACATCGTCGATGAAGTCATCGTCGTCGACGACGCGAGCGACGACGACACGGTCGCGGTGGCCCGCGCGCTCGGGCTGGACGTGATCCTGCATCCGCACAACATGGGTTACGGCGCCAACCAGAAGACCTGCTACCGGCAAGCGCTCGCGCGCGGCGCCGACATCGTCGTCATGGTCCATCCCGATTACCAGTACGACCCGCGGCTCGTCACCGCGATGGCCGGGATGGTCGCCTCGGAAATCTACGCGATGGTCATCGGCTCGCGCATCCTGGGCAGCGGCGCACTGCGGGGCGGCATGCCGCGGTGGAAATACCTGGCCAACCGCCTGCTGACATTGTTCGAAAACGTGATGCTGGGCGCGCATCTTTCCGAATATCACACGGGGTATCGCGCCTATTCGCGGGAACTCCTCGACGCGCTGCCGTGGCAGCGCAATTCCGACGACTTCGTGTTCGACAACCAGATCCTCGCGCAGGCGATCGTCGGGGGATTCGGGATCGGCGAGGTTTCGGTGCCCACGCGCTATTTCGCGGAAGCGAGCTCGATCGGCTTCCGGCGGTCGGTACGCTACGGCCTCGGCGTCGTCGGCACGACGCTGCTTGCGTTCGTCGCGCGGATCGGTGTGTACCGGCATCCGCTGTTCAATGTGCGCGCCGCCGGCGACGAGCGCGCGGCTTGACGCTAGCCCAAGTCCCCGCGATGCCGGTTCGAAGGTTCCTCCGCCGCCCGCACGGGAGTGGATTGCTGCACTGGATTCACAGCTTTTCGCTGCATGTCGCCACGGGCGCGATCGCGGTCGCCGCGCACTATGCGGCGATGTACGGACTCGTGAGGGCAGGCGTGCCGGGTGTCCCCGCGAGCGCGCTCGGTTTTGTCGCGGGCGCGTTGACGCGCTTTGCGCTGTCGTATTGGCGGGTGTTCGCGCCGTCGCGCGGGATGACGACGGCCAGTGTCCGGTTCGTCGCCGCCATCGCGCTGCAGCTGACGATGAATACGCTGCTGCTGGCGGCATTCCTCAAGCTTGGGTTGACGTTGTGGCCGGCGCAGGTGACGACGACGGTGTTGCTGACCTTCAGCAACTACCTTGTGTACCGGCTTTGGGTGTTCGGTTGACGAAAGACCGCCCAAATGGGAACCGGCCGACCTCCTCGTCGCTCCAATCATTAGCTCGTTCGACCGTCACTACATGCAGAGAACTCGCCGCAAAACGCTCGCATTGCTGTTCGCGCTCATCCTCGGGCTCGGCGGGCACGTGCCCGAGGGCACTGCGCAAGCGCAGGTCTCCAATCCACCTCCCCCGGCGCTCACCGGTCGCGCCCTCGTCAACGCGCTGCGCGCCGGCGGCTACATCATCTATTTCCGGCACACGTCGACCGATTTCGGCCAGAACGACGAACGGATGACCGGATACGAAGACTGCGCGTCGCAGCGCAACCTCACCGACCAGGGCCGCGACGAGGCGCGCGCCGTGGGCGCGTCACTGCGCGAGTTGGGGATTCCGGTGGGCGACGTTCTCGCGAGCCCGTTCTGCCGGACGATGGAAACCGCGCAACTGATGTTCGGCCGCGCCGCGGCCACGCCTTCGGTGCGAGGCGGGCGCAAGCTTCTGGGCATGCCGGTCGCCCGCGGCGCGAACCTCGTGATCGTCAGTCACGGCAACCCGTTTCGCGCCGTAGTGGGCGGCGCCTATCTCGCGGAGGGCGAAGCGGCGATCATCAAGGCGGAGGCCAGCGGGACTTTCAGCGTCGTCGCCCACGTGCGCAAGGACGAATGGAAAAGCCTGGCCGTTACCTGACGTTCGGGATTCAAGATTTTCGCGCAAGCACGAAGAATTCATGCCCGCGCGCCGTCGCGTTGCGGAACAGCCGGAATTGCAGCCGATGAATCGGACGCCACATGAAGGCGCTGCGGTCGAGCAGGCGCGACACGAGCGGCAGGTCCCACGCGTTGCGCGTCGCGCTCGCCTTCGTCGCCGCCTCCTTGTCCGCGGTGGCCGCGGGTCCGCGCTTCACTCGCGTGTAGATCCGCCGCAAAAGCCAGAACACCGGAAACGTGAAATCCCAGAAAACCTGAGGCGGCATCCCGGCCCGCGTCAGCTTTTCCGTCATGTCCTCGACCGTATAGCGGCGGAAGTGTCCATAGAAGTCGTCGTCCCATCGCCATTCGCGCGGGTTGCTGGGCACGGCGATGAGCAGTTGCCCGCCGGGGCGAAGCAGCCGCGCGATCGTCTGCAAGGCGGCGCGATCGTCCTCCATGTGCTCCAGCACGTCCCACATGACGATGCAGTCGAAGGCGCCGGCGACGTCGGCGAGTGACGTTGCGCTGACGGTGACGTTTGGAAAGGGCCGCAGGCTCGCCCGCGCATGCGCGACGGCGGCCTCCGAGAAGTCAATCGCCACCCCCTGCCAGCCCTTAGCCGCAAGATAGGCGCTGACGTCGCCACGCCCGCAGCCGATTTCCAGAAACGGCCCGTGCAGCCCGTACTGCTCGATGAAGCGATCGAGGCAGTAGAACATGTGCGCTTTGAGCGGAAGGAAATTGGCCACGCGAAGGGCGCTTACTTCACCGTCGTCTGATCCTGCCCGAACAAGATCTTCCGCGCCGTTTCGTCGTTGACGGCAGGCTTGACGTTGATGTGCTTCGCGAGTTCGTAGGCGCGTTGCACGGCCGGACGTTCCTTGATCGCGGCCTTCCAGCGCTTGAGATGCGGAAACGCGTCGATGTCCTGGCCCTGGCGCTCCGGCGAGATCCACGGATAGCACGCCATGTCCGCGATTCCATAGTCGCCGACGATGAACTCGCGATCCGCGAGGCGCTTGTTCAGCACGGCGTACAGGCGCCCGGTCTCCCTGACATAGCGGTCGATCGCATACGGTAGTTTTTCCGGCGCGTACAGGGCGAAATGGTGGTTCTGGCCCGCCATCGGCCCCAGGTTCCCCATCTGCCAGAACAACCACTGCTCGCAATCGCAGCGGCCGCGCAGGTCGCTTGGGCAGAAGCGGCCCGTTTTGCCTGCGAGGTAGAGCAGGATGGCGCCGGATTCGAACATCGCGAGCGGGCCGCCGCCGTCGGGAGGCGCATGGTCGACGATGGCGGGGATGCGGTTGTTGGGCGAGATCGCGAGGAATTCGGGAGCGAACTGTTCGCCCTTCGAAATATTGATCGGCTTGATCGTGTACGGCAGGCCCGTCTCCTCGAGGAAGATCGTGATCTTGTGGCCGTTGGGCGTCGTCCAGTAGTAGAGATCGATCATGTCAGGGATCAGGGATCAGAAAGTGCCGGGGTAGCTGCCGCCGTCGATCAGCAGATTCTGGCCGACGATGTAGCCCGCGTGGACGCTGCACAGGAACGCGCACAGTTCGCCGAACTCGGCGGGCACGCCGAAGCGCCCGGCGGGAACGCCTTCGCGCGATTGGGCCATGATCTCCTCCACGGCTTTGCCCGAGGTCTTTGCGCGCAACGCCATGTTGCCGCGCAAGCGGTCGGTGTCGAAAGATCCGGGCAGCATGTTGTTGATCGTCACATTGTGGCGCGCGACGCGACGTCAGCCCGCTGCGCGCGCCATTGGACAGCCCGAGGATGTCGATCGGCGCCTTCACGGCCGACGATGTGATGTTGACGATCCGGCCGAACTTGCGCTCGATCATGCCGTCGACCGTGGCCTTGATGAGGTCGATCGGCGTCAGCATGTTGGCGTCGATCGCGCGCAGCCACGCGTCGCGGTCCCAGTCTCGGAAATCGCCGGGCGGAGGTCCGCCCGCGTTGTTGACGAGGATGTCGGGGTGCGGGCACGCGGCCAGCGCCGCGGCGCGCCCCTCCGGGGTCGTGATGTCGCACGCGACCCATGCCACGGGGAAGCCGGCCTGTGCTCCGATCTCCTCCGCGGCGCGCGCAACGGTGGCTTCGGTGCGCGCGACGATCGTCACGTCCACACCTTCCCGCGCGAGGGCCTCCGCACAGCCGCGGCCCAGGCCTTTGCTCGCCGCGCAGACGAGCGCGCGCCGACCGGTGATTCCGAGGTCCATTACGTTTGTCGCGACAAGCCGTTGTTCCTGCGCACTTGCAGGACGGTGCCGACGGCGACGACCTGCAGCGCGCCGACGACGTAAAACATCTGCGGCGCAAGTCCGTGGTCGAGCATGAGTCCGAACCACACGGGACCCAGCATCGCGCCAAGATCGAGACCCGAGTAGACGAAGCCATACACGCGCCCGGCCGCGCCCTTGGGCGTCGCGTTGCGAACGATCAGGTCGCGCGAAGGGCCGGTCGTGCCCATCGCGAAGCCGACGGCCACGAACACCGGGATGATCATCGGCAGCGGGACGAGGCCCGAGCCCACCAGCGTCAGCAAGCTCGCGCCCGTGAGGAGACCCGCCGCGGCGACGCGGTCATGGCGCGTCGTGAGCGTAGCGAAATAGCCGCCCAACGCGATCCCCGCCGTGCCGCCGAGCAGATAAGCCGTGACGGCCGTCGTCGCCAGCCCCAGCGGCACGGCGAACCCGGCGTTGAGCGCAGCCGGCAGGAACGTCTGCAGTCCGACCGCGGCCATCGTCTGCGCGACGAAATAGCAGAAGCACAACGCGATCGCCGATTGCATGAACAGCGCGAACGCGCCACGCACCGAGCGTGCGTGCGCGTCGTGCTCACGTTGCGACGTCAAGAGCGCGCGCTGGGTCGCGAGCACGCCGAGCGCAATCAAGCCCATCACGCCCATCAGCGCGAGCGCAACGCGCCAGCCGTACGCCGAGGCGAGTGTGAAGCTCACCACCGGCGAGATCGCGTACCCCAGGTTGCCGCCGATGCCGTGCGTCGAGTAGGCATAGCCCAGGCGGCGCGGCGCCACGTTGGCGTTGAGGATCGCAAAATCGGCTGGGTGGAAAACGCCATTGCCCACGCCCATCGCCGCGGCGATCGGAAACAGCCAATACGCGCCCGGTGCGAGCGCCGCCAGGATCGTTCCGCAGGCCAGCAGCGCCAGTCCCGACAGAAGCACAGGACGCGCGCCGATCCGGTCCACGACAAAGCCCGCGGTGAATTGCGTGACGCCGCTTGCCGCGTAGAAAACGCCGACGAGCAGCCCCAGCAGCGTCCACGACACGTCGAACTCGACGCGAAGCAGCGGGAAGAGCGGCGGCAAGGCAAGCTGGAAGAAGTGCGACGACGCGTGGGCGGCGCCGACGAGGCCGATGATCCGGACATCGCGGCGGAGGGACTCGGCGGGAATCGTCTCGGACGACATTTCTGTAAGGCAAACGAATAAAATTGCCACTATAGCTTACCGGCGCGTGCGATCGGCCGCGGCGGCTTGGCAATCCAGTCAACATCCAGAGGAAACTCAACAAATGACCGACAAAGTCCACAAGACGGACGCGGATTGGAAGGCGCAACTGACGTCCGAACAATTCGACGTGGCGCGCAGACAAGGAACCGAGCGCGCATTCACCGGCAAGTACTGGAACCATCACGACAAGGGCACGTACCGTTGTGTCTGCTGCGGCACGCCGCTTTTTCCTTCCGAGACCAAGTTCGAGTCGGGCACCGGCTGGCCATCGTTCTGGCAACCGGTGGCGCCGGAAAACGTGCGCGTGGAAGACGATAAGTCGCTTGGGATGCGCCGCGCCGAGGTCGTCTGCGCGGCGTGCGACGCGCATTTGGGGCATGTCTTTCCCGATGGGCCGGAGCCGACGGGCCTGCGCTATTGTCTCAACTCGGCTTCGTTGGATTTCGAGCCCGACGCCTAAGATTCGCCAGGCTCGGGCTCGGAGTGGCTCGTTGGAGCGTCGGCGAGGCATTCTTTCGCCGACGCTCAACTGACGCGGTGGGTATCCCTCACCGATCAGCACGGTGTCGAAGTCCCGCCGAGTCCCCCGAAGCATTCGCGTCCTGCGTCAGGAAGTTGACGCATCTTCTTGTGTTTACTAACAATTCAAGCCCCGTTTAGGCTTGACGTCCGGCCGACCGGCGGTCGTGACTTCTGTTATCAAAATGATATCATTTTGATACTTGACGCAAACGGCCGCCGCGGCCTGAAACGTCCTGACATGGAGGTCACGATGGAACGTGCAATGAACTCGCCCGGCCCGGCCCACCGGGAACGCGAAATAGCCACCGCCAACGGTTTTGTCGCGATCGCCGTGGCGCTCGCACTGCTGGCAGGCGGCGGGACGATGCTTTGGCAGTCGCTGGCGGGCGGTACCCTGTCGTGGGGCACCCTCGCGTTGGGGATCCTAGTCATGATCGTCGGCGTGTTGGCGCTCGCGGGCCTGTACACGCTGCAGCCGAACGAGGCGGCGATCCTGCAGCTCTTCGGCGCCTACAGCGGCACCAGCCGGACGCCCGGGCTGCGCGCCACCAACCCGTTCTACACGCGTCGGAAAATCTCGCTGCGCGCCCGCAACCTGAACGGCGACAAGCTCAAGGTCAACGACAAGCGCGGCAACCCGATCGAGATCGCCGCGGTCGTCGTTTGGCACGTCGAGGATTCGGCCAAGGCCGCATTCGATGTCGACGACTACGA
>WNFL01259411.1_pt2 | contig 10412 bp, 7 predicted proteins | sample 5400361 | NCBI WGS metagenome assembly WNFL01 (sample SAMN13153351, study PRJNA577476) | soil metagenome | isolation source: 40 cm soil on Douglas fir-dominated hillslope | place: USA:California | collected 2013-09-17
CCCCGCCGCGGCTCCCAAAGTCGCGCAGGGTCAGTGAGGTCGCGGTTGAAACATCATCAGTCGCTCGGCGAGGGGGCCCGCCTGGGCCTCCTTGTCGCGACCAGTATCTGGATCTGGCTCGCGATCGTTGATGCGCTGGTCGGACAGCCGTTCCACACGTTCACCGTGCTTGGTGGCGCACTCCGGTTCACGGCGTTCCACTACCTGCTCAACGTCGTGTACGGCATCGCCGCAGTGGCACTCATTCACGCCAGCGCGCGCGAGCCCCGCGTGCTGGTCGCGGGGCTGTTTGGTTTCTTCGTCATCGAGTTCGCGTTCGTGATGGGGACGGTGCTGCTGTCACATGCCGGTCTCGGGCAGCTCGCCTGGGTGCGGGTCCTGGGTGGGAACCTGATCGGGGCGGCATTGGCCTGGAGTATCCTGATCCGTTCGCATCCGCTGCGCGAAGCATTGCGGCAGGCCGATGCCGAGGAGAATGAGTGATGATGTGGATCGTTCGCGTCGCGCTGCGGCGTCCCTACACGTTCATCGCCGTCGCGATCCTCGTGCTCATCGGCGGCGTCCTGGCCATCATCACGACGCCCGTCGACATCTTTCCGACGATCCCGATCCCCGTCGTCACGGTGATCTGGCATTATCAAGGCCTGTCGCCCGAGGAGATGGAGCAGCGCATCGTCACGACCCTGGAGCGCTCGTACTCCGCGGGTGTGAACGGCATCGAGCACATCGAGTCGCAGTCGCTGGACGGCATCGGCGTGATCAAGGTGTTCTTCCAGCCGACGGCCGATGTGCCGACCGGCGTCGCCCAGATCACGGCCGCCTCGCAGAGCAATGTGCGGACCCTCCCGCCCGGGATCACGCCGCCCATCATTCTGCGCTTCAACGCGACCGACGTGCCGATCCTCCAGATCGGCATCGGCAGCGACAGCATGTCATCGGCGCAGTTGAATGACTATGTCGGCAACTTCGTGCGGACGCCGCTCGCGACGGCTCGAGGAGCGGTGCTGCCGCCCCCCTTTGGCGGCGTCCCCCGGCTGATCAACGTCGACATCGACCTGTCGCGCCTCTACGCCAAAGGGCTGTCGCCGTCGGACGTGAGCGCCGCGATCAACGCGCAGAACGTGATTCTCCCCGCCGGCTCGGCGAAGCTGGGGACGCGCGAGTACAACGTGCGCCTGAACTCGAGCCCCGACGTCGTGGGGCAGCTCAACGACATGCCGATCAAGTGGGTGAACGGGTCGATGGTCTACATCCGCGACGTCGCGTATGTGCGTGACGGCGCGGGCGTGCAGACGAACATCGTGCGCAACAACGGGCGGCACGGCACCTACATGAGCGTGCTGAAGAACGGGAACGCGTCGAGCCTGACGGTGGTGAACGAGGTGAAGGCGCTGCTGGCGTCGATCAAGCCGTCGCTCCCTGCGTCGCTCGACGTGCAGCTGCTGGCGGATCAGTCGATCTTCGTCCGCTCGTCGATCACGGGTGTCGTGCGTGAAGCGATGATCGCCGCGTGTCTCACCGCGCTCATGATCCTGCTGTTCCTGGGGAGCTGGCGCAGCACGCTCATCATCGTCACGTCGATTCCGCTCGCCATCCTGTGCTCGATCATGGGGCTCGCGGCGCTGGGCCAGACGCTCAACGTGATGACGCTGGGCGGGCTCGCGCTCGCCGTCGGCATCCTGGTGGACGACGCGACGGTGGAGATCGAGAACGTCAACCGCAACATGGCGCAAGGAAAAGAGATCCTGCAGGCCATCATGGATGGCGCCTCGCAGATCGCGACGCCGGCGATGGTGTCGACGCTTTCCATCTCGATCGTCTTCGTGCCGCTGTTCTTCCTCAGCGGTCCCGCGGCGTCGCTGTTCCGGCCGCTGGCGATGGCCGTGGTGTTCGCCGTACTGGCCTCCTACCTCCTGTCGCGCACGGTCGTCCCGACGCTCGCCCGCTACTTGCTGGCCGCCGAGGCCCACCGGTTTGCCACGCACCGCACCACCGACCCGGGGCCGGTCGAGCGCCTGAGCGCGCGGTTCGACAAGGCGTTCGAGCGGTTCCGGACGGGCTACCGTGACCTGCTGGGGTGGGCGCTGGCGCACCGCCGGATCGTGCTCGGCGCAGTCGCCGGATTCGCGCTGTTATCCGTGGTCCTGGTCCCATTCCTCGGCCAGGATTTCTTCCCGGTCACCGACGCCGGCGCATTTCAGTTGCACGTGCGCGCGCCGGCGGGGACGCGCCTGGAGGAAACGGAGCTGGTCTCCCGCCGCCGAGCTGAGCCTGATTCTCGACAACATCGGGATCAACCGCGGCTCGATCAATCTGGCGACGGGCGGCGGCGCCACGCTGAACGCCGCCGATGGCGACCTCCTGGTACAGCTCGCGCCGGGCCATCGGACCTCGACGTGGGACTACGTGCGCCGCTTGCGCTCGACCCTGCCGGACGAGTTTCCCGGTGTGACGTTTTTCTTCGTGCCTGCGGACATCGTGAACCAGGTCTTGAACCTCGGACTGCCGGCGCCGATCGATGTCCAGGTCGTCGGACAGAACAAGATGGCGGACTACGTCGCCGCCCAGCGGCTCGCCGCGGAGATGCGGCGCATCCCGGGCGCCGTGGACGTCCGGGTGCAGCAGGTTGTGAACATGCCGGAGCTGCTGTTCACGGTCGACCGTGTTCGCGCCCAGGAGATCGGGCTGACCCAGCGCCAGGTCGCGAGCAATCTCCTCATCTCGCTGTCGTCCAGCGGGCAAACGGCGCCCAATTCCTGGCTCAATCCGCAGAATGGCGTCAGCTACAGCGTCGCCGTGCGCACGCCTACTTACAAGCTCAACTCGCTCGAAGCGCTGGCCACCACACCGGTGACGGCGCCGGGTCTGGCCGAGCCGCAGCTGCTCGGCAACCTCGCGACCGCCACGCGCCACACGTCGTTCGCGGTCGTGAACCACTACAACACGCAGCCTGTCGCCGACGTGTATGCAGCCGTCGACGACCGGGACCTCGGTGCCGTGGCTGCCGACGTCGATCGCGCCATCGCGAAGATTCAGCCGACACTGCCCAAGGGCATGACCGTGGTCTTGCGCGGCCAAGTAACGAGCATGCGGTCGTCCTTCAGCGGGCTGCTGTTCGGCGTCGTGTTCGCCATGGTGCTCGTCTATCTGCTGCTCGTGATCAACTTCCAATCGTGGCTCGATCCGCTGGTCATCGTGGCGGCCCTGCCCGGAGCGCTGGCGGGAGTGGTTTGGATGCTGTTTACGACCCATACCACGCTGAGCGTGCCGGCGCTGATGGGAACAATCATGGCGCTCGGCGTCGCCACCGCGAACAGCGTGCTGTTGATCGCCTTCGCAAACGAACAGCGTGCGGAGGGACACTCCGCGCTGCAAGCCGCGCTCTCCGCCGGCTTTGTCCGGCTGCGGCCCGTCTGCATGACCGCGTTGGCGATGATCATCGGCATGCTGCCGATGGCGCTGGCGCTGGGCGAAGGCGGTGAGCAAAACGCACCGCTCGGACGGGCGGTGATCGGCGGGCTGCTCGTGGCGACCGGCTTCACGCTGTTGGTCGTCCCGGTGCTCTATAGCGTGTTGCGCGCCGCACCGCCCCAACCACCGATCGTCATTCCGGAAGGACATATATGACTACCGCGCCAGAAATCGTTCAGCCGTCGCCCATATCGCGCCGCAGGCTCGGGATCGGGGGAGCGGTCGCCGGGAGCGTCCTGATCGCCGCCCTGGTGCTCGGCGCTGTGCCGCGAATGGCGCAACAGCAACGCCTCGCGGCGGCCGTCGCGAACGTGAGCGCCGTCCCGGTTGTGACCGTCGCAACGGTAGCACGCGCGACCGCCAGCTCGAGCGTCGCTTTGCCCGGCGCACTCACGGCCGCGCGAACCGCGGCCATCTACGCGCGCACCGCGGGATACGTGCGCGCGCGATTCGTCGACATCGGCAGCCGCGTGCGAGCGGGACAGCTGCTCGCGTCCATCGACGCACCGGACCTCGACCAGCAAGCGGAGCAGGCGCTGGCGATCGTGGCGCAAATGCGGGCGGCCACGGAGCTCGCGCGGGCGAATCTCGCGCGCTGGCGCGCCCTCGCCGCCGACAGCGCGGTGACGGCGCAGGAGCTCGACCAGATGCAGGCGGCGTTCAACGGCGCGGTCGCCAGCCAGCGCAGCGCCGAGGCAAACCTGCGGCGGCTTGTGGCTCCGTTCGCCGGGGTGATCACTGCACGCAACGTGGATCCAGGAGCGTTGGTGGGGACGGCTGGCGGGGTAGGTGAAGCGCTGCCGGCTGGCGGCGGCGGTGTGCCCGGCAGCCTGTTCACCATCGCGCAGACGGACACGCTGAGCGTGTACGTGACGGTGCCGGAGGACTACGCCGCGGCTGTCGCCATCGGGAAACCGGCCCTCATCACCGTGCCCGCACTTCCCGGTGACACGCTACGCGGCAGGGTGGTGCGCACGGCGGGCTCGCTCGATGCCACTGCCCGCACGCTCCTCACCGAAGTACGCGTGGCGAACCCCACGGGCGTGTTTCTGCCGGGGATGTACGCCGATGTGCAGCTTGCGCTCGGCGCCGGCGATCCGCCGCTCAGCGTCCCGGCGACGGCGCTCGTGATCCGCGACGGCCCGCCGCAAGTCGTGATCGTGGACGACGATTCCACCGTGCATTACCGAAGCGTCAGCATCGGACGGGATCACGGCAGTTGGGTCGAGGTGACAGGCGGACTCATGAATGGTGCGCGAATCGTCGTGAGCCCGTCCGAGGATCTGCAGGACGGTGGACGCGTGCGTGTAGCCGGAGCAGCGGCCGCCGCCACCACGGTTAGTCGCGATCCGTAGGTACTTCGACCACACTGCAACCCTGGGTCACGCCTTGGTATCCAAGCAGGCGTCGCGCCGCCACGGCGCCCCACTTGGGAGATGTCCGATGCCACTGGAGAATTTCATCCAGGATCTCCGCTACGGCGTTCGGATGCTGCGCCGCAACCCGCTCTTCGCCGGCGCGGCAGTTCTCACCCTGGGACTTGGCCTCGGGGCCACGCTCGCCGTCTTCAACGTCGTCAACGGCGTCCTGTTACGACCTCTCCCATACCGGGATCCGGAGCGCATCAACATCGTCTGGCTTGCCGTGCGCGGCGACGATGGCAATGTGTGGAAGCTGCCGCTGAGCAGCGGCTCCTACTCGGACATCGAGCGTGACTCCCGCAGCTTCGAGGCGTTGGCAGCCTTCCGGGCGTGGCCCTACGCAATCGCCGAGTCCCCCGACGCCGAGCGAGAGCCGGTTGCCGGTGCACGCGTGTCCCCGGCGCTGTTCGACGTGCTGGGTGTCTCGCCGGCGCTTGGCCGCGCATTCACGCGCGCCGAGGCTGTGCCGGGTGGACCTCAGGTCGCGCTGATCAGCTATGACCTGTGGCAGCGCAAGTTCGGCGGTGATCGCAGCATCATCGGAAAGCGGATTTACCTCGGCGACGCTCCCTTTACCCTCACCGGAGTGATGCCGCCCGGTTTCGCTTTTCCGCGCGGGGCCGAGCTACCCGCGCCATTCCAGTTCGGCCTTCGCACCGATGTGTGGACTCCGCTCGTGTTCGATGCGTCGGATGTGCGCAACTACGACGTCCAGAACCTCGTCGCCATCGCCAAACTGCCGGAACGGTGCGGGAATGGCGCGTGCTCGGCGTCCGTGGCGCAAGCCGAGCTCACCGCAATGCTCCGACGCAACATTCCTGTGAACGACCAGCCGAAATCGGCCTACCAGCTCGTGTCGATGGTGGATCAGGCAGCTGAACGTGTGCGGCTGCCCCTGTTCATCCTCCTGGGCGCGGTCGCCTTCGTGCTCGCGATCGCGGCAGCGAACGTCACCAGCCTCCTGATCGGCAGAGTTCACGCGCGCCAGCGCGAGCTCGCGGTGCGATCGGCGTTGGGAGCGACGCGCGGGCGCCTCGCGCGACAGCTCGTGACCGAGACGCTCGTGCTGTGTCTCCTGGGCATGGTGGTCGGGCTGACGCTCGCAATGTGGGGAACGAAGGTCATGCTGTTGCTGGTGCCGGGCTCGCTGCCGAGAGCCGATGACGTCGGGTTCGACTGGCGGGTGCTGTCTTTCGCGGGACTGCTGGCGCTGATCGCGGCGCTCGGCTTCGGGGTGGCAGCGGCATATGCAGCGCGTTTGCGCTTCACGCGTGCCGCGGTGTCCGCATCGAGAACGCGGCGCGTTCTTGTCATGACCGAGGTGGCGCTGTCGCTCGTACTGCTCATCGGCGCTGGACTGTTGACTCGCAGCTTCATCAGCCTGCAGCAGGTGCGGCCTGGCTTCGATCCGTCGAACGCACTGACGGCCCGCGTGTCCATCCCCCTCGCGGGGCGCCCCCAGCCACTCGTCGACGGCGCGCGCTGGTCCGCGACGTTCGATCAAATCACGGCCCGTCTTGCATCAGCGCCCGGTATTGTCGCAGCCGGCGGCGTCGTCACCCTGCCGATGAGCGGGGCTGTCGAATTCGGCGGTGTCCGTCCCGTCGGCAAGGTGTACGAGAACGGCCGGAATCCCAGCGCGCAACTCCAGATTGTGGCCGGCGACTACTTCGGTGCGGCCCGCATTCATCTCGTCGCCGGCCGTGTATTCGATGGCTCGGATAACGAGCCGGGACGTGCGTCCATGATCGTGAATCGAAAGTTCGCGCGCGAGCATTATGGCAGTGAGGCGGACGCCCTCGGGCGGGAAGTAACGGCGCTGTTCGAATTCGCGCGCGATCGGCCGCCCCGGGTCATCGTCGGCGTCGTGGACGACGTGAAGACTGTGTCGTTGGACGCCGACGCTCCGTCCCAGGTGTACGTCCCGCTCTCGCAGTTGCCCGCGTTTGCACTGACGCTGGTGGTGCGCGTGTCCGGCGCTGACCCACTCGCTGCGGTGCCGCTGGTTCGCCAGGCGGTGCACGAGGTGAGCTCGTCGGCGACACTGAAGGAGACTCGCACGTTCGAGAGCGTGGTCGCCGGTTCACTGGCGCGGCAGCGCTTCAACATGACGGTCATCGCAACGTTTGCCGTCCTCGCGCTGGTCCTGGCTTTCGTGGGCTTGTACGGCGTGCTGGCGCTCATTGTGGGACAGCGGCGTCGCGAAATCGGCGTGCGCCTCGCGCTCGGCGCAACTCCCGAAAGCGTCGTACGAGCGTTGCTGGGCGAAGGCGCGCGGGTCGTCGCCATGGGCGTCGCGCTCGGGCTCGCGGGCGCCTTCGCGTTGACGCGAGTGCTGTCGTCGATGCTGTACAGAGTCAGCACGACGGATGGATCTACGTTCGCCGGCGCTGCCGCGTTCGTGGGGCTGGTAGCCGTCCTCGCGACATGGATCCCGGCGCGTCGCGCGTCGCAGGTGGATCCTCGAACGGCGTTGGCCGCTGAATAAGGGACCATAGAACAACGGCCCCGCCTTGCCCCATCGTCTATCGATGGGGCTTGACGCCCGGCGGGACTCACCCCTACCTTCCCATCACCTATCGATGGGACGTGATGCGCCGTGAAAAACCCGCCCGACCTTCTCCCTGGCACGCTCGACCTGCTCATCCTCCGTACGCTCATGCGCGGATCGCTCCACGGCTACGGCATCGCGCAGCGCGTGAAAGAACTCTCGCAGGACCTGCTCAGGGTGGGCGAGAGCTCGCTCTACCCAGCGCTGCAACGCCTCTTGCTTGACGGCTACGTCAAGGCGGAGTGGGGGGCATCGGCCAACAACCGTCGCGCACGGTACTACACGTTGACCGCGGCCGGGCACAAGCACCTCGCGCGCGAGCGGAAGGAGTTCGAGCAGATTGTCGGCGCAATTCAGCTCGTTCTCGCCAACGCGTGAGCATGCACGCGATGCGCATGCTTCGGCGCCTTGCACATTGGTTGCGGTTCCGGGCACGCAGCGCTGAGCTCGAGGAAGAACTGTCGTTCCATCGCGACGCGATGCAACGCGGCTTGATCGCAGGTGGATGTTCGCCTGGGGACGCGCTCGTCGCTGCGCAACGCGCGATGGGCAATGAGACCCTGATGCGCGAAGAGTCTCGCGCCGTTTGGCTCTGGCCGTCGCTCGAGGCCATCTGGCAGGATGCGAAAGCCACGCTGCGCGGCCTCCGCAGAAGTCCCGCCTTCACCGCCGGCGTGATGCTCACCTTCGCCCTGGGCGTCGGTGCCAACGCGGCGATGTTCTCGCTCATCGACCGCCTGATGTTTCGTCCGCCCCCGCTGATGCGCGACCCGGCGTCGGTGCATCGCGTCTACCTGTACCGGATGCGGGACGGGGTGGAGCGGCAGACCGGCGTCGTGTACCCGCGGCACGCCGACCTGGCGCGCTTTACGACGTCGTTCTCCGACGTCGCCGCTCACAGCCTCAGGCGGCTCGCGGTGGGAATCGGGCAGGACGCACGCGAGAGGCCGATCGGGGTCGTCAGCGGATCCTTTTTCGCTTTCTTTGACGCGCCGCCTGCCGCCGGCCGTTACTTCGGCCCGGGGGAAGACCGACCCCCGATGGGCGCGCCGGTCGCCGTGCTGAGCTACACGATGTGGCAGACGCGTTACGCCGGGCGCACCGCTGTGATCGGTTCGACGCTGCAGATCGGCTCCGCCGTCTACACCATCATCGGCGTCGCACCGAGGGAATTCGTCGGGCTTTGGCCGCTCACACCCCCGGCCGCGTTCATCCCGCTCGCGGCGTACGCGGCCAGTGCCGGCGGCAGCGACTGGCCGACGAACTACGGCTGGGGCTTCGGGCTCGGCACCATCGTTCGCCGGCGCGAGGGAGTCACCATCGACGCGGCCAGCGCCGACCTCACCCAGGCGTTCAGGGCCAGCTATCTCGCGCAGGGCGGTCCCGAGCTGAGCCCCGATCGCCTCGCCAGACTCCGCCCGCGCGCGCTCGCGGGATCGATCTTGCCGGAGCGCGGGCCGGAGCGCTCGAGCGTGGCAACGGTCGCGGTCTGGCTTGCCGGCGTGACGATTGTCGTGCTGCTCATTGCCTGTGCCAACGTGGCGAGCCTCCTGCTCGCCCGAGCCCTGGCGCGGCGTCGCGAGATCGCGGTGCGGCTCGCGCTGGGCGTGAGCCGGTGGCGACTGCTCTCGCAGCTCCTCACCGAGAGCATGCTGCTCGCCGCGGCGGGGAGTCTGCTGGGCATCGCCGTCGGGACGTGGATGATTGGCTTGCTGCGGGCATCGTTTCTCCCTGACACCGAGCCTGCGACGCTCGCCACCGACCTGCGAACTCTCGGATTCCTGGGGATCGTGACACTGGCCGTGGGCGTGTTCACCGGTATTCTGCCGATGCTCCAGGCACGGCAGCTCAGGCTGACGGACGACCTCAAGTCGGGCGCCCGCGCCGGCGCCCACCGGTCGCGAGCGCGCGGCGCACTGCTTGTACTGCAGGGGGCGCTCTCCCTCGTGCTGCTGGTGGGCGCGGGGCTGTTCGTGCGGAGTTTGCGCAACGTGCGCGACGTACGGCTCGGATTCGATGCCGACTCGGTATTGGTCGTCGAGATGGAGATGCGGGACGAGAAGTTGGACAGCGCGCGCACGGTGGCGCTCCGGGAACGGCTGCTGTCGGCGGCGACCACGGTGCCGGGGATCCAGCACGCGAGCCTGCAGCAGGCGGTGCCCATGGCGGGCATGTCGAGCTGGCCGATCGCCGTCTCCGGCGTCGACTCGGTGGACCGGTTTGGGGAGTACGAACTGAACGCGGTGTCCCCGGACTACTTCGCGACGATGGGGACCCGGATCCTCCGCGGGCGCGGCCTCGAACCCGGCGACGTGGCAGGCGCAGAGCGGGTCATGGTGGTCGGCGCGGCGATGGCGAGGACGCTGTGGCCGGGAGGGGGGGCGTTGGGGAATTGTGTGCGGATCGGCATCCCGCCGGACGCCAGCCCCTGCAGGCGAGTGGTGGGGATCGCCGAGGACATCCAGGCCCGCGGCCTAGAGCCGGAGACGCGCTCTTTCTACTACTACATGCCCGCCGCGCAGTGGCGGCCGCAGGAGGGCGGTCTGTTCGCGCGCGCCCGCGGCGATGTCCGCCAGGCGGTCGAGCCGCTGCGCCGCCGGTTGCAGCAGGAGATGCCGGGTGCCTCGTACGTCACGGTGACGCGGCTCGGCGAGGTCCTGGAAGGCCGGACCCGTCCCTGGGTGATGGGTGCCACGCTGTTTACCGTGTTCGGCCTGCTGGCACTCGTGCTCGCGGCCGGGGGACTCTACAGCGTGATCGCGTACGATGTCGCGCAGCGGAGGCACGAGTTGGCGGTGCGGGTCGCTCTCGGTGCCACGGCTGGTGATGTGATCAGGCTGGTGGTCGGTCAGGGACTCCGGTTCGCCCTATCCGGAGCCGTCGTCGGTGGCGCCATCGCGCTGGTCGGCGGGCGATGGATTGCACCACTGCTGTTCAATCAATCGGCGCGCGATCCCGTCGTCTTTGGA